>Ga0209376_1005482_pt1 | contig 10551 bp, 7 predicted proteins | sample GraSoiAngelo_134_FD_185891 | JGI IMG/M metagenome (GOLD analysis project Ga0209376, IMG submission 185891) | Grasslands soil microbial communities from the Angelo Coastal Reserve, California, USA - 14_0929_05_30cm (SPAdes) (version 2) | ecosystem: Environmental > Terrestrial > Soil > Grasslands ... | reverse complement strand
CTCCCGCAGGATGACGTACGACTGCACGTAGAACGTCGCCGCGAGCACCCCGCTCGAGGCCGCGAGCAGCCAGCTGAAGCGCGCATCGACGTACCGCATCAGCCACATCGCCGAGAACGACACCAATAACGCTCCGAACGGCTCGGCGATGAGCCGGCGCCTCCAGCGCTCGGACGGGCGCTCGCCCAGCGCGATCCCGACCCCGGTGAGCAGGAAGATCACCGCCATGGAGAGGAGATGCGTGTGGGTGATCGTCAGCATCTCCGCGAAGGACTTCGGGAACTGCATCGCTCCTTCGGTCGCCAGCGGATCGGTGCCGCGGTAGCGCGACGCCACCCCCGGGGGGACGAGCCGCGTCGTGTGCCATACGAACACGAGCGAGGTGGTGTAGCCCACGAGCTGGACGATGGTCACCCAGCGCGCAAGCGTGCGGAGCGGTGCGCCCACGCTGCGCCACGTGACGGTCATCGGATCGCTCCGCTCGCGTGCCACGCGGTGAGCTGCGCGAGCACCCGTCGCACGCCGATGGTGACGGCGTGCACGCTGATGGTGGCGCCCGAGATGCTGCGGATCTCTTTCCCCACGCGGAGCGAATCGCGCGCGCTCTTGCCCCGGAACTGCCGCCGCCACGGCTCGTAGGCCACCTCGCCGCCGTACGGCTCGCGGTAGACCAGGATGTCCACGTCCTTGAGACGGTCCGTCGGATCGACGGCCACGAGGAAGGTGATCGGCTGGTCCTTGCCCAGCACGTTGCCGACCGCGGCGAAGCCGAGCAGCGAGTCGGCGCGTGACACCCGCAGCACGCTGCCGCTGTCCACCTGCAGCGTGTCGACCCGGGCCCCGGGCCCGAACAGCCGCGCGATCGACGCGGCGACCTTCGCCGGCGGCCCGCCGGGGGTTTGTGCCGTGAGCAGCAACAGCGCGAGCGCGCGCCTCACGTCAAAACTGGTAGCCGACGCCGAGGCTCAGCACCTCGCCCTCGCCCGCCCCGGCCGCGTTGCGCAACAGCCGATAGTCCCCCTTGAACGCCGTGTTCCAGGTGGGCTTGTAGGTGACACCCACTGTCGTGATCCGGCGCGCCAGGGACCGGTCCCGCGTCACGCCGGCGGGGACGCTCGCCTGGGTGTCGTAGCGCTCGTGGCGGAGGAATGCGTTGAGCTTCTGGGAGGACGCCGGAGCGAACAGCCGCAGCAGGTCGTAGGCCCCCTCGAGGTAGCCGCCGGCGATGCGGCTGCCGACGGACTGCCCGTACGTGGCGTTGATCGCCTCGGCGTCGCTCACGCTGATGGTGGCGACGACGGCTCGCATCGCGAACGGCCCGTTGTCGTAGCGCGCGTCCGCGGAGAGGAGCGCCACCGGAGCCCCGAAGGTCCCGGTCCCGACTGCCGAGTTCGTATCGGCCGTCCCCCCGTACCAGAACGAGCCGCCGATCTTGACGCCCGGGCGCGCCCACTCGAGCCGCCCCGTCATCGATGGGTTCGCGAAGCTCGCCTGGCGGCCCTCCTGGCGTCCCTCCCGAATCCCCTCGCCGGCCGAAAGACCGTCGGCGCGCAGCCCGTTCACGAGATACACCCGATACGCGAGCCCGCTGCCACCGGGAACGGTCCCGACCGCGCCGACGCCGATCTCGCGCCAGGTGGTGGGAATCACGTCGTGGTCGAAGCCGGGGCGCTCCACGCCGTTGAAGGTCGGCGGCTCGTGCGTCTCGTTCACGATGCCGACCGGCGGCAGGACGAGCCCCGTGCGAAGGGTGATCCAGCCCGCCAGGCGGTAGTCCAGGTAGGCCTGCTCGAGCGCCACTTCCCCGCCCGGCCGCCCCCCCTCGAGCCTCGCGTCCTCGACTTCGAGCTCGGACCGGAAGGCCAATCGATCATCGAAGCTGTGTGCCAAATAGACGACGAAACGGGCGAGGTTGACGACAGGGGGGGTCTTGGGACCGGTGGGGTTGGCGTAATGCACTTCACCATAGCCCCCCACGGTGGTGCGTTCTTGGGCGGGGAGAACCCGGACGGGACAGGGCGCCATGACCGCAAACAGGCCCCACCCGACGAGCGTCCGCATCACCACTCCGTGGCCAAGCTAGTTGAGAATGGGTATCAAACAGAGATAGCCGAATTTATCAGTCGGGATTCGGACGGTCAAGCAGCCGTTATTGTTGTCCGAACCATGTCGCTCATTCTCGTCGCCCTCGTCACCCTCCTTGCGGGTGGGCTCGGCTGGGGAGCGGTCCACCTCAAGCGGCGCCTCGAGCGGAGCGAGCGCGACCGTCGGCGGGCGGCGGACGAGCTGAACCGCCGCCTGTCGGAGCTCTTCTCGCTCCAGGAGCTGTCCTACATCCTCGCAGGCTCCCTGCAGCTCGACCGCATCGTGGAGCAGGTGGTGCGTTATGCGATGCGGTTTCTCGACGCGCAGGGCGCGCTGGTCGCGCTCGCGGCCGAGGGGGAAGCCGGGGACGGGCGTCCCCTCCGGGTCACGGCTGCCGAGGGCACGCTGGCGGGACTCGCCGGTCGGGCCATCGCGCCCGACGATCCCGGCCTCGTCGCCCGCTCGCTGAGCCGCGAACGGCTCGAGCTGGTCCGCAGCTCGAGCGGCGAGCCGACGGCGCTCTTGGCGGACGTGGTGGTGGACTCCGCTGCCGCCGTGTCGCTGCGCGCGCACGGCGTGGTGGTGGGCACACTGGTGATCGCGAACCCTCGGGACCGCGCCTTCGCGCCCGAGGACATGCGGCTGCTCTCGACGGTCGCCACGCACGCGGCGATCGTGATCGCCAACGCCCGCTTCTTCCAGATGGTTCAGCACGCCAAAGAGCAGTGGGAGACGGCGTTCGACGCGCTGTCGGAAGGGATCGCCGTGGTGGACGACCATGGATGCATCAGCCGGGCCAACCGCGCGCTCGCGGCCATGCTCGGTGCGCCGCTCCCGGCGGTGATCGGCTGCGACCTGGGCGAGGCGCTGCTCGGGCCGTCCCCCGCCTTGCTCGACCTGCTCGTCGCGGCGCGCCAGGGCGATCGGGTGCAGCCGGTGGTGCTCCGGTCTCCGGCCCTCGGGCGCACGATTCGCGTCAACGCCGCCCGCATTCCGGTCCCGGCGCACGATCAGAGCGTCGTGGTGCTGGTCGAGGACGTGACGGATCAGCAGGCGCTGGAGGCGCAGCTGATCCAAAGCGAGAAGCTCGCCGCGGTGGGCCAGCTCGTCTCCGGTGTGGCGCACGAGCTCAACAACCCCCTGACGTCGATCGCGGGGCTGTCCGAGTTCCTGCTCGAGCAGCAGGAGCTCGGCACGAAGGATCGGGGGCACCTGCGCGTGATTCACGAGCAGGCGGATCGCGCGGGACGGATCGTGCGGAACCTGCTCACCTTCGCGCGTAAGGGACCCGGGGAGCAGGCGGCGGTGGATCTGAACGACGTGATCCAACGCACCTTGCTCCTCATGAGCTACGACCTCACGCTCAAGGACGTCACGATCGAGAAGAACCTGGCGCCTCTGCCCGCGGTGCTGGGGGACCGCCACGCGCTCCAGCAGGTGGTGATCAACCTGCTCAACAACGCGGCGCAGGCCGTCGCCGAGAACCCGCCGGAGCGGCCGCGCGTGATCCTGCTGAGCACGTGGGTGGACGACCGGGTGCGGATGCGAGTCGCCGACTCGGGGTCAGGGATCGCGGACGCCGTGCTGCCGCACTTGTTCACGCCGTTCTTCACGACCAAGGAGCCGGGCCAGGGGACGGGGCTCGGGCTCTCGATCACCTACTCCATCGTGGAGGCACATGGCGGGCGGATCACGGTCGAGCGGCCGGCCGAGGGGGGCGCCGCGTTCCTGGTGGACTTGCCGCCGGCGCCCCTCGCCACCGATGCCGCGCGGCGGGAGACCGCCGAGCCGGCGGTCGCGCCGCCCGCGACGAAGCGCTCCATCCTCCTGGTGGACGACGATCCCGCGGTGCGCCGCATGGTGAAGGCGCTGTTCGGACGGGACGGTCACACGGTGGACGTGGCGCGCAATCCGCAGCACGCGCTCGACCTGGCGCGCACGCGCGCCTACGACCTGATCCTCGCGGACGCCCAGACTCGGGCGCACGAGCACTTGTTCGTGGAGCAGTTGGTGGAATCGCACCCGGGGCTCAAGGACCGGGTGCTGGTCGCGACTGGGGACCTGCCGCCGGCGGTCGAGGACGCGCTGGCGCGGCTCAACCTGCGCTACGTCCGCAAGCCTTTCAACCTGCGCGATCTCCGGGACGAGGCGGCGCGGGTGTGGGCCGCGGGCGCGCTGTCGTAGGCCTCCGCCGGCCAGCCGAACGTCGCGAGATTGACGGCTCCACCGGGCGCGAATTTCACGCCCTCGCGCAACAGCAGCGCGCGCTGCAACACGCTGTTGTGGTCCGCGCCCGAGAGCGAGATGCGGCCCGCGGCGTTCAGCACGCGCCACCAGGGCACATCGGAATCATCGGGGAGCGCCGAGAGCGCCCACCCGACCGTGCGCGCGGCGCCAGGGCGGCCGGCGAGTCGCGCCACGAGACCGTAGGTCGCGACCCGACCCTTGGGAATGTGGCGCACGACCTTGTAGATGCGGTGATAGAACGGGTTCACAGGCTCCCGGCGCGCCTCGAGGTCACCTCCAACCTACCGCCGCCGCGCCAGTCGTCCAGCGCGGCCCCGAGCTAGCATACCCGCAGGACGTCTTCCAGCAAGCCCGCGTCCCCGGACCCGAGGATTGACAAAACGTCGTCCAGTGCTCTGCGCTCCCGGGGCCAGGAGAACCTCGCGGCGGCCGCTGGCGCCTCGAGCCACTCGGCGCGATCGTGCTCCGCCGAGTGCCGCACGCCCGCGCGACCGCCCACGACGCCGACGAACACGGGAATCAAGACGATTTCGTTCGTCTGGTGCCGGTAGAACGCCTCCACCCGCGACAGGTTGTACAGCCGGTCGGGCTCGAGGCCGGTTTCTTCGCGCAGCTCGCGCAGCGCCGCCTGCACCGGCGTCTCGCCGGGCTCGATGTGCCCGTGCACCGTCTCCCACGACCCCGGGGAGCGGCCGCCGGGTGCGCGACGCAGCACGAGCACTTCGAGGCCCGCGGCGCCGGGCCGAAGCACGTACGCGTCGATGAAACCGACTCGCATGTCTTGGTTGACGCGTCCCTTATCGCCGCCGGCCCAGCACTGCCTCCAGCCGCGCCGACAGCGCGCGCGCCCGGAACGGCTTCGTGAGGAAGTCGTCGGCGCCCAGCTCGAACACCCGCACTTCGTTGTCTTCGTCGCTCTTCGCCGTGAGAACGATGACCGGGATGTCGGCGGTCGCGGGACGCGAACGCAGGTGGGACAGCACGCCGTAGCCGTCGAGCCCGGGCATGTTGAGGTCGAGCACGATGATGTCCGGGCCCACCCGGTCGACCTGATCGAGGGCCTGCACCCCGTCGCGCGCCTCGGAGACGATGTAGCCGTCGCGCTCGAGCAGATCTTTCACGACCTTGCGCAGGCTGTCCTCGTCGTCCACGAGCAGCACCTTGCGCGCCGACAACCCATGCGGCCCGGAGACTCGCGGCGGCTCGGGCTCCTCCAGCAGCTCGAAGTGCGTCAACTCCTCGGGGGCGGCGGTGGGCGCCGGCTCCGCGAAGCCGACGGCCGCGCCGTACGACGACGCGGGACGCGGCTTTCCCCCACCCGTCGAGCGGCGCGACCCGGCCGTCGCCTCCGGCGGCTGGTCGTCCTCCTCCGGGATGTCGACGACGCGCGTCAATTCGTCCAGCGTAGACTCGCCCCGCAGCACGTGCTCCAGACCCGAATCCCACAGGCCTTTCATCCCGGAGCGGCGCGCGGCCCCGGCGATGTGCTCGGCGGTTTCACCCGCCGCGATGCGCCGCTCCACTTCCGCCGACACCGTCAGGACCTCGATGATCCCGAAACGACCGCGGTATCCCGTCATCGCGCAGTCGGGACAACCCGCCGCCCGATACAGCGGCGTCCCCTTCGGGACCCACCGCTTCAGGCGGTCGGCGGGCGCCTCCATCCACACTTCCTTGCAGGTGGGACAGAGCTTGCGCATCAGTCGCTGCGCCACCACGCCCCGCAGCGCCGCCGCGATCTTGTAGGCCTCGACGCCGATGTCCACGAGCCGGGTGACCGCGTTCGCGGCGTCGTTCGTGTGCAGCGTCGAGAGCACGAGGTGGCCGGTCAGGGACGCCTGCACGGCGATCTGCGCCGTCTCACGGTCGCGGATCTCGCCCACGAGCACCACGTTCGGGTCCTGGCGCAGAATGGAGCGCAGCGCGGACGCGAAGGTCAGGCCGGCCTTCTCCTGCACCTGCACCTGCACGATCCCCTGCATCCGGTACTCGACCGGGTCCTCCACGGTCACGATGTTCACGCCCTCGCTCTTGATCTGGTTGATGCACGAGTAGAGGGTGGTGGTCTTGCCGGAGCCCGTCGGACCGGTGACCAGCAGGATCCCTTCGTGGTTCTCGAGCAGCCGCTTGATCCCCGCCGTTTCGTTGGCGTTCAGCCCGAGCGAGTCCAGCGACTTGACGGTGGCACGCGAGTCGAGGATCCGGATCACGACCTTCTCCCCCAGCGCCGCGGGGAGCGTCGAGACGCGGAGATCGATCGGCTGGCCGTTCACCGCCACCCGGGCGCGGCCGTCCTGGGGCCGCAGCCGATCGGCGATGTCGAGCGATGACATGATCTTGATGCGCGAGATCAGCGGCAGGCCGGCCTGGCGCGGAATCTTCATCACCTGCCGCAGCACGCCGTCGATCCGGTACCGCACCGCGACCCCGCCCTCCTCGGGCTCGATGTGGATGTCGCTCGAGCGCGCCAGGATCCCTTCGGAGATGATCAGGTCCACGAGCCGCACCACCGGGCGCTGGCTCGCCTCGGCCTCGGAGGCGGCGATCGTGATCTCGTCGGGCGCGAGGGTGTCCTGCAGCTGCACCAGCTCGGCTGAGCTCTCCATCCCCTCGAGCAGCTTGTCGACGGCCTTCTCGGGACGGTACATCTCGTCCAGGCGCTCCGCGATCTTGGAGGGCGCGAGCAAGAACATCCGGATCTCACGGGCGGTGGCGAACGCGAGGGCCTTCTCCGCATCGAGGTCGAACGGGTTCGCCGTCGCCACCTCGAGGTAGGAGTCCGTGGCGCGGAGCGGCAGGATGTGGTAGCGGCGCGCGACCTGCTCGGGGACCCGCTCCTTGGCGGCCGGGTCGAGCTGCGCCAGGTCCGCGAGCTTCAGCCGGAAGCGGGTGGACAGGGCCGTGAGAATCTGCTCGTCACTCGCGATCTTCTGGGCGACGAGCGTCTCCCACAGGCGCGCCGGTGGCGGAGCCTTCTCCCGCAGCTCCGCCAGGAGCTCCGGAGTGACGACGCCCTCGAGGGAGCGCGCCAGCCATTCGTCCGGGAAGTGTGTGTCGGCCATCCGCTCCCTAAGGTACGTCGCGGAGCGAGGTTGGGGGAGGTTCGGGAGGTTAGAGGAGGCTGTTCAGCACGCGATCAACCTCCCCCAACCTCCGCTAACCTCCCAAACCTGCCTCTACCCAACCTCCCCCAACCTCCACCATCCTCCACAACCTCCACCAACCTCCTTTAGAGGATCCCCCAAAAATCTCGCGTCACGTCGAAGCCGAGCCCCACCCGGTGCGTGGCGGTGCCGAATCCGACGTCCCAGCGGAACACGCCCAGCCACTCGAACGCGAGCCCCAGGGTGACCCGGGTGTCGGGACTGCCCGTCCACGGTGTGCCCGCCACGGGACCCGCGGCCCGCCCGAGGGCCACGTAGGGCGCGACGGTAATGGTCCGAGGCGTGCGCGCGTAGGGTCCGACGCCGAGCGACAGGAACGGAACCGGAACGCGCCACTCGAGATGCAGCAAGGCCATCCGCCGGCCGCCCCAGCGGCGGAATTCGTCGCCGAGGAGCGTCCCCCGCCCGCCGAGCACGAACGCGCGGTGCGCGGGGAGATCCGCGCTCGCGACGCCGCCCTGGGCGCGCACCAGCATCCGGGTGGCGCCCACAGGGAACAACACGTGACCGGCGCCGGAGAGCCGCAGGTAGGTGGCGCCGCCGTCCTGCCGGCCGCCCTCGAGCATCGTCTCGAGGTGCAGGTCGCGTCGCACCGCGAAGCCCTCGCTCCTGCGCTCGAGCCCGAGCTGCACGAGGTCGACCCCGGGGCCGCCGAGGGCGGGGTTCGGACGGAAGCCGCCGTTCGCGGGCGCCGCTACCACCGCGAGCGAGCCGATCGACTCCCGTCCCGCGGTCACCCGCCACTCGCTCCGCACGCCGATGCCGTGGCGGTAGGTGATGCGCCCGCCGTCCGCGAGGTAGTAGTCCCCGTAGTCGCGGCCGAATTCCTGGGACGAGAACGAGTTGAGGAGCGGCGCGATGACGGCGACGTCGCCGATGTCCCGCACCTCGCGATACACGCTCAGCTCGAGCGCGCTCCGGCCCCGACGGTCGACGGCGCTGAGGGCGCCCTTGGCGCGGTGGTCGGCGAACCCGTAGCTCGCGCGACCGCGCAGCTCGCGCCGTTCGCCCCCGCCGCGCACCACCACGCCGGCGCCCGCCGCGAGCCCTTCCACCCGGTTCGCGTGCAGCAGGTCGGACACGCCGCGCACACCGAGCCGGCGGCCCTTGAGACCCGTGAGCACGCGGCGGCCGGCGATCTGCTCCACTTCCGCGCGCACGCGCTCCAGGTCGTTCTGACGCACCGGCTCGGCGATGTCCTGGAGCGCGGCGCCGAGCGGCGCTTTCCAGGGGAAGGAATCACGCTCGGCCTTGGGCAGAAACGTGATCTCGTCGCCCGCGAACCAGCTGCTCGCGAGCCCGAGATTGAGCACGTAGCCGTCGATTTCCCAGCGGGCGCGGATGATCCCGCGCACGGGCACGTCGAGCCACGTCGCGCGCCGCCGGATCTCGATCTCCTGCCGGTAGGGCAGCCAGTAGCGGCGCTCCCACAACGCGTTGTCGAGCACGATGCTCACGTCCTCGAGCTCCGCATCGAGATAGGAGCGCGGCGTGAAGTTGAACGCCATGCGGACGAGGTCCGCGGTCTCGACGTCCAGGTACAGCGTGCCGACGATGCGGGGGAGGCCGAAATCCTTGGGACGCACCCGCAGGGTCACCACCCGCACCTCGCGCTCCGGCAGCATGATGGTCGTCGTGTCGCCCAGCGCGAAGTCGTAGATATCCGGGCCTGCCGCCGAGAGCGGGTGAGGGACGTCCCGCACCTCGTCCCCTTCGCCCAGGCGCATCGCGGCGCCGAAATTGTTCTGGATGATGCCGAGATGGTCGCGGTGGTAGTTGATGTCGGTGGGGAGTTGGGCCTGGTCGCGCCATCCAATCACGCGCTGCTTGCTGCTCGCCGGGGCCTTCCAGTACACTTCCAGCTCCAGTTGGTCGGCCTTGACGAGCCGCGGCGGATCGGCGAGCCCCTGCCCGAACGCCCCGAGGAAGAAGAGGAAGCCGTGAGCCTGGGCCTTGTAGTCGTGGAGCGAGGAATCGGCCACCGCACCGCCGCGGCGCAGGACGGCGCGGCGCGCCAGCGCGAGGGCCGCATCCGAGTTCCACACCTGCGCGGCCGCGGGCGCCGCACCGACGAGCACGCCGAGGGCGAGGGCGGCGAGTCCCGGGCGACGGTCCATGCCCGGTGTACCCCGCCTGGCCGCGAATGAGCGACACCCGCGCCGATTTCCTGGCCCGGGCCGAGCGGGGCGGCATGGTCCCCGTGCTGCGCGAGGTGGTGCTGGATGGCGACACCCCGCTCGCGGCGTTCGTCAAGGTCGCCCGGCCGCCGTTCGCGTTCCTCCTCGAATCGGTCGTGGGGGGAGAGCGCTGGGCCCGCTACACCTTCCTCGGGACCGAGCCGCGCGAAGTGTGGCGATACCGCGCCGGCAACCGCGCGGTCGAGCGCTGGACCAGGACGACGGGCTGGCAGGCCGCCGGCGAGACCGAGGATCCCATCGGACACCTGGCGCAGCGCATGCGGGCGTTGCCTGCAGCGCCCGTGCCGGGCCTGCCGCGCTTCACCGGCGGCGCCGTGGGCTACCTGGGCTACGACCTGGTGCGCACCGTCGAGCGCCTGCCGCGTCCCCCCGCCGACACGCTCGACGTGCCGGATGCCGTCATGATGATCGCCGACACGCTCGTCATCCTGGACAACCTCTTCGGGCGAGCGATCGTGGTGGCCAACGTCGAGGTCCCGCCGCGCGCGGGACCGGCGGAGCGGCTGCGACTGTACGACGCGGCGGAGCAACGGCTCGACGACCTGGTCGGGCGCCTCGGCCAGCGCCACGAGCTCACGCCCCTCGCCCTGCGGAACAGCCTGCCCCCCGTCGCCACCGAGTCGCGCTACCCACGCGACGCGTTCGAGCGCGACGTCGCGCGCGTGCTCGACTACGTCGCCGCCGGCGACACGTTCCAGACGGTGCTGTCGCGCCGCCAGGAAGTCCGCGGCGCGGTCGATCCGCTGCTCCTGTACCGCTACCTCCGCGCCCTCAATCCGGCGCCCTATCTCTTCTACCTCGCGCTCGACGACTTCACCATGGTCGGCAGCTCGCCCGAGGTGCTGGTCCGGGTGGAG
>Ga0209376_1005480_pt1 | contig 10553 bp, 10 predicted proteins | sample GraSoiAngelo_134_FD_185891 | JGI IMG/M metagenome (GOLD analysis project Ga0209376, IMG submission 185891) | Grasslands soil microbial communities from the Angelo Coastal Reserve, California, USA - 14_0929_05_30cm (SPAdes) (version 2) | ecosystem: Environmental > Terrestrial > Soil > Grasslands ... | reverse complement strand
CTTTGGCTTATCAGCGAGCGACGGCCCATATTTTCGATCTGAAGCGGAACAGACATTGCCGCCAGGACGCAGTATCGGCGACTACCGCGAGTTTGTTCTCGGGCAGGATGCCAGCTTCGCCTGGCATCACCTGCAATTATGGGCGGAATTTTACGAAGCGCGCTTCGAAGTCCCGCGGGTGGGCGACGCGGATACATTCGCTTACTATTTTGAGGCCAAATACAAATTCACGCCGCAACTCTTCGGCGCGCTCCGTTGGAATCAGCAGCTCTTCAGCAACATCCCTGACGGCGCAGGTGGTCAGGTTCGCTGGAGCCAGGATCTCTGGCGAATCGACGTGGCAGCAGGCTACCGCTTTACTTCGCATATCCAGTTGAAGCTGCAATATAGCTTTCAACAAGAAACCACCGGTCCGCACGATGATAATCACTTGATCGCGGCACAATTGACCGTGCGTTTCTGAGCGCCAACTTCTTTTGAAAATTCATGCGCATCCTTGTCGTTGAAGATGAAGCGCGCTTGGCGCGGCAGATTGCTTCGGCACTGACCGAGGCCGGACATGACCCGACCATCGTCAATGATGGCGAAGCAGCTTTACGCGAAGCGACGTCGACGTTGTTCGATTTAATTGTGCTCGATATTATTCTGCCTCGGATGGACGGATTCAACGTCTTACGCCATCTGCGTTCGCAACATGTTTCCAGCCGTGTTCTGATGCTTACCGCTCGCGGTGAACTCAAAGATCGCGTAGCTGGATTGAAACTTGGCGCGGATGATTATTTGCCGAAGCCGTTCGCCATGCCGGAGTTAGTGGCACGAGTAAACGCGCTCGGGCGGCGTTATCCGGAAGAGCCAGCGCTCAGCCTGCGGGTGGACGATCTCACGTTCGACCTGGCGAATCACGAAGTACATCGCGCCACGCGACGGATCCATTTATCAGCACGCGAGCTGATGTTGCTGAAAGTGCTGATGCGGGAGCCGGGCCGCACTTTCACCCGCACCGAATTGTGCGAACGCGTCTGGGAACACGAGCACGAATATGACACGAAGCTGGTGGAAGTTTTCATCGGACGACTGCGAAAGAAAATCGGCGATCCACCGCTGATTCATACAGTGCGCTACGTCGGTTACACAATTCGCGAGTCGCCATAAAAATTCTAGTTCCTGAGCTGGAGGCTCGCTTTGGCGGTTCGCCAAAGTAACAACAGCGTTACTCTTCCGGAGTAGCGCACGGTGCAGATCGTTCCGATTCTACCGGCATGAAAACAACGAGCGCATCCACAACAAATGATTTTGGTAAAAACCAATCCTATCGTCACGCAGAAAATTTAGAAGAGAGATCCAACCCTTCGAGAAACTCCATCAGCCGCCGTTCCTTTTTGGGAAAGTCACTCGCCGTCGGAGCGGGAACCATCGGCGCCGGCATATTGGCCAGCACCAGAACCGCAAAAGCGAGTGGCGATATCACAGAAGGCGATGCCGCTATGCTCAGGTTCGCGGCCGCGGCGGAAATACTCGAGACCGACTTTTGGGTGCAGTACAACGAACTCGGCGGCGTCCAGGACGGCGAAGTCCCAGGCGGCAGCGGCAATCCAGACTACACTGAGGCCCTAGAAGTCCTTGACGAAGACATGGCCATATACATCCACGACAACACCGATGATGAATTCACCCATCAGAACTTTCTCAATGCCTACCTCGCCTCCAAAGGCGCGGCTACTGTGAATCTAGAGCCATTTCGAACTTTGCCAGGTAGTTCAGCGACAGGATCCAGCGGGAAATTGCGGCTTACAAACCTCACGAAACTCACTCTAGACACTAGTTGGTGGACGCGGTACCGCGACGACAGCCATAACCCGGACCTTGATCCTAACTTCGTCTTCCCACAGGCAGTTCCAACTTTGCACGTTGGGCAGCACACGGCGATTCCCAGGACCGATGCCGACACAAGTGATCCCAATTTCCTGCAAGCGATCGCCAATACCGCGGCTTTTCACTTTCCAACAATTGAACAAGGTGGCAACAGCCTCTATCCATCAATGGCCCAGAGGGCGACCAGCGTGGAAGTCCTGCGAATCCTGATCAGCATCGGTCCCACGGAGACTATGCATTTTCAAACTTGGTCGGACAAAGCGGGTAATGCGCCGCAACTGACCGCCGTCGATCCAGTAACCGGCGTTTCGGTGACGTTTCCTGATCTGGATAACGTCGGGGAGGACCTCCAGAAGAGCCTGATCATGCCCGAGCCGTGCCCGTTCCTCAGTCGAAACCTGCCGCCATGTTCGATCATTCGACCGACTAAAACGAAGGGGGTTGCCATGGGCGCTCTTAAGTTCCTAACGGACATGGGGCTTTTCATCGGTCAATCGCCAGCGTTCTTTGCCCTCATGAAACGGCTGGCACAAGCTGCAGATGCGGCTCAACGCGAAGGTTAAAATGAGGATTGACGGCGAGTAGCCCAGATCGACGTTCTGCAAAAGTAACAATGTTGTTACTTTTGCGGCGCGGCCCTCGACCGAGGCGTTTCCGATCCCAGGGTATGAAAACGAGATTAATAACCATATTAGCAATAGTTGTGTGCTGTACACTTGGCGGTGTTGCGCTCGCCCTAGATCCGCACACGGGCGTGACCAAGGGACAGCCAAGCCAGTCGTGTGAGACTTCAATGGTGACCCCGGGTAAGACGGCGAATTTGCCCGCACACTCTGTATTTAACGAGGACAGCACCGCAAGTGCTCATTATGCGAATCCTACTACCCAGGGCGGCATGTCGTCTGGCAATCCGCACGTTGTGAGCCAATACGATGTTGCGTGCTTCCAGCAAGCCGCCAGAATGACCCAACAATCCGCGAAAATCTCGGTTGGGCACGGGCACGGACGCTAAAACTATAACTTATTAACCTGAGAACACGCGCCTGAATGACAGAGAATCTGTCTAAGTCAGGCGATGCAGCCGAATGAACCGGTGCACCTAAAGTGGCGCGGTTCGCCCCGGGGCAAGGTGCCAGGCTCGCCTCTCTCCTTGCCCCACGCGGCTGTAACGTAGCATCTGGCAGCGCGAAGGCTTACTCTACACGCTTCGCGCGGCGTCTTTTTCCTTTCGCTCAGGCGGTTTTCAACGAACTATCCCTGTGTTCCGGACAGGCCGTGCAGTATCGATGACCAGCGCGGCTTAGCATTTTAATCGCCGCCATCACTCGAATGCACAAGACCAACTCCATCATCATGCACGCTCCGAAGATGTTAATCTTCGAAACGGCGTCGAACCTGGAGCTGTGGCCGAAAATCTTGCCGCACTACCGATATATCCGTTACCTCGAACGTGGGCCGAGTCGAAATATTGTCGTGATGGCGGCAACACGCTCCGGCATCCCGATTTCCTGGACTTCCGAGCAAATCATCGATCAGGATCGCCTTGAAATCCGCTTTCATCATTTAAGAGCACTCACGAAAGGAATGCGCGTAGCTTGGACATTTCAGGATGCGCCGACCGGAGTCCTGGTCGAGATTAAACACGATTTGGCTTTTCGGGTGAATCTACTGGCCCCGATTGCCGACAAAATTATCGGCGATTTTTTTATTCATAACATCGCCAGTAAGACATTGCGCTGCATGAAGTCCTACGTCGAGGCAAGAGCGAACAAGGTTAACGCATGAGCCGAAGACGTGTCGTTATCACCGGAATCGGTCCGATCACTTGCGTCGGACATGGACGCGAGAATTTTTGGAACGGAATTCTCGCCGAGAAGAGCGGTATCAACAGCATCGCAAGCTTCGATCCCAGCGCTTTCCGCGTGCGGTGTGCAGGTGAGATTCGCGATTGGGATCCGGAGGCATTTTTCCCGGCGCACCGTTTGAAACGGCTCGATCGCTATGCGCAGTTCGCCGTCGCATCGGCGAAGCTCGCCCTCGATGACGCGCAGTTCGAGTATTCCCGCGAAAAACCACAAGACCGCGTCGGCGTCAGTTTTGGCACCGCACTTGGTGGTGTCTGCAAGGCCGAAGATCAATACATCCGGTATTTGAAAAAAGGCGCCCGAGGAGTTCAGCCTACGCTCGCCGTGCAGGTGTTTGGCGGATCAGCCCATTCGAACATCGCGATTGACTTTGGTTTTCGTGGCGTAGGCACAACGAACTCGAATAGTTGTGCCAGCGGCACAGTGTCAGTAGGCGAAGCGCTGCGTTATATTAGGGATGATTTCGCCGATGTGATTATCGCCGGAGGAGCCGAGGCCCCTCTCACGACGATCACAGTCGGGGCATTTGACATCATTAAAACGATGAGTCGCTGGTCGGGCGATCCTGCGCTGGCCTGTCGCCCATTCGATCTATTGCGCGATGGATTCGTCATGGGCGAAGGCGCCACTTCTCTCATTGTTGAAGAGCTTGAACACGCTCGGGCACGCGGCGCACACATCTATGCAGAGGTGCTCGGCTACAGCTTAAACAACGATGCTTTCCACATGACCGCGCCCCTGCCAAGCGGTGATTCATGCATTCGCGCAATGCGCGATGCATTGGCGGATGCGCAACTGGCTCCCGGGCAGATTGATTATATCAATGCGCATGCCAGCTCGACGCAGCTAAATGATGGGGCTGAAACGATGTCGATCAAACAAGTGTTTGGCGAGGATGCGCGGCGAATTCCAGTCAGCGGGACGAAAGGGTATTACGCGCATCCGCTCGGCGCGACCGGCGCGATTGAGGCTGCGCTTTGTGCACTCGCCCTGGATCGGCAGTGGATTCCTCCAACGATCAACTATCAGAATCCCGATCCGGCTTGCGACCTTGATGTCGTTCCGAATCACGGGCGTAAAGCCCAGCTTAATTATGTAATGAGCAATTCCTTTGGCTTCGGCGGAATTAACGCCTGCGTAATTCTGGGACGTGTCAGGTAGGCGCGGTTCACCTGAACCGTCCGCGAGTGATTGAGCTCAATCGCCCCTACCTAACAAATCTGGCCTGTTTTCCTTGGTTCTTTCGAGCGCCTGCTCTTTGCGCCAAGCTGCAATCTCCGCGTGATTTCCTGAAAGCAAAACGTTCGGAACTTTCCAGCCGCGAAATTCTGCTGGTCTCGTGTATTGCGGCGCCTCGAGCAAGCCGGCGCTAAAACTATCATCCACAGCGGACTGTTCATGACCGAGCACCCCGGGAACAAGTCTCACGATGGCGTCGACAAGTACAACCGCGGCAATCGCGCCGTTCGTGAGGACATAGTCGCCGATGGAAATCTCAAGATCGACGAGATGTTCGATAACGCGGTGATCGACCCCTTCGTAATGACCGCAGACGATGATGAGATGCAATTCCCGCGAAAGCTGCGCCGCCAGCTGTTGGTCGAATCGGTGTCCAGCAGGTGACATCAGAATAATTTTCGATTTTCGGTTTCCGATTTTCGATTTTTCGCTAATTTGGCCCCGCAGTTCTTCTACCGCCGCAAAAATCGGTTCCGCTTTCATGACCATGCCCTGCCCGCCGCCGAATGGAGCGTCATCAACAATGTGATGTTTGTCCCTCGTCCAGTCGCGCAGGTTATGGATCCGAAGATCGATGATTCCATTTTCCTGCGCCCGCTTCATGATGCTTTCGCTCAACGGGGCCCGGCAGATTTCCGGGAATAACGTCAGGATGTCGATCTTCATTTGACGGTTTTAAGGTGGATCGAGCGCTCAGCGCTCGATGCTAATTTGGCGGCGAAGCCGCATACTGGTAACATCGCGCGACGGAGCGCGCGATCCACCTACTCCACAATTTCTAGAGTGGCCCGTTGGCCGTGCCGCGCAGCAGAGCTGGCGAGCAACGCACGAATCGCATGAATGGTTTGACCGTTGCGTCCAATAACCCGGCCGACGTCGCTTTGTCGTAGTTGTAACTTGAAGATCGTGGTCTTTCCGCTGGGAATTTCCGAGAGCATCATCTCATCGGGATATTCGACCAATTGTCGAATGATAAACTCGAGAAATTCTTTCACGTCGCTTCAGGCATAGACGCCGATGCTTCGGGAGGAGTGGCCGGGGCCGGCTCTGGTTCGGCGGGTGCTGGCGTTGCCGCGACCGGCACAGACACTCCTTGCTTCTTATTTTTCTTGAGCAAACTCCGCACGGTGTCCGATGGCTGCGCGCCGCGTGCGATCCAGTATTCCGCGCGATCTACTTTCAACGTGCTGTTATGCCCGGGTTTTTTCGGATCGTAAGTGCCGATGATCTCGATGAATCTCCCCTCGCGTGGGCTGCGACTGTCGGCGACGACCACTTTGTAATACGGGCGATTCTTCGCCCCTTCTCTGCGTAATCTGATTGAAACTGCCATGTTAAGTCCTCATTCGCGCCATTTGCGCCATCATCTTTTTCATTTTACCCGCGTTTTTCATCATCTTGCGCATCTGACCGAAGCGCCGCAGCAGATCGTTTACCTCTGTCACGGTACTACCGCTGCCACGCGCGATGCGCTGACGACGCCGTGCATTTAGAATGTCGGGGCGCGTCCGCTCTTCGCTCGTCATCGAAAGCACAATTGCTTCCGTGCGCTTGAGCTGCTTCTCGTCAAACGAAAGGCCCTGCACGTTACTCATGCCGGGCAACATGCCAAGAATATTCTCCAGCGGACCCATCTTTCGCATCATCTTAAATTGCGCCAGGAAATCATTAAAATCGAAGGATGCCGTCCGCAGTTTCCGCTCCAGGCGTACGGCTTCCTCTTCATCGACCGCTTCGGCCGCTTTCTCGACCAGACCAATCACGTCGCCCATTCCGAGAATCCGGCCGGCCAGCCGCTCCGGAACGAACAGCTCGAATTGGTCGAGTTTTTCGCCGGTCCCGGCGAATTTGATCGGACGCCGGGTCACTTCACGCATCGATAAGGCCGCGCCGCCGCGTGCATCGCCATCGAGTTTGGTCAAAATAATCCCGGTCACTTGTAAAGCGTCGTTGAAATGGGTTGCGACGCTGACCGCTTGCTGGCCGGTTGCGGCATCGACCACGAGCAAAGTCTCCTGCGGTTGCAAAAATTCTTTCAGCTCTTTCAATTCCTGAATCAGCGCCATATCGATCTCCTGCCGGCCCGCTGTGTCGAAAATGTCGATGTTGGTCCCTTCCCGATCTTGCCATTCCATTGCCGCGGCGGCGGCGCGTCGAACATTTTTCTCGCTCGGATCGGGAGCGTAAACCGGGACTTCAATTTGCTTCCCCAATGTGGCGAGTTGTTCAATCGCGGCTGGCCGTTGCAAATCGCACGCAATCAGAGCCGGCGCGTGACCTTCCTTTTTCAAAAAACGCGCCAGCTTGGCGGAGGAAGTCGTCTTGCCGGAGCCGTTGAGGCCTACAATCAAGATGCGCGTCCTTTTGTCGAGAATGAGTGGCGCGGCGTCGCCTCCGAGCAACGCGGTCAACTCATCATGGAAAATTTTCACGATCTGCTGCCCCGGCGTGATGCTGCGAAGGACCGCTTCGCCGAGCGCCTTTTTCCTCACGCGGCCAATGAAGTTCTTCGCGACTTGAAAATCGACATCAGCCTCGAGTAAAGCCAGGCGAACCTGGCGGAGCGCGGCGTCGATGTTCGATTCGCTGATCGTGCCGTGGCCACGCAGTTCTTTGAAAATGTCCTGGAGCTTATCGCCGAGTTGCGAAAACATAATGGTAGAAAAACACGCTGCGTTTGACGAAAAGGTGGATCGGCCGCTCCGCGGGCGATGCTAAAATAATCCAGCTTCCGCCACGCGCGCCATCGAGCGCGGAGCGCTCGATCCACTCATTTCTTCGGAGTCGGCGTTGATTTTGCCGCTGCAGACACCGGTGCAGCTGCGGCCGTCGCGTCGATACCGAAAGTCCAGTGCGCCTCGACTTTTTTGCCCTCCGCTTTCGCGCTAACAATCACCGTGCACGAGTTTCCACGCAATTTTTGCGTCACTTGATATGAGACCATGCCGCTTTTCGGATCGTAACTCACGGGAACCACACCGAGTCCGCTGACGCGCATCTGGACGCTGCCGGGCTCGATTCCGCCGACACGGCCGAGGTTCGCCTTAATGAGTGGGAGCGCCGTGCGGACGGTGCTGCCATCCGCCGGTTGGGTCGAAAGATCAGCCGCGCCGACTTCAGCAACCGCGGCTGCTCCACCAGTGGAGGTGCCGATCATCTTGACCGCGTCAACGAATACTTTCGGTTTGTTCGCTTCAATCGCATAACGACCAAGCGAATCGAGCGGAGAGGTAAAGGTGATCGGTTGACCGTAAACGGTAAACATCGCTTCGTAACCGGCATTTCGGGCAAGTTCTTTGACATGCTCGTTATAATTGCCGAAGGGAACGGCGAAACAATTCACTTTGATCCCGAGCCGCTGCTCGAGCAGTTCCTTCGAGCCGACAACTTCATTTCGGACCCATTGCTCGTATTCGGGCCCGGTCAATTTTGTCCTGGTCCTCTTCCCGCCGGGGGCAGCCAGCATTATATTATGTCCCTCGCGCAAGTCTTGGTGCGTCGCAGTATGCGCTTCGATATCGACTCCGTTGTCACGCATGTCGGCTAGTTGTTCCCACGTGATCGCCTCTCCGCCACCCAAGCTTCCTCCGCGGACGCCTTCGGTATAAATGAACATCGTGAACGGGTACCCAAATTTTTTCATGATCGGCCACGCGACCTCGTATTGAGATTTCCAGCCATCATCGAAGCTGACGACCGCGCATCGCGGCGGTATATTTTTCTCGCCACGCCGCCACGCCAGCAAATCTTGCATGCTGATTACGGTAATCCCGGCATCTTTGAGTTGTTTCATCTGCGCCTCGAAATCGGCCGGTGTGATCTCGGTGCCCGGATAGCGAATTTTGTCGACCAAGCGGTGATAACAAAAGATGATGGTCTGCGCCGTTTGATCGACAACGGCTTTGGTAATTTTTGGAGGCGAAGCAGCTGGGCTAACGGCAGCCGCTGCCGGCGATGAGGTGGCCGGTTGAGAACCATTGGCGGCACTTTCGTGTCTTTTGCACATCGAAAAGTTCATCGCCAAAAGCAGAGGGATAATCGCAAATCGAATCATCATAAAAGAGGTACACGCTTTAAGTGCGGCAGGGCAAAAAACAAGTGCTTTTTATTTACAATCGCCGAAAAATAGATAGCTGATCAGCGAAAAACCCTTGGTGTAAGACACATTTTTTGCTATTGAATCAGAATGCCGCGCCTGATCAGCCGCGCTCTTGCCATCGGTCTCCTGGCTTTGTTAACTGCTTGCGCGACCGCGCCAAAAGCGGCGAAAAATACAGGCAAGACTTTTACGACAGTCGTTGTCGATGCCGGACATGGCGGAAAAGATAACGGGGCGTATCGCCGTTTCGGAGGCGCCGAAAAAATCGCCACCCTCGATGTAGCCCAGCGTCTCGATCGCAAGCTGCGCGAATCGGAAATCAAAACCGTAATGACACGCTCCTCGGATGTTTTTATTTCGCTGGATCAACGCGTCGCCATCGAGAATTCGCAAAAAAATGCCATCTTCGTCAGTATTCACTTCAACGACTCACGCCGGCGCGGCATACACGGCTTTGAGACGTATTATCATTCGGGAGATTCATTCGATCTGGCGAATCGGATTCAAGGCAAGCTGATGACGATCCCGCACTCGGCCAATCGCGGAGTGCACACAGCGAATTTCCGCGTCCTGCGCCTCGCTTACTATCCCGCGGTCCTAGTGGAGTGCGGTTTTCTGAGTAATCGATCCGAAGGCAGCCAGGCGCGCGATTGGGAATATCGCGAGCTACTGGCCGACAGAATCGCGGAAGCAATTGTCGAGCAACGTTACGGACCGGGCGTTTATCGCGGCTCAACCCAGGTAGCCGCGCAGTCGCAGCCGGCGAGCACCGGCCAAGAGTCGGCGCCGCCCGCTGTTCAGCATTAAAATTGTTTGCCGCGCTCTTCGCGGCCGATCGCGGCCAGCACAATCAGTGCAACAAAAATGATTAGCGCAAAAAGCGCCAGCGCTTTCGCATAGTCCGGATGCCCGCTGGCGTCCCGAAAATGGTCGGCCAGCCTTGCCTCCACCACGGCTGTATTCGCGGCGAATAAATTCCCGAGCTGATAGGCAAATCCCGGGAAAGTTCCGCGCAGCTCCCCCGGTGAAAGCTCATTTAAGTGTACAGGCACAATTCCCCATGCGCCTTGCACCATGAATTGCATGGCAAATCCGCCAATCACCAACAGGGAGAAACTCGGCGAAAAGACCCAGGCGGGAATCAGAAGGATTCCGAACACCGCTGCGAAAATGATCGCGCGACGCCGGCCCCATTTTTGCGAGAGATGACCGACAATCGTTCCGCCGCAGATCGCGCCAAAAGCGTAGATGATCCCGGTCGCCGCCTTTTGCGTCACTCCGTAGTGGCGTTGTTCGCCGAGGAACGTTTGATACATGTCCTGGGTCCCATGTGACATGGCGTTGAACGCCGTCATCAAGAGAATCACGTAAAGAAAGAGGGCCCAGTGCCTTTGCAGGACGGTCAGCACATTTTTCCAAAAATCAGTCGGCGCGGTGCGCCGACGCAGCCATGCCGGTGATTCCGGCACCCGCGCGCG
>Ga0209376_1005479_pt1 | contig 10555 bp, 10 predicted proteins | sample GraSoiAngelo_134_FD_185891 | JGI IMG/M metagenome (GOLD analysis project Ga0209376, IMG submission 185891) | Grasslands soil microbial communities from the Angelo Coastal Reserve, California, USA - 14_0929_05_30cm (SPAdes) (version 2) | ecosystem: Environmental > Terrestrial > Soil > Grasslands ... | reverse complement strand
CAGTGTGACACACTTCTGGTGCCGGCGCTTGACCCCTTGTGAACCACCCGGTTAAGCTCGGCCGCGTTCCCCGGGCGACGAGTCGTGCGCGCCGCAAGCCGTCGCGGGGCTTGGGGGCCCGCCGGCTGAGGCGCGGCCAATAGCATGGCTATAGATTGAGGAGAGGCCCATGAGCTGGAACGGCGAGATCGTCATCGATCTGGATTCCCACATCGTCGAGCGCGCGGATCGGTTCTACCAGGACTACATCGACCCGAGCTACCGCGAGGCCTATCAGCGGCTCTGTGACGGCGTCGCCCAGCAAGCGAAGGCCGGCAACCGCTACTCCCTCTTCGGTAGCCGCACGTCCGTCATCGAGCAGATCGAGACGGGACGGCCGCTCGGCACGCGTGATACGTTCGGCCTGAGCCGGCGGTCCGACATGGAAGGTGGTCGCCGGGCGTTCCCGCCGGGCCGCGCCGACGCCCTGCCGCCGATCAGGCCCGAGGCGAGCTGGGACGTGAAGGTCCGCCTCGAGGACATGGACCGCGCGATGGTCGACGTCGGCGTCCTCTATCCCACCCACGTCTCGAGCTACTGCGCGCTGCGCGACGGAGGATTCGAGAACGCGCTCTACCGCGCGTACCACCGCTGGGTCGCCGACTTCTGCGCTCAGGCGCCGACGCGGCTCAAGTGGACCCTGGTGGCGAACATGCGCGATGTGTCCGCGGGGGTGGCCGAGATCAAGCACTGGGCTCGCGACGCGAATCTCGCGGGCATCTACATCTCGCCGCAGGCGCCGGACGGGAAGCTGCTGGACAACCCGGACCTCTATCCGCTGTACGAAGTCGCGCAAGACCTCGATCTGCCCGTGCTCGCCCACGGCGGCACGGCGCGTCCACCTTATGCGCCAGGGACGTTCGATCTCGACGGCGCGTGGTTCCTTCTCCACAGCTTCGGGAACCCGTGGGCGGGGATGGCAGCCCTGGGCGCCCTGATTGGCGGCGGGATCTTCGAGATGTTCCGTGAGCTGCGGGTCGCGATCATCGAGACCGGCGGCGGCTGGTTGCCGCTCGCGATGGATCGGCTGGACACGCACTACCTGATGTCGCCGGGCCACGTGCCGAACCTCAAGCGCCTGCCGCGCGACGTGCTCGCCGAGGGCCGCTACTTCCACGCGATCGACACGTGGGAGCGGTCGGTCGAGTTCTGCGTTCAGACGCTTGGCGCCGACATCTGGCTCTTCGCGACCGACTGGCCGCACGGGGACACGGCGTGGCCGGAGAGCGTGCAGCAGATCACCGGTCGGCCAGGGCTCTCGGCGACCGCTCGGCGCAAGCTGCTCGGACAGAACGCGCTGAGGCTCTGCCCGCGACTGAAGTAAGCGGCGCCCGCGGCCGGGCACTGCGCGCCGGGGGCTGGGGCCCGCCGGCCGAGGCGCGGCTATAGGGGAGGGACGACGCAATGGCGCGAGACGGCTTCCGTATCTTCGACGCCGACACGCACGTCGGGCCGACCATGGATGTCCTCGAGGGCTATCTCTCCGCGTCCGAGCGCGCGGCGCTCGAGCCGCTCAGCGACAAGCGCGTGACGGGGCGCAACGGCCAGGTCAGCTATCACGTGGGCGAGCGCAAGTACGCTCGGCGTCTGGGCGAGACGTCGCCGCGGGCCGCGGATCCCGGCGCGTACATGGGCGCCTTCGCCGGATCCCACAAGGGCCGCGACCCCGATCCGCGCGTTGATCACGACCCGGCCGCGCGCATCGCCGACATGGATCTCGAAGGCGTCGAGGTCAATCTCTTGTTGCCGTCCGGCTGGTTCGGCACGTGGACGACCGCCGACACGGCGACCGAGCTCGCGCTCTACCGCGCCTACCATCGCTGGATGGCCGACTACTGCTCGGCGTATCCAGATCGGCTCAGCGGCGTCGTCCTGGTGTCCGGCCGGAACGTGGCGGAGAGCCTGAAGGAGCTCGAGCGGTGCGCGCGCGAGCCGTGGGCGCTCTCGCTCTTCTGTTATGCGCCCTATGGCATGCCGCTCGATCATCCCGATCTCGAGCCGCTCTGGGCGGCGGCGCAGCATCACGATCTCTCGGTCGTGCTGCACACGTTCACGGTCATGCCGCCCTATGCGCCCGGCGGGCTCGACACGTGGGGAAACTTATGGTTGCAGCGCTCGGCGGCGCATCCCTGGTGCGGGATGCGCAACATGGCGGCCATCATCGGCGCCGGCGTGCTCGACCGCTATCCGGCTCTTCGACTCGGTGTCCTCGAGGCCGGCCACGGATGGCTGCCGTTCTGGGCCAAGCGCCTCGACGAGCACGCGCAGTCCGTCGCCCGCGCACTGCCGCCGCTGAAGCAGCGCCCGACCGACTACATCACCTCCGGGCGCTTCTTCCAGACCATCGAGATGTCGGAAGGCGTCGAGCTGACGAAGGCCGTCATCCAGCTCCTGGGCGAGGACATCCTGATGTATGCCTCGGACTACCCGCACGGCGAGAGCTGGTTCCCGAAGTCGGTGGACACCGTGCTGGCGTGGGACCTGCCGGAGCGCCAGAAGCGCAAGCTGTTCTGGGACAACGCGCTGCGGTTCTACCGCCGCTTCACGCCGGCGCCGGGCGTCCCCACTCCGACTCGTGCCTGATCGCGCCGCCCCGCGACCCTCGGCTCGGCTGCGCTCGCTCCTGGCTCGAAACGATCGGGTGCTGGCGGTGCTGGGCACCCCCAACGCCTTTCACGCGCAGATCATGGAGGCGGCTGGCTGCGAAGCGGCGTTCGTCGGCACCGGGATCACCGGGGGCAACTACACCGCATTCGCCGACACCGGCCTGCTCTCCGCCACCGAGTGCGTCCAGTTCGGCGGCTATATCGCCCGCGCGGTTTCGTTTCCCGTGATCCTCGACGGTGACACCGGTCACGGTGGACCGCCCGCGGTGCGCCGACTCGTCCACGAGTGCATCCGCGCCGGACTGGCCGGAATTCGGATCGACGACCAGCCGATCGAGGGCAAGCGCAGCACGCAATCGCCCGGCATCGAGGTGGTCTCGCGTGACGCAGCCGTGGAGCGGTATCAGGCGGCCGCGAGCGCACGCGATGAGCTGGATCCGAGCTTCGTGATCATGGCCCAGTGCTACGCTCGCGACGCCGTGAACGGCGGCCTGGGCGAGCTCCTGGAGCGATTGAATCTGTACCTGACGCGCGGGCGCGCCGATTGGGTGCAGTTCGAGTCGCCGCATTCGGTCGCCGAAGTCCGGCAGGCGCGCGCCGCGGTGTCCGGCACGCTCTCCGTGATGCAGGGCAAGCTCCCGAAGCCGTTGACCCTGTCCGAGCACTTCGCCCTCGGCCTGCGCGTGGCCTGGTATACGTTCCTGCCCGACCAGGTGCTGAAGGCGACGAGCTGGGAATTTCTGCGCGAGTTCAAGACGCGGAACATCGACGCCTGGATCGATTTCCAGGCCAAGCACGACGGCAACCCGTACCTCCGAACTCGACCATCGAGTCCGTAGGACTCTCGTGACGCTGCCGCCGCTGCACCGCGCCTTCCTCGAGCGCGCGCTCCCCGTCTTCCAGGCCGATGGGCGTCTCGCCGGGGTGGCCGCCGGCGGCTCGTACATCACCGGCGAGATGGACGATCACTCCGACCTCGACCTCGTCGTCGTCTCGCCTCCCGAGACGTCGCGCGAGGTGTTGCGGGACGGACCGGACATCGGGCGGCGGCTCGGGCCGTTGCTCGCCGCCTTCCCGGGAGATCACGTCGGCGAGCCGCGGCTCCTCATCTGCCTCTATGGCCCGCCGCTCCTCCACGTGGATCTCAAGTTCATGTCCACCGACGAGCTTCTCCATCGGGTCGAGGATCCGACGATCCTCTGGGATCGCGACGGCGCGCTCCGTTCCGCAATGGCCAGATCGAAGGCGGAATATCCGCCGCCGCGCTTTCAGTGGATCGAGGACCGGTTCTGGGTGTGGGTGCATTACATCGCGGCCAAGATCGAGCGCGGCGAGCTGTTCGAAGCGATCGACGGCCTCGCGTTCGTCCGGGTTCGCGTCCTCGGCCCGCTCGTCCTCCTCCACGCGGGCGCCCAGCCCAACGGCGTGCGACGCGTCGAGCAGAAGGCGGCGGCGCGTGTTCCCGCCTTTCGAGCGACCTTGTCGCTCCACGATCCGCTGTCCTGTCGTGACGCGCTCGTGGCGACGGTCGCGCTCTACGCCGAGCTGCGCGAGCAGATCGCGCCGCCGGCCCTGGTGCGCCGGTCCGACGCCGAGCGCGCCGCCAGGAGCTTCCTCGCCGATGCCGGGGCCAAGGGCGGCGCCTCGTGACTCGCCCGGGCTTCATGGTCATCGCCCATCGGGGAGCCTCGTCCTACGCTCCCGAGAACACGCTGGCCGCGTTCGATCTGGCGATCGAGATGGGCGTGAGCCATATCGAGCTGGACGTCCACACCACGCGCGACGGCCACGTCGTGGTGCTCCACGACGATACCGTCGACCGGACGACGAACGGCTCTGGCCCGGTGACGAGCCATTCGTTGGCTGAGCTGACCGCGCTGGACGCCGGCACCTGGTTCGATCAAAGATTCGCGGGTCAGCGAATCCCGACGCTGGCCGCCGTGTTCGAGCGATACAAAGGGCGCGCCCACATCCACACGGAGATCAAGGGACATTCCCTCGACCTGTCGCGAGCGACCGTGGACCTGGTGCGCCGCCACGGGATGGCGGAGCAGGTCACCATCACCTCGTTCCAGAAGGCCAGGCTGGGGGAGGCCCGCGCGCATGCGCCGGAGCTGCCGGCCGGCTGGCTGGTCGCGGAAGTCAGTGAAGCGATCATCGCTCAGGCGCGAGCGCTGGGGCTCCGCCAGCTCTGCCCGCGCGCGAGCGGGGTGACGGTGGAGCTCGTGCAGCGTCTCCACGCCGCGGGGCTCGTCGTCCGCGCATGGGGCGTGGCCGACGAAGAGCAGATGCGGCGAGTCGTCCAGGCGGGAGCCGACGGCATGACCGTGAATTTCCCGGATAGGCTCCTGGAGTATTTGAAGACGTAAGACGATCGTCGAGATAGACTCCCGACCGCGTGTCGCCCGTCGCCTACTACGTCGTCGTGTGGTTCCTGCTCATCTTCGCGTGGGCGACGAACTTCGTCATCCGCATCGGGTTCTCGGCGCTGCTGCCGTCGATCATCGCCGAGCTCCAGCTGTCGTACGCGCGCGCCGGCCTGCTCGCCTCTGCGTTCTTCTACGCGTACGTGCTCATGCAGCTTCCGGCCGGCCTCCTCGGCGATCGCTTCGGGCGCCGTCGAATCCTGGTCCTCGGCCTGCTGGGCGGCGCGCTCGCGGCGGGCCTCACGGGCCTGGCCGGCTCGTTCGCCACGCTCTTCGCGGCGCGAGCGCTCACCGGCGCGTTCCAGGGAACGCTCTTCTCGAACGATCGGGCGATCATCGCCACCGTCACGCCTCCCGATCGCATCGGCCTCGGCCAGGGCGTGTCGTTCTCCGGGCCCGGCCTCGGCCTCACCTTCGGGCTCGTCATCGGCGGCCTGCTGGTGGAGGTGCTGCCGTGGCGGACAGTGGTCATGCTCTTCGGGATCGGTCCGATCGTGGCCGCGCTCCTCATCGTCCGCCACGTGCCGCCGCCGGCCCGATCGACGGCGCGTGTGCCGCTCGGCCGGCGCCTCCGCAGTCTCTTCGCCAACGGACCGCTCTGTGTGTTGGGGCTCGTCAGTTTCTGCGCCATCGCCGATCAGTTCACCCTGGCGACCTGGGCGCCGCTGTTCTTCAACGAGGTGGGCGTGGCCGATCTCGGGCGCGCCGGCAGCTACGCGGCCTTGCAGGGCATCGCGGCCTCGCTCGGGATGGTCGTCAGCGGGTGGGCGCACGATCGCCTCGTCGAGCGCGGCTACGGCTCGAAGACCGCGATCGTGGCCGGGCTCATCGGGCTGGCCCTGTCGATGCTCGCGATGGCCGCGGCCATCACGCAGCGATCGATTCCGGGGCTCGCCGTCGTGCTGTTCCTGGCGGCCTTCTTCTGCTGGTCGATCTGGGGCGCGTTCTACGCGCTGCTGGCGCGCCTCGTCCGCGAAGACGAGCTGGGCACGGCCTTCGGCCTGTCGAACAGCATCGGCTTCATCGGCGCCGTTGTCGCTCCCACCGCCACCGGCTGGGTTCGCGATCTCACGGGTTCCTTCAGCGCCGGCTGCGTGCTCGCGGCGGTGCTCGCCGTGGCCGGCATCGCGTTCACGTTCGCCGTCCGCGTGCCGCCACGCGAGCCGGTGTAGGGATCGCGGAGTCGGGTCGGTGCTTCGGTATACTCCGGGGTGTGGAGCGTATGGCTCGCGTGGTGATTCGGTACGTGCGTGCGGGCGGCGTCGCGGTGGTCCTGCTGGCGTCGGTGGCCTACGTCGCCGCCGAGGACATCGAGCGCCTCGCGATGAGCCGCGTCAGACTGACGACCGAGGCCTCGGCGGTCAAGGCATGCACGCGCGTCGGGTGGGTCAACGACGATTCCGCCAAGGACCTGCGCCGAAAGATCATCAGATCTGGAGGCGATACCGGGCTGATCACGTTCGGGATCGGCGACGACTTGTCGCAGATCTATGCGCAGGTGTATCGCTGCCCACAGCCCACGGCTGCGCCGCCGCCACCTCCTGCGCCGCCACCTCCACCGCCACCGCCCGGGCCACCACCCCCGGTCGCACCGCCTGGCCCCACACGGTAGCCGCGCGCCGCGTCGGGCACGCGTGACGCGTCACCTGCGCCTCCCGCGCTCGGTCGGCGCCACCGTGCTCGCCTACGGCGACTCCACCTTGGCGGGCGGCGCGGCCGGCACCAGCGGCGTGAACGAGAGGAGGAGCTTGCCGATGTACGTGTCGCTGTTGAAGAGCCCCACCGCGGAGATCCGTCGGTGCTCGGCCTCGGCCACCTTGCCGACGCCGTCGGCGTAGAAGGTGTAGAGCGTGTCCCGGACCGAGACGACGGCGAAGATGTCGATGCGGTAATCGGTCCGGATGAGCGTGGCGCGGAACGCGCCCGCCGGCGTCCGGACCTGATAGACGCCGGCGTACACCGTCGTCGCCCGGATCCGCCCGCCGTACCACCTGACGGAGGGGTCCTTCGAGCTGTACACCTCCATCCGACCGTCGAACGTCCGGCTCTCGCCGGGGTTCATACCCGCCAGCAGATAGCTCAACGGCGGATCGAAGTGCACGAGCGCGCTGTGGATGTGAGCGACCTGGCTCGGCAGGACCAGGCTGCCGTCAGCCGACTGGCGCAGAAAGAGCGTGTAGTCCTGGCCGACGGTGCGCTTCCAGCTCTCGCCCCGCGCCGTCGTGCCGATCGGTTCCAGGCTCTCCTGTTCCGTCTGGCCCTTGCGCGAGCCGGTCATCACGCGGTATCGCCATTCGCCCGGCTCCCAGCGGGCGACCCGCCCCGGGTCGTTCAGGGGCGGCGCCGACTCGGGGGCGCCGACGACGTCCTCACCGAGGACCTTGAGCACCTCGTTGCCGGCCAGGCTCGGCGCGGCGTCCTGGGCGAGCATCTCTTCCGGAATTGCGCCCCACAGGACGATCGACGCGATGGCAATCGCGCCGCCAGCCAGGACGGTCCGTAACGCGCGCATGGCCAGCCATGATACCCACCCGCGGTCCGTCGCGACGACTCGACGTCAGCGGGCGTGCGGAGCGCCAGGAGGCGGACGGCGATCTCGCCGGCGCCGAGCAGCAGGAGGACGGGCACGAGGTTCAAGGCGACCGTGAGCCCGAAGCGTCGCGAGTCACGCCGGGCGCGCGTCATCCAGCAATGGACGATCACGCCGGCGGCGCACAGCAGGAGGACCAGACCTGCCACGGTCACGGTCAGCCCAACACCGCTGGCTGGGCGCATGAGCAGCGCGATCCATTTCTTGTGGGTGACGACCAGGACCAGCAGCGCGGACACCTCGAAGACGTAGAGCGCGATCAAGAGCGGGACGTCGGGGCCGGGAATCCGGCGCGCGGCAGCGCGCTCGGTCACGACGGGACCCTGGACGCGGAGCGCCGGTCCGGCGCCACCCGATCGATGGCGCGGGGCACATGGAGTTGCGATAATCGTCGCCGGGGGCAACGGCTACACGCCCTGAGGGAGCGCGTCGTTGACGGCAATTCTTGGCATCTCGGCCTTCTATCACGACAGCGCGGCGGCCATCGTGGTCGACGGCACCGTCATCGCCGCCGCTCAAGAAGAGCGATTCAGCCGCTGCAAGCACGATGCGGGCTTTCCCGTCCGCGCGGTCGCATACTGTCTGGCCGAGGCTGGTCTCGCCCCGCACGAGCTCGACTACCTTGCCTTCTACGACAAGCCGCTCCTGAAGTTCGACCGGCTGATCGAGACGTACCTGGCCTTCGCTCCCCGCGGATTTCTGAGCTTCGCCAAGGCCATGCCGGTGTGGCTCAAGGACAAGCTCAACATGCGCCGCCTGTTGCGGAAGGCCCTGCCCGACGCCGGGCGTGTTCCCATCGTGTTCACCGACCACCACGAGAGTCACGCGGCGAGCGCCTTCTTTCCGAGTCCGTTCGACGAGGCGGCCATCCTCACGCTCGACGGCGTCGGTGAATGGAGCACCGCGGCGTACGGAGTCGGCGTCGGCAATCGCCTGCGTCTCACTCACCACCTGCAATTTCCCCATTCGCTCGGACTATTGTATTCGGCGTTCACCTACTACTGCGGCTTCAAGGTCAACAGCGGCGAATACAAGCTCATGGGCCTGGCGCCGTACGGCCAGCCGATCTACCGCGACAAGATCTACGAGCATCTCGTCGACCTCAAGGCCGATGGCAGCTTGTGGCTGAACATGGATTACTTCAACTACTGCCACGGCCTCTCCATGACGAGCCCGCGCTTCCACGAGCTGTTCGGCGGCCCGCCCCGTTCTCCCGAATCACGGATCGAGCAGCACCACATGGACCTCGCGGCCAGCATCCAGGCCGTGGCCGAGGACGCGGTCCTGCGCATGGGCGGCCACGTCCGCGCCGAGACTGGCCAGAAGCGGCTCGTGATGGCCGGCGGCGTGGCCCTGAATTGTGTGGCCAACGGACGCCTCATGCGCGAGGGGCCGTTCGACGACATCTGGGTTCAGCCCGCCGCCGGTGATGCCGGTGGATCGCTCGGCGCGGCGCTGTTCGTCTGGCACCAGCTGCTCGAACATCCCCGCGCGCCCGCCGGCCGCGACTTCCAGCGCGCCAGTCTGCTCGGTCCATGCTTCTCGCGCGACGAGATCGCCCGGTTCCTCGCGAAGGTCCACGCGCCCCACGAGCGTTTCGACGACGAAGCCGAGTTGCTGCGCCGCACCGCCGAGCTCCTGGCCGACGGCAAGATCGTCGGCTGGTTCCACGGCCGCATGGAGTTCGGGCCGCGCGCCCTGGGCGCGCGGAGCATCCTCGGGGACCCCCGCTCACCCGCCATGCAGGCGAACATGAACCTCAAGATCAAGTTTCGCGAGAGTTTCCGGCCCTTCGCGCCCGTCGTGCTCGCCGAGCACGCCGCCGACTGGTTCGAGATGCGCGCGGGCGAGAGCCCGTACATGATGCTGGTGGCTCCCGTGCGGAAAGAGCATCACGTGCCGATCGGGGTCCACGACTCGCGCACCATGGGGCAGGACCCCGACCTGACCGCGCGGATCAACGTGGTGCGGTCGACCGTGCCGGCGGTGACCCACGTCGATTTCAGCGCGCGCGTGCAGACGGTCGACCGGGCGCGTCATCCGCGTTTCCATCGTTTGCTCGAAGCGTTTCACTCGCTGACCGGGTGCCCGGTGCTGGTGAACACGAGCTTCAACGTGCGAGGCGAGCCGATCGTGTGCACGCCGGAAGAAGCGTATCGGTGCTATCGAGCGACTGGCATCGACGCGCTCGTCCTCGAGGACTTCGTATCGGTCAAGAGTCCTGGTGCGCCGGAGGCGCTGGCCGAAGAGCGCGAGCAGTACCTGGCCCGGTTTCGGCCCGACTGAGTCGCCGCGATGAGGTGGTCGGACATCCCACGTGATCCGCCGCGCCGGCTGCTCCGGCAGTTCGGCGGGCTCTGGCTCGTGTTCTTTCTCGGTCTGGCGGCGTGGCAGAGCCTGGCCCATGGGCTGTCGACGACGGGCGTCTTGGCGGCGGCGGTCGCGTTACTCGGTGCCGTGGGACTTGCCCGGCCCCGCGTCGTGCGGCCCGTGTTCGTGGGCTGGATGATGCTCGCGTTCCCCCTGAGCTGGCTGGTCTCTCACGTCGCCCTGGCCATCGTCTTCTACGGATTTTTCACGCCGCTGGCGCTCGTGTTCAGGCTCTCCGGCCGCGACCCGCTCGCCCTCAAGCGGCGGAACACGGAGAGCTACTGGCAGGCCAGGCCGCAGGCGACGGATGTCCGCCGCTACTTCCGGCAGTTCTGAGCCATGGGGGATGCGCCTCGGAAGGAATTCGAACGCGCCGCCGGGGAGGCGGACCGCGGTCTGCTGGGCGAGCTCCTGGACCTTCTCCGCTCGAACAAGAAATGGTGGCTGCTGCCCCTGCTGGCCGTGTTGTTGCTGATGGGTGTCCTCGTCGCGCTCTCCAGCACGCCCGTGGCGCCCTTCATCTA
>Ga0209376_1005476_pt1 | contig 10558 bp, 12 predicted proteins | sample GraSoiAngelo_134_FD_185891 | JGI IMG/M metagenome (GOLD analysis project Ga0209376, IMG submission 185891) | Grasslands soil microbial communities from the Angelo Coastal Reserve, California, USA - 14_0929_05_30cm (SPAdes) (version 2) | ecosystem: Environmental > Terrestrial > Soil > Grasslands ... | reverse complement strand
ATCAGGGTTTCTCGGCTAATCTGTTTACGTTGACCTCAGATATGTTCCCCGCCAAGGCGGTCGGCTCCGTTGTGGGAATCGGAGGGATGGCCGGTGCTATTGGCGGGATGCTGATCGCCAAGGTAGTGGGTTACGTGCTGCAGTGGTCCGACAGCTACATGGTTCCATTTTTTATGGCGGGCTCCGCCTATTTGCTGGCACTCGGTGCCATCCACATTCTGGCGCCAAAGTTGAAACCTGTCCATGTTGCCTAGCTTTGGCCCTACAATCTTCACACGGTGAACAAGTGAACTTTTATCAAGCTCGTCGCGGCTTCCTTCGCCACCCCGCCGTGTCACGCTGCATGGCGTGGGCAAGTGCCGGTCATCGCCCCCGATTCTGGAACTAGTGACGGCGACCGGGGACGTGGTGAACCTGTCCGCGACGGGGATAGGAAGACGCTTCAAGGGGCCGTGGTCGGATTGGGCGCGCCGGGCGTGATCACCACGCTCACACTGACCTTCAGCCAACGGTTTAAGTTGCCTCAAGAAAAGCAATGCTGATGAGAGAGAGCGGACGGAGGGCGGTGTACCAGGCCCACTTTCGGGAAAATGCCCCAGTGCTTCGGGAATTACTCGACCAGACGTTAGATCCGCAATCCTGTAGAAGAGATCACAGGAACGGAAGGTTGAATGGCCTCAGGATGCCTACTTCTTACGTCTTTCTTCTCTGGCTTTCTTGCTGGCTGTGCGTATCCGGCTCGCTTCCTTCATCAGCTCGTGTGATTGTCTCCGCAGTATCACGGATTGCTCTTTCAGGCTGCGCGCCGTCTCCTCCAGGACTTTGACTATGTCCTGCTGGTCCGCCACGACGAGCCTTTCTCCCCGCTGCTAACGTACTCTCGAGCATCAGTTTGGGAAAGTTCTCTACGGATGAGAGTCACACAAAATTCTCAGCGAGGAGCTGCGGCCAGTGTTTGGAAATGGCGTCTTCGGAAAATCACGAGGACCAAGACTCTCGATTTCGGAAAGCTTTTGTAACATAATATGGTCACGGGGAGGCGAAACAATGATCGTCAGTGGTTGGAAAGAGATTGCCGGGCATCTTCGGCGAGGGGTGCGAACTGTGCAGCGTTGGGAACAATACGGGCTGCCTATACGCCGTCCTGCTGGTCGCAGTCGAAGCGCAGTGTTCGCTATCTCGGACGAAATTGACAAATGGGCGCGGAGCCGCTCGAACGGCAGACCGGAGCGGAAAGCGCTTGGTACATATTTGCGACTCCATCCTATCGCACGAATTCAAGAAACCTTCTCTGAGACAGAAAAGCTGATGGCAGCATTAAAGCTTCATGCCGCTAAACAGCAGCATCTCCTTGCACTCCTCCGCGAGGAATCCAGGAGGCGGCGATTAGAGCAGCCCAGAATTGCCACTGCGCCAGTTGTGGAAATCAGGCGCGGGGCCACACCCATGGGTGCTGCGTAAGTCCGAAAGCCTAGTCCGTCTCGGAATCACGTCGATGACCAGATCGGCTAACCACGCCTGCTTTGTGGCCGGGAGGCAAACCAAGTAAAATCCGCAGTACGAATGCAGATGATCCATCCCGAAAGCCGGCCAGAGACGTCAAGAATGGGAAGCGAAAACTCAAGCGTGTACCGGGGCGCGCTGCGACACGGTATTATGACGTCGTTGCGATTGGTGCGTCCGCCGGGGGCTTAAACGCTCTGACCGAATTGCTGCGGCCGATCTCGGGCGATTTCCCGGCGATTCTGGTGGTCCAGCATCTTGATCCCACACATGAGAGCCACATGGCGGAGCTGTTGAGCCGCCGGACCAGCATCCATGTGAAGCAGGCGGAGCACGGCGAGGCGATCCTGCCCGGCAGCGTGTATATTGCTCCACCGGACGAACATCTCCTGGTGGGGCCGGGTACGGTCCAGCTGGCGCACTCGCAGTTAGTGCACTTTTCGAGACCGTCAATCGACCTGATGTTCGAGTCGGTGGCAGGCATGTACGGTTCGCGCTCGATCGGGGTTATTCTAAGCGGGTCAAACCGGGACGGCTCGGTCGGTATCCGGACCATCAAAGAGGCCGGCGGCACCACGATTGCGCAAGAGCCGGCCACGGCACATTTTGCGACCATGCCTCAGGCGGCCATCTCCACCGGGTGTGTGGATTTTGTAGTACCTATCGGCGAGATAGGTAATTTGCTCCGTGACTTGTGCGCGGGCAAACGACAGCGCCATGAGTAAAGACGTCACATTGAAAGAACTGCTGCAGGAACTGGCCGAGCAGCGCAGCTTTGATTTCCGAGGATACAAGCCGGCCACCCTGGAGCGGCGCTTTCGACGGCGAATGTCCCAGCTCCGCATCGGCGGCTACGCCGATTACCGAAAGTATCTGGACAAGAATCCGAAAGAAGTCAATGAACTCCTCAACACGATTCTGATCAACGTAACGGAATTTTTCCGTGATCCGCCAGCTTGGGAGATACTTCGCCAGGACCTCTTACCGCCCCTGTTGAAGAATCTAACTTCGGGTTCAAGTTTCCGGGCGTGGAGCGCGGGTTGCGCGAGTGGAGAGGAAGCGTACTCAATCGCCATTTTGCTGAGCGAGTTCTTCGGGCCCCGACTTCCCGAATACGACATCAAGATCTACGCAACGGACATCGATGAAGAGGCCCTGACGACAGCGCGCAGGGGGGAATACTCCGCCGAGGCACTGCGGCGAATCCGTCCGGAATGGAAGGGCAAATATTTCCACGGAAAAGGACCGCTGCGGGTGAACCGGGAACTACGGAAGCTGGTGATTTTTGGGCGCAGCAACCTGGTGCAGAACGCACCTATATCGCACGTGAATCTGCTGCTTTGCCGCAACGTTCTCATCTATTTCAACTCCGAACTGCAGAAGCAGGTTTTCGCCCGGCTCTACTATGCGCTGGAGCCGGAGGGAATTCTCTTCTTAGGCAAATCGGAATCACAGTTGACCGACTCCAGCCAATTCCGGAGGTTGAACGCACGTTGGCGAATTTTCCGGCGCATCACTCCGGGCATCTCGATGGAAGCTGATTCTGAAGCCCAAGGCAATGAGGAACAAATGCCAGGTTCGGACCGGTCGCACAAGGAACTGGATGAACTCCGCTTGCGACAGCAGTACCTGTTTGAGACCGTGCGATTGGGTGTTCTGCTGCTATCTCCCGATGACAACATTACACAACACAACTCTGCTCTGCTTACGTTATGTGGTTTGCCAGCGGGCAGATTGGTGGGGAAGAAGTTGCAGGACACGGACTTACTGACTCGGACGCCCGAGCTTGGGCCGGAATTGCAGGAGTGCCGGATCACAAATCAGACCAGGCATTTTCAGAGCCGGATCCGGGTGGGTAATGAGGCGCGGCTGATCGAGATCACCTTGCGACCGATCCTGGATGATCGAGGTCGCCATTCCGCGACTTTCGTCTATTTTGAGGATGAGACCGCGCAGGAGAAACTCCAGTCCACTATCGAAGAACTGGAATCGACCACCGAGGAGTTGCAGTCGGCCAACGAGGAACTGGAAACTACCAACGAAGAATTGCAGTCCACCAACGAGGAACTCGAGACTACCAACGAGGAACTGCAGTCTACCAACGAGGAACTAGAGACGACGAATGAGGAGCTACAGTCGTTGAACGAAGAGCTCGAAACCACCAATCAGGAATTGGAAGAGCGGAGGAAGGATCTGAATGGGTTGAGTACGCTCTACGCGCAGACGCTGGAAAAGATCCGGTCGCCGATCATGCTGGTTGACAATGAAGACAAAATCCAATTCTGGAACAGCATGGCACTGCGGTTGTTCGGTTTCAGGAGCAAGCCGCCGGTGGAACTCCGTTTGGACCAACTTCCGCTTCCAGAACCTGTGCGAAACCTGGTCATCCGGCGCCATCGGGCGGCGATAGAGCAAAGGAAAACTTTAATCGCCAGAAAACAGGCTCTTCTCGGGAAAGCGAGTTCTGTAGTAGACATTCACTTCAGCCCGGTTAACCGGGAAGATGAGAGCAGTGTTTTAATCACGTTCGAGATGGACAACTCAGATGCCACACCGAGCACTTCTCAGGGAAATTCCAAACCAAAGAGAAGCCAGGGGCGACGACAGGCGGGCGATTAGGCCACTCCATCCGAGAGCGACTGGTTTTTGTCTGTCCTGCCGTTGCGGTGTTGGGTCAGAATTTGAACAGTTTGCAGTAGTTGTTGTGTCCGTTGCTGCTGCAAAACCGCCCTATCCGAGAGCTGGCGCATGAGAAGGCGGGAACGAGCGAAAGACGCAGCAAGCGAGCTGACGTGATCCCGAATCATCGCGGGTCGATTATTTGCCGGAAACTGTTTTCGGGGCGCACTTCGAATGGCCCCGTTCAGCCAAAGATCCAATTCTGAGGGGAAGGCAAACACGGGACCGACTTTGCCAGTACCTAGTCGGTGCACCGGCAATTGCAAATCTCGCTCCCAGCGTTGAACGGTTCGGACACCACGGTCCAGGTAGGAAGCAATCTCCTTCCATGAGTTCAAAACGTCCGCTTTGAGTTTGGGAGCACCGGCCACAAGAACAAACCCCGAGGAAGGCTTATATCTCTATCCTAGGCCTTTTCGAGGAATGCGCAAGCGTTTTCGCACGGAACGTCACTCGGGGCGTTCGGAAATGCGCGGCTCAGGGGCTAAAGATGAACGCAGGGGGCCTTCCCCATTAAGGTTGTTGATCGGCTGGGTTGTCAATGATTGCCGGAGGCGTCTCCTCGCCCTTTTGAGAATCGAGGTTTGCTGAATTAGTTCGTGGGTTTGTTCAATCTTCGTTCTAGCTTGGGCCAGGAGGTTTTCGGATCGGGATAGGCTGTCTGAGCATTTTCTCAGGCGCTCACGATTTGCCACCTCAAAGACGCGGGACTCTTTTGTGAATTTCGAGTTGTAACCCATTTTATTCCGGTGCAATCTCCTTAAATTGGGTTTTGAGAGGGTTGAGACAACGAACTTTGCTTCGACGGAGGGACTTTTCGCCTTGTCCTCGAACCGACTGAGCAGAACCGTATCGCAGGCGGAACATGCCTCAAAATGTCTCTCCCTCTGTTGGGCCCGATTTGGCGCATTCTGGCCCCAATGGTGGGAATCAGTATGTGACGGATGTCACACTACCGGGATTCTATTGCTGTGGAATGCTGTGGAATCTTGCCAAGGTCTGGCATGACAAGCAATCTCAAAACCCCGGGGCGAAGGTATAGCCGATCGAGATGCCGTACCGGGTCGCAAAGGGAGAGCTGAATTCGTTGTTATTGCGGATCAGGTAGACGTGCGCTTCGGGACGGATGAAGAAGTTCCCATGCGCATAGAGACGGATGCCGCCACCGAAATGTCCCATAAAGTGGTTGCTGCTGACAAAGTTCGTGCATCCCGCAAAGCCGCATTGGAAGAAGGGTTGATAGAAACGTAAGCTCTCCCATCCGATGCCGGCCTGCACTTCAGCGCCAATATTCTTCAGGCGCGGCGCGAAGACTCCGTTGAGATCGTAGAAAAGCGGGCGGTAAGGCTGGAACCCAGCGTAGAGACCACGGCTACCCTTCCAGGAGATTTCGCCACCGACTCCGAGTGGGCCCTTGAGGAGAACATCGGCACTGAACACCGGGTAGGCACCCCCAGTCAGGCTCACAGGGACGGGGTCACCGAAAGCGTTGAAGCCAGTCGGCGCTGTGATTGTGCCGACGCCGAAGGCTGCGTCGAACTGCTGGGCGGCAGCTGGGGCGGGGAGGATGGAGAGGCTAGTAACAACAAACAGGCAGAACGCTTTGCAGATTCCTTCCAAGTTCATGCACCTATAGATGCAAGCTGACAGGCTTACGCAGCCAAATTTTTGCGATAACGGCTCAAGAAATCACTATTCGGCTACCAGGTATAGTGCACGGTGTAAGTAAGCGTCTTTTCTCCGTCGGGCGCGATCGAGACAGGAAACTCAATCGTCTGGCTATCTTTTTTGCGGAAGGGATCGGATTTCATTGAGATATTCCAAGTGATCCAGCGATATAGATGTTCCACCACACGCACGTCAGCCCGTTCCTTCTTGTGATTTCGGACCTTTATTTCAAAAGACTCATCAGCGAAGTGTTTGTCCATATCCAACTTGTAGTCCGTGCGGCGGCGCTCGCCTGTCATGTCGAATGCATTGCCGGTGTAGACGCAAACGTTCTCATCCCGCGGCGTGTGATCAATCACGTTCTCGCCCGTAAATTCGATCTGGCTGTCATCGTTTCGGCGATAGAAGCGGACCCGTCCCTTAGGAACCGGCATACCCAGATGGTTAGTTTCTGAGTTGGCGAACTCGCGCATTACCCAGATCTTGGGGTTGGATTCAGTTCCGTAGGAATAGTCGTTGCGGATGTTTTCCCAGTTCCAACCGTTGTAGCGGTTGGAATCGATCTTGACTCCGTCGTAAACGTAGATGCGCTTCGTGGCGACCCCGGCGGCGCGGATGAATTCCACCTGCTTGGTTTCGCGATCATGCAAGGTAGTCGGGCGAGCCAGCGTGTAGAGGTGGTATTCGTCGAAGGTTCGTTCGGTTACGGGTGGTGTCATCGCAGAATTGACGGCACCGGCCATCCCATAGGCCTGCAGACGATCGAACTCTCTGCCAGGTTGGATTTTACTGACGTCCCCCGCCATCAGCTTGATGCGGGCATTATCGAACGTTTTTCCACTCTGGTTGTCCATGGTGACCCAGCCCACGACGTCGACGGCATCGCCTTTATCGGGCGCAACGATGTTGTAGTCGGCTTCCCAGGTCAGGCCTCCGGTAACGTAGGACAACTCGGCGCGCACAGGGCCGGCTTGAGGGCTGGTGAGTAACCACTGCAGCGTTGGCTTGAGAATGGTCTCGTCACCGAGAGAAGGGAAAAGTGGAACGCCCGGCAGGCCGAACCTCAGCTTCCCCTGGACTTCAATAATGGGCTGCTCATTGCCGCCTTGAGCGTAGGCCATCTGGGCCTGGTAGTACTGCTGGCCATAACGGCTCATAGCCATGTAGTTGTGAGGAGTGTATCCGCTGCGAATGATTTTCCCGGGGACCGTTTCCTGCTTGTTGTCGCGCTGCACGAGAAAGTCGATCGTCTTGCCCTCGTTCAACGAAAGCAATAGAGATTCGGAAATGGGGTCGGCGCGATAGTTCTGTTCCAGGACCTGTATGGAGTGTTTGCCAGCCGGATCGCGCAGTATCACTGAGTCCGGCTCCAGGTGCATGGTGATGTCTGTAACTTGGACTTCGTTGGCCCCGGCTTTCAAGTCGAGCGGCAACTCCTGGCGGACCACCGCAAAATTCTGGTTGTAGATGGTCAGGGAGGGCTGCACAGGCTCATCAGTGGAAAGAGTTGCTACAGAAAAGACAAACACACACGCGATTTGGCGGATCACAATTCCTCCTGTGCGGACGGGGGATCCGCGGCTAGCGTACCTTGAGTGGGAACGGCGGAGGGAGTGCAACTTGCAACACATCTATGGGAGGCGGGTTGTCAGCCAATAACCACAGAGGACTCAGAGGTACACGGAGGAACGGCCGGCCGGGATTAAACCTTGTGCTTCGTATTTCCGCTGAGCAACTGCAGGGCGTGGGGAAGAAGATCGATCACTGCTTCCAGCGACTCCACGGCGCCTTTGGGGCTTCCGGGGAGGTTGAGAATGATGGACCTTCCGTGGACACCGCAAACTGCGCGGCTCAGATCCGCGAATAGAGTTTTCTTGCGGCCTTCCGCCCGCATGCGCTCCGCCACACCTTCGAGCAGCCGATTACAGATGGCTTTGGTGGCTTCCGGCGTAACGTCGCGCTCCGCGATTCCAGTTCCGCCGGTTGTCACGACGAGGTTCGCTTTGCTGGCGAGTTGCAGGAGCAATTTCTGAATCGCATTTTGATCGTCTGCGACTACCGCTGTCTGAACGACCGAAAATTTCTTCTCTATCAAGGCTTTCGCGACGGCCGGGCCTGATAAGTCGGAGCCTTCGCCGCGAGCGCAGGTATCACTGACGGTGAGGACTGCCGCGGTGAGAGGCTCAGGTGTCGAGGAGGACATCTTCTTCCTCCTCCGCACCACCGCCGCCGTCTTCGCGCTTGGATTCATCGAGCAGGCGCAGGCCTTCCATGAGCAGGCCCTGCGTGTTGAGAGTGGTGGACTGCTTGGTGGTCTTTCCCTCGAAGTCGATCTGGAAATTCCCGGACGTCCAGCGGAGCACTTTGAAAACCGCTCCATCGCCCGTCAGGGGACCATAGGCAGCGTGCGTTACCTGGCCCTCCTGAAAAAACATTTCGCATTTCTCTTTTGCATTCGTGAGAGTGAGCGCGCAGCTTTTGCGGCCCATTTCAAGGGATTGCACCAGGTCGATCACGTTCATCTGCAAGAGGCTTCCCCGGAGTACGCCGTCGGAAGGCGCCTTTTTGGCCATTTTCTCCAGTGCGATCTTGTCGATGACGCGCTTGATGCGCTGCGTGGCTTCCTTCAGAAAAAAAGGCTTCTCTACGAAGTCGTCCACTGGTCCACTGCTGGAAAGCTTTTCAGTGATGTCGGCCTTGCTGGCGAGCAGGATCACAGAAATACCTGCCGTATTCGCCCGGCCCTTAAGCTTTTCCACCAGCTGGCGCCCATCCATGCCGGGCATCCGGTAATCACTGACCAGCAGATCGGGAGGGTCATCTACTGCCTTCAGTAAGGCGTCGGCGGAATCGTTGGAGGTGACTACGTTGGCGAGCGGGGTAAGCGCCCCGCGCAGCATGCCCAGAACCATGGGGTTGTCGTCTACCAGCAGGACTTTGACGTCATTCGACATGCAGGTTAATTGTGTTTTCGGGCACGGTTGTAATCGCCACTTTTGCCGCCGGACTTGTGCTCAAGCGCAATCTCCCGAATCTCGATCCCCTTGTCCAGCGCTTTGCACATATCGTACACGGTAAGAGCAGCGACAGAGGCGGCTACCAGAGCCTCCATTTCCACGCCGGTCACAGCTGTCGTAGTAACTCTTGAGGTAATGGCGACGCCATTTTCGCATAGCCGCATGTCGACATCAACGTGTGAAAGCGGCAGGGGATGACACATGGGAATCAGCTCGGAGGTTCGCTTGGCCGCCATAATTCCCGCCAACCGTGCCACTTCTAATGGATCACCTTTGGGGTTTTTAGGAAGCTGTTTCAGCACTGCACGCTTCAGCGCGACGAATGCGCTGGCTATCGCCTGACGCCGGGTCGGCACTTTGGGTGAGACGTCCACCATTCGTGCTCTTCCTGACCTGTCATAATGCGAGAGCTTTTTCGGCATGTGGAAAAGAGCTATCTTACATGCTGGCCGGACGGCCTGGTCCCAACTGCGGCCCTGTCGCATCAAAAGGTTTGAATTTAACGGAGCGTTCAATGGCAGAAAAAGAGACCAAGACAGACAAGGTGACGAAAACGGACGAAGAATGGCGTCAGCAGCTTTCTCCCGAGCAGTACCAGGTAGCCCGGCACGCCGGGACTGAGCCTGCATTCACGGGAAAATATTGGAAGACAAAAGATCAGGGCACGTACACCTGTATTTGTTGCGGCCAGCCGCTCTTCACTTCCGATACTAAATTCGAATCCGGCACCGGATGGCCCAGCTTCTTCAAACCGGTGGAAGAAGGAGCCGTGGACACGCACACCGACCGTGCCCATGGAATGGTTCGTACCGAAGTACGTTGTTCAAGCTGTGACGCTCACCTGGGACACGTCTTTGAAGATGGTCCGGCGCCCACAGGACTTCGCTACTGCATGAACTCCGCCGCGCTGGATCTTAAAGCGGAAGAAAAGAAATAGGGCACCGCTCGGCGCCCTATCTGATGCGGGTTACAACGGAGATTTACGCGCTGGCAGAAGCGGCGGCCGCCTTGGCCTGCTCAACCGGCTTGGCGTGTGATTGCTTTTCGTTCTTGTGCTGTTCTACAGCTTTAACTTGCACGCTGCCTTTGAGCACCGCGCCGTCTTCCACACTGATGCGTTGGGTGACGACATCGCCTGTCAGCATGCCTTCACTGCGAATGTCGAGCCGATCAAGACATTGCACGTTGCCGGTCACTTTGCCGAGGATCACCACTTCTCGGCCTGAAATATTGGCGGCCACAACCCCATTCCGCCCGATGGTTACGCGATTCTCAGCGATGTTGATTGTCCCTTCGATACGGCCGTCAATATATAGCGATTCGGAGCCGCTGACCTCGCCCTTGATCACCAGCGACCGCCCGATTGTTGCCTGCTCCATTGGTGCTCCCCCTGTTTTAATCGGTATGTAGTTTTGGTTGGAGGGGGATGAATTTTTTTGCGAATTGTCTGGTGGCTGCAGCATCGTTTCCGGCCTTCCTTGGTTTACGCACGCCAGGCTGGACTTTGCGCCTGTGGCGGGTTTTTAGTTGGTGGCCATTGGCCCAAACTGAATATCGCACGCCGCAGTTGAATCGAGCAGGTTACGGAAGAACCTGTTCCGGTGTGGAATTTTCACTTATCTAGCGCCTGACCTAAGTGTTTCCGGGTGGAAATGCGCTTCTAGAGCTGAAATCGGGGCTCGGCCAAGGGC
>Ga0209376_1005473_pt1 | contig 10562 bp, 11 predicted proteins | sample GraSoiAngelo_134_FD_185891 | JGI IMG/M metagenome (GOLD analysis project Ga0209376, IMG submission 185891) | Grasslands soil microbial communities from the Angelo Coastal Reserve, California, USA - 14_0929_05_30cm (SPAdes) (version 2) | ecosystem: Environmental > Terrestrial > Soil > Grasslands ... | reverse complement strand
AGGAGTACCATCAGGACTACTTCCGCAAGAACCCGACCGCGGGCTATTGCCGGGTCGTCATCGCGCCGAAGGTCGCAAAGTTCCGCAAGCAGTTCGCGGACCGATTGAAAAAGTCGGGTCCGACGATCGGAAAGCCGACCGCGGCTTTTTCCAGTTGAACCGGATTTCCCTGCACCATGAAGTTCGGCCATCCCTGCCCAAAGTGTGGGGGGACCGCCATCGAACGCTTCGAGAGCGTCCGATCCGGTGGTGGTCCGGTCTCCGTCGGGCACGTCGCGGCGGACATGTTCACCGTGTTCTCTCAGTTCGAGGCGTTCGTGTGCCAGAACTGCGGCTACACGGAGTTCTATCGCACCGTCCGCTGACCGCGTGAGGTCGGCGAGCCCCAAAAGGCCTTAGCGGTCAGGGTCCATGCTTCGGCCGCATGACGAAGGGGCAGAACCAGCTGGCCCGCGAGACGTCGACGTACCTGAAGGGCGCGGCCCATCAGCCCGTCGACTGGTACCCTTGGGGCGAGGAGGCATTCCGCAAGGCGAAGGAACTCGACCGGCCGATCCTCCTGGACATCGGGGCCACGTGGTGTCACTGGTGTCACGTGATCGACCGCGAATCGTACGAGGATCCGGAGCTTGCCGCCGTCATCAACGATCACTTCATCGCAGTCAAGGTGGACCGAGACGAGCGACCGGACATCGACGCGCGGTACCAGCAGGCCGTCGGCGCGATCGCAGGCCAAGGCGGCTGGCCCCTCACCGCCTTCCTGACGCCGGACGGCAAGGTGTTCTACGGGGGCACCTATTTTCCACCGAAGGATTCCTACGGACGGCCGAGCTTCCGACGCGTCCTGCTCGCGATGGCGAATGCCTACCGCACGAACAAGGCGGATACGGTCCGGGAGGCGGAGGCGCTCCACCAAGCCCTGGCGGAAGGCCGCGTCTCCCTCGTCGAAGAAGGCGCCGTGAACGAGGCGATGCTGAAGGAGAGCCTCGACTCGCTCCGCGGGCAATTCGATCCCGTGAACGGCGGCATCTCGGGCCAGCAGAAATTCCCGCACCCGGGGACGATGGAGTGGGTCATGGCCCGTTTCCATCGGACGAAGGAAGAGGGCCTCCAGAAGATCTTCACCCGCACGCTCACGGCGATGGCACAGGGTGGCGTCTACGATCAGGTCGGCGGAGGCTTCCATCGGTATTCGACGGATCCGCGGTGGATCGTGCCGCACTTCGAGAAGATGCTGTACGACAACGCGGGCCTCCTGGCGAACTACGTTCACGCGTGGCAACTCACTCGCGACCCGCTCTACCGCGAGACCGCCGAAGGGATCCTCTCCTGGGCGGGAGAGGTCCTCTCGGACCGCCAGCGCGGCGGATACTTTGCGAGTCAAGACGCGGACGTCGGCCTCGACGACGATGGGGATTACTTCACCTGGACCTCGGAGGAACTCAAGGCGGCGGTGACCGCGGACGAGGCTCGGGTCCTCGCGTTGCGCTTCGAAGTCGGAGATCGGGGCGAGATGCATCACAACCCGAAGAAAAACGTCCTGTTTGTGGACCAAGACCCGGAGGCAATTGCCAAGGAACTCCACCTCTCGGCCGATCGCGTCCGGACTCTGATCACCAGCGGCATGGAGAAACTGAAAGCCGCGCGGGAGAAACGTCCGATGCCGGCGGTGGACCGGACGATCTTCGCTTCCTGGAACGGGATGATGATCGCGGCGGTCCTGGATGCCGCGATGGCTTTTGGTCGAGAGGACGTCCGCGGGTTCGCACTCAAATCCCTGGGGCGGGTCCGCTCGGAGATGTGGTCGAAAGACCGCGGGATGTGGCACGCCCTCGCCGACGGTGACCGGAAGGTCCGCGGTCTGTTGGAAGACCATGTGTACGTCGTCGACGCTGCGCTTGCCGCGTACGCCGCGACCGCCGAGCCGGAGTACCTGCGCACTGCGGAGGAGATCATGGTCTTCACGTTGAACCACTTCTGGGACAAGGCGGGAGGGTTCGTCGACATTGCGACGGACCTGCACGAGGGCGTGGGCTTGACGCTGCGCGAAGTCCGTCGTCGCCCCGTCGAGGATTCACCGTATGCAGGAGCAAACGCGGTGGCCGCGCTGTGCTTGGCGCGGCTCCATGCGCTCACCGGGAACGATGACTATCGGTTGCACCACGATGAGCTGATGACGGCCTTTGCGGGCGCGGCGAGCCGATACGGCCCGGTCTTCGCGGGGACCTACCATCTCGCAGCCGAATTGTGGATCCATCCTCCGGCGGAGGTCGTCGTCCTCGGTCCTCGTGAGGATCCGCGGGTCCGGAAATTGCAGGAGACGGCGAGCGGAACGTTCTCCGCGGGGAAGACCGTGCTCGTCGTCGATCGCGATGACGCGTACGTGCCCCCGCCCGTCGAACCAATGCTCAAGACCAAGGAGGCCAAGACGGGTCCCGTGGCGTTCGTGTGCCAAGGACAGGTCTGCTCTCCGCCGACATCGGATCCAACGCGATTGCGGACGATCCTCGAGGCCGGCGGAACGAAATCGTGATCCCGATCGATTGCAACCTTAAACAAGGTTAACATCGGCGGACCGGCATGCTACCTCGTACCATGGGTTTTGAACCCCTGCGTCAGGCTTATGTCCCCTCCCCCGCAAGGCTAATGGACCGCCGGAGCTACTATTGGAACCGAGGTTCGACAGCATACCCTCCGACCAACCGAGTGTTCTCCTGATCGGGTGCGGAGCGGTCGGTTCTGTCGTAGCTCAACACCTCTGCGCGAGCGATGATGTCGCCGAGGTCATCCTCGCCGATGTGGACGGGGAACTCGCGAAGCGCACCGCGTCGCGCCTGAAGAGTCCGAAGGCCCGTGCGACCCAACTCGATGCGAGCGACGCGGAAGGACTGCGAAGCGCGATGCGCGGATGCGGCCTCGTGATCAACACGGCGCTCCCGCAGTTCAATCGAGCGGTCCAGGCCGCCGCGCTCGCGGAGGGACTCAACTATCTGGACCCGGCGAACGACTCGCGGGATCCGTTCGTGGATTCCGACACGTGGAAAGCCGCGGGGCTGACGGCCCTCTGCGCGATGGGCGAGGATCCCGGTTTGAGCAATGTCTTCGCGAGATATGCCGCGGACGGCATGGAGCGCGTTGATTCGATCAAAGTGCGCGACGGCGACACCGCCTCGAGTCCGGATTATCCATTCATCGCCCTCTTCAGTCCGGAGACGTTCGTCGAGGAGACCCTCGCCCCGTCGAGGATCTGGCGCGACGGCAAGTACGATTCCGTGCCGCCCTTCGGAGAACTCGAGGCATACGAGTTCCCGGCGCCGATCGGATCCCTTCCGGTGTACTCCGTGGACCACGAGGAGGTCGACACCCTTCCGCGGTTCATTGGGAAAGGCGTCCGCTACGTCGACTTCAAGCTCGCCCTCGACCCGCCCACGGTCCAGACGCTGAAGCTGTTCCGCGACCTGCACCTCCTCGAACCGGGGCCGCCCGGAGGGCCGAACCCGCGACGGGCCCTGTTCAGCGCCTTGCCGAAACCTGCGGACCTCGCCGGGCGCGTCGATGGCTACGCGGCGATCCTGGTCGAGGTGGCCGGCGAGAAGGACGGACACAGCATCGTGCACACGATCTATGCGATGCTCGGGCACCGCGAGGCGGCGCAGCGATTCGGAGCCACCGCGACGGCCTACCTCACGGGGACGGGCGCGGCCGCGGGGGCGCTCCTCCTCGCGAGCGGCTCGATCCGCGAGAAGGGCAAGCTCTCTCCGGAGAACCTCGACCCGAAACCGTTCTTCCCCCTCCTGCGGACGTTTGGGATCGATGTGAAGGAACGGGTGCGCTCGGAGCGGTCCCTCGCTTAGCGGGAGTGCTTGCGCAGCGCCGACTCCATCCCGTCGAGGGCCTTGTCCAGCAACGGTTCCTCGATCGTCAGGGGCGGCTGGATGCGGAGGACGTTCATCTCGTAGTCGTACAGCGGGATGACGCCGCCGCGGACACAGTCGAAGAAGACCTCGCGTGCGGCGTCGTTGTCGCGGGCCTTCGTCCCTTTGTTGCTGACGATCTCGACGCCGATTGCGAGGCCGAGGCCTCGCGTCTCGCCGACGATCGAGAGGTCTTCCCACTCCTTCACGCGCTTCAGGGCCTTTCCGCCGACCCGGGCCGCGCGTTCCGGAATCCGGTCTCGTCGCATGATATCGATCGTGACCGTCGCGGCCACACAGGCGGCCGGATGCCCGCCGAAGGTGGTCCCCGCCACCACGTCGTCCTTGCCCATGGATCGATCGTCCCCGAGGACCGCGCCCAGGGGCATCAGTCCGCCGCCGAGGGCCTTGCCGATCGAGACGAGGTCCGGCGCGACGCCGAAATGCTCGATCCCCCACATCTTGCCCGTTCGACCGAGCCCGGCCTCGACCTCGTCCGCGATGAAGAACCATCCGTGCTCATCGGCGAGCTTGCGAAGTCCGCGCACGAAATTCTTCGGAGGGATCCAGACGCCCGCCTCCAGGGCGACCGGCTCGAAGATCGCCCCCGCGATGCGATCCGGATAGGCCACGTACCGGAGGATCTGGTCCTCCAGGAATCCGAGGCACCACTCTCCGAACTGATCGTCCGTCATGCCCTTCGGTTTTCGATAGGTCATCGGGTACGGCGCATGGACGGCGCCGCCGGAGAAGGCCTCCCAGTTCCTTCGCATCCGCGACGCGAGGGTGCCAAACGCCGTCGCTCCGATGCTGAGCCCGTGATACTGTCCCATGAAGCTGAGGATCAGCGGCCGACCGCTCGCCTCGATCGCGTGCTTGACGGCCCCTTCCGCGGCGCCGGTGCCGGACAGCTCGAGGAAGACGCGGGTCAGGTTGTCCGACGGGCGAATCGAGAGGAGCCGCTCCGCGACGTCGATCATCGGGAGATGCGGATTCATGAAGAGGATGAGGAAGCCGTAGCGCTCGAGCGCGTCCACGGTCGCCTTCAGGATCTCCGGATGGACGTTTCCGAGGTTGTTCGTCGCCCATTGGCTCGTGAGGTCGATGTACTCCTTGCCCTCGACGTCGTACAGAAGGGAGCCCTTGGCCGACGCGACCACGATGTCCGCGAGCTTCGTGTCGTCGGCCCAGAAGTACTTCGGATAGAGTTCGGTGTAGCGCTTCCAATACCAGTCCGCGGCGCCCTTCGTCCCGACCGGAGGCCTCGCCCCTTTCTTGGCCATCTCCGCGGGGAACGCCCGTCCGGTCATAGAGCCTTTGGGGGCGGGGTTTATGAAGCCCGGTGAACGCCTGCGCTACGCCTCGAGTCCCGATTGGAGAAGGGAGCGGAAATCGTCGGAAATCGGTTTCGACTTCTTCTTCTCGTAGTCGTACGAGACGAGGACGCTCTTCGCCCGCGCGAGGATCCGACCGCTCCTCTTCTCCTTGATCTCGTAGCTCAGGGTGAACGAAGAGTTCCCGATTTTCGATGGCCAGACCGCCACCTGAATCTGATCGCCCCACGTCGCCTGCGATTCGAAATCGATCTCCACATGGGCCAAGATGAAGTCGATCTCATCGAGCGTCCGACGGTTCGCGTGCTGCATGTAGAATTGCGTCCTTGCGAGCTCGATGTAGGACAAGTAGACGGCGTTGTTGACATGACCCATCCCGTCGATGTCGCGAAACCGCATCTGGATGTCCGTGGTGAAGCGCGTCATCCGCCGGTCGATGCCGAACGCCATCAAAAAACGTTTGGGTGCCTATTCGTCGCGTACGAGGCGGGTGAATTCCGTGGAGAGGTCGAGAGCGACCTGTTTCGAAGGATCGCCCTTGATCGCGGGCCGCGGAGGCAGACTCGCCTTCGCCAGCTCCCGGTAGATCGGCCATGAGAGGTCGATCCGACGCCGAAGGGTCTCGTCGACGTTTCGAAGCGTCTTGGCCGGGACGCCGGCGATCACGCCGCCCGCGGGAAACTCGGCGTTCTCTCGGACCACCGCGCCACTCGCGACGACCGAGCCCGATCCGATCACGGCGCCGCTATTGATCGTCGAATTCATGCCGACCAAGCAGTCGTCGCCGATCGAGCAGCCGTGGACGACGGCCGCGTGGCCGACGGTCACGCGTCGGCCGATCACCGCGGGCAAGCCGCGATCGACATGCACGACCGCGTTGTCCTGGACGTTCGAGTCCCGCCCGACGACAATCGAGTCGAAGTCTCCGCGCAGGACGGCGCCGTGCCAGAGGCTCGCCCCTTCCTCGACGGTCACGTCTCCGACGAGGACGGCGCTCGGGGCGACGTAGATCATCGTGTCACTCGAGGTTCACGAGGACATTCTTGACGTGGGTGTAGAACAAGACCGCGTCGACGCCTTGCTCCTGCCCGAGCCCCGACTGCTTCCACCCGAGGAACGGCGTCTGCGGGAAGGTGACCGGGAACTCGTTGATCGAGACCATGCCCGCCTGCAGCCGTCGCGCGATCGCGTGCCCCTTCGAAATGTCTTGGGTCCAGACGCCCGCCGCGAGGCCGTAGGGCGTGTCGTTCGCCTTCGCGATCGCGTCGTCCACCCCCTCGAAGTGCCATGCCGCCACGACCGGGCCGAAGACCTCCTCGCGGGCCACGCGCGCACGATCCGGAGGGTCCTCGAAGACGGTCGGTCGCACAAAGTTCCCTTCCTTCAGCTCGGCCGAATCGATCCGACCGCCTCCCGCCAGAAGCTTCGATCCCTGCTCGATCCCGTCCTCGATCGCCTGGACGACGTTCGCGGCGTGCTCGCGGGAGACGAGGGGGCCCATCTGCACGTCGTCCTTCAGGGGCGGCCCGAGCCGCAGTTTCTCCGTCTGCTCCTTGAGCTTCGCGAGGAACGAAGGTGCGATCGACTCGTGCACGAGCAGCTTCGACCCGGCCCAGCACATCTGGCCCGCGTTCTGGAACGCACCCCACAGAGCGCCTTTCACGGCCCGGTCGATCTTCGCGTCCGCGAGGACGATCTGCGGATTCTTTCCACCGAGTTCGAGGGTCGTCGGCACGATCCGATCCGCGACGACGCGGAGGAGCTGCTTCCCGGTGTCCGTCGAGCCCGTGAAGGTGACGGAGTCGACGTCGGGATGGGCCGCGAGAGCGCCGCCAACCTCCCGGCCCGGGCCTGTGACAACGTTCACAATCCCGGAAGGGAAGCCCGCCGCCGTCGCGAGCTCTCCCAGTTTGAGGGCCGTGAGCGGGGTCAGGGTGGCCGGCTTCAACACGACAGAATTGCCGGCGGCAAGCGCAGGGGCCACGCCTCGAGAGGCGAGGAGCAGAGGATAGTTCCACGGCGCGATGTGGGCCGTCACGCCGAGTGGCTCCCGCAGGGTGTAATCGAACCGGGCGCCCGGGACCGGGATCGTGTCGCCCTGAATTTTATCTGCTATGCCTGCATAATATTCGAACAGCTTGTAGACGTACGCGACGTCTCCCTTGGCTTCGCGCAGCGGCTTCCCGACGTTTTGGGACTCGAGCCGCGAGAGCTCGTCAAAATGGTCCCGCACTTGCCCGCCCAAGAGCCAGAGCAATCGTCCCCGTTTGCTCGGATCCATCTCGTGCCACTCCGGGGACTCGAAGGCGAGGCGGGCCGCTTCGACCGCCGAGTCGACGTCGTCCTTCGTCCCGGACGCGACGCGGGCGATCGGTCGATTCGTCGCGGGATCGAGCACCTCCGTGGTCTGCTTCGAGGACGCCGGGACCGTCTTCCCGGCGATGTAAAGGCCGTAGTCGCGAACTTCCATCGTCGCTCCGCGCCCACCATCGGGCGGCGGACTATAAGCGTGTGGCTTTCGCCGCTCCACACCGGTGGCCTCTTATTCCGCGCATCCGTTGCGAGGGCGCGAGGGCATCGTGCCGGACGTCGTGCGCGTGAGTCGCACGCTTCCATGGCGGGAGGCGGCGAAGGAGTCCGACTCGCTCCGTCCGTTGCTCCTGGACCAGTTCCGGCATGAGGACTTTCGCGGAAAGCTCGTCCTCGACGTCGGGACCGGCGAAGGACGGCTCGCATTCGTCGCCGCGTCGGCCGGCGCTCGCGTGGTCGGTGTGGACCTCGACCGCACGAAGCTGATGCACGCTCGGGCGTACGCGGGCATCCGGAATATTCCGCACGTCGAGTTCGTCCTCGGCGACGTCGACAAGACGCCCTACCATGAATTTGCCCGCGACCCGATCGATGCGGTGATCAGCAACCTCTGCATGTCGCCGGAAATCGTCTGGCATGCGTCCCGGGCCTTGCATCCGGGAGGGGCATTCATCTTCTGCTGCCATCACGGGGACCACTGGAAGGAGACCCGACGAGGTTCCCAATGGGCCTTCTACGAAGACGCGATGACGGACTTGCTCGAGGAGAACCGCTTCGAAGTCACCTTTATGGCCGTCGACACGACCGTGGCGGTCTTCGACGCGTTGCGCGAGGTCGAACTCTTCCTGCGCGACTCGGTTGTGCGAAAGTGGGTCGAGGACGGCCGGTGGGAGGAACTCGCGGATTCGTTCGCGCAGGGCGAGAACCACTTGACGCTTTCGTATCTGGTCGTGAAGGCGCGGAAGCTCGCCGGCGAGTACCGGGCGGAATAGACGAGACGCCATTCGTCGCGAGCGGTGCGGCCGACCCGCACATCGGCAAGCTCATCCGTGCCGAGGCGATTCCGGCGTCGGGGGAGCGATGTACCTCGGCGCCCACGTCTCGATTGCGGAGAGCATCGCGCTCGCCCCGGAGCGCGGCAAGGCGGTCGGGGCCGACGCGATCCAGATTTTTTCGCGCAGTCCACGCATGCTTCGAAATACGAAGCCGATTCCTCCGGAGGAGGCGAAGGCGTTCCAGGAGGCGATGCCCGCGAACGGGATAACGCGCGCGATCATTCACGCGAACTATCTGATCAACCTCGCGGGACCGGACGATAACACGCTCAACTACAGCCGCGTCGCGTTCGTGGAGGAGCTCGACCGGGCTCAGATCCTCGGAGTCCGGGACGTGATCTTCCACCCGGGAGCCCACATCGGGAGGGGCGAGGCGCACGCCATCCAGACGATCCCGGCGAGCCTCGACTGGTGCTTCGAGCACGCGAACGCCCCGGACGTGTTCGCGGTCCTGGAGAATACGGCGGGAGCGGGCTCCGTCGTCGGCTATCGGTTCGAGCAGCTCGCCGAGATGATGAAAGGCTCAGCCCATCCGGATCGCCTCGGGGTCTGCGTCGACACGTGCCACACGTTCGCGGCGGGCTACGACTTCCGGACGCGAGACGGCTACGAGTCGCTCCTCCGGACGATCGACGAGACCGTCGGACTCGGCCGGATCCGCGCGTTCCACCTGAATGACTCGGTGGGCGACCTCGGATCGAAACTCGACCGCCACGCGGACATCGGGAAGGGCAAGCTCGGAAAGGAAGCGTTTCGTTTCCTCGTGAACGAGGAGCGCTTCCGGGACCTCCCGGGCTGCCTCGAGTTCCCCGGGGCCGATGCCGGCTATCGGAGGAACCTGAAGACGCTGCGGTCCCTCGTCACCGGGCCGAATCCGCCGACGGCGGGGCCGCGTCCAAGCGGCAAACGAGCCGGTCGCGGAACCGCGTGAGGAACGCATAGAATCGGTGCACCTGACGCATCAGGCCGGACGACCCGCGAAGGAGACGTCCAAAGCCGGCGCCGATCGGGAATGCGCCGACCAGGGTGGGCACCGCGTCGCCGCCCGTCGTGACCAGACCGTTGGGTGCGACCATGTGCCACGCGTCGAGCATCCGATCCTCTGGGATTCCCCTCAGCAACGCGCGACCGGATTGAATCGACTGGAACCGGATTCGCCTCCGAATGTCGACCGCGCGGATCCACCGGGAGAGCGCGCTGCAGATCCCGCAGTCGCGGTCGTACAGGAGGACGTACGAGGGGCCCGCCATGGTCTCGGAGAAAACTAGGCGGACGTGGGCTTAAACAAACGGGTCGTATCGAGAATCGTTATTCACGGACCAACGTTGGCTGCCGCGCGAGGGACCGCCAATGATGGCCGATCCATCTTCGCTTGCGGAACGGGAATCGTTCCGGCTCATGATCTCGGCATTCGGCCCGAGGCCCATTGCGTTCGTCTCGACGCGGAGCCTCGTGGGCGTCGACAACTGCGCCGCGTTCTCGTACAGCATGGGGGGTTTGCAAGAAGCATTAAGTAGGTCGAAATCAACGTAGAAGACGGGTCGGCGGTGAGGGTCGGGCGCCCGAAGCGGCGTGCACGGCCGATTCCAAATCATCGATGCATTGGGGGAGGGGAACTGCGATGAGGAGCGCCGAGGAACTCGACGCGAGCTGGAGGCAGGACGAGCGGTGGGCGGGAATCGCACGACCGTACCGGCCCGAGGACATCGTGCGGCTTCGGGGCTCGGTCGGAATCGAACACACGCTCGCGCGAATCGGCGCCGAGCGCCTGTGGTCCCTCCTTCGCTCGGATGTTCCCGTGACCGCGCTCGGTGCGTTGACAGGTAACCAAGCGATCCAACAGGTCCACGCGGGCCTCACGGCAATCTATCTGAGCGGCTGGCAGGTTGCCGCAGACGCGAACGACGCGGGCCAGATGTATCCCGACCAGAGCCTCTACCCCGCGGACA
>Ga0209376_1005463_pt1 | contig 10569 bp, 10 predicted proteins | sample GraSoiAngelo_134_FD_185891 | JGI IMG/M metagenome (GOLD analysis project Ga0209376, IMG submission 185891) | Grasslands soil microbial communities from the Angelo Coastal Reserve, California, USA - 14_0929_05_30cm (SPAdes) (version 2) | ecosystem: Environmental > Terrestrial > Soil > Grasslands ... | reverse complement strand
CCTCCGTTATCGCAGGCGCCCGAAGCGCGCTTCGACCCAGCCCCCGCCGACGGCGTCCTCCCCGACGGCTTTTTCTCCACCAGCAACCTGCCGACCTACGTGAAGGTGAGCGGCGCGTGGCGGCGGCCGCGCTTGCCGCGCATGGACTGCGCGATCGTGCAGTACCCCACCGGCGACCTCGTGACGGCGGAGCCGCGCAAAGTGCGCAAGGGCGACAAGATCGCCGTGGCGACCGCCGAGGATGGGAGCGAAGGCGTTTTCGTCCACACCGAGGGCTTCCTCGGCGGGCGGCACAGCGCGAACGAGTTCCGGTTCATGCAGACCGAGGTGTCGCGCGAGCGGCCAGTCGACTACGCGGTGCTCGCCGAGCTGCTCGGGGAAGAGAAGGAGCGCGGCGGACGGATCGTGTGGGTCGTGGGTCCCGCGCTGGTGCACGCGCGAGCGCGTGAAGACATGGTGTGGTTCATCGAGCACGGCTACGTGGGGGCCCTGCTGGGCGGGAACGCCGTCGCGGTCCACGATCTGGAGGCGGCGATCTTCGGCACGACCCTGGGGATGTCGAGCTCGGGCGAGGGCGTCGAAGGCGGTCACGCGCTGCACATGCGGGCGATCAACGCGGTGCGCCGGGCCGGCTCGATCGACGCCGCGGTGCGCGGCGGGCTTGTGAAGGGCGGTATCATGCACGCGCTGGTGCGGCGCGGCATCCGCTACGTACTCGCGGGCTCGATCCGCGACGATGGCCCGCTCCCCGAAGTGCTCACCGACACGCTCGCCGCCCAGGACGCGATGCGGGCGGTCACCGCCGAGGCGACGTTCGCCGTGTTCGTGGCGACAGCGCTGCACGCGATTGCCGTGGGCAACATGCTGCCGGCTTTCGTGGACGCGGCGACGCCCGACGGCGTGCGGCCGCTCACCACCGTGTGCGTGGACCAGACCGAATTCGTCGTCAACAAGCTGCGGGACCGTGGCACGCACCAGGCGTACGGGGTGGTTACCAACGCGCAGGACTTCATGCACGTGTTGCGGTTCTACGTGGAGCGATGGGAGCAGGCCCGGACCCCCGCCACCCTGGCGCGCTGACGCCCGGGCAGGGCAGCGGGCCCGGGTGGGCCAAGCTCGCGGCGGCGGTCGCGGCCGAAGTGCCGCCCGCCGAGATCGAGACCATCTACCTCTTCCGTCCCATCAAGCGAGAAGGTCGGGAGTGGGGCACGGCGGTGGTGACGCGCCGTAACCCCGAGGGCCGGGTGCGGGTCTACACGGCGAAGTACATGCTCGTCGTGCGCGGGAAGGAGCGGGGCCAGACGCGCCTCGCCGTGGAGGAGGTGGCGCTCACGCCTGCCGAGGTCGTGGAGCGGGTCATGCAGGCCACCGCCGACCGCACGGGCGACACGGAACCGCCGGTAGCGGTCGGCCCCGGCGTGTGGTATGAAGGTTGACGGAAACCCTCTAACGCGGACGAGGTGACGGGTTGATCGACGCAAAAATGTTCGTGCCGACCAAAGCCTTCCTCACCAAGGGCGTCGGCCGGCATAAAGAGAAGCTCACGAGCTTCGAGATGGCCTTGCGGGACGCCCACCTGGCGACGTTCAACCTGGTGCGGGTGAGTTCGATCTTCCCGCCGCAGTGCGAGCTGGTGGATCGCGAGGAAGGAATGAGCATGCTGCGGCCCGGCCAGGTGCTGTTCACCGTGGTGGCCGAGTCATCGACCAACGAGCCGAGCCGGCTCGTCGCTGCCTCGATCGGTCTCGCCATGCCCGCCGATCCCACCCACCACGGCTACATCTCCGAGCATCACAGCTACGGCCAGAATGAGCTGGTCGCCGGCGAGTACGCCGAAGACCTCGCCGCCTCGATGCTGGGCACGGTGCTGGGCGTCCCGTTCGACCCGGAGAAGGCCTGGGACGAGCGGCGCGAGCAGTGGCTGCTGTCCGGGGAGATCGTCCGCACGCTGAACGTCACGTCCACCGCCGAGTGCGGCGAGGACGGCCGCTGGACGACCGTCGTGGCAGCAGTGGCGTTCTGTGGATGACGTCAGCGACCGGCATCTCCCTCACGGTCGCGTTCGCGGCCGGCGTGCTGAGCTTTCTCTCCCCCTGTGTGTTGCCGCTGATCCCCAGCTACGTCGGTTACCTGACAGGGCTGACCGCCGAGCAGGTGGCCGAGCGACGCGGTCTAGCCCTGCTGCACGCGCTGTGGTTCGTGGCCGGGTTCGCGGCGGTCTTCGTCGCCCTCGGCGCCACGGCCTCGGCGCTCGGGAGCCTGTTCCGCGACTCACGCGTGTGGCTTGGCCGCGCGGGCGGCGTGCTGGTCATCATCCTCGGGCTTGCCTTGCTGGGCGTCCTGCGAGTGCCGTTCCTAATGCGCGAACGCCAGTTCACGCTGGCGCGGAAGCCCGTGGGGTACCTGGGGTCCGCCGTCGTTGGTGTGGCGTTCGGCGCCGCCTGGACGCCGTGCATCGGGCCGATCCTTGGCGGGATCCTCACCCTCGCCGCCGCGCAGGCGGGTTTGGGGCAGGGGATCGCCCTCCTCGCGGCGTACGCTCTGGGGCTGGCGGTGCCGTTCCTGCTTGCAGCCCTAGCGCTGGAGCGCTTTCTGGAATGGTTCCAGAAGTTCCGGCGCTACCTTGGGTGGGTGGACCGCATCGCGGGCGCGCTGCTCGTGGTGCTGGGGATCCTGCTGGTCACCGACCGCTTCACGTTATTGGCGAGCTACCTGCAGGGACTCACGCCGCAATTCCTCAAGAACCGGTTGTAAGGAATAACGAAAAGGGGAACACGGGAACTTTTCGCGGCCACCTGTGTCCCCATCCTGAAGGATGGGCTCGGCGAGCACGACGCTAAAGCGAGCCCACGCTTCGAGCGTGGAATCACACAGGGAGCTAGCGCATATGCGGAAGGTCCTCATCGGAGGTCTGTCCTTGGCCCTCGCTCTCGCCTGCGCCAAAGGCGAGCAGTCCAAGGCGGCGGCGGTGACCGATTCCACGGCGCGCAATCTGACGCTCGCGCCCAGCGAGACGAGCGCCGCGCGGCACGACGCGCCCGTCCCGCAGCCGACGCCCGCCGTGCGGCCGCCGGTCGCCCGGCCCAAGCCCGTGACGCCGCCCGCGCCGACCACGTACACGGCCCCGGCCGGAACGCACCTCGACATGGCGGTCAGCGACACCATCACCTCGCGCACCAACCACGCGGGGGACGCCTTCACGGCGAAAGTCGTGGACGACGTCAAGGACGCGCGGGGCCACGTGGTGATTCCGGCGGGCGCCGTGGTCGCCGGCACGGTCACGGCGGTCAAGCCGGCGCCGAATCCCAATGAGCCGGGGACGCTGACGCTGGCCGTGTCGAGCGTCACGATCCGCGGCACCAAGTACGCCCTCGATGCCCGCATCGACTCGCTCGAGACCCGGCGTCACGGCCGCGGTGTGACGACGGGCGACGCGGCGAAAGTGGGGGCGGGCGCGGCGGCGGGCGCGATCCTCGGCCGCGTCATCGGCGGGAACAAGCGGGGCACGATCATCGGCGGCATCGTCGGCGCGGCGGCCGGCGCGGGCATCGCCGCGACCTCGAAAGATGCCGACATCGTACTCCCAGCGGGGGCGCACGTGCTGGTGACGCTGAACAAGGCGCTGGGAGTGAAGGCCTCCTAGGCCGTCAGAACACCCAGCCGACGAGGATTCGACCGGCCAGGCCAGTGTGGGGTGAGTACAGGTTACTGCCGCCGCCGCCGAGCGTACCGTAGACGCCGAATCCCACGTCAAACAGCATCCCGCGGCTCGGGGCGGGCAGGACACGGCTGCCGGCCAGGAGGTTCCACTGACCCCAGCCGAAGCCGGTTCCGTGACCGCCGAAGCGGTAGCCCGCCCCGAGGCTCACGTACTCATAGTCGGCGACGCCCATCGGCGTGCGGTCATTCCGCCACTGCAGCTCGACCATGGCGCCCGCGCCCTTGTTGCCGACCTGGGTGCCGATGGCGTACGGCCCGGTCTCCGAGAACGTGAGCCCTGCGACCGACCAGCAGCCGGCGGTGAGATCGGTCGTGCCGCCCAGGAGCCCCACACGGAGCCCCTGGGAGAGCGCGGCGGTCGAGACGACAAGCGAGACGACTGTAAGCGTGGAGAGAGTCAGGCCCGCGTAACGCATGTGGCCTCCCGAAGAGCAGCTGCGCTGGGCAGCCTTGGATTCATATACACCGGAGGTCACGCGGCAACGCCGGCGTGGTGACGACGCAACAGTTCTACGGGTGCGGCCACATCCAGCCGAGGATGGCGGCCGTCACCAGGGCATAGATCACGCTGTCTATCGTGGCTTTGATCGTTGCGAGCCAGGCGCGGCCATACCAGATCGACATCTGCCACAGCGCCAGGGCGTAGCCGACGAAGGCGGTGACGCCGGCAAACCGCAGCACCTGCCGGAAGGACGCCCCTGCGGGTAAAGCATGCCCTGCGATGTAAGCGGCAAAAAGTCCGACGACCACGGAGTAGAGAAACCAGCTCACGAGCCGCTTGCCCAAGGGCTGCGGGCCGCTGGGGAACACTGTCATTACCACGACCGGCCCCCTCTTCATCTTCTCGGCGAACTGCGGCGAGCGCATCTCCTCCCGGCCTGAAGGCCGCGGGACGAAGTAGTCGCCCGGCGGGATGGCGAGGGCGCGCAGCGCGTCCATGGCCTTATCTTCGTTGGCGAGCTTCGGGTAATCGCTCTTGTGCCACGGCGACATCATGTGGATGACGGAACTGACGACGAAGACGGCGACCGACGACAGCAGGATCGGCAGCCACAGCGCGCCCAACCCGGTCATGATGTCCCCCTCTCAGTTGGTTTTGAGCACGTCTTCGATGAAGGCCAGCGTCTTGGTCTCGACCCACTGCGGTGAAACGGCATCCACGCCGATCGTCCCGATGCGATCTCCGGTGGCCGTCACCACCCGACCCTTGGCGGGCGACGGTTTGACGCTGCGTTGCACCAGGATGCCGCGCCGCGGCTCGTACCTGAAGATCAGCGCCGAGGCGAGGGCGGTCTCCGGGCTGGTGGCGGCACGGGTCCGAGGCGTGAACGACAGGGCCACGCTCGGGTAGGCGTCTTCCTTGTCGGTGTGGTCCCGGGTCGCCGCGTCGTGCCCGGCGTTCTTGAGCTCGGTCATGAACGCGTCGAGCACGGGCCGGACGACGTTGCGGAGCGTGTCGGCGCACGCCTTGCGCTTCCGCTCTGCCGCGCCGTGCCCGGCCGGCGGTTCCGGCTGCTCGCGCGCCTTGAGCTCGGCGTAGGCGGTCAGGAGCGCGCGCAGCTTCCGCATGATTTCGTCGGTCACCAGCCCGCCGCCCCACCTCCCCGCCGCGGATCCGGCACTCCCACCCACCGGCCTCCCACCCGTTGGATCGCGGCGATGTCGCCGGAATAGCCGCCGCGCATCCGCACCTCGTGGCCCATCGCCTTCAGCGAATCCACCACCGCCGGGAGCAGCCCGTTGCGCTCGTAGCCGATGATGTCCGGGAGCGCCTGATGATGGATGCGCGGCGCGGCCACCGCGTCCGCCAGCGACATCTTGAAGTCCACGACGTCCACGATCACCTGAAACACGCTGGTGATGATCGTCGGTCCGCCGGGCGTCCCGACCACCATGAACAGCTTGCCGTCGCGATCCAGCACGATCGACGGCGTCATCGCCGAGAGCATGCGCTTCTTCGGGGCGATCGCGTTCGCTTCGCCCTGCACCAGGCCGTATTGGTTGGGCTGGCCTGGTGCGGCGGCGAAGTCGTCCATCTCGTTGTTCAAGAGAAATCCGGCCCCTTGTACGGTGACCGCGCTGCCGAAGCCGCCGTTCAGCGTGGTCGTCACAGCGGCGGCGTTGCCGTCGGCGTCGACGACCGAATAGTGCGTGGTCTCGAGGCTCTCGTCGCCGCCCACGGCGAAGGGCGGCGTCGGCGTCGCCTTGTGGGGGTCGATCTCGGCGCGCAGACGCGCCGCATAGGTCTTCGAGAGCAGGCGGTCGAGGGGCATCGAGACGAAGTCGGGATCGCCGAGCCAACGGTTGCGATCGATGAAGGCGCGGCGCATCGCCTCGGTCTCGAGATGCACGTAGCCGGCGCTGCCGAACGGCGGCAGCGTGTCGTAGCCCTCGAGGATGTTGAGAATCTCCCCCATCGTGACGCCGCCCGAGCTGGCCGGCGGCATCGAGTAGACCGTGTAGCCCCGGTAGGTCACCTGCACCGGCGTGCGCCACTTGGCGCGGTAGCCGGCGAGGTCGTTTTTCGTGATCAGCCCGTGGCCGCGCTGCATCTCGGCGACGATCGAGTCGGCGATCTGGCCCCGGTAGAACACATCCGGCCCCGAATCGGCGATGAGGCGCAGCGTGCGCGCGAGCTCGGGCTGCCGGAACATCGCGCCGGGCGCGGGCGCGTGGCCCTCGACGAGAAACTGCCGGGCCGAGGCGGGGAACAGGCGCAGCCGGTCCGCCTCGGCCTCCAGGTCGCGGCTGCGTACGGCGTCCAGCATGTGCCCCTCGGCGAGCCGGATCGCGGGCGCGATCAGCGTCGCCCACGGGCGCCGCCCGTACTTCTTCCACGCCTCGTACATCCCCGCCACGCTCCCCGGGACGCCGGAGGCGAGGTGCCCGGTCAGGCTCCGCTCCGTCATGTGGCCGGTCGAGTCCAGGTACATGTCCCGCGAGGCGCCTGCCGGCGCCGTCTCGCGGTAGTCGAGCGCGCGCACGCGACCCGTGGCGTCCCGATACACGATGAACCCGCCGCCCCCAATGTTACCGGCTTCGGGCAGCACGACCTCGAGCGCGAACCCCACGGCCACCGCCGCGTCCACGGCGTTGCCGCCCTGCTTCAGGATCTCGATGCCGACCTCGCTCGCCAGTGGATGGCCCGACACGACCATCGCCCGCGCGCCGGTCGTCGCCTTCGCCCGTCCGGCGAGCCCCCACTCCGGCGGCAGCAGCGGGGCGCCGCTGACGACGGCCTCGACCGGCGCCGCGCTCCCCCCTCCCCCCGACGCCCGAGGCGCAGGACGAGGCGTGGAGACGGTGGAGCCGCCACCACAGGCGGCAAGCACGACGAGGGAAGCAACGAGGGAGAGTGGTCGCATGCTCAATACTGCACGTTGACCCGAGCGCGGGTCAACGTCTACCTTAGCGGCTACCACACCTCATGACCCCTTCCGCTTCCCCCTTCCCCCCTCCCCCGTTTTCCGACCCGCGCCTCACCGAGCAGCGCAACCCGCGCACCGAGCGCATCGACGTCGCGTCGAGCCTGGACATCGTGGACCTGTTGAACGCCGAAGATCGGACCGTCCCGACCGCGGTGCACGGGGAGCGGGAGCGGATCGCCAGGGCGATCGATGAGGTGGTCGCGGCCTTCGGCCGGGGCGGCCGGCTCGTGTACGTCGGGGCGGGGACCTCGGGCCGGCTCGGCGTGCTGGACGCGGCCGAGTGCCCGCCGACGTTCGGCACGCCCCCGGAGCTCGTCATCGGCCTCATCGCGGGCGGCTACCAGGCCTTGATCAAGAGCGCCGAGGGCGCCGAGGACGACGTGAATGCGGGGATGGCCGCGATCGACGACGCGCAGGTGACCCCGCGCGACGTCGTCGTCGGCATCGCGGCGAGCGGCACGACGCCGTTCGTGCGCGCGGCCCTGTCGCGCGCCCAGACGATCGGGGCGAAAACGGTGCTGGTCTCCTGCTCCGATCCGCCCAAACAGCTCGCCGACACCTGCGACGTCGTCATCCTGCCCAAGGTCGGTCCGGAGGCGCTCACCGGCTCGACCCGGATGAAGGCCGGTACGGCGACGAAGCTGGTGCTCAACACCATCTCCACGGGCGCGATGATCCGCATGGGCCGGGCCTACGGCAACCTCATGGTGGACCTGATGGCGTTGAGCGACAAGCTGCGCGATCGGGGCCAGCGCATCGTCATGGAAGTGTGCGGGGTGGATCGAGACGCGGCGCGCCGTGCCATCGAGGACGCAGGGGGCAGCGTCAAGCTCGCGATCGTCATGGCGAAGACCGGCCAGAGCCACGACGCCGCCCGCCGCGCGCTCGAGGCCGCCGGCGGGTTTATCCGTAAGGCCATCGGGGACCCGCCCCCCGTGATGGGAACCGGCGCGTGAGCGAGACGCTCGCGATCGGCCTGATGTCCGGGACATCGCTCGACGGCGTGTCGGCCGCGCTGGTGCGGATCTCGGGAACCGCGCCCGACGTCGCGCTCCTCGCCTTCCATCAGGAACCCTACGACGCCCGCGAGCGGGGACAGATCATCGACGCCATCGCGCGCGGCGGCGCTCGCGACCTCGCTGTGCTGCACGTGGCCCTCGCCGAACGCTTCGCCGGTGCCGCTCTGCAGCTGCTCGCCAGCGCCAAGACGGCGCCGCGGCAGCTGTCGTTCGTCGCGTCGCACGGCCAGACCATCTGGCACGAGCCGGGTCGCGCCACGCTGCAGCTCGGCGACGCGGCCGTCCTCGCCGAGCGGCTCGGGGTGCGCGTGGTGAGCGATTTTCGCTCGCGGGACGTGGCCGCGGGGGGGCAAGGGGCGCCGCTCGTTCCCCTCGCCGACGTGATGCTGTTCGGCGACCCCGAGCGCGGGCGCCTGCTGCTGAACCTCGGCGGGATGGCCAACGTCACGTGGGTGCCGCGGCGCGGCGTGCTCGACGGGGCGCTGGCGTTCGACACGGGCCCCGGCGTGGCGGTGATCGACGCCGTGGTGCGCCGCCTCGACCCCGATGCTCCTTACGACCGCGACGGCGAGCGGGCCCGACGCGGCCGCCCCGCGGTGAAGGTGCTGGAGGCGCTGCTCGCCGACGCGTTCTTCTCCCGGCCTCCGCCCAAGAGCACCGGCCGGGAGATGTTCGGGATGGCTTACGCCGACCGACTGGTCGAGCAGGTGCGGGCGGCAGGCGGGTCCGACAACGACGCCGTGGCGACTGCGTGCGCCCTCACGGTGGAGTCGATCGCCCGCGCGCTCGAGCGCTGGACGCCCGTCGCGCCCGACGCCGACCTGGTGATTTCGGGCGGTGGGGCGCGGAACCCGGCCTTGGTCGAGATGCTGGCGGCGCGTGTCCGGCCGCGGCCGGTCGTGGGGTTCGATCAGCGGTTCTTCGACGGCGACGCCAAGGAGGCGGTCGCGTTCGCGTTTCTCGGCTGGCTCACCGTGAACGCGCGACCGGGCAACCTCCCCGCCGCGACGGGCGCCCGCGGCCCCCGCATCCTCGGCCACGTCACGCCCGCGTGACCGCGTCGCTCGCGCGGCTGGTTCTTCCTTCTCTGCGCTGGCGGCGCGGCAGCTTCGCGCACGAGCGCCCCACCATCGACGCCGCGCTGGCCATGGGGGTCGGCGGGTTCATCGTCTTCGGCGGTACGCGGGACGCGGTCGTGGAGCTGACCCGCGCTGTGCGGGAACAGGCGGGCCGGCCGCTGCTCGTCGGCGCGGACTTGGAGCGCGGGGCCGCCCAGCAGGTCGAGGGCTTGACCGAGATGCCGACGCCCGCGGCCCTCGGCGCGCTCGGCGACCTCGACGCCACCCACGCGGCCGCCATCATCACGGCGCAGGAAGCCCGGTCCGTGGGAATCAACTGGGCGTTCGCGCCCGTGTGCGACCTCGATCTCGAGCCGAAGAACCCGATCGTGGGGACCCGCTCGTTTGGCGCCGATCCTCAAACCGTGGGCGAGCACGCCGCCGTTTGGGTGCGCGGGTGCCAGGAGCACGGCGTCCTCGCCTGCGCCAAGCACTACCCCGGGCACGGCCGCACCACGCAGGACTCGCATGAGGTGCTGCCGCGCGTCACGGCGCCGCTCGCGGAGCTACAGGCGATGGATCTCGTGCCGTTCGAGCACGCCATTCGCGCCGGCGTCGGCGCGGTGATGAGCGCGTACGTCGCCTATCCGGGGTGGGACGCGAGCGGGCGGGCGGCGGCGTTCTCGCCCCCGATCCTCGCGTACCTCCGCGACCCGCTGAACTTCGGCGGGCTCGTGATCACCGACGCGCTGATCATGGCGGGCGCGACCGCCGCGCAGTCCGAGGCCCCCGCGACCGTCGCCGCGGTCGCAGCCGGCTGCGATGCGCTCCTCTATCCGAGCGACTGGCGGGAGGTAATCCGCGCGCTCGACGCGGGTGTCGGCAAGGACATCGCGACCGCCCGCGCCGATGATGCGCTGGCGCGATACGAGAACGCCGTCACTGCGTGGGGAGTGGGGAGTGGGGAGGCGCCGGACCTCGTTGCGAACGCAGCCTTCGCGGATCAGATCGCCGATCGCGCCCTGCGTCTGCTAAGCGGGGAAGCGCCGGCGGTGCGCGGCGGCGTTCGCGTGTCCATCGTGGACGACGATGTGGGCGGGCCGTATCGCATCGGGCCGCGGGACGTGTTCGGAACGACACTGAAAGAGAACGGCGTGGGGCGTGGGGGGTGGGGTGTGGTGCTGGTCTACTCGGAGCCGAGGTCGTGGAAGGGCAGGGCGGATCTGAGCGATCGGTCGCTCGCCGCACTCCGGCGGCTCGCCCCGGGGGCGAAGGTCGTCGTCCTGTTCGGACATCCCCGCCTGGCGGGGCAGATTCCGGGGAGCGCGCCGGTGCTGTGCGCAT
>Ga0209376_1005460_pt1 | contig 10573 bp, 8 predicted proteins | sample GraSoiAngelo_134_FD_185891 | JGI IMG/M metagenome (GOLD analysis project Ga0209376, IMG submission 185891) | Grasslands soil microbial communities from the Angelo Coastal Reserve, California, USA - 14_0929_05_30cm (SPAdes) (version 2) | ecosystem: Environmental > Terrestrial > Soil > Grasslands ... | reverse complement strand
TCTTTCAGTTCAGTCAGCGGTAACCCACAACTTGTAACGAGTCTCGCATCAGCGGGTCTCACATGGCAGGCTTATTGCGAGTCAGGTTGCCCAAGAGGAGACGACCACTTTCCATTCTCCGGCGCAAATACATTTACCAGCTCCTCAGTTTCAACCAGCGATATCATTACTGCTGCTGATTCTGCTACGCCTCCCAACTTTCTCTGGTATACTCCAACCGACGGCAACAACATGCATGATGTTAGTGTCTCCACTGGAGACAGTTATCTTCAGGCGTTCCTCGTAGGGTCTGGTAGCATAGCCAGTCCTGCTTCTGGCTCGCTGTTAGCTTCTAATGTCTTTACAAATCCAAGCTATCGTACATTGCTCTATCTTTGGTGGGACGAGTGCGGCGGGAGCAACGGCTCCTGCGATGCCAATAATGCCTCCCCCAACCTGCTCTATGGTACAACAGTCAAGAAGGGCTACGTCTCCCTAGACACGACAGGGATAGACGAGTATGCAGCGGTTAGGACCATAGAGAGCAACTGGGGAATCTCCCCACTAGCCCAGGGCGACACGGCTGCCGCGAATGCGGGATACATGTTCAATGACGTATTCACTAGCGGGGGTAGCAGCTCATCGTCATTATCAGCCAGTCTAACCTACTCCCCGTCATCAACTATCGCCACCGGCACAACCGTTACCTTTTCAGCGTCAGCCCAAGGCGGAACAAGCCCATACACCTATTCCTGGGATTTTGGAGACGGAAACACGGCAACCGGAGCCAGCACGACTGACACCTACGCAACAGCAGGAACTTATACAGTAACTCTGACCACTACAGACAATAACGGTCAGACAAGCGCGAAGACCCAGCAAGTGAATGTAGCTCAAACCTCGCCCTCGGGTCAGCCTCAACAACAACCGGACAATCAACCCGGTAGCGGAATATGTGCCCTATGCAGCATAACTGGCTTATTCTCAGGACTATCCCTGCTCACCGTTGGCCTCATCCTCGGTGGAGCCTCCACCGCGACCATATTCCTAGCCAGATACCACGCACAGAACCGCCGACTCGAGAACATGGTACACGGAAGGAGCGTGACAACTGCTAATGTACGCTACTCAACGAGCCCCCAATCTGGCAGAATTGTTCGAAACAGACGGGGATCACGATCCGTACAAAGAAAGGCTAGACCGCGCGACTTCGACGATTAAAAGCAGTAGACCGCCAGCGTGAAGGTCGTCTCTCCAATCCTGAGATTCCCGACAGCAGCCCGGATGTTTTTCTAGCCGCAACCCCTAGTGTTTCCGCAGTTGAGACATTTGTTGCAGGGTCTCCAGAGCTTCTTTGATGGCCAGCATCATGTGGTCCCAAGTCTCCTTGTCAGAGACCGGCACGAGGTACTGTTTCTTTGGCTTAGGCATTGCGTCAGAGAGCCAAGGTTCGTACCTGTCTTGAACCCCCTTCTGCGGCAGGATTAGACGCACAGGCGCGCTCACAGACATTGTAGCTTTCAAACCGCAGCAGCCGCTAGCGCTTGCTGGAACTCTGTTCCACTTCGTACGTTTCGCCCGATTCTCCGGTATCAGGATAATCCAAATGCATATTCATACTTTAGTTCATCACCACCGACTCACCGTTCATAGAGGGGAACTTGACCCTCACTGACTGTTCCTCTGATAGGGATTCTCTCGCTGCCTCAAGGCAAGTGACTACGTGTGCGCCCAGCAGTCCATCATTGTCGTTGGAGAAGATTTGCGAAAGTCTACTGCGACTGATACAGTTCGCAAAATGTTCGATTTCTTCTCTCAGAATATTACTTGGAATTATCGGCATATTCACGACTCCGTGTTGGTGCTGTAGAACCACTCTCTGATCTAGAAAATCTAGATTGGCGTTCCCTTTCTCGGCCACAATCCTCAGGTTTCTACGCTGCCGGAAATCAAGCAAGCTTACCTCGATTTCAGCGCAAAGGCCGCTCTCGTATTCGCATGTGATGAAGGCAACCTCTTCACTCTCTCTGTTCCTATATCCCTTCGCGAAGCACGAAATCTTGTCGGGCCACAGCCCTGTCAGGCAGTTGGTTATGTCAAAGGTGTGTGGCGCTAGATCGGTTATGACGTTTCCCTGATCTTGTGGAGGTGAGATGCCTGTCCATTCTAGCCCGAGATAGTGGGGCTCTCCGAGTATCGTCGGCTCAAGCGTGCTCTTTAGTGCTCTGAGTCCGTTGTTGAATCTATGAAAATGCCCCGTAGACAGCACTACTCTGTAAGCTCTAGCCAGCTCTACAAGCTCGTAGGCTTCTCTGGAGCTGAGGGCGAGGGGCTTCTCTACCAAGACGCTTTTTCCTGCCTTGATGAAGGCTGATGCTATTTCGAAATGGGTCGAGTTTGGCGTGCATACATGAACTGCTGAGAGGTCCGGGTCTGAGAGGAGGCTCTGATAATCTGTTCTGTAATCCAATGGTCCAACCTTCTTGCGACACCGTTCCAGCGCGGCGGGAGAATTGTCAACAATCGAACGCAGACTCACCATCCTAGTCTTTCGGGAAAGGATCAGAATCTCTCTGATGACCTTCTCTCCCCAATAACCCGCGCCAATAACAGCAATGCTTACAGTTGGCGTGAAGATCCCGTTCCCATCGTGGCACTGCTCTTGGAATTCGAGAGGTTCCTGCCGTCGGGTATTCAATGGTCGCCGACTCTTCCTAGATAATTGAGTCGTCACTGGCTCTAGGGAATAGGGTCCAATTTGGTGACGAGAAGGCATGAAATTGACGAACTCACGAATGTGTTATGGTCGAAACAAGCTCAGGGTTTAGATCCACGACAGCCCCCTAAGCGTGTAACCCTAGCTTACTATTGACGGCAATATGGTCCTGGAGCATAGTATCACCCGGCTTAAGAGCCGCGGAAGCGGAATTATTCTTGGAAACGGAAATGTTCGATATTCGAGGCCCCAATCCTCCAACAATCGCGCTCATACTCGCTGCGGCTTTCATGTGGTGGGGATTCACGAACAACAGCCTCACTTCAATAACGATTGGAGGCGTATTCGCGGCGATAGGAATTGGACTACAGGTCCTCTATCTGCGCTACAGATACGGCATGGCAGCAAACAGGCGCAGAACCGTAGCGCCCTAGGCAATCTACTAGACTCCGACTTCTAACCGACACGCAATAACGATCTCATGTAGACTTTTCCCCACGTGCCGTCGACGGAAGAGACTCCATGAGCGCCATCGTCTTCTCAAGGCTTCCGGGTCAGAAACACGAGATGCCACTCAATGTGGCGTATTAGCTGCGACCGACGAAGTGCCAAGCGGCCCAACGACAGCGAAGAACAACTGAACGTTTTGCAAGACTCTACGAGGCTCCGCGCACTTTCACGGACTGGATTTGTCACCGGCTTGCCTTCAGCCAAGTTGAACTCGACTATTATCGCGAGCTTGATATCAATCCGACAATTGCGTGGGCAAGGTGTCTCAAATCGATGCAGGTGACGCTGAAGATGAAATCATCGGTGAGCGCTACTTGACAAGAAACGGCAAGATCAGGATGGTTCTCCTGACAAAATCCTCAAGGCTCGTCTCTTGGACAGCAGAATACGTAAAGACTGGACAGGCACTGGAACCGATAGTGCAGAAAGCGTTTCTGAAAACCTTCCTTCACCTGATTTCTATGGGCATGATAGTGAAAGAAATGAAGACGCTGTCAAGGGACCAATAGCTGAAGTCTGGATCCTTACCTGCCTACAGTAAACATTGGCAACCAAATGGTCGCCGGACAGTATCCGGGCGTTAGGCAATACTCGGCGAATCGTGGTGGTGTAGGGTCTTCGACGGCTTCATTCGAGAATTCGAAACGTAGGATTGTAACGACTCCCATGTATTGCCGCATTCGGAACACTCCATGGTTCCATCCCTATTGCGCAAGGCTTGGGCGTGGGTACACTTATCCTGAGATATTCTCTGCTCCCGCTTCATCCATTATCCATTATTACGACCCATACCCTATGGTCGGCATATTGGGGTTGCGTCCACGAACCAACACAAAGGGACACTTGTGAAGGGGGTTTCTGCACGGATGCAGAGGTCGAGAAGATTGGATGGCAAGACCTTTCGATTAGTGCGATGCAAATGGAGTGTTCAGAACATCATGAGCCCCGAAAATTGAGGTAGTCTTTCGTGCCACCCTATCGGATGTCCTTAGAGCACTTGTCGTGGACGGTTCTAGCATTCCCTCCTAGGCATCATATCTGAGGTGCCACGTTTCTCCGTCGACTAGTGGCAAGACTGGCATATCATGATCGAATTAGCGGGTGTGCTAGGCGTGGGCCTAGTATCTTCTGCGCGTGCGGGTTTTGTTCTACCCATTCAGGAATAATTACAGCTCTCAGCAGTTCTTGTACTGAGATCCATCTTCTCGTGGCCTCCAGTTGAAGAACCTGGTACGCGTCGTCTCGTAGTGACATTATGAACTTCGACACAGTTGCTTTTTTGTTCTCGGGTTGGGGGTGTAATAACCTTAGTCTACTCTTGTTGCGGAAAATAGTGAGGATTTTCCACGTCCAACGGTAGATCCTCCTGGCATTGGACGTGAACCATCATATCCATCCGGGTTGGAATCAAATCCTCTTTCACGTTCTCTCAGAGGGTCAAGATATTGTGAGTGTATAGACTGGATGGATTTCTGCCCAGTTGTAGTGATTCGTATCTAAGACGTAGGGTCCGGTGACTATGATATGGTCATTGACGCTAGGTATCGTGATGTTGTTCGTGTAGTTCTGGCACGATGAGACTGCGTCGGACTGCGTTATGGGTAGTGCGGAGATTATTTCGACGACTAGATCACCGTACTGATACTGGTCATTTGCGCTGTTGGAGAGACTGTTGTACTGAGAGTCGAGGTACAATCGCAAGTGGTAATCTCCGTCAGCCTCTTGGAGGACGTTGTCTACGATTCCCGAGGCTGTTATGCACGACCTGATTACGTTCAGACGGTATGAATTGTAGACGTGGCTCGATATGGAGTCCGGGTCACTGCACTGAGAGTTATCCGAACCGGGAGGTCCATTGCGAGAAACGTAATAGTAAGCCACACTAGCCGCAGCTAGTACCGCCACGACAGCGAGTGCGACCGCCGGGACAGTCTTCCTCAACGAACGCTACTGCTCGCTGCGCTTAGTTGAGCCTGGCCCCGCATTTTGTGCAGAAGGTGGCCGAAGAGACATTCTGTGCGCCGCAGGTGGGGCAGAGCTTCATTCCAGCCTGGAACGTCACTGGTGGTCCCATGGGCATCTGGCCTGGAGGAGGCTGGGAGATTCTTGCAAGATTGGAGTAATAGTAGACTGCCATCAGTATCGGGAATAGTGGCTGGTAGAATGCTGAGAGGATCCCGTTGACGACTGGGCTTATGATGCCAAGAGGAGCGCTTATCGCGCCGAAGATGAGCGAGGCGATTATGACGATTATTCCTAGGACGAGGAATGTTCCGAAGGTCTTAGCCCACCGGTGGCTGACGAGCTGACGGCTCCTCCCCATACTCTCGGTTACTCCTTTGTTCTCGATCAGGAGGACCGGGAGCGCGAGCGAATACATTATCGCTAGTATGATTCCGGGGACGATCAGAGCGATGAAGCCGAGGAAGACGATGATCCCGACGAGTATGCTGAGCGCCCAGATCGAGAGAAGTTTTGAGAAAGCAAACTTGACGGCTGCTCCCAGGCTAGCCTGTCCTTTCGTAATCTGTTCAGAGGCCAGTTTGACTGCGCTGCCCTCGGCAATTGTAGAGAATACGATATTCACAACGAAGATCACGACGAAGAGCAGGAGCAGTGCTCCAAACAATGCGGAGAAATAGGCGGAGAACTGTTGAGGCGTGGCATTGACTGGAAGATTCGGGAGGACGAAGGTTTGCTGCGCCAGCGTAATGACGACTTGGACGATCACTCCCACTATCGCGAAGAGAACGAAATACTTGGCGAATTCTCGCCGGTAGACCTCGAAGGTTTTCGAGATAACCTCGCCGAGACCCAATTCGCGTCCAATACCTTGCTCCGGCTGCATCGTCATGTCAACCCATCCTGATATGGCCGCATTTGCTTCATGTATAAAAGCGGAACATATTTCTCAACGTCAGGAAAGGCGGAGCTTGTCTAAGGATTCGTGAAGACCAGTACTTGTTAGCCGCTAAGAAGTTGCCGGGGACACTGCCGGCTGTGGCTCAACCTGTGGCGCAGAACTCGGCGGTGAGGGTTGTTGGCTGGATCCGCTGGGTGGGGTGGTTCTTCCACGCCTGCGCAACATCAAGACGCCTGCAAGTATGATCATGATCGCGACAGCTACTCCTCCAAGGATCAGGTATAGAGTGAGCGAGGACTGCGGTTGAGAAGGAGTTTGTACGACGGACGAAGCATAGCTCACCGCCACTGTGTGTGAGGAGTAGTGCGCCAAGCTGAAGGATATCGTATAGTTGTTAGATGTCCGGCTTATCGTAGGGGAGACGGCCTGGTTGTCGAGGTAGACCTTTAGATCAGTTGTATTAAGCTGAAACGGCAATGTGACTGCCACATGTCCACTTGTCCCATCCCTGCCTGTCAAAGTGAAGCTCACAATAGAAGCGTTTTGCTGGAAGTTGGAGGGGGACACGTCGGATTGGACGTAGACTAGTCTGCTAGTCCCGGAGAGGTTGTAGCTTGTCTTGTACGGAAAAGTACTGTACTCTTTCAATGACATGTTGGTCGTGACCTGACCTGTTGTCGAGTTGCTACTGACACTCTTGACCGGGGCGCTGACTTGCGGCGAGTAGTATGATAGACTGACACTGTCCCGGTCGGATGATCGTATCTCATAAGCGTCGAAAGAACCGGCCTCAACTTTCACAACTGGATTGTCGATCACCGCATAAGTCGTAGTCGTCGTATTGCTCGTACTCGTTGTAGTGGTCGTTGGCGGATTCGGCGGGATCGTGAGCGTTGTGGTCAGATCCGTATTTGTGGTCACGGTCTGTGTCCATGTCTTTCCCACGTACAGGGGAAAAGCCACCTGTTCTTGGGCGGGCGACATATCCGATGCAGCAACAACTGTCGCGGTGATGCCATTTGCCTGGATCCTTATCGATAACGTTCCGTTTACTCCAGCCATGTCGGAACGGCGTGCAAACTGGGTCCCTGAAGTCGTCCAGCTTCCAGTGACGAATCCGCCTGTCGCATAGCCTGAGCCATCACCGGCAACCTTGTACACATCAACGGACGCTCCGTGCGAGTTGATAGTCTCAGCTCCGAGAATCGTCAGCTTCAGGGTACCTGTCAGATTGAGAGGACCCGATAGTGTAGAAAAGTTGTAGGTCCAATAATCGCCCACATTGACACTGAGACCACTAACATCTCCCTTTACTGGAACAACCGCAACAAGTCCAAGAATCATGAAAGAGAGCAGCAATAGCGAACGGGAAATTCTCAAAGCATTTCGCAGTCGAGTATTACTAATCCTCTCTCATTAACTCTACTATAATCCACCAACACAGGCGGTGTCCACACGAGAATCCCGTGGACGAACATCTCTGTTCTTTCCTATCCCCGCGGGCTCTTTTTCAGCAGTCTAAATCGCTTCGCTGATTATGAGGAGCATTTTTCCTGCTCCGCATATTCTTGATCCGTGAATATGACGATGATTTCTTGATGCACTTGTGTACATGGATGGTATATTGTGGCTCCGATGCTTAGCGTGTGAAAATCGATGAGCTCTTACTCGAAGGCTGGCGCTGCTGGCGTTGTTTTACTGGTCACTATCATAGAGGATGCTGGGCTGATCGCCTGGCTGGTTCTAGCCCGCGCCTCAATGTTCTACCAGGGTATCCCAATCGCCCCGCTCTTACTCCTGCTCGTCCTCCTGGTCGAGCATTCGATTATGCAGCGGGCGGAGAATCCGAATTTTACCGGAAAAGTATTCGCGCAAATATTTGGCTTTAGCTTGCTTGAAGTGGTCAACTGGAGTGTATGGCTGACCCTCCTCTCAAACTCTTCGTCCTTGCTCTCGATGAGTTCGCTTATTGCCTCGCTCTACTTTTTCGTTGGGTTCTATATTGAACACCAGATTACCGAGAACGTGATCACGCAGCAGCCATATCTTCGGTTCAGGAACGCGAGGGGTGCGATCACAGCTGGTGTAATTCTTGAGACTCTCAGCGAGGGTGTCGGCGCACGCCTCTGGTTGCTTTATGGGCCCATCGGTCCAGTGTTCCTCGTCCTGGGCTCTCTGATAGAGCACTCGATCCAGTACGTGGTTGGAAGAATTCCTACACGAAGTACAGCTATGAACGTCCAGCCGATTGCGAAGAACTGATCCGAAGCAACCGAGCCTGTCAGCATTCGCAGACTATCACGTGCCGGGGCGTTTGGTTTCATCCGCTCGCGTATTAGTTGAGCTGGCTTCTACGAGCTCTTTCACCAGTGTGCGGATGTCTAGTAGAATTTCCATTTGGATCATGTAAAAGTCCATCATTGACTGGCTTCTTCCTGCCTGTCTGATGATCTCTTCATTGGTCCTCATTTGCAGTCCGCCCCGATGTATGATTAAGCACCACTTAGCTTCTTCGACTCCGACCTGCCTAAAGGCGCTAGGTCAGGCTCACGCTGGCTGTTGATCGCGGCTGATGTTTTGTGATGCCCGGAGGACGTTGCCGCTGTAGGCGCATTATATGTGTCCGGTCCATGGACCGACTAACCAAGTGACTTGTCCTATTTGGTCGCACTCTGGACATCGAACGGACGTTTCTTGGTGAAGTCGTACGTTTCCGGCTTGTCCTTCAAGCCCGGGTCTTTACCTTGCTCCGTCCATCCTCTGGCAGCTTCAGGGTAAACTGGTGGCAGGTACACCCGTTACACGTCGTCTCGCCCATGCCTGTCTTGGCGCTGTGACTAATCCTGTAGTGTCCGCATTCGCAGTTGTCAAGGGGGTATGGGAAGCGCATCGGCTAATATCTGTACATCAAACCGGAAATAGGTTGTGTCCACGGGTGAACACAGATGCCTACAAGATTCTAGGATCCCCGAAATTTATCCACCACGTATGTTCAATTGTGGTTGAATGTTTGCACTATTGTTTGATTTGACTAACAATCGACGATCAATCACTCTTTTTCTTTATCGAATTCTCTAGCGTTTGAACGTGTACAGCCAACTCATATCGATTGAAGCCTATGATGGTGTGTGAACGGACAACGACCCAAGTCGCTGAGCTTAACGAACGCTGGATCCCGCAGACCTCGATTCTCGTCGACAGGCAGATCAATCTTCATAGCCCAAGAGTAAAATGCTCATCCGCCTGTAGAATCCTAGAATCTGCTGGATATCACGTCCAAGCATGCGACTCCTCAAACCCAACGGTCGGCGACCTTGCGCTCGCACGGGTCGAAGACGTTGGCCACCGAAACAGGATAGTGGGCATTCACAGCCAGAAAATGCGAGTCTACACCGACGACATACCCGTAGGAGTCTCCAGCAACCGATACTCCACAGACGCCATGCAAGCCGAGGTTGCCAACACCGTAGAATCAGACCAAGCTTACGATGCCGAATACAAGACTCAATCTTTACCTGGGACTTTGTTCCGCGCCATCGGGTTTGGTCTTGGGATTACCAGTTTGTGTGTTACAGCTTTGACTTTGGTCTTAGCGCCCGTTTTGGTTGTGGAACCTAACCGATGGATTCGTGGTGGGGAATTATTCTGGATCGGTGTTGGCCTAATCTCCTTGGTTGCCCAATTGTTTGCCACTAGGCGCTAAGGCTTGAGTCCATTCTCAGTTCAGATGAGAAGCTAAAATCTGAATCTGAAGGTGATTGGTTCTAAGAATGAGACCTGCAAGTTCTGGAGAGCAACAGGAAGATCCCGACGGAGGAGGGGACCTACGATTATTGGATCGTTATGATACTGGAGACGCGGAACATATGGGCGTGGCGTAAACGGCACCTGCTCGAAGAATCCATCCTTTCTCCATCGCATCATCCATCTGATCCAAAGCAAATTAGGCGTTCCGAGTTTCGGGAATTTTTGGGTTTAGCTGTGCATACAAGTATATCCAAGGATAGAAATTGAATAGACATATCATCAAGGCTTATTATCGGCCGATCAGTCACTGAAAGCTAGACGCTTCGTGACCAGCGTAGCTGATGCCAGCAATGAGACTGGACGCTTAGAGCAGAGCTGGCTCTCCGATCGTTGGAATGGAATTCGTCGACCCTACTCGGCAAAGGATGTTGTCAGACTTCGTGGTACAATCCGTCCCGAGTATACGCTCGCAAGAATAGGTGCTGAGAAATTCGAACGCCTCTTGGCGGACGAGGCCTACATTCCAACGCTAGGTGCACTTACAGGAGCCCAGGCAGTTCAAATGGTTCAGGCCGGCCTAAAAGCCATCTACATGAGCGGCTGGCAGGTAGCCGCGGACGCTAACCTTTCTGGCCAGACATACCCGGACCAGAGCCTCTACCCTTCCAACAGCGTTCCGAATCTCGTAAAGAGAATCAATCAGGCTTTCCAGAGAGCCGATCAGATACAATACTTGAGCGGGAAAGGAAAGATCGACT
>Ga0209376_1005458_pt1 | contig 10576 bp, 10 predicted proteins | sample GraSoiAngelo_134_FD_185891 | JGI IMG/M metagenome (GOLD analysis project Ga0209376, IMG submission 185891) | Grasslands soil microbial communities from the Angelo Coastal Reserve, California, USA - 14_0929_05_30cm (SPAdes) (version 2) | ecosystem: Environmental > Terrestrial > Soil > Grasslands ... | reverse complement strand
CAGGCCCTGACGCACGCCGAAGACGTGCTGCGTGGACTCGTAGACCGTGAGCCGCTCGCCGTCCCAGGTCGCGACGGCCCCGTGCGTCTCAAGCGAGTTGTGCAATTGCGTCGAGGTCCGGTATGTGGCGTCGATCACGGCATCGGCGTCGCGGATGGCTTTGCGCACGTCGCCCCGCTTGTGCGTCGCCGATTCGGCGACGTTCCCGTCGGTCTCGAGCGGCGGCGCCATGTCGCCGATCGCCTCCTCCAGGTCGACCACATGCGGCAGCAGCTCGTAATCGACCTCGACGAGTCGGAGCGCCTCGGCTGCGGTGTCTTCGTCGTCCGCGGCGATCGCGGCGACCTCGTCGCCGACGAAGCGCACCTCCTCGCGGAAGATCGTGTCCTCGCCGCGGAATGCCGCCTTCGGCGCGTTGAAGCGATGCAGGACGCCGCGCACGCCCGGCAGCGCTTCGGCCTTCTTCGTGTCGATCCGACGCACCCGCGCGCGCGGATACGGGCTGCGCAGAACGCGGACGAACAGCATGCCGGGGAGATAGATGTCCTGCGTGTAGCGTGCGTGCCCGGACACGCGCTGCGTGCCGTCGATGCGACGGCGTGCGTGCGCGATCTGGGTGTGCTCGGCGCCGTCGAGTTGAGGGAGATCGCTCCCCTCCACGAGGACGAGCGACTCGTAGACCTCGCCTTCGAACTCCTCGCGGCTCTTGACGACCCTGGGCATTACTTCTTGCGCCTTCCCGCGTTCACGCCGGCGGAGACGATGTTGGGATAGGCGCCACAGCGGCACAGGTTGCCGGCCACGGCGCGACGTACGTCGTCCTCGGTCGGCGACGGCGTCGCGCGCAGGAGCGCGACGATCGACATGATCTGTCCGGGCGTGCAGAAGCCGCACTGGAACGCGTCGGCATCGATGAACGCGCGCTGCACCGGATGCAGCCCTCTTTCGCCTTCTCCCGACGCGTCCTTCATCAGCCCCTCGATCGTCTCGACGCGCTTGCCTTCACACGCGATCGCGAGCGTCATGCACGCGTAGACCGGGCGGTCATCGACGATCACCGTGCACGCGCCACAGGTCCCCTCATCGCAGACGCGCTTGCTCCCGGTGAGGCCGAGAGACTGCCGAAGCGTGTCGAGCAGCGTGCGCCGCGGCGGGACATGGACGCGCACAGCTTCACCGTTGACGGTGAGGCCGAGGTCGATCGCGCCGGGACCGCGCAGCACGGCACCATCGGTGGAACGCGCAGGGGGCACGACGAAATGTTATGTCCGCACGCCGTCATATGCTGTCGAGGCTTCGCCAGGGGGTCACAAAGCGATGGCCATTTCGCGCGTTGGCGTGGTCGGGTTCGGACAGATGGGATCGGGTATCGCGCAGGTCTGCGCGCAGGCCGGCATCGATACGCTCGTTCGCGAGGTCGAGCAGCCGCTGATCCAAAAGGGCTTTCAGCGCGTCGACAGCTCACTCGCGCGTTTGGTGAAGTCGCAGCGCGTAAGCGAGGACGAAGCTCGTGCCGCGCGCGGACGGATCCGCGGGACCGTATCGCTCGCCGACTTTGGGGACCGCGAGCTCGTGATCGAGGCGATCGTCGAAGAGATCGGCCCGAAGAAGAAGCTATTCGCAGAGCTCGACACGATCTGCTCTCAGGCGACGATCTTCTGCTCCAACACGTCGAGCCTGACGATCGTCGAGATGGCCGCGGCGACGAAGCGGCCGGACCGTTTCGCCGGCCTTCACTTCTTCAACCCTCCGGTGATCATGAAGCTCGTCGAGATCGTGAAAGCGCTGACGACGAGCGATGCGACGATCGCGACACTGAGGGATTTCGTCGCGAGGCTCGGAAAGACCGGCGTCCTGTGCAAGGACACGACCGGCTTCATCGTGAACCGGCTGATGGTCCCCTACCTCCTCGGCGCGGTCCGCATGCTGGAGCTCGGGATCGCGACGAAAGAGGACATCGATCAGGCCGTCAAGCTCGGCCTGGGTTATCCGATGGGCCCGTTCGAGCTCATCGACTACACCGGCGTGGACATCAATTACCACGTCGCCAACGTGTTCTTCGACGAGTTCAAGGATCCCAGCATGGCGCCGCCGTCCCTGCTTCGGAGGATGACGCTCGCGGGACAGCTTGGGACCAAGACCGGCAAAGGCTTCTATGAGTACGACGAGCAGGGGAAGCGCAAGTCCTAGACCCTCATGAGCAGGTCGCCCTCAAGAAGGCGGCGATCTGGTCCGTGGTCGCGGGTATCGCGCACGTCGTCACCGCGGAGTTCGGCGCGAACTTCTTTCCGTCCTGGTACTTCGCGCTCGCGGCGGTCGGCTATGGCCTGCTGCTTCCGATCATCGCATCGCTCCAGGTACTGCACCGGCCGGTGCGCGAATCCGGCGCCATCCTCGGCACCATCGCCGGCGCGTCGGTCGTGACGCTCGGTCTCGGCGCCGCAGCGAACACCGACCTCATCCCGGCCGCGCTCTTCGTCCGTGGCATCTGGTGGTGGACGATCGGCAAGATGTGGGCGGAGACCGCGGTCATGCCGCGCATCTTCGGATTCCTCACGATGCTGCTCGCGGTCCTCTGCGTTGGTCTGGTCGGACTCTATGCGGCGACGGGTCTGCCGATGGCTCCGCCCGATCTGCCGCTGCGCATGATCCTCGGCGTGTGGCTCATCGGGCTCGCCGCATTCCTCTGGCGCACCGCGAGCCCTCCCACGTCACCCACCTAACATGGACCGCGGATGGCAGTGACAAATCGGGGGACTCCGCCCCCCGGCCCCCGAGCACTCGCTCAAACACGGCACGAGCAGCTCGGCCTGTCGATGGACGACGTCAAGGGCATGTACCGCTACATGCTCATGACCCGACTTGTGTCCGAGCGGATCCTTCAGCTCAACCGGATGGGCCGCACGCCATTCGGAGCTGGCACCGACGGGCACGAGGCAGCGCAGGTCGGGGCCGCGTGGTGCATCCAGCGCGGCAAGGACTGGACGGTTCCGTACTACCGCGACATGGGAGTCGCTTTCGTGCTGGGATTCAGCGCGCTCGACGAGTTCCGCGGCGTGCTCGCGAAAGCGACCGACATCAACTCGGCGGGCCGGGCGATGCTCAACATGTTCAGCTCGCCGAAGGACCGAGTTCTGTCGCGTTCGGTGCTGGTGGGGACGGAGTTTCCGCACGCGGTTGGCCTCGCGCTCGCCCTGCGGCAGCGCAAGGAGGCACAGATCGTGTTCGTCTTCGGCGGCGACGGCTCGACCAGCCCCGGGGATTTCCACGAGGCCGCGAACTTCGCATCGATTCACAAGCTTCCGGTGGTGTTCGTTATCGAGAACAACCTGCTGGCGATCTCGACGCGCTTCGAGAAGCAGACCGCGGTAAAGGACATCGCCGAGAAGGCCGCCGCCTACGGCATGCCGGGATACATCGCCGACGGGATGGATGTGCTCGACAGCTACGAGAAGACGAAGCTCGCGAGCGACCGCGCCCGCGCCGGCGGCGGGCCAAGCCTCGTCGAGCTCAAGTGTTATCGCTATCAACCCCACACCTCCGACGATGACGACAGCCGGTATCGGACCAAGCAAGAGGTCGAGGAGTGGCGCGCGAAGGACCCGGTGAAGCGCGCGCACGCGTACCTGCTCTCGGCGGGCGTGCCCGAGGCAGACCTCTATTCGCTCCGCGCATCGCTTGCCGACGAGATCGAACGCGCCATCGCGCAGGCCGAGAGCGAGCCGGATCCAAAGCCTGAAGATGCCGCAAAGCACGTGTACTCCGAGGACGCCCCTCTTCCCGACGGCACGCGCGCGTAGCGCCCGCATGCGGGCGCTCCTCCTCGCGATCGTCGCCGCGCTCGGGGCATGCACGGCGCCGGCCAAACCCGTCACCTCGCCGACACCGATTCCCACGCACGTGCCTGGCGCGCTGAACGTGACCGCGCTGCTCGACCTCTCTGGCTCGCGCTGGCCGAGTGGCGCGCCGCAGCGTGACGCGCTGCAGCTATGGACCGATCAGCACGCCACGGCGACTCCACGAGTTCGTCTGCGGATCGTTGATGTCGCCGGCAGTGCATCGCGGACGCTGATCGAGCTTCGCCGCGCCGCCGTCGAGGATCGCGCGGATGCGATCATCGTCGGGGTTCCCGTCGACTACGACGACGCGTTCGCGCGCGCGGTCCAGCTCACGCAACTGCCGGTCCTCTTCACGCTGCCCATCGCCGATCCCGTCACGACCGGTGGCGGGTGGGCCTTCGCGCTCGCGCCGACGCCGAGTCAGCTTGCCAGGACGATGCTCGACGACGCTGCCGCGCGCGCCGTGCTCGGCTCGAGCGTCGTCGTAACGGACGAATCCGCGCCGGCGATCATCGAACGCGCCGCGTTCGTTGCGGAGCTCGCCAGCCGCGGAGTCACGGCGACGATCGTGAAAGCCGCTGACGGGACGAAGCTGCGGACGATGCTCGCCTCGGCGTCAGTCGCCCTCTTCGCCGGTCCGCCCAAGCCCTACGTGGATGCCGCGCGTACGGCGACGACCGGGACGCTCCTCTATTTCTCCTATCTCTGCGACGGCGGGGACATCGGCGATCTGCGCGACGCCGCGCCGCTTGCCACTTGGCCGGGGGTCAGGTGGATCGCCGCGAACGCGACCGGCGCGACGCCCGGGCGCGCCGCGTTCCTCCAGGCGTTCCTGGATCGCGCCGGCCCGCCGACTTCGCCTGCGGCATCGGCGTTCGATGCCCTCACGCTGCTCGCAGCCGTGTCCAACGGGAGCGGTGATCCGGTGCGGCTTCGCGACCAGCTGCAGGCCGGATCGTTCATCGGGATCGCGACGACGTACACGTTCAATCCGGCGCGGCGCGCCGGCTTCGCCAGCCAGGACCTCGCGTTCCTCCGCTACACCGGCGCGCGAGCGACGCCGGTGCTTCGGTAGCGGTCGTTTCTTTCCGTTTTCTCACCCGAGCCTCATTTCTCGGTGGGCCTCGCGGGCCTGATCGCCTCGCTGATCGTCGTGATCGTCGGGCCGAAGCTCGGCGTTGCTGAGGCACCATACGCGCGATGGAGAGCGAGCTCGATCGGCTGATCTACGACTGGAATCGCGACGGCCGCGCCGCGCGCGCCGACTACCGGGCGGTCGAGCTCGACGACGAGACGCTACGCGATGGTCTCCAGGGTCCGTCGGTCCGCAACCCGCCGCTCGATGTCAAGAAGCGACTGCTTTCCCTCATGGACCAGCTCGGGATCGATAGCGCCGACATCGGGCTGCCCGGCGCGTCGCCCCAAGCGCGCGCGTCGATCGTGGCGCTCGCCAAGGAGACCACCCGCCTGGGGCGCCTGAAGCCGAACTGCGCGATCCGGACACATCCCGACGACGTGCGCGGCGCGATCGAAGCGTCGACCGAGGCCGGCGTGCCGATCGAGTGCTGCGCCTTCATTGGCAGCTCTCCCATCCGCCGCTTTGCCGAGGACTGGGCTCTTGACACGATGCTGCGCAGCGTCGAGACGAGCGTGTTCACACTCGCGAAGGCAGGCCTGCCGGTGATGTTCGTGACCGAGGACACCACACGCGCCGATCCCGAGACGCTCGTGCGGCTGTACGACACCGCGATCGGCGCCGGCGCGAAACGCATCTGCGTCTCGGACACGGTCGGCCATGCGACCCCCGAGGGCGTGCGCAATCTCCTCACGTTCGTGCGCGACGAGATCGTGCGCGAGCGCGACGTGAAGGTCGACTACCACGGGCACAACGACCGTGGCCTCGGGACGATCAACGCGCTCACCGCGACATCGCTCGCGGATCGCGTGCATGGATGCGCCCTCGGCATCGGCGAGCGCGTCGGCAATACCTCGATGGATCAGCTCCTCATCAACCTGCAGCTCTGGGGATTGATCGAGCGAGATCTCACGCCGCTCGTCGAGTACACAGCGCTCGTCGCGGAGCACTGCGGTATCCCGATCCCACCCAATTACCCGGCGATGGGCGCCGACGCGTTCCGGACGGGAACGGGCGTGCACGCGGCCGCGGTCATCAAGGCACTCCGCAAGAAGGACCGCGCGCTCGCCGACCGCGTCTACAGCGCGGTGCCGGCGTCCGTACTGGGACGCCAGCAGCGCATCGAGGTCGGACCGATGAGCGGCGAGTCGAACGTGATCTTCTGGCTCGAGCAGCATGGCATCGAGGCGACGCGCGAGCGGATCGAGCGCATGTTGAGTGCGGCGAAAGCAAGCGATCGCCTGTTGAGCGATGCGGAGCTCCGAACGCTCGCGAGCTAGCTAGTCCGCGGCGGCGGCGACCTGCGGTTGGCTCGCCGCGCGGTTCGCCTGCTGGCGCCAGAGGATGAACGCGACGGCGGTGACGATGACGAACGCGCCTGCGACGATCGCCGGCGTGATCGGTTCACCTCGGAAGAGCGCGCCAAGGATCACCGCGACAACGGGATTCACGAACGCGTACGTCGCAACGAGCGACACCGGCGCGTGCTGCAGCAGCCAGGTGTACGCGGTGAAGGCGACGATCGAGCCGAACACCACGAGATACGCAAGCGCGACGAGCGATCGCACCGAGAAGCTGGCCGGATCGAGATGCGCGGCTTCTCCGCGCAGGACGCCGACGACGACGAGCGCCGATCCCCCCGCGAGCATTTGGTACGCAGTCGAAAGGAGCGCGATCCGCGGGGACCGCAAGCGTGGCGACACGAATGTGCCGATCGCCCAGGAGATCGTCGCGCCAAGAAGGATCGCGAGTCCATAGGGATCGAGCGTGCCATTGAGTCCGCCCGGGATCACGAGGATGGCGACGCCCAAGAGGCCCAGCAGCACGCCTGCGATGAGGTCGCGGCCGACGCGCTCGCCGATGATTCCCCGGAGCACGACGATCCAGAGCGGCACCGACGCGACCACAAGCGCCGTGACCCCCGAAGGGACCGTTCGCTCCGCGAGGACGACGAGCCCGTTTCCGCCGAGGAGCAGGAAGAGGCCCACGGTCGCCGACCCAGCGATCTCGCGAAATGTCGCGCGAAGCGGTAGCCCGCGCAGCACGAACCACAGGCAGATCAGGATTCCCGCGGTGAGGAAGCGGATCCCGGCGCTGAGAAGCGGCGGCAAGCTTTCGACGGCGAACGCGATCGCGAGATACGTGGATCCCCAAACGAGATAGACGGTGCCGAGCGCGGACCAGAGCGTCAGGCCCGACGCGCGTTGCGGAGACGCCATGCCCACGTAGAACGTAACCGCCCGAGCCTCCGTGAGATGCCCGCCGCGTGGCTCTGTAACGAAAGCGACGTTCCGCGAGGGATCCGTCGGGGTCGCGGGTCGCAGCGCAGGATGAAGATGTGCCGCCGGAGGCTGTCATCCCGCTCCATCTGGCCGACGTGATCTACCCGGCGCGCCACCCGCTCGCCGGCCAGACCGGCGTCGTCCTAGGGTTCGCGGTCCGGTCTGGCGATGACGTGGTGCTGGTCGACACGGGCGTCGGCTTTGGCGACGCGTGGATCGATGACAACTACAAACCGACGCGACGCGAGGTCCGCGAGGCTCTCGTCGCCGCCGGGTTCGATCCGACCGCGGTGCGCACGATCGTGAACTCGCACCTGCACTTCGATCATTGTGGTCAGAACCGGGCGTTTCCCGACGTCCCGATCGTCGTGCAGCGAGCCGAGCTCGATGCCGCGCGCGGCGAGGGCAAACCGATCCAGGACTGGATCGATTTTCCTGGCGCGACGTACCGCGTCGTCGACGGCGATACCGAAGTAGCCGACGGCCAGGCCGCGCAGGACGCACGATCGTTCGCGACCGCCGAGCCCGATCCGAGCCTCACGCGTCTGCGTGACCTCAACGCCGACCGGATCCACTTCGCGCACGATCGCGCTGTCCTGCGAAGGCGCCGCTGAGCTAGCTGCCGCCGCCCCAGCTGCGTCCGCGCGCGCCGCCGCCCAATGCGCCGAGATCGACCAGAAAGCCGAGCACGAGGACCAGGAGCCCGAGGCCCGAGAGCCCGCCGAGCTCGTTCTGGGCGATCGCGTAGGCGAGCGTCGTCCACGGCAGGAACAGAAAGCCGAGGAAGGGCAAAAGGAAGGCATCGAACGCGCGGCTTAGGTAGTCCGTGAGCAGCCACAGGATGACGAGTACGAATCGCGGGCCTACGAGTGCGAGCAGGACGAGGATGCAGCACATGGCCGGGATGGTGGCACAGGATGGATAGTTGACGGAGTCAACTATCCTGTCCCGCGTGGCGACTGCATTCGAGGCCCGCGTGAGCGCCGTGCGTCGCTTCAACCGCTTCTACACGCGACAGATCGGGATCCTCGACGGGCGCTATCTTCGTAGCCCGTTCTCGCTGACCGAGGTGCGCGTGCTGTACGAGCTCGCCCATCGCGAGGAGACCACCGCCAGCGAGCTCGTCCACGATCTCGCCCTCGACCCGGGGTACCTCAGCCGGATGCTGCGTTCGTTCGTTCGCCGCGGAATAGTTGCGAGGAGCACTGCGGCGGCGGATGGACGAAAGAGCCTCCTGACCCTGAGCGCGCGCGGGCGCAAAGCCTTCGCGCCACTCGACGCGAAGGCGCGCGAGCAGATCGGCGAGCTCCTCGCGCCGCTCGCGCCGCGTTCACAAGATCGGCTCGTGGCCTCGATGCGCGAGATCGAGACCGCGCTCGCGGCTCGGTCGAAGCTCGCCCGGACGATCAGCTTGCGCACGCACCGGCCCGGCGACATGGGCTGGGTCGTGCAGCGTCACGGCGCTCTGTACTGGGAGGAGTACGGCTGGGACGAGCGGTTTGAAGCGCTCGTCGCCGGAATCGTGGCCAAGTTCATCGAGCACCTCGATCCCGCTCGCGAGCGCTGCTGGATCGCCGAATTGGACGGCGAACCGGTCGGCTCGGTCTTCTGTGTGAAGCAGTCGCAGACCGTGGCGAAGCTTCGCCTGCTACTCGTCGAGCCGCGCGCCCGCGGCCTCGGGATCGGCCGGCGCCTGGTCGACGAATGCGTCGCGTTCGCTCGCTCGGCTGGCTACCGCGAGATGGTCCTCTGGACGAACGATGTCCTTGTCGCCGCCCGTCACATCTACGAGCGCGCCGGCTTCACGCTGGTCGAGAGCGAGCGGCACACGAGCTTCGGAAAGCGCCTCGTCGGCGAGAGCTGGCGGCTGCGGCTCTAACGCCGTCGCGAGAGCGAGCGCCACAATTGAGGGGTGCAGACGATCCAACCGGCGCGATTGATCGCGGGCGCCCGAATCGAGGACTCGCCCGCCCCGGAGCGCGCTGAGACCGGTCGTGCGGCGCCGGTCGTCCGCGGCAAGGCGCTGATCTTCTGGGACCCGAAGGTCCCGGGCAAGAAGCTCGACGCCATCGACACGGACCAGATCACGCCGGCCGACGACTGCGTTTCCGAGAGTCTCGAGACGCTCGACGAGCGCTGGAAGGCCGGCTCCTTCCGCTACCTCATGCCCGACTTTCGCGACCGCGTGCGCCGAGGCGAGACGTTCATCGTCGCCGGTGACCGGTTCGCGATCGGGAGCTCGCGCGAGATGAGCCCGGCCGGCCTCAAGGGTGTCGCCGACGAAGCCGGGGTCGAAATCGTCATCGTCTGCGGAGCGGCGATGGGCGACATCTTCCGCCGAAACGCGCTCAATCTCGGGCTGCACGTCGTGCAGAGCCGCGAAGCCGTCCAGGATGCGCAGGAGGGCGACACCTTCGCCTTCGATCCGGCGACGCGAACGCTGAGCAACGAGACGCGCGGCAAGATCTACGAGGCGGCAGCGCTGTCGCCGCAAGAGGAGGAGATCCGCCGTTCGGGCGGGATCATCAAGGTCGGACGCCGCGAGTTCGCCGCGTCGGTCAGGCGAGCTCCGCACATCGAGTGGCCGGACCCGGCGACCGCCCGACGCCTCACGTCGACGGAGCAAATCCTCTGGGCGCACCGCGTCGACAAGGACGCCGAGATCCGCCCGGGCGCGACACTCCGCGTCTACGCCGATCTGCTCCCGGCCTCGGATGGCACGGCCCCCTTCGCGATCCACACGTTCAACGAGATCAGCGGCGGCGACGTCGTACGTCCGCGACAGATCGCGATCGCCAACGATCACTTCGTGTTCAACCGGCGCGAGGCCGACGACAAGCAGACCGAGATCGGGCGGCAGTTCGCCGAGCGCCACGGGATCCGATCGCCGTACTACGCGACTCCGGGCGACGGCATCTTCCACTTCTACTTTCCGGAGCAAGGCCTCGTCGTCCCCGGCGCGCTCGTTCCGGGGGCGGACTCGCACAGCCGCGCGTACGGGGCGTACGGCGCGCTGGGATACGGCGTCGGCTCGACGACGCTCGGCTTTGGCTGGGCCACCGGCTACGTGTACTTCACGGTCGCGAAGCAGCGGCGCGTCGCGTTCACCGGAAAGCTGCAGCCGTGGGTGAGCGGGAAAGACGTCGTGCTCGCGCTCCTGCAGCGGTGGGGAGCGAAGCAGTCCGGCGGCATGAGCGTGGAGTTCATCGACCGCGATCGGCAGCTTCCGATGGCCTACCGCAACACGATCGCGAACATGATGGCCGAGGGCGAGGCACTCAATGGTATCTTCGCCCCCGACGACATCACCTATGCCCACT
>Ga0209376_1005457_pt1 | contig 10577 bp, 13 predicted proteins | sample GraSoiAngelo_134_FD_185891 | JGI IMG/M metagenome (GOLD analysis project Ga0209376, IMG submission 185891) | Grasslands soil microbial communities from the Angelo Coastal Reserve, California, USA - 14_0929_05_30cm (SPAdes) (version 2) | ecosystem: Environmental > Terrestrial > Soil > Grasslands ... | reverse complement strand
ATCCGCGCCCGCGGCCAGCACCTGCGCAGCGGCACTCACATTCCCACCTATCGCGGCGAAGTAGAGCGCGGGCAGGTCGTGCACGCCGCGTGAGCTCGCGAGCTCCCGGCTCATGCCGTCGACGCGCCCGAGCACGAGCGCGGTGAAGAAGTCGACGGGAGCGCCCCGCTCGACGAGGAAGTCGATGATGGCCCGGTTGCCCATCTGCGTTGCGGCCTCGATCGGTGTTTCGTTCCAGGTCGCCTTGGCGTTGACGAGATCTGGGTGCGCCTCGACAAGCTCCTGGACGCGCGCCAGGTTGCCGTGCGCGTTGCCGACCAGCTCGTCCACGATCGTCTGCGCCGTCGTTGCTTCAGACACCGTCAAGGAAGGGGATCACGGCGGCGGAGAGCGCCGGCTGCAGGTTGATGTCGTAGTGGGTCGCGCCGGGTAGGATCGCCAGGCGGTGCTGGGTCATCCCGGATCGGTCCCAGCCCGCGTCGCGCTTGCCACCACCGAGCAGTTCGAAGAACTCGACTGCGTGAGACGGCGGCAGGCCGTCCGCGTCGCCGATGACGAGCATCACCGGCATGGAAAGCGCGGTTATCTCGGCAGACCAGTCGTAGTCCTGCTTGAGCAGCGTCGTCAGCTCTTCCACGAGCACCGGCCAGTCATCGACGTTGGGCGCCACCTGCTGGTAGGCCTCGTACATGGGGCTCTGCTTCATGGGCTCGGCGACGTGCGGACCCATCGACTTCATGGCCTGGGTCATCTCCGGGTACCAGCCGTCGTTCTTGAACACGGTCGAAACCAGAACGAGCCGCTCCACCACGTCGGGATGCTGGATCCCCGTGCGCAGCGCCACCCCGCCGCCAAGTGAAAAGCCCATGATCGCGGCCTTTCCCAACCCAAGTTGACGGATCAGCTCCGCGATGTCGTCGGCCATCGACTCGAAGCGCATCGTCCTGTGCGCCGCGGGCGAGCGGCCGTGTGACTGAAGGTCGGCCCCGATGACCTTGTGGCCCCTGGCGAGAAGGTCGATGTTGGGCCCATACATCTCGAGCGAGCCGAAACCCCCGTGGAGCAGGACGACAGGCTTGCCCTGGCCGAAAACCTGATAGCCGAGCTCGATGCCGTTGACGTGGGCAAGGTTGCTTTTGGTCTGCACTGTGACGTCCCCCGCTGATGATGGTGCGCCTGGCAGGAATCGAACCTGCTGCCTTTCGGTCCGGAGCCGAACGCTCTGTCCGGTGAGCTACAGGCGCGATAGGTCTTACCCAGTCTAAACTGCGCCCCCCGTGACCCGATTCGGGACGTGGATCGCGCTGCTGGGGTTGCTGGTCGCGTGCCAGAACGAAACCCACCCGGTCTTCACGCCCGTACCCAGCCCGAGTTCGCATCTCTCGACGACGGACGCGATCCTCCAGCCGGCCGAAACGCCTTCGGACTTGAGCGTGTGCCCCGGCTCCGGTCCCATCGACGTCTACATCTCCGTTCTGGCGACCAGGGACATGACAGTGGCAAACCGCGTCAGCGATCAGTGGGCCGCTCTCGTCGCGGGAGGCGCGACGTCAGGCGCGATGGTCGTGTACACGGCCAACACCTCGGCCTGCGCCGCGGAGTTGGGCGCGACGTCCGGCGTCAAAGCGATCACAAGCTTCGTGGCGCGTTTCCCCGACGAGAGCCAGGCCGACCGGGCCTGGAACGCCGGCGTTTTCGGGTTTGCGCCGCCGCCGCCGGGCCAGCTCACACCCGGCCTCACGCTGGGCACCAGCACAGGCCTCGGGGCCAGCTCGTTTACGTACGACCGGCCATCGGTACGATTGGCGTGCTGGCGGCACGGGTTCTACGTCGCGATGATCGTGGCGAGCAACCTCGATTTGAATACGTTCCGCTCCGCCACGGCCGCAGTGGATGCTCGCCTAAACTGAACTCTCCCGTTCGTCAATTGCGCCTGTAGCTCACCGGATAGAGCGCTTGCCTGCGGAGCAAGAGGCAGCAAGTTCGATTCTTGCCAGGCGCACCACCGCGCGAATGAGGACATTCGTGTTCCCGCGCGTTCGCCACATCTTCTGGGCTTGAGGTAATCCAGCGCCGCCGCCTGTTCTCCCAATAGAGGGGTGGCGCAGCCACGCCATCCCAAAATCTCAATAAGGGGGTGGCCACACCAATATGTTGGTCGCACTCATCGTGCTGATTCTGCTTCTGCTCATCTTCGGCGGAGGCGGATTCCTGAGCGCGTCACTCAACATTCTCTGGTGGCTCCTGATCATCGGCCTCGTGCTCTGGGTACTCGGCTTCTTCTTCCGAGGCGCGAGCGGCGGCCGCTGGTACCGCTGGTAGACACCGGCACGCGATAGTCGACGCGGGCGCCTGGCGCAAGCCGGGCGCTCGTCCTATTTCGAGAGGTAGCCCTCCACGCCCTTCTTCAGCGCGGCCGCGATCCGTTCCTGCCCCGCGGGGTTGGCCGCGAACCGCGCCTCGTCCGGGTTGCTGAGGAACAGCGGTTCGACCAGCGCCCCCGGCATCTTGCTCGGGTCGTCCACCCAACCCTTCGAAAGTGGTCCGAGCTCGATGAGGTGTCCGTACACGTCGCCCGATGGTGTCAGCGCCGGCGCTGCCAGCTGATCGTCCGTCCAGACGCCGCGGTCGTTGCTGCCCAGGCCCGCGACCAGCGCAGCCTGGAGGGCGATCGCCAGCGCCTTGCTCTGCCCCGCGAAGGGCCGCGCGGGGTCGTAGAAGGTCTGACTGCCGCCCACCGACGCATCCTCGAACGCGTTGAAGTGGATCGACACGAGGGCCGAGGCTTTGGAAGCGTTCGCGCAGGCCACCCGCGCGAGCAGGTCGCGGTGCACCGCCGAGGCGGTCATCGCGCCGGCGATGCTGTCCGAGGCGGTCGGTCGCGCCACCGATGCGTCGGTGACGCGCGCCATCACCACCCGATAGCCATCGCCCCTGAGCATCGCCGCCAGGCGTGTGCTCACCGCCAGCGCCACGTCCTTCTCCAGCACCTGCCGCCCACCCGCCACGCCCACCACACCGGGGTCGAGGCCGCCGTGGCCGGGGTCGAGAAAGACCGCCTTCCCGTTCGAGTGGCCGGTCGGCGGAAAGCTCATGCACGCGCCCGCGGCCACCCCATCGACGATGATCGGGGTGGCGACCGGCGCCGACCCCTGCGCCCCGTTCTGGATCATGGCCGACCTGCCGGCGACGATGGCGAGGGCGGACGTCAGCACAAGCGCGGAAACAAGCGCTGCGCGAAACAGGGGCGAACCGCCCCGGCGCCGAGTGCGGGGTGCGACGTGGCGAGCTTTTGCGATCGGCTCGGCCATTCTACTGTCGTAACTGGAACTTCCAGGTACGGACGCGCTACTTGATCCGGCCGTTCTCCGACGTAGCCACGTTCTTGGCCGCCGCCGCGTCCAGGTTCAGAACGGCCAGGCTGACCACGAACGACTTGTTCTGCCAGACCGCGATGTAGAAGAGCTGCTTCTCGAACGGCTGCGTGAGGGTGATCGAGTTGGCGGTCAGGCCCGTCTTGGTGCCCTCGACGAAGGACGCGCTGCCCGCTTTCAGCTCCGACGGCCGAAAGCCGACGGTGGTGTCGCTCGTGTAGCCCGTGGCCGCGCTCTTCTCGTCCTTGTACTGGACGACGAAGTTCAGAACCAGCTTGTAGGTCGCGGCGCCGATGTCAGAGCCGGTGCTCTTGATGCCCGTGCAGTGCTCGGTGCTGTCGGTGTAGACCGCGGTGTAGCCTGCCGTCGCGCCCTTGCTCTTGGCGTCCTTCCACGTATCCGCCAACGTCTTCGACGTGGCGGGGTCGGGCGACTGCTCGGCCTTGATAAAGCTGTCGATGTCGCCGGTCAGGTCGCACTTCACCATCCCGCTCGGGAGGTCGCCGGGCTGCACCGCGACGCTGGCCGCGGAGGGTCCCAGCACGGAGGAGGAGCCGCTGCACGCGCATACGGTCAGCGCCGCGGCGATCAGGGCGACGGAAGTCTTGAGCACCGGCTCAGGCTACCAGCGGGGTCGGAAAGTCGGTCCTGTCTTAGAAGAAGATCGTCTGTCGGCGGGGGCGCAGGCGGCTGACAGTCGTCTGGATCCAACCTCGCACCTGCTCGCTCAGCTCCAGGACCAGCCGTGCGTCACCGGCCGCCTCGGGACCGTACCGGGCGACCTCGATCGGCTGGCCGAACGCGATCAACCACTTCGACGGCAGCGGCACAAGGCCGGCCAGCCCGAGCCACGGGAAAGTAGGGGTGATGGGCAGGTTGGGCAGGCCGAGGAGGCGGGCCACCGGCTGCAGGTCGGCGAGCACGGGATGGACCTCCTCCGAGCCGACGACCGCGACCGGGATGATCGGCGCGCCGGTGCGCAGCGCCACCTGGACGAAGCCGCCACGGCCCAGGCGGCGGATGCGATAGCGGTCGCGGTAGCCCTTGGCCGCGCCCTTCACGCCCTCCGGAAACACGCCGACGAGCTCGTCGCGCTCGAGCAGCGCGGTGGCGTTGTCCGGATGCGCCAGCACGTTGCCGGTCTTGACCAGGAGCATGTTCGTGAAAGGAACCGCGAACGCCCAGTCGACGACGAGCATGCGCGCGTGGCGAGGCTGCGGGTGCTCGGCGATGATCGCGGTCCGGATCATCGCCCCGTCGTACGGAACGATGCCCGCATGGTTGGCGACCAGCAGCGCGCGCCCGCGACCAGGCACGTTGGTCACGCCGTCGACCTCGACCCGCCAGTACTTGCGATAGAACCAGAGCGCGACCTTGGTCACACGCTCGGTGAACTCGGGGTCGAAGCCGAAGCCGTCGCTTCGGAGATCCAGCTCGCGGCTGGGCCTCACAACCTGGAGAGCCCCCAATCAACTGTCCATTATCATCAGCACCGGCCTCGACATGCCACTCGCCCTGCAGGCCGCTGCGCACGAATATCTCGGCTGGCTTCAACTCGAGGCCAACCGCAGCCCTAACACGGTGCGGGCCTACGACGCCGAGATCCGAAGGCTACTCGGGTTCCTGGCCGAGCACGGCCACTCCCTCGACGTCTCCGCGCTGCGCCACGAGGACCTGCGCGCGTATCAGCGTCACCTCGCCGGACGCCTGAAGAGCCCGGCGTCTCGAGCCCGGGCCCTGGTCGCGATCCGTTCGTGGCTGCGCTGGATCGCCCGTGAGGGCCTCATCGACCAGGACCTCTCCAACGGCATCACGCTGCCGAAACTCGAGCAGCGCCTGCCCAAGCCGATCGACCCCGACGAGCTCACACGTCTGCTGAAAGCGCTGCCGAGGGAAACGCTGCTGGAGAAGCGCGACCGCGCCCTTGTCCAGTTCCTGGTCAGCACCGGGTGCCGCATCTCCGAGGCCCTGGCGCTCGACCGCACCGACTTTCCCCGCTCTGGGAACCGTCTCGTCGTGACCGGCAAGGGGTCCAAGCAGCGCAGCGTCTACCTGACCGAGGACGCGCGGGCGGCGATGGAGGACTACCTCGCCTCGCGTGGCGACGCGTGCCTCGCCATGTTCATCAATTTCGATCGCTCCGCGGGCGACGACCGCGAGCGCCGGCTCACGGCCGCAGGCGCGCGCTACATCGTCAAGCAGATCCGCCAGTCCCTCGGGGCCTGGTCCTTCAAATCGCCCCACGTGGCGCGCCACACCGCGGCGACGACGCTGCTCGAAGTCACGGGCGGCGACGTGAGGCTGGTGCAGGAGGTCCTGGGCCACGCCAACCTGAACACGCTGCAGGGCTACACGAAGATCGTCGACAGCCGGAAGCAGGAGGCATACCGCCGGTACCAGGAGTTCCTGGACGGTAAGAAAAACGCCTGAGGCCGGACGTTCCCGGGAGAATTAGTATTTGCCCGTGAGCGAGCTCAAGGACGCCAAGCTGTTGAAGGGCATCCCGGACTCCGAGGTCCGTTCCATCGAGAAGCAGGTCAAGACGATCACTCATCCCGCCGGGCACGAGATCGTGGTCCGGGGCGAAGGCGGGGTCGGTTTCATGATCATCACCGACGGCACGGTGTCGGTGAAGACCGTGACCGGCAAGACGCGCAAGCTCGGCCCGGGCGACTCCTTCGGGGAGATGGCGCTGCTCGACCACGAGGGCCGGAGCGCGACCATCACGGCCGACACCGACGTCACCCTGGCCAGCATCCCGGAGTGGAACTTCAAGCCGTTCCTGAAGGAGCACCCGGAAGTTGCCTACCGCCTCCTCCAGACGCTGAGCCGCCGGGTCCGCACAGCCGAAGCGGACGACTAACTCCGGCGCGTCCCGGTCCAGGCCGGCCTCAGCTGCTTAGCGATCAGGCCGACTCGGGCACATAGGTGGCGATGATCACGCCCTTTGTCGTCGGCACGCTGCTGACGAGTCGCAGCCTCGTCAACGATCCATCGGTGAAGAGCCGACGGCCGGTACCGAGGACGAGCGGTTGGATCAAAAGGAGGAATTCGTCGACGAGGTGGCGGCGCATCAGTGACGAGACCAGGTCTCCGCTGCCGAGGATGCCGATGTTCTCCTTTGCTGTCCGCTTGAGGTCCACCACCGCGTCGGCGGCGTCCCCCTTCAGCAGGGTCGAGTTCTGCCACGGCAGCGGCTCGTGGAGCGTGCGGGACGCGACGTACTTGTGCGCTTTGTTCAGGACCGGCGTGAAGGGATTGTCCTGGCGTTTCGGCCAGACCGAGTAAAAGTCCTCATAGGTCCGCCGGCCGAACAGCAGGGAGCCGCCCTGGGCCATGCGCTTGCCCATCTCCGCGGCCATCACCTCGTCGTTGTACGGGACCCCCCAGCCGCCGTGCGAGAACCCGCCTCGCGTGTCCTCGTCTGGGCGTCCCGGCGCCTGCATGACGCCGTCGAGCGTCAGGTTGCAGACGACCGTGATCTTCACTTCGCGATGCTGTGGAAGATCAGGCTGGCGATCTCCGTCGCCGCGTTGAAATCCTGCTGCAGCCGGTTTTTCATGATGCCGAACGTGATCCCCGTGGCGGTGTCGAAACCCGCGAAGCTGCCGCCGACGCCGCCGACTCCGAACGCGGTCGGTGGGTCCTTGGGCTCCAGACCGACAACGCCGACCGAGTAGCCGCCGGCCCACGTGGTCGGCATGCCGAAGACCTCGTCAACCCCGGAGAACGGCTCCGCCGTCGCTGCGCGCAACCGCGACTCCGGAAGAATCCGGACGCCGCCGACCGTCCCGAGCATCGCCGCGTACATACGCGCGATGGCACGCGCGGAGGCTTTGCCTCCGGCCGGGATGTCGGCGGCCAGCGTGTCCGGGCGGTTGCCGAAAGCCGCATTCGGCATCAGGGACATCGGCGCGGCCTTGAACATGGGCAGGTCGGGCGGCATCTCGGGCATCTGGAAGCCGGGCGGCATCGGCGCGTCCTCCTGCACGGCCAGGCGCGCATACTCCGAGCGCGGCATGCCGAAGTAGAGCTCCTTCTCGATCCCCAGCGGCCCGGAGATCTCCTCCCGCAGGACCTCGGAGATGGGCCTGCCGGTGACCCGGCGGATGATCTCGCCGGTGATGTAGCCGAACGTGTAGGCGTGGTAACCGATCTTGGTGCCCGGCTCCCACCAAAGCTCGGCGTCCGCGATTGCCGTGCACATCTTGTCCCAGTCGCACAGGTCCTCGATCGTGGTCGTTAGCGGGATGCCGGGCACGCCGGCCGTGTGGTTCAGCACGTGCCGGACCTTGACCCTGTCCTTGCCATGAGCCGCGAACTCCGGCCAGAGCTCCGCAACGGGTGTGTCGTACCCGAACCGCCCTCGCTCGACAAGCATGTGGACCAGCGTCGAGGCGGCCGCTTTGACGACCGAGTAGCAGTAGACCGGCGTCTCAGAGGTGTAGGGACGGCGGGTGGCCGGGTCGGCCACTCCGGCAACCGCGTCGACGATCTGCTGGCCCCGGTGGTAGACCGCGACCTGGAGGCCGCGTTCGCGGCCGGATTCGACCATCTCGTCGATGGCCTTCTGGACTTGTCCCTGGATGTTGACGGTCTGCGCCTTGCTCATGTGTCTATAGACCTGTCACGGCTCGGTAATTAATCGCTTTCCGGGCCAAAAAAGAAGGCCGGGCTCGACGGAGCCCGGCCCGTTGATGGACCTTCTTACTCGTCCTCGATCTGGTTGTACATCAGGCTGTCCTGGATCTCGTAGAGAGCATCCATCGCCTCCATGACCGAGGCCGGCTTGGCCTGCGCGAGCACGGTCACCTCCGGCGACTCCTCGATCACCTTGTTGATGGCGACCGACAGCACCGGCGGCATCTGCCGCTGGTCGGCCAGGTTCAGCATCTCCAGCTCGTTGAGGAGCTTGTCGATGTAGTGCATCTTGTTCCGCCGCGCGTACTTGGCCCGCTGGATGCGGCGCTCCCGCGCGGTCATGTGCTCGATGGCGCGGCTCGCCTGCTTGATCATCGGCATCCCTTCTTTCTCCTCCGGATACCAAGTTTACGGGCACCCCCGGATTTGTCAAGGACAACCTGTAATAAATCGATTTAGCTTGTAAGGGCTGTGCTAGAGTGCCCGCAAGCGACCGGAATGGGGGCCTGATTGATCGCCGGCCGTTCGACCCGCATGGAGATCCTCGAGCTGCTGCGGCGCAGGGGCCGCTGCAGCGCGGAGACTATCGCCGGCGACCTCGGCGTGACGCCGAACGCCATCCGTCAGCACCTCACCAACCTGGAGCGAGATGGCCTGGTCGTGAGCCAGCCGGAGCGGAGCGGCCGCGGCCGCCCGGCGCTGCTCTTCGCGCTGACCGAGCGCGCGGACTCCGTCTTCCCCAAACGCTACGGCCAGCTGGCGACGATGGTGCTCCAGGAGGTCCAGGAGATGGGCGGCCCGGAGGCCCTCGACGAAGTCTTCGCCCGGGTCGCGGCCCGGCACGCCTCGGCGATCGAGAGGGACTTCGCGGGCCTGGGCTTTGACGAAAAGCTAAACCGCGTGGTGTCCTGGATCGGGCGCGCCGGCACGCTGGTCGAGCAGTCCGAATCGCCTGAGGGCGTGAAGGTGACGATCCACAACTGTCCGTTCCGCAACACCGCGTTGAAGTTCCCCCAGGTCTGCACCATCACACCGCAGCTCATCTCCCGGCTCACCGGAGCACCCGTCTCCCAGTCCGATTCCATCCATCGCCACGACCCCTACTGCTCCTTTGTCGTCCAGCGACCTACCGACCCTTAAGAGCTCCCAGGTCAAGCAGGTCGACGCGCTCTGTGCCGAGCGTTTCGGCATCCCGACCGAGTGGCTCATGGAGGCCGCGGGTTGGCAGGTGGCGCGCCTTGTCGACCGACCGGCAGTGGTCGTGTGCGGTGTGGGCAACAACGCCGGCGATGGTCTCGCGGCAGCGAGGCACCTCCATCGCTGGGGCCTGCTGACCGCGCTCTGTTGCGTCGACATCGAGAGGCTGCGCGGCCCCGCCGCGCAGGAGCTCGAAGCACTGCGAAGGCATGGCATCGAACCGTCGGGCGAGCTGCGGCTGGACGGTGCACGCCTGGTCGTCGACGCCATCTTCGGGACCGGCCTTTCGCGTCCGCCGGAAGGTAGGTTCGCGAGGTGGATCGAAGCCATCAACGCCTCAGGGAGACGCGTCCTGTCGGTCGACGTGCCGTCGGGCCTCGACGCGGAGACCGGCGTCGCCTACGCTCCAGTTGTGCACGCCGACGTGACGGTGACTTTGGGCCTGCCCAAGCCGGGCCTCCAGGGAGAGGTCGTGGTGGTCGACATCGGCGTCCCGGCCGAGGCCTACGCGGCGATCGGTATCGAGCTTCCCCCTGACGCCAAGGTCCAGATCCGGCGATGACCCGCGAGGTCGTGTGGGACCACGGGGTGGCGCTGCCGGGGCACAGGCTCTGGCTCGACCCGCTCACCGTGCGCAGCTTCGCCTTCATCTCCCACGCCCACACCGACCACGCGCGCCGGCACAAAGAGGCGCTGCTCACGCCCCAGACCCTGGCCCTGATCCCCGAGGAGCGGCGGCCGCGGGGGTGGCGGATGCTCGGCTTCGGCGAGCCGATGCGGCGGGGGGGCGGTACGGTCATGCTCCACCCCGCGGGCCACATGCTCGGCTCGGCGATGCTCCATTTCGAGCACGACGGCTGGTCGGTCCTCTACACCGGTGACGTCAAGCTGCGCCAGCCGGGACGCATCGAGACGTTGGTGCCGAGGGCCGACGTCCTCATCGTCGAGACAACATATGGCCGCCCACACTTTCGCTTCGGCGACCCCGACGAGACGCTGGAGTTGATCGCCCGGTGGTGCCGCCGCGCCCTGGACAGCCGGGTGACGCCGGTGCTCCTGTGCCACGCGCTCGGCAAGACGGAGGAGGTGATGCTCCAGCTGGCGCAGTACGGGTTTGCTTTTGCGCTCGAGAAGCGCTGCGTGCCGTGCGCGCGCCAGTACGCGGCGGCTGGGAGATCGCTGCCGGACTGGATTGAGCTAGACGGCAAGCCGGTCATGGACCGCGTCGTCATCGCCCCGCCCGTGGGCAAGGACGATGTCCGGCGCCTGGGCCGCTACCGCACAGCGCTCATCTCGGGCTGGGCCAAAGACCCCGAGTTCGCGCAGCTCTTTGGGGCTGACGCAACTTTCGACCTCTCCGATCAC
>Ga0209376_1005456_pt1 | contig 10577 bp, 8 predicted proteins | sample GraSoiAngelo_134_FD_185891 | JGI IMG/M metagenome (GOLD analysis project Ga0209376, IMG submission 185891) | Grasslands soil microbial communities from the Angelo Coastal Reserve, California, USA - 14_0929_05_30cm (SPAdes) (version 2) | ecosystem: Environmental > Terrestrial > Soil > Grasslands ... | reverse complement strand
TCTTCTCGCAAGCGGCGACGCTCACCGCCGAGGATGAGGTCCGCGAGGCCTACTACGCGTTCTCGCATCTCGGCTGCGACGAGCAGATGTGGGACAACGAGGGCAAGGAGGTCGACGCGCACGTCGTTGAGAAGCTCCTCACCTCTTATGAGTCGTACTTCGCCGAGCACCCGATCGGCGAGTCAGTCTTCCTCACGCCGCGTATCCCAAACCCGGCGCTCGAGCCGACGCAGGCGAAGATCGTCCTCGAGGTCCTGCAGAGCCTGCCGCGGCACGCGGACATCGCGCGCGTCTTCTACGGCCGCGAACGGCCGCCGATCCTCGAGCTCATCTATCCGATGGCCACCTCTGCCCGTGACCTCGACCGAGTCCGCGAGTACTACGAGCGCTTCGTCTCGGCAATGGAGCACGTGACGCTCGCGCCCGACGACCTTCCGATGGGCACGTGGTTCGGCCGCTTCGCCCCCAAGAGCGTGCGCATGATCCCGCTCGTCGAGGACCGGGAGCACCTCATGGCGGCGGACGATCTCGTGCGCGAATACCTTCGCGGCAAGACCCTCGAGCACGTCCGCGTGTTCATCGCGCGCTCGGATCCCGCGCTCAACTACGGCTATCTCGCCGCGGTGCTGCTCGCGCTCATCGCGCTGGATCGTCTTGGCGCCCTCGAGCGCGAGAGCGGAGTCGCGGTCTATCCGATCATCGGCGTCGGCTGCGTGCCCTTCCGGGGAGGTCTCTCGCCGCGACACGTCGAGCGCGCGCTCGCGACGTACCGCAGCGTCCAGACCTTCACCATCCAATCGGCGTTCAAGTACGACCACTCGCCCGAGGACGTCCGCTCAGGCATCGCGGCGATCGCCGCGCACGTGCGCGAGACGGCGATTCCGTTCGGACGCGAGCCTCGCGCGCCGGCGCTGCTCGACCGGCTCGTCGTGCGCTACCAGGCCGAAGTCGCGGAGCTCGCCGGGCTGGTGAACGCCGTCGCCCGCGCCGTGCCGCGACGTCGTTTGCGCAAGCTGCACGTCGGCCTCTTCGGGTACAGCCGCGCGACCGCCGGACTCACGCTTCCCCGGGCGATCCCGTTCTGCGCGAGCCTCTACTCGCTCGGCGTCCCGCCCGAGCTGCTCGGTCTGGCTGCGGTGGACGACGACGACTGGGCGTGGCTTTGCCAAACCGTCCCCGCGATCGCGGACGAGCTCGCGGAGGCGGCGCGCTACCTCGACCCTGACGCGCGCGCGTCCCTACCGCCGCTCGTGCGCGAGAGCGTCGACCGCGCGAGCGCGCTCGTCGAGGCGGAGGCGGACCAGGAGCATGGCGAGATCGCAAAGGCCGCCCGCCTCGCGGCAGAGTCAGGCGGGTCACAGATGACCGAGCTCATCGTTCGCGCGGCTGCGCTACGCCACTTCCTCGGTTAGGGGCGCGCCCGTCTCGCGACTCACTTTGTCTTGGCCTGCCGACGACGACGGACGGCGGTAGAGGAGGGCCGCGAACGACACCGCCGCGATCCAGAGGACGTGCGTGCCCGCGAAGGCCAGCACGATGAGGCATGCCACGAGGCCGACCCCCGCGAGCGTCGATGCTCGGCCGCGGAGGAGCCGAACGCCGGCCGCCATAGAAAGGATGTAGGTCGCAAGGAACGCCGACGTCGAGAAGGGCAGCAGGTCGGCAAGTCGCAGGCCGAGGACGTAGGTCAGTCCGAGCGCCGCGAGCGTGCTCGCGCCGAGCGCGAGGATCGCACGCTGCGGCACGTGCCGATCGTTCAGCGACGCGAGCCGAGCGGGGAGGTCTCCGGCGCGCGCGAGCGCGTAGGCGAGGCGGCTCGTCCCCGCGACGTACGCGTTCAGCGGCGTGAAACAGAGGATCCCCCCGGCGATCCCGACTACGAGCACGGCGCCGACGCCGAAAGATTCTTCCGCCATCTGCGCGAACGAAGGCAAGCCGGCCACGCCATACGAGCGCGTGCCGATCGTCACCGCGGCCAGCGACAGGTAGATCACCGCGACGAACCCGACGCTGAACAGGCTCGCGCGCCGCACGTCGCGTGCGGGATCGCGGAATTCCTGCGCGAGCGGGGTGATCGCCTCCCAGCCGACGAACGCCCAGAAGAGCTGCGTCGCCGCGGTGCCGACGGCGGGCCAACCGAATGGAGCGAACGGCTCAAACGCCGCCGCGCTGACGCGAGGTGATGACCCGGCGACGACCGCTCCGACGAGCAGGAGCACGCCGATGGTCGCCGCAAGCTGCACCGCGCCGGCACGGCGCAGCCCCATGAGGTTGAGACCGAACGCGAGCACAAGGACCACGGCCGCGATCACGAACGATCCGTCGCGACCGACGCCGAACGGCGCGCCGAGGTACGAGGCCGCCAGGAGGCTCACGAACGTGCCGCCCGTCGGGACCTGCGCGAGGAAGAGCCACCCCGCGGCGCGACCCGCTCGCACGCCGAACGCACGGACGATGTACGCGCTGAACCCGCCGGCGATCGGTTGCCCTCGCGCGAGCGATGCGAACGTGAGCGCGAGCGGGATCGAGAGAAGGCTGAGCGCGAGCCACGCCACGAGCGAGGCCGGCCCCGCGGTCTGGGCCGCCGTGCCGGGAAGCACGAGGATCCCGCTGCCCAGGACCGCGCCGCTGTAGAGCGCGACCGCAGAACGCAGGCCGATGGAGCGCCTGAGCTCGCGCGGGGCGTTCGCCACGCGAGCAGCATCTAGACTCGCTGGCCTCATGGACAGGGCCAAGAAACGGGCTGGTGATAGGTCCAGGACGACCGAGCTGCTCGCAGCGCTGCGCTTGGGGCGCGGCCACATGCGCCGCTCGCTCCAGGAAGCCTTGCGCGGCGCGATCCAGAGTGGGGAGCTCGCCGCTGGGTCGCGCCTGCCCGCATCGCGCGTGCTCGCCGCCGAGATGGCTGTCTCGCGCGGCGTCGTGACCGACACCTATGACCAGCTCGCCTCCGAGGGCTACCTCCAGGTGGCGGCGCGGTCCGCGCCGATCGTCGCCGCCGTCGCGCAGGTCATCCAACCGCGGCCCGAGCCGGCGCAGTCCCGGTGGCCGATCGACTTCGTCGCGACGACTCCCGAGGTCGCGCTCTTCCCGCGGCACCTTTGGACACGCGCGATGGAGCGTGCTCTTCGCGACGCGCCCGACGCCACGCTGGACTACGCCGACCACCGCGGGAGCCTCGCCCTTCGTCAAGCGGTCTCGGGTTACCTCGCGCGCGTGCGCGGCGTGCGGATCGATCCGGCGCGGATCCTCATCGTCCAGGGTTTCACGCAAGGCCTCGATCTGCTCTGTCGCGTGCTCCGCAAGCGCGGCGCACGGACGGTTGCGATGGAGTCGCCGTCGCTGCCGCCCGCGTGGTCGACGATCCGGGGCGCCGGCCTGCGACTCGTAGGGCGCGGCGTTGACGAGGACGGCCTGGTCGTGAAGGCGCTCTCCTCTCTTCACGCGGACGCGATCGTCGTCACGCCCGCGCATCAGTTCCCGACCGGTGCGGTGATGGCCCCTGATCGGCGCGTCGCCTTGGTCGAGTGGGCCGCTCGCAACGACGCGTTCGTCATCGAAGACGACTACGACGCCGAGTTCCGTTTCGACCGCCAGCCCGTCGGCGCCTTACAAGGACTCGATCCGGCACGCGTCATCCATCTCGGGACGGCGTCGAAGACGCTCGCTCCCGGGATCCGGCTCGGCTGGATGAGCGTCCCTGCCGCTCTCGTCGAAGACCTTCGCCGGGAGAAGGGCGAGGCGGATTCCGGATCGCCATCGATCGACCAGTTAGCGCTGGCGCGGCTCGTTGCCGATGGCGACTACGAGCGCCACGTCGCGAAGATGCGTCAGCTCTATCGCTCGCGGCGCGATGCGCTTCAGCGCGCGCTCGCGCTGTCTCTGCCGGCGCTCCCGGTGCGCGGCGCCGCGGCCGGGATGCACATCCTCGTCTGGCTGCCGGCCGGCACCGACGACGTCGCGATCAGCGATCGGGCCGCTGAGAACGGCATTCGCGTGGGCCCGCTCTCGCCGATGTACCTCACGAGCCCGGCGCGGTCGGGCCTGTTGCTTGGATACGGCCGCTTGCCCGAGGAGGACATCGCTCCGGCTGTCCGGTCCCTCGCCAGAGTCCTCGCGGCAGCCCCTGCTTTATGAGACCTGGCCGACCGGGCGGGACAGCGCGTCGACCAATGCGGTCACATCCGCCGCCCCAACGCGGCTTGCGTCTCCGTAGAGGCCGATCCGATCAAGCATTCCGCCGTAGCGTTCGCGCAGCCGCGTCCCGAGCTGCGCATAAGTCGCGGCGCGCGTCACGAACGCATCGAGCATGGCGTCGGTCACAAGTCCGGCGAGCTCGTCGAACCGCCCGTCGCGCGCCAGCGCGCTGAGCTCCTCGCCGATCGCGTCCCAGCCGTGGTGTGACAACACCGCGCGATACGCGGGCGTGGACGCATAGAAGGCGATCTGCTGCCGCACGTAAGTCTCGTCCTGCGCGCGCGACGGGGACGCCTCGACGAGGGTGAAGACCGGACACGCGAACTCGACCTCGGCGCGCTCGCGCTTCGCCCTCTGGAGTCCCTTGCGCAAGGCCGGCACCGCCACCTCGCGCAGGTACGAAGCCGTGGAGAAGGGATGGCCGACGATCCCGTCGGCGACCTCGCCGGCGACGCGGTACATCCCCGCGTTCACCGCCGCGAGATAGACGGCGATCCGCGGATGTTCGATCGGACCCGGATCGAAGAAGGGCGAGAGGAGATCCAGCCGGTAGAACTCGCCGCGGAAACGGAGCGGATGCTCGTGCTGGAACGCGCCCCAGATGTGACGAAGCGCTAGAACGTATTCGCGCATACGCGCGGCGGGCCGGTCGTACGGCATCGCGAATCGCCGCTCGACGTGCGCGCGGACCTGTGCCCCGAGGCCCAGATCGACGCGCCCTCCGGTGGCGCGCTGAAGGGCCCAGGCGTCCATGGCCATGACCATCGGGCTGCGCGCGAACGCGATCGCGATGCCCGTGCCGAGCCGCAGAGTCCGCGTCGCGACCGAGGCGGCGGCGAGCGACAGCAATGGGTCGGTCTGCGTCTCCGCGACCCAAAGGCCGTAAAAGCCTGCGGCCTCGAGGGACCTCGCGTATCCGCCGGCTCGCTCGATGGGGAGCGAGGTGTGGAACGCGTCGAGCTTCATCGCTACAGGCCGAGGTAGGCCCTGCGCACCTCGGGCATCTCGCGCACCTGCTTGGCGGTGCCCTGGAGGCTGACCTTGCCATGTTCGAGCACGTATGCGTCGTCGCTCACGGCCAGCGATAGCTGCACGTTCTGCTCGACCAGCAGCATCGTGATGCCTTCGCCTTTGAGCTTCCGGATGATCTCGAAGAGGTTGAGCGTGAAGATCGGCGAGAGGCCGAGGCTCGGTTCGTCGAACATGAGGATCCGCGGCTTGGCCATGAGGCCGCGTGCGATCGCGAGCATCTGCTGCTCGCCGCCAGAGAGCGTGCCCGCGAGCTGCGTGCGCCGCTCGCCGAGACGCGGGAAGAGCGCGAAGACCTGGTCCACGGTCTCGCGCATCGTGGCGCGCGCGTGCGTCGGCGTCGCGCCCATCTCGAGGTTCTCGAGGATGGTCATCGTCGAGAACAGCTGGCGTCCCTCGGGCACGAGCACGAGGCCAAGCTGCGCCTTCTCGTGCGGCGAGAGCTTCGTGACGTCGCGGCCGTCGAACAGGACGCCGCCCCTCCACGCTGGCAGCGCGCCCATCACGGTCCGCAGGAGCGTCGTCTTGCCGGCACCGTTCGAGCCGAGCAGGGTCGTGAGCTTTCCCGCGGCGAGATCGAGTGAGGCTCCCCAGAGGATCTGGACCTCGCCATAGCCGGACTCGAGATCGCGGACCGCGAGCGCGGCCGCGGGACCGGCGGTCATGTGGCCTCCTCGAGGAAGCGCTGCGCGGCCTTGGGGTCGCCCAGATACGCCTCGACGACCTTGGGATCGCTCGACACCACCTGCGGCGAGCCTTCGGCGATCTTCTTCCCGTAATCCAGCACGACCACGCGGTCGCACACGTTCATGACCGCGTGCATGAGGTGCTCGATCATGATGACCGTCACGCCGCGCTCACGGAGCGAGCGGAACACGGCCAGCATCGCGGAGACCTCCTGCGGGTTGAGGCCGGCGAGCACCTCGTCCGCGAGCAGGAGCGCCGGCCGGGCGGCGAGGGCGCGCCCGAGCTCGAGACGCTTTTTCTGCGCGACGTTGAGCTTGCCCGCGGGGACCTCGGCCTTGTCGGCGAGGTCGAGCGACGCGAGGACCTCCTCGGCGACGGTTCGCGCGGCCCTAAGGCTCAGGTTCTCGCGTCCAAAGCACGCCCCGACGGTCACGTTCGCGATCACCGACAGGTCGTTGAGAGGACGCACGACCTGGTACGCGCGCGCGACGCCTCGACGCGCGACCTGAAACGGTCGGAGGCCGGTGATCTCCTCGCGGCGGAACACGATCCTTCCGCTGCGCGGTCGGTGCACCCCGTTTATGGCGTTGAAAAGGGTGGTCTTCCCCGCGCCGTTCGGGCCGATGAGGCCGAGGATCTCGCCCTCCTCCACCGCGAACGTCGCCGCGTCGCACGCGACCAGCCCGCCGAACCGCACCGTGACCGCGTCGACCTGGAGGATCACTGGATGTAGGCCCGCAGGACCGGATAGCGATTGCGCAGCCAACCGACGAGCCCGGCGGTCACGAACAGAACGACGACCAGCAGCAACAGCCCCGCGAGGAACAGCTGGAAGTTCGCGAGGGCGGGCGTGGTGATGAGGAAGCCGCGCAGCCATTCGTAGAGCGCCGCTCCGACGATGGGCCCCGCCACGGTCCCGGTGCCGCCGAGGACGCACATGACGAGCGACTCGATCGAGCGCAGCAGATCGAAGGCGACGCCAGGTTCGATGATCCCGTTCTTGAAGAAGAACGTCGCTCCCGCCAGGGCGGGAAAGAACGAGGAGATGACGTACGCGACGACCTTCGCTCGGGCGGGATCGATGCCGACGTCCTGGTCTTCGCGGATCGCCATGAGCGAGAGCCCGAACTTCGAGCGTCGGATGAGGTAGGACGTGGTGACCGTGGCGAGGGCGACGACGACCATAACGCCGTACGCGAGAAGCGCGGCGTTGCGCGCGCCGCCGTACGTGTCATAGACGGAGAAGTTGAAGAACATCCCGACCGCGCCGCCGAAAGGCTCGAAGTTGTTGATCGCCGTGCGCATGGCCTCGTTGATGCCGATCGTCGCGAGGGCGAAGTACGCGCCGCGAAGACGCAAGATCGGGACGCCGATGACGAGGGCGATCGCGCTCGCCGGAATCGCGCCGGCGAGCGCCGCGACGAGGAAATGCGCGTTGAAGTTCTGCATGAGATAGAAGGCGAAGTACCCGCCGAGCCCGAAGAACACGATGTGGCCGAACGAGACGTAGCCGGTGTACCCCATGATGATGTTGATGCTCGACGCGAGCGTGATGAGCATGAACATGAGGAAGAGCTCTTCGCGGAGCGAATTGTTGTTGACGGCCAGCGGCAGGGCCGCGACGACCGCGAGCACCACGAGCAGCGCGGGCAGGAACGGCGCGCGGACGCGGATCACGCTCGCGCACCCAGCAGTCCGGTGGGTCTCACGAGCAGGATCGCGATGAAGATCACGTACTCGAGCACCGGGACCCATGAGACCGGGATGAAGACCGTCGACACGCCCTCAAGGAGACCGAGCACGATGCCCCCGACGAGCGCGCCGGTCGGGTTGCCGAGCCCGCCCAGCACGACGATGACAAAGCTCTTCACCTCATAGGTCGCGCCCGAGAGCGGCGTGAACGAGAAGAGCGTCGAGAGGAGCGCGCCGCTGGTCATCGCGAGCGAGGTGCCGATGCCGAACGAGAGCGCGAGGACCCGCCGCGAGTCGATCCCCATGAGCTCCGCCGCGGCCCGGTTGTTCGCGACCGCGCGGATGGACTTGCCAATGCGCGTGCGGAAGAGGATCGCGTAGAGCAGCGCGGCGCCGGCGATCGCGATCGCGACAGCGACCGCATGCGTCCCCAGGATGGTGACGCCGCTCCCACCCACTGAGCCGAGGCTGATGTCGACCGCGCGCGGTGTCGTCGTGAACACCGAGGTCGCGACGCCGACGATCATGAGGTTCACCGAGTACGTCGCGAGAAGCGTCGTGAGCTCCGGCGCGTTGATGATCCGGTCGACCGCGACGAAGTAGATCGCGACGCCGAAGAGGATGCCGAGCCCGGCCGCGGCGATCAGCCCGAGATACGGATTCACGCCGGCGCCGGTGAAGAGCACGTAGACAACGAACATCCCGAGGGCGATTACCGGTCCGTGCGAGAGGTTGATCACGCGCATGACCCCGAAGATGAGCGTGAGACCCATGGCCGCGAGCCCGTAGACGAAGCCGAGCATGAGGCCGTCGATCGCCGACGGTACCAGGGCGTCGACGCTCACGCTCGGCCTGGTGGCGTTATTTCCTTAGCTGCGGGTCCGCGGACTTCGCCTCGGCCGGCCACACGATCTGCGTCGCGAGCTTGCCATCGCTGCCTTTCAGCCACTGCACGTAGACCATCTCGTGCGCGATCTGCTTGCCATGCGTCTTGGGGTCGGTCGAGAACTTGATGCGACCGTAGAAGGTCATGAAGTCGTCTTTGTCGAGCGCCGTCTTCACCTTCTCCGGGTCCGTGCTGCCGGCGTCCTCGAGAGCCTTCTGGAGCGTGAGGCCGGCGGCGTACCCGCCCGCCGAGTGATACGAGGGCGGCGCGCTGAACTTCGCCTTATATGCGGTGGTGAAGTCGGCGCCGGTCGGTCCATAGAAGGGCACGCCGGCGGTCTTCGCAGCCTCGGCCGAGTACTTCGTCTGGGTCTCCCACTGCGAGGGGCCGACGATGAACTGAGCGGCGTCACCGATGTCGGCAAACGTCGGCTCGGGCGGCGCGACGAGCAGCGCGACGAAACGAGCGCTGACCTTCTTCTCGTACAGCTGCTTCGCGAGGGTCGTGCCGTCGGGGAGGTGGCCGCCGCCGATGATCGCGTCCGGCGCGGCGGCCGAGATCTGGTTGATGAACGGGCCGAAGTCGACGGTGCCCGTGTCGTAGCCCTGGTTCACCACGACCTGCAGACCTTTGCTCTCCGCGTACGGCTTCGCCGCCGCCACGACCGAGGTCGAGAAGCTGTCCTTCTCGTTGACGATAGCGACCTTCTTGATGGTGGGATCGAGCTTCAGCATGAGGTCGATCGCGCCGGTGAGGTATTTCGAGGCCGGCGTGTAGACCTGATAGATGTTCCTGAAGCCCTGCTCCATGGTCGCGTCGTCCGCGCCGCCCGCGGTGATCATGACCTTGCCGTTCTGCTCCGAGACGACCGCCGCGGCTTTGACCAGACCGCTCGAGTACGGGCTCAGCAGGAAGTCGACCTTGTCGTCGTTGATGAGCTTCGTGTAGAGCGCCTGGACGCGGTCGGTCGCGCTCTGGTCGTCGTAGGACTTGATCTGCGGCATGAGGATGGTTCCGTCCTTGAGCTTGATGCCGCCGGCTTTGGTGACGTCGTCGACCCAGAGCTTGATACCCTCGGTCTGTTTGTTCGACGCGACGTTCTGCGCGCCGGTCTGCGACGCGGTGAATCCGATGATGAGGTCCTTCTTGACGGTCGCCTGTCCAGAAGTGCCGGCTCCCGGTGTCGTCGTGCCGCCACACGCCGCGGCCAGCAGGCCGACGAGTGCGAGCGCGACGGTGATCCCACGCATGTTCCGCACCTCCCGCCCCGCATTGTCCACCTAACCGCGAACGAACCAGTCCTGGGCGTTCCACGTCACGACGTCCCAGCCGTTGCTCTGATATCCGCCAACGCGTGTTCGGAACGCGTCGTATCGGCCGCGGTCGTAGAGCCAGATCGCGATCGCCTTCTCGTTCAGGATGGTGAGGACCTGCGCGTAGTCGGACACGCGCCTCGCCATGTCGAGTGTCGCGCCGGCATCGTCAAGCAGCTGGTCGACGCGCCCATCGCAGAAGCGCTCGTAGTTTGCGCCAGCGCCATTGTTGGTCGCGCTCGGTATCGCCGAGCAGCGGTGTCGCTGCGCCAGATAGCTCTGCGGGTCGACGCTGCCGATGCCGAGGCCGACATTCGCGAGCAACGCGTCGAAGTCGCCGATCTTGCGGATCCCACCCGCCTGCCATCCCGCGGTGAGGGTGCTCGAGGGAACGTTGTGGATCGTTGCCTCGATCCCGATCCCGCGCCACTCATCGACGAGCACCTGCTGGACCCGCTCGCGAAGCGCGTTTCCCGTCGTGCTCACCAGACGAAGCGAGGCGCGCACACCGAACTTGCTCCGGATGCCGTCCGTGCCGGGACGCCAGCCATCCTTCTCGAGCATCGTGCGCGCGGCTGCGGGGTCGTACGACTCCTGCGCGACCGCGGGCGCTGCCCAGCCGACCGGGATCTCGCTCATCGCCGGCGTGGCGCGGCCGAAGAGCAGCCGCTCGACGATCTGAGCCTTCGGTGTCGCGAGAACGAGCGCCCGGCGGACCACGATGTCTCCGAGGACGGGGTTCGCGTTCGCGGGATCGCGCGGGCTCGCGAGGT
>Ga0209376_1005455_pt1 | contig 10578 bp, 12 predicted proteins | sample GraSoiAngelo_134_FD_185891 | JGI IMG/M metagenome (GOLD analysis project Ga0209376, IMG submission 185891) | Grasslands soil microbial communities from the Angelo Coastal Reserve, California, USA - 14_0929_05_30cm (SPAdes) (version 2) | ecosystem: Environmental > Terrestrial > Soil > Grasslands ... | reverse complement strand
CGGGGCCGGCGGACCGCCCCGGGGCGAAGCGCAACCTGCGCCTGCGCGATCCGGACGGGGACGCCGTCGAGCTCTACTGGGGCGACGACAAGGTGAGCGAGGACTACGGCGACCGCAACGTGAAGCCGCTCAATCTCAGCCACGTCGTCATCCGGACCACCGACGTCGACCGCGCGTACGCGTTCTACAAGGACGTCTTCGGCTTCAAGGAAAGCGACTGGAACGGCCACCACATGGTGTTCCTCCGCTGCAACGAGGTCCACCATCAGCTCGCGTTCGTCGCTCGGACGAAGGCCGGCCTCGACCACGTCGCGTTCGAGGTGAACGACTTCATGGACATCGCGAAAGGCGTCTTCTACCTCGGCGACAAGGGCGTGCCGCGCCTCTGGGGTCCGGGGCGGCACGGCGCGGGGAACAACCTCTTCTCGTACTTCTGGGATCCCGAGCAGAACATCATCGAGTACACGACCGATCTCATACGCATCTACGACGACAGCACGTGGACCCCCCGGGTCTGGCCGGGTCGGGACACGATCGACCTCTGGAAGCAGGGGCCGCCGCCCGTCATGCGGGAGTAGGTGGAGCCCCAAGTCCGGTGACCGTCCGGAGCGTCGAGGTCGAGCTCGGCGTCGGGGCGGCGCTGCCGAGGGCGAGGCGGCGCGGATTCTTCGAGCGGCACCAGAGCCGCATCCGCGCGCTCGGATCGATCGTCGTCGTCTTTGCCCTGTGGGAGCTCATCGGGCGGTTCGTCATCACGAACCGGCTGTTCTTCGTGCCCCTCTCGAGCGTGTTCGCATCAGCGGGGGACCTCTGGGCCCGTGGCGAGCTCCAGCTCCACGTCCGCACGAGCTTCCTCGAGTTCGCGCTCGGCTTCGGGGCCGCAGCGCTGGCCGGCATCGCGCTTGGCGCGGCCATGGCGGTACGCCGCGCGCTCCGGGATTGTCTCGATCCGTGGGTCGCGTTCCTCTACGCGACCCCGACCGTCGCGCTCGCTCCGCTGTTCATCCTCTGGTTCAAGCTCGGCATCGAGTCGAAGGTCGCTGTCATCCTGCTCGTCTCGATCTTCCCGATCCTCCTCAACACGCTCACCGGCATCGAGGGCACCGACCGGCACCTCATCGAGGCGGCGCGGTCGTTCGGAGCCCGACCGATGCAGATCTTCGCCAAGGTGATGCTCCCTTCGGCGCTCCCGGTCATCGTGACCGGACTGCGCCTCGGGCTCGCGCGCGGCCTCGTGGGCGTCGTCGTCGCCGAGCTCTTCGGGGCGAAGGCGGGGCTCGGCTACCTCATCCTCTACTCCGCGCAGACGTTCGACATGGCCGCCCTCTTCGCGGGCGTGCTCATCCTCGCGCTTGCCGGCGTCGTGAGCAGCGAGGCGCTGAAGGCGCTCGAGCGCCGTCTCGCTCCGTGGCGGTTCGTCGAGGTCGAGCGGTGACGGCGAAGCTCGAGCTCCGCGGCGTGTCGAAGTGGTTCGAGACGCGTTCGGGGGACGTCGTCGAGGCGCTCCGCGGCGTGACCTTCGACGTCCACGCGGGCGAGTTCGTCTCCGTCGTCGGGGCCTCGGGATGCGGCAAGACGACCCTCCTGCGGCTCGTCGACGGGCTCCTCGCGCCGTCGCGCGGCGAGGTGCTCCTCGACGGCCGGCCCATTGCCGGCCCGGGTCTCGATCGCGCGCTCGTGTTCCAGCTCGACGCGCTCTTCCCCTGGCGGACGGTGCTCGACAACGTGCTCTTCGGCCTCGAGGTGCAGGGGCGTCTCGGCGAGGAGGCACGCCGCGCGGCCGGCGAGCTCCTGCGGTTCGTCGGCCTGGGCGGATTCGAGCGTGCGTATCCGCACGAGCTCTCGGGCGGGATGCGCCAGCGCACCAACCTCGCGCGCGCTCTCGCCGTCGACCCCGAAGTGCTCCTCATGGACGAACCGTTCGCGAGCCTCGACGCACAGACCCGCGAGATCATGCAGGCCGAGCTCCTCCGCATCTGGAACGCGCGGCGGAAGACCGTCCTCTTCATCACGCACCAGATCGACGAGGCGATCTACCTCTCCGACCGGGTCGTCGTCCTCACGCGCCGGCCTGGCCAGGTCGGCGACGTCCTTGCCGTGGACCTGCCGCGGCCGCGCCGGCTGGACGTGAAGCGCACTCCGGCGTTCGGCGCGCTCGTCGACCGCGTGTGGAAGCGCATCGAGACGGAGGTACGCGAGAGCGTCGGCGTCCCGGCCTGACCCCTAGGGCGCGGGCGGCTCGAGCACGACCTTTCCGATGACCTGCCGCTCCTGCAGCAGCCGATGGCCGACCGCGGCTTCGGCGAGCGGCAGCACGCGGTCGATCCGTACGGAGCGGATACGACCGGCGCGCGATTCGGCGAGCGTGCGCTCGATGTCGGCGAGGCTCGACCGCGGGCTCGCGATGATGCGCTGCAAGCGATGGTAGAGCCGGCCGAGGTCGAGCTCGACCCTACCGCCGGCGTGCGCGCCCGCGGTGACGAGACGTCCGCGAAAGCCCAGGCTGCCGAACGACTTCGGCCAGAGCGCGCGGTCGCCGACGTTCTCGAACACGACGTCGACGCCGCGCCCCTCGGTGACGCGCAGGACCGCCTCGAGGAGGTCCTCGGCACGATAGTTCACCGCGATGTCCGCGCCGCACTCGCGCGCGGCAGCCGCGCGTTCGTCGGAGCTCGCGGCGGCGATGACGTGCGCGCCGACGAGCTTCGCGACCTGCACCACGAACCCGCCGAGCGCGCCCGCCGCGCCCATCACCAACGCCCACTCGCCAGCGCGCAGCTCGGCGCGCCGCGCGAGCGCGAAGGCGAGCGGCGCGTGACGGACCACGACCGTCGCCTCCGGGAACGTGAGTCCCTCCGGCACCGGATGAACGTTCTGCGCCGGCACGCTCACGTACTCGGCGTAGCCGCCCCAGCGATGGATGCCGATCTGCCGCTGCCGATCGCAATACTCGCCCTCGCCGGCGCGGCATGCCTCGCACGCCCCGCAGGCGATCGCGTGATGGACCACGACGCGGTCGCCGCGCTTCCAGACGTGCACACCATCGCCCACCGCCTCGACGGTCCCCGCGGGATCGACGCCCAGGACGTGCGGGAACGGAAGGCCCGGGAAGTACTCGCCGCTCCGGACCCGCAGGCAGTGCGTGCGGTTCACCGAGACCGAACGCACCCGCAGGAGGACCTCGCCCCGGCCGACGACCGGATCCGGCACGTCCTCGTAGCGGAGGACCTCGGGCGGACCGAACTCGTGCATGACGGCCGCCTTCATCTCACGAAGAGGACGGTGGCCTCCCGACCAGCCTGAGCTTTTGGAACGTGTGGCAGTCCGGCGGGACGAGATCGTGGCTCACGCCGATCGTCCAGGTGACCTCCGCGACGTAGAGGTCGCCGTTCGCGTCGAGCGCGAGACCGTGCGGCGCGCAGAAGTTTCCCGGACGACAGGGATCGGCGGCGCCCCAGGTCTGGTCCCGCGGACCGTGGTCGCCGAGGCGCGCGATGATCGTGCCGCGCTCGTCGCAGACCGCGATGCGGCTCGGGAGGTGACGCTCGATAGGGCCGCGCCGGAACGACCGGAGCCCCGCCCGCCAGCAGAGCTCGGCGACGAACGCCCGGCCCTCCGCGTCGAAGGCGAGCTGCGTCGGCCGCTGCACGTCGGTCCACTCCGCGAGGAACTCGCCGTCGGGGCTGAACACCTGGATGCGGTCGTTCTCGCGGTCGCAGACGAACACGCGGCCGTCCGGGTGCACGGCGATGCCGTGCGGGAGCATGAACTGGCCCGGGCCGGTCCCGGGCTCGCCCCAGGACGCGAGGAGCTCGCCGCGCGCCGAGAAGCGGTGGACCCGCGCGTTCCCGTAGCCGTCGGAGACGTACAGGTCGCCGTTCGCCGCGACCGCGAGGTTCGTCGGCCGGTTGAAGGGCGGACCGCCCCGCGCGATCGAGCCGACGCTCTTGCCGTCGTAGCCCGTGTCGGACGGGCGGCCGCTCGTCCCGAGCGTGAGCAGGAGCTCGCCGTCCGACGTGAACTTTCGCACGGTGTGGTCGCCGTCGTCGGTGCACCAGATCGCCCCGTCGGGCGCGACGGTGATGCCGTGCGCGCGCATCGTGAAGACGCCTTCGCCCCACGAGCGGACGAAGCGGCCGTCGCGCTCGTAGACCAAGACGGGATGGTCGCCGCGACAGAAGAGGTACACGCGACCGCCGGCATCGACGGCGACGGCGGCCACGTCGCGATGCGCGAAGCCGGGTGGCAGCCGCTCCCAGCCCTCGACCGGCGCGTAGGCCGGAACGCTGCCGACCGCCATTCGAGGCAGACTACCGCGCGTGATCGGACCCATCCCGATCCCGGCCGCCGGCGAGCGCGCGACGGGGCGGTTCACGTTCGCCGGCGACGCGGGTCTGGCGCGCTACGAATGGCCCTACATCGCCTTTGCCGGTGCGTCGCGCGGGCCGACGTTCCTCGTGACCGCGGGGATCCACGCGGCGGAGTACACGGGCATCGAGGCCGCGATCAGGCTCGGCCGGTCGCTCGACCCGCGCGAGGTACGGGGAACCATCGTCATCATCCCGCTCCTCAATCGGCCCGGCTTCTACGAGCGGTCGATCTACGTGAACCCCGAGGACAACGACAACCTGAACCGCCTCTTCCCGGGTGACGCGAAGGGGACGTGGGGGCAGCGCTTCGCCCACCACCTGCTCACGGAGATCGTCGTCCGTTTCGAGCACTCGATCGATCTCCACGCCGGCGATCTCATCGAGGAACTCACGCCGTTCGTGGGCTACCGCGAGTCGGGCGACGCCACGCGCGACGAGCGGATGCGGGCGATGGCGAACGCCTATGGCGCGAAGTGGGTCGTGAAGAGCGGAGCGACCGGCGAGCGTCCCGGCATGATGTACGCCGTCGCGGCGCAACGGGGCGTCGCCGCGATCCTCGCGGAATCCGGCGGACGCGGGCTCCTCATCGAAGAGGACGTCGCCCGTCACGTCCGTGGCGTGACGAACATCCTTCGGGCGGTCGGCTCGCTCGCGGGCGAGCCGGAGCGGGTCGCGCCGCCGCGCGCCGTGAAGAGCTTCGAGTGGCTGCGTTCGCCGGTCGAGGGCATCTTCCATTGCCGCGTCGCAGTCGCCCAGGAGGTGCGGACGGGCGACGTCGTCGGAGACCTCACCGATCTCGTCGGCGAGCCGCTCGCGACCGTCACCGCGCCGACCGACGGCGTCGTGCTCTTCTCCGTGACGAGCCCCGCGATCAAGAAGGACGGTCTGCTGCTGGGGATCGGCGCGCTCTAGCCGGGGGCGCTCTCGCCGGCCGGCTCGACCCGGAGCGCGATCTCCTCGGTCGGCTCGGTCCGCACCACGCGAGGCCCCGCGATCTCCCGCAGGACCTGGGCGAACGCCGGCAGGTCGAGCGGCTTGCGGTAGAAGGCGATCGCGCCGATCTCCCGGGCCATCTGCTCGCCGTACGGGAGCCCGCTCACCGCGACGATGGGGATCGCGTCCGCGCCCGGCCGCTCGCGCCACTGTCGCGCGAAGCCGGTGCCGTCGAGGATGGGCAGGCCGATGTCGAGGACGATCAGGTCCGGCATACCGGCCGCGGCGGCCCGCAGCGCGTGCGCCCCGTCGAGCGCAGACGAGACGGCGAAGCCCTCTTCGCTGAGGAATTCTGTCAGCATCACGCGGGTCGCGTCGTCGTCCTCGACGACGAGGACCCGAGGAGGGCTCTCGGGCATCGCGGCATATTACGTCGAATCCAAACCGCCGTTACGGGCTTGCCTGACCGGCGCGGATGTCGGCGACGTAGTCGGCGACGGCGGCCGCGAGCGTGTATGACGGCGCCCAACCAAGCAGATGCTTTGCTGCCGTCAGATCGAAGGGCTGCCGGCGCTCTCGCCCAGGCTCGCCCGCGCGCGCGAACTCCGCCCCGGGCACGACGGCGCGGATCGCGGCGACGATGTCGTCCGGACCGCTGAGCCGGCCGCTGCCGATGTTCACGACGGTGAAACGGCCGAGCTCCGGGCGCTCGACCGCGGCGACGATCGCGCGTGCGGCGTCCTTCGCGTAGAGCCATTCGCTCCGACCGGCGACCGCGGGGAGGATGCGGGCGACCTCTCTCCGCAGCGGCGCCCTGACGAGCTCGTCGAAGGCGGCGCCGCCACGCGAGCCGCCGACGTACGTGCCACGCCCGAAGAGATTGGCGAAGCGGAGCGCGACGACGGCGAGACCGTGCGCGTCGCTGTACGCCTCGAGCATGTGCTCGGCCGCCAGCTTCGTCGCCGGGTAGACGCCGCGCGCCACGGTCGGCGCGTCCTCTGTCATTGGAGCGGTCGCGCTCGCGAAGTCGTACACCCCGTGCGTCGACGCGTAGATGAGACGCGACGCGCCCGCCAGCCGCGACGCCTCGGCCACGTTCACCGTGCCGACGACGTTCACGATGAAGCCGACGAACGGCCGCTCCTGCGCCCGCGGGCCGATGAGCCCGGCCGTGTGCACCACCGCGTCGTGGCCCTCGACGTGCGGCGCGAATGCCGAGAGGTCGGTCACGTCCCCGGTCTCCAGGCTCACGCGCGTCATACCGCCGCCCACCACGCCGCGAACGTACGGCTCGTTCGGCGCGACGTCGCACAGCGTCACGGTGTGATCGCGGCTGGCGAGGAGCGCCGCCGCGTGGGCGCCGACCAGGCCCGCTCCGGTGACGAGGATCCTCAACTGTGGCTCCTTTAACAAGAACTTAGCCAAACAGCCCTGGCGCGCCGCCCCGCCGCGCGCTATCACTGCGCGATGCCCCGCCCGGCCGCGTGCGCGCTCGCCCTCGTTCTGACGCTGTCATCGTCCTTCGTGCCCCCGGTGTCCGGGGATGCCCAGCCCGACCTCGCCTCCGCGCTCGATCAGGCGGCGGCCGGCGTGCCCGGCATGGTCAGCGTCGTGGTCGTCGATCTGGACAGCGGGTACGTGTACGAGCGGCGCGCCGACGAGCGTGTCGAGGCGGCGTCGCTCTTCAAGCTCTTCGTCATGGCTGCGCTCTACCGTCGCGCGCTCGACGATCCGCAGCTCTTCGAGGCGACCGTGCCGGTCAGCCGGCCGCGCCTGACCGCCGGCCAGGTCGACTACGCCCTCGAGCCGGTGGCGGTGCGCGAGGGCCTCGAAGCGATGATCGATTGGAGCGACAACGAGGCGACGGCGGCGCTCGTCGAGCTCCTCGGCACGGACGAGGTGAACGCGACCATCGCGAGCCTCGTCCTCCGGGACAGCGTCGTGCGTTCTGGCGAGGCCAGCGGGAACTCGACGTCCGCGCGCGACATCGGGCGGTTCCTCACGCTCCTCGCGCGCCGCGAGATCGTCTCGCCGGAGGCCAGTGACGCGATGACGTGGCTCCTGCTGCGGCAGGGGATCAACGACCGCCTCTCGCTCGGCATGCCGAAGGACGCGCTCTTCGCCCACAAGACCGGTAATTCCGCGGGGACGTTCCACGATGCCGGGATCGCGTGGACCGCCTGGGGCGAGCGCGTCCTCGTCGTCCTCACGGACGGCGTCGCGGCCCCCGACGCGCGCGCGCTCATGAAGGACCTCGGCTACTGGGCGTATGTGCTGCCTGCGCCCGTGGCGGCGGCGCGCTCGGGGCCCTAGCGGCGGGGGCGGCGCCTCGCGAGGACGAAGATCGCGCCGAGACCGAAGCCGAGCACGAGGACCGGGCCGACTGGGACCGTGCTCGCGACCGCGACGGCCGATGCGCTTGGAGCGCCCGTCCGCGTCGGCGTCAGGGACGGCGAGGGGGAGGCCGCGGCGACGGTCGGCGTCGGCGTTCGCGTCGCCGCCGCCGTGGAGGGTGCGCCCGTCGGGCTCGGCGCCGAAGATCCAGTGGCGCCCGGCGTCGCTGCCGTCGGCGGGGGCGACGCGGTCGCGCTGACCGACGCGCAGGCGACGGGCGTCACGCCGGGCGGCGCGGCACACACCGTGCGACCCGCCTGGATCCAGGCGCCGCCATCGTCGAGCGTGCGCGAGAGTGACACGAGCGCGAAGGGGTAGTGAGCGGTCGCCGGCGCGCCGCAGGTGCCGGCCTCCCACTGGAGGTCCAGCGTGACGGAATCCCCCGCGAGAGCGGCCGTCGGCCCGCCGCGCAGGCAGCGCCCGCCGGTGTCGTTGCCGCGCGCGTACAGCGCGAGGATCTCTTTGTCGAAGCTCATGAAGAGACGGTCGGACGCCGGGAAGACGTCGGCCTGACCGCTGCTCGTGCGGTAACCGTCGTATGCGGCCGCCGTGGTGAAGACGCGCATCGACGGCGCCTCGCCGAGGTCGGGGAGATGCCCGCGGAGCTGCTGCTTCGTCGCGACGGTGTTGGCGGCCGACGCGACGCCGGCCACCGCGAGGACGACGAGGGCGACCGCCGCGACGGCGATCCGACGCTTCATGCGCAGCATCATGACGGCGGAAGGCGCTCCGGCGCCAGTTGACTATCGTTCGCCCGTGATCGCTCGGGCGCCGTTCGGACGGACGGGGCACCAGAGCCGCCGCACGCTCTTCGGCGCCGCGGCGCTCTCGCGCGCCACGGGGGCCGAGGCCGATCGCGCCCTGGAGCTCGTCCTGCGGTACGACCTCGACCACCTCGACACGGCGGCGAGCTACGGCGACTCCGAGCTGCGGATCGCGCCGTGGCTCGCGAGCGAGGGCCGGGACCGTTTCTTCATCGCCCACGAAGACGGGGAAGCGCACCTACGCCGAGGCGCGCGACGAGATCCGGCTGTCGGTACGGCGGCTGGGCGTCGATCACGTCGACCTCATCCAGCTCCACAACCTCGTCGATGCGGCCGAGTGGGCGGTCGCGTTCGGCGGCGATGGCGCGCTGCGCGCCGCGGTCGAGGCGCGCGACGCCGGGTTCGCGCGCTTCATCGGCGTCACCGGTCACGGTCTGCTCGCGCCACGTCGGCATCGCGAGAGCCTGGAGCGTTTCCCGTTCGACTCCGTGCTCTTCCCCTACAACGCGACACAGCTGCGCGACGGGGCGTACGCGGCCGACGCCGAGGCGCTCATCGCGGTCTGCGAGGCCCGCGGCGTCGCGCTGCAGACGATCAAAGGCATCACGCTGGGGCCGTGGCCCGGCGAGCGACCGCCGCGCCCGACGACCTGGTACGAGCCGCTCACCGACCAACGCGACATCGACCTCGCCGTGCGTTTCGTGCTCTCGCGCCCCGGGCTCTTCCTCAACACGCCGAGCGACGTCGACCTGCTGGCGAAGGTCCTCGACGCCGCCGACCGAGGCGGAACGCGGCCCAGCGACACGGAGATGGACGATCTCGTACGACGTCGCGACATGGCACCGCTCTTCGTCTAAGCCGGTGCGCCGGATCGGGCACCGTGGCGCGTCCGGTCACGCGCCGGAGAACACGATCGCGTCGTTCGAGAAGGCGCTGGCGCTCGGCTGTGACGAGGTGGAGACGGACGTGTGGCTCGCCGCCGACGGCCGCCTCATCATCTCCCACGATCCGCCGGCCAAGGACGCCTCGCTCACGCTCGGCGAGGTGCTCGAGTTCTGCCGTGGCCGCATGGGCGTCAACGTCGAGCTGAAAAGCGAAGCGAGCGAAGCGCGGGCGCGTGAGACCGGGGCTCGCGTCGCCGCCGAGCTCGCCCGAGGCGCGGATGGCGACGCGTACGTCTCGAGCTTCTGGTGGCCCGCGCTCGAGGCGGCGCGTGACGCGGCCCCGCCGGTGCGGCGCGCGTTCATCTTCTCGGACTCGCCCGAGCGGACCGCCCTCCTGGCGGGCGCGAAGGCGCTCGGCCTCTGGGCGCTCCACCCGAATCGCGCTTACGTCACGCCCGAGCTCGTGCGCGATGCGCACGCCGCGGGCCTGCGCGTGAACGCGTGGACCGTCAACGACCCGCGCGAGATCGCGACCTTCGCGTCGTGGAGCGTCGACGGGATCATGTCCGACTACCCCGAACGCGTCCCACGGGGTTAGCCGCCGGCCCAGCCGCGCGCGCGCTCGACCGCACGCTGCCAGTCGCGGTACAGGTGCTCGCGCTCGTCGACGGACATCCGGGGCTCGTAGCGCGCGGCGACGGAGCGGCGCGAACGCAGCTCGTCCCGCGACCGCCAGAGCCCGACGCCGAGCCCGGCGAGGTAGGCGGCACCGAGCGCAGTGGTCTCGCGCACCGCCGCCACCTCGACGGGAAGGCCGAGCACGTCCGCCTGGAACTGCATGAGGAACGTGTTCACGGTCCCGCCGCCGTCCGCGCGCAGCACGTCGATGCGCTGACCGGCTTCACGCATCGCCTCGACGAGGTCGCGCGTCTGATACGCGACGGCCTCGAGCGTCGCCCGCGCGACATGCGCGCGCGACGTGCCCCGCTCGATCCCGATGAGCAGGCCGCGCGCGTACATGTCCCAGTGCGGGGCGCCGAGGCCGGTGAACGCGGGCACCAGGTACACACCATCGTTGCCCCGCAGGCTCTTCGCGAGCGCTTCGGTCTCTCCGGCCTCGGCGATGATGCCGAGCCCATCGCGAAGCCACTGCACCGCCGCCCCGGTGATGAAGGCGCTGCCCTCGAGCGCGTAGCGGAGGCCGTCGCCGATGTCCCAGGCGACCGTCGTGAG
>Ga0209376_1005453_pt1 | contig 10579 bp, 9 predicted proteins | sample GraSoiAngelo_134_FD_185891 | JGI IMG/M metagenome (GOLD analysis project Ga0209376, IMG submission 185891) | Grasslands soil microbial communities from the Angelo Coastal Reserve, California, USA - 14_0929_05_30cm (SPAdes) (version 2) | ecosystem: Environmental > Terrestrial > Soil > Grasslands ... | reverse complement strand
ACTCTCGTGGGTACTCTTTTGTGTTCAGCAAAGAGAGGAATTCGCCTTTCTTAATCGAGTCTCTAGCAGCCTCTAGCTCCTTCCTCTGCGACAGATGATCGTGAACCTTTGCCCGAGCGAGAACGTCGAGGACTTTTCCTTCATAGAATGGCTCCAGGTCTTTTCCTTGGCAGACGACGCAGTTGCAGCTCGTTGTGTTCTTTCTTATCGCCTCGTAGTCTTTCTTCTTCAAACTCCCCCAGCCTTTGCGGTCGAAAACGTTGATGACCTCCTTGGTCAATGGGGTGGGCGGTGGTGGGACGATCCATCTGGAGAAGCTGTCTATCCCGAACATGGGAAGCACCATGCCTTCGCTACACGTCAACAGTCCACGACCGAATCGGATCTTTGGGGGTGTCTGGAACGCGTGAATCCAGATCTCGGGTTTTCGTTTCTTGAATTCCTCTATAGCTCGCAGTGCGTGATAGTAGAATCCGCCTCGGAGGTCGAATCCAAGCATTGACGGTTCGTGCTTTTCGACCAGCGCAAGCAGCTTCGCCGCGGTTTCTTTGTTGTCGGAGGCTTGGATGATAGGCATGATCGGTTTGTCCACTCCTCGTTCGTCGGCCCATCGTTCAGCAAAGTGTAGATGAGATTCGTAGTCGTCGAGAGAAATATCTAGCGAGTGTTGGACCGTGATGATGTCTAGCCCGGCGAGATATTGAAGGTCGAGGATGGTCTTCAGATCCTGTGTCTGGTTGATCACTGCTCCTCCTTTGAATGCAAGGTAGAGCATTCGTACAGCATCGGCCGTTGTCTCCTTGGAAAGGAACCTAGCCATTGACTTCAATGCTTCCTCTTGCGTTAGGATCTTCTTGACTGTCTCCGGTGGCGCTAGGCGAGCCAATACTGCAACCTCGCCTGGTAGTGGCTCCCTGACGCCCGCTGGCTTCAACGCGTTTCGTTCTGGGCTTATCGGAAATCTGTTCGGTAGAGGAATTCTGAGTTGGCCTATTCTCAGCTCAGACTGAATCGCGCTTGTCTTCGAGTCGATCTTGATCTGTGCTAGCTGGACAGTCGACATGACAGGTTGCAGGGGCGATTAGTAGTAGAAGAATCTTCCAGCAAGAAACCGAACGCTAAGTCTCCCATTGGGAAGCTTCGCTTGAGTCAGATCCGGCCTCTTCGACGTCTTTTGCTCCGGAACCGCTTTCGTCAGTTGGAGTGTCCTGGTTCGCGTCTGAAACCTGTACGTCCGTAGTTTCTTTTTCGTCACTCTCACGGGCAGCCAGTGGGGGTTCCCCAGTAGACACAGTCTCCTCTCTATTAGGCAGGTTTGATTGCGCGAAGGATGGGATACTTGGAATCCTAAGGTGCCTTCTAATTAGTAGCATCAGGGTTAGCGTGCCGACAGCGAAAACGGTACCGTTGACGAGGGCTGAGAGGCCGGCGCGAGTCAGTCCCCCCTGGAGTATGAAATAATATTGGGCTACTGCATAGACTGAGCCAAACGAAAAGACAAGGAATGGGAGAGCCTGGCTCCAGCGTCGATCGGCCATCTTGACCGTCTTGCGGGCGAAAGTCTGCATGGCGCCGAGGATTGAGATTACCATGAGCCCGATGTCGATGATTGGGAGTGACGGTTGGTTCTGTGTTATGGCTGCCATAAGGGTTGTCGCCGCTCTATAGAGAAGGTATGCCCATACGATCATGAAGGTTCCGCCCGCAAAGACGGCTACTTGGGGCCTGTGATTCTTGATGTTCTTCCAGCCCCACATTACCATGATGGAGTACGTTGCGACAAGCAGGAGAGAAACTATCAACGCCCATGCAAGAATGTAGGTATCCGCCCCATTGATGTTCGCATAGTTCTGCTTGGCCCAGCTGGATATTTCCCACACGCCGAAGCCAAGGGGGGCAATAGGAAGGAAGAGAATGGCGATCCCTAGTGTTCTTGCGAGTTTCTTGAAGATGCCCTGACCCATCAGCTGATTCTCGAACTTCACCATGGCATGGGTGATTGGATTCGTGATGAAGTAGGCCTGAGACAGTATCCAAGCGTAGAATATGCCGATGAAATAAGGCAGTATAGGTAACGCCTCCACGGAGCCGGCTTGATAAATCCAATAGGAGATGCCAGCGAGTATTGGACCGTAAACGGCAACTAGAAGTATGGCTCGGCGGCCTATCCTTGCAAAGAGAACATTGTTCCGGATCTTTTCTGAAAGAGCCAATGTGGCTAGAACCAGATATGTCGCTGAAGCACTGGCCCCTATACCGAAGACAACCGTCCATGTGCCGTTGGAGAGCCCGAGAGCACCGCCGACATATGCTGCCCCGAAGAGCAGTGTCAGGAAACCAGTGAAGAGAAGTGTGTGGCCCCGTATTCCCGGCGCAAGCAGCAGTCTAAGGGAGCTAGGAAGCTGAAATCGGGAATGTCTCTCTGGTTGGGAGATCGCCAAAAAATTTCGCCTGACAGAATTCGCCTTAGAGCTTGGCTCTGTTAGAAGCTAATCACGAGAGCGATACCGGTATTGGTTGGTCATCGTTACTACCCGACCAGACCTAGTCTGAGTCTAGCGAGCTTATAACATAGTGGATTTGTTCTCACCCGATCCGAAGTTGATTACGATGGAACACTATCACCCGAAGGACGAGATGAAGAGGTACGTCCGCGCATTCATCTATCTCTCGACAAAGCTTGGCAAGGAGAAAGCGGTCGCGGAGGATCTCTGGAAAGTTCCGGAGATAAAGGAAGTCCACATAGTCCCGGGCAAATACGACATCCTGGCGGTGGCAGAGGTGGAAAGAAAGCTCCTCGAACCCGATTCCCACAATATCTACTGGTTCCTCCTATCACGAATCGAAGGCATATCGGGAATCGAGGATACCTCCAGCGTCATACCAGTAGTCTCCATGTCCCGATGGTCCCACTAGTTCACATCGTTACTCAGCTGGTCGTCACCGCTCAAGATTATGGACCCATAGTATTCCGGGTTAAAGGCAAACGGGGCCCAATCTCTGATAGTCGCCTCACTCTCGGGAAAAGAAACGGTGAAACCCCTGGCCGACTGGCCGGAGACTCGTTAGTCTAGCGTATCCAGATCAGCAGAATCCTGTTGGCCAGGATTGTTCCAAACAGTGAGTCCCTAGCGGTCCGTATCGGCGTAGGTCGAGGTCGGTAGATACGTCTCTTGCTTCGTTCCATAACGTATCTAATAGGAATGGTCAATCATTCGTGAGAATAAAAGAATAGTCAACTGGCATTACTAAATTACCTCATTTTCCTAAGCCTCTTCTTGGCGATATCCCAAGAGCTGTTGGGGATAACGAGAAGCAGGATCATACGGACTTGTGAAACACGTCATTCAGCTCGGAGAACACAATATCAACGAAAACGCCCTGATTTGGGAATGTTCGCATTGGAATCATTTTGAGCTGGGTTCGTTGTCCCGATCATTCACTTCTCTCTCTTTGAGATAAGGAAGCATTTCCTCAGCTAGGGATCATGGAAGCTGATCGTTACGAGTTCCACGCACGTGTGGTCCAAGTGTGGTGCTGGAACTGTTGTAAGGTCACAACTCATGAGATAACCTTCCGCTGGGGTGGACGATGCTTCCTCTGCAAAGAATGCGGCAACATAGTGGTGGAACGACTCTGAGTTGGGGTTAGCATCCGTTCTGACTCTTTGTATCAGTGGAGATGCATTTCTTCATCTGGGCGAGGTAGCCCTCTGTGCAGGTCAGTCCACATCATAGGCGTCCATCCAGCTCAAGTTTTCGAGCGTTTGGAACGCCAGTATCGAGATTAGTTTTCCATTATATTGAGTTGATGCCTCGAGGGTCCAATTCGCTCCAAAGACTTAATGGCTTTAGAAAAGAGACCCCCGAATCCGGGTCGTCTCTACGTCCAATTCGAAGTACGAGGCTCCGGGCTGGGACCAAATCTACGGCATGCTCCTCTCACTCGCCAAAAGGATCAAGAGTTCGGGCTACAAGGCCGAAGTTATTGTCGGCATCTCTAGGGGAGGATGGCCTCCCGCACGAATCATGAGCGATCTTCTCGAGAACTCGAATATCGCAAACATGAAAGTAGAGTTCTACAAGGACATTGGAGTGCGTTCAAGGAAGCCTCGAATAACCCAACCCGTGACAGCGAACGTCACGGGAAAGAGGGTTCTTGTCGTAGACGATGTTGCGGACTCCGGTCATAGTCTGAAAGTTGTAGCGAACCACTTGCGGCGCAAGGGAGCCAAGGAACTGAAGGTCTGTACAATCTATCTGAAACCGCAGAGCATATTCCACCCGGACTTCTATGCCAAGACTACACGCAAGTGGATCATTTTCCCTTGGGAGAGGCTAGAAGCGGTACGGCTTATCGCACGGCATTTCAACTCAGACAGGGCCAAGGTTTCCAGTGTGGTCAGCGAACTCAGGGACAGTGGCTTAAGCAGCAGACTAGTCAGACAGCTTTGGAGTATCTTCTCCTATGATGGACGAGATTGACCATCATTATCTCCTGAGCCTCGGCTTCAACAATGCAAGAATTGTAGACCCCGAGAAGACCCTGCGCCTGCTACGTTCAACCGCCGAGAAAGCCCAGGTGCAGCTGTTGAAGGCGAAACTAATAGCGGGACCTGAGCATCTGAGGTTCGCAGCCAGAAACGCCCTTCATTCTTTCAGGAGCAAAAGCCCTAGATCCAAGAGCCTTGCCGTGGAATTCCTACTCTACGTCTCTTGCCAGAGACAAATTTCGAAGGCGATCAGGTTGCTGGGCGTCGAACCGACTGATCGACAAGTCGTACTAGTAGCTTTGTCAGAGTCAAAGGAGGCTCTTCAGGAATTGGAGCGAGTGTCAGGGTCACTCTTGGGCGAGGCTGACGGCGGTCTGGTCGAGATAGGGTCAAGTCAGAAGCTTGCCGAGATACAACGTTCATATGGAGTCTCAAAGAGGGAGATCGAGGCGGCCCGATTTGAGGGAGAGAGCGACTCGGAGGTTCTGAAGCGTCTGATAGTCGAGCGATCAGCCCTACTCGACGTTCAAGATTAGAGAGTTCTCTTCTCCTTCTCGATCCCCAATATTCCTCTGGGCGATATGACTGAGACTCCTGCAATATTCCCGATAACCTCAATTAGCACGATCTTGTCTGGGTTTCGCAGTTCCACCTTTCTAGGAACTTTCGAGGCGACCGCGTCTATTATTTCCTTGGAGGAAACGTGGCTTCGCCTCTTCTCTAACGAGACTCTGAACGTTTCATCGACCCCAACCTTCTTGACCCTACTTACCACTGCGCTGCCAATCGCGGAAATCTCGCACGGGACCACTTGCTCGACAGGTTTGACCTTGAGTATGTAGCGGAACTGCCACGGCCTATACCTCAGTATCCTGCGCAGTGCCGATATCACTTTGACTGGATCTAGGATCGTCTTAGCGACCGTAAGGCCACTGACTGGCGCAAAGTCCGTTGAGGGAGACGTGTCTCCCAGCTCTCGGAGCAAGTATCGTATCTCTTCGTTCGCTTCGCCCTCAGTCCCACGGGCACTGGACACTAAGAGGTTGAAGTCTTTCATCAACGATTGCGCCCCGAAGGCTGGATTAACGTCAGCACATTCTTACGACCTTAAGAATCTCTTCTCGAGCAATCGCTCCTTCTCTAAGCACGTCGACCTGAGCACCTAGCACCTTGGCGACGGTTGATTCTTTGCCGAGTGGTGATGGACCTCCGTCTAAGATCAGATCTATTTGTCCTCCCAACTCATGTACCACTTCATCTGCTGTTCGAGGTGATGGATGGCCTGAAACGTTGGCGCTGGTACCGATGATCTGTCCTCCACATCTTTCGAGAAGATTCAAGGCCGTCTCATGTTTGGGGATGCGCAATCCAACAAACTGTGAATCGTCTGTGACGGCTGCGGGTAGTTTCGCTCGCAATGGCACAATCAGGGTTAGGGGTCCAGGCCAGAATCTCCCGGCAAGTGCGAGCGAGGTCTTGTTGAACTCTCCCAATCTCCTTGCCGCAACCATGGAGTTCACTAGAATTGGCAGTGCGCCTTTGGAGCGTTGCTTTGCCTGGATTAATCGGTCGACGGCGTCTCCATCGAGAGGGTTGCAACCCAGCCCGTAGACCGTGTCGGTTGGGTATGCGACAAGCCGACCCTCAAGAATCATTCTCGCGGCCTCCTCAATGCTGTTGTCGTCGACCTGGACGAGTCGGGCAATCGCTTGGGCCATAGACGTCCAATAACAGCGGACGCTTATATTCAATTCAATAGCCGCCGACTTCGTTTTGACATCTCAGAATCCCGTAATTGTCCTACACGGAGGGGCTGGAAACTGGCCTACTCGACTTCACGAATCTGCGCTTAACGGCGTCAGGAAGGCCGCTAATCTTGGCTTCAAGATTCTTCTCGAAGAAAGGTCTGCATTGGACGCGGTTGAGGCCGCCGTGGTCTCGATGGAGGACAATCCGATATTCAACGCGGGAATAGGTTCTACTCTCAATCTGCTTGGCGAGATCGAGACTGATGCCGCCATAATGGACGGCAGGACTCTCCGAGGTGGAGGCGTCGCGCTTCTGAGGAACATTCGTAACCCCATCAAAGCAGCTAGGATTGTTATGGAACAGACGGACCACGTTCTCATTGCCGGAATAGCTGCAGAGAGGCTCGCCTTGGAGAGCGGACTCGACAAAGGAAACCTGAGAGTACTGAGAAGGGTCCAGGCCTGGAAGGAAGGGCTGAAACAACTCAAATCAAAACAGATGAAGCGTTCCTCAAGCAAAGCCCTTGAAATCTTCTTGGGACGTCAGTCCGACACTGTCGGTGCCCTCGCGCTGGACGCAGAAGGGAATCTCGCGGCCGCTGATTCTACGGGGGGAGTCTCTCTCAAACTTCCCGGGAGAATAGGTGACAGTCCTATCCTTGGATCCGGTCTCTACGCGGACAATCAATCTGGGGCAGCAACCGCAACAGGCATTGGAGAACAAGCTATGCGACTAGTAATTTGCAAGACGGCGTGCGACCTCATGAGACAAGAGACCGGGCCTTCGGCCGCAACAAATACAATCCGCCTGGCCACCAAGAAGGTTGGTATTGGTTTGGGGATTCTCACGCTTGACCGCAAGGGTAGGTTTGCGGCGGCCCACAACACTCGACACCTATGCTGGGCGGCAAGAACAAGTCTCACGTCTGCCGAGAAAATGTGGGGAACTCGAGTCTCGAAATAGCGAAGATGGGGAAGCCTTTTAAGAGGCCACTTTTCGCGCTCCAACCCGTTTTCCGATGATAAGAAGAGTCTTTCCAGTTGTCGTCAGCGAAGAAGAGTGGGGAGACGACGAGGACTGGGGTGGAGAAGATGAATGGGGCGAAGACGACGACTGGGGCGGAGACGAAGGAACCGAGGACAACTAAGCCCTTCTAACAATTCTCATTCATAACGATTCCCGAATCAACAGCGTGATCTCGGAACAGGTCTTGTTTCCGAGCTGCAACGGACACAGTAACGGGAGTTCTATGTCCGGGGCAAACCAAGCGAGGGCTTCACAGGATGAAAAGTGACGAAATTCCATCTCCGAAGATTCAGAGCACTCTCCTTACTCCTCCTAGGAGCTATGATGCTAGTCACATTTGTTCCCAAGAACACCTATGCCGCCACCAGCTTGCAAGGGAATGATTTCCAGGCACAGAGTTTCTCGAAAACCGTCGACTACTACGACTATGTTCGTCAATATGCGGCCGCGAACAACATCAATTACACGGCGATCCAGGGTCAGCATGCGTACATCTACACCACATACATCAACGTGGGAGGCTTCCAGCTATTCTACGCGGGTCTCCTGAACGCGACCCACAACAACATGAACGTCACGATCCCTATCCAGACAGTCTTCGAACACTTCAAGACCCCGCAGGGCAAAGACGCGATAACTGCTTCCTCCTTCCTCTCGCTCGTGGCCTTCACAGAGAACGGTACCTCCACCATATTCCCCAACTCTCCAGACCGAAGCGACACGGTCTTCGCGTCGTTCAGCCTCGGATACCCCCTCTCGGCCTTTGGGACTCACCCGGTTCCTACCTACGTAGCTAACAGCCAGATTATCCCGCTGACTTCGACAGACAGCAACCATTGGACTTGGGGACTCAACTATACAAACCTCAACGCGATCTGGTGGAGAATGTATCCAGATCCCTTCCTCCCACTCTGGGACGCATCCACTCCTAGAGCGTTCGCCCAGTACTCACAGCTATCGTTCAACTACGCGCTGGCAATCGACCCATCCGCCAAGACGGCCACCCTAACGACGAGTTACACTGTCGGAAGGATGACGGACCTCTACCTCTTGACTACTACTCCTCGAGTCTTGCACCTGAACTCGACTGGGACCTACGACCTCACTGGAGTCTCGCGAGGCTCCCAGACAATCTATCAGTACCTTTCGCAGAACGGGTACGAGCTGTCGATAGTTCAGTCTCATATGGCTGTCCTCGACAAAACTACGACTAGTGATAAGACCGACACCGGCTCAAGCGTGGATAATAACACCGAAACTGACGTAACACATACAGGCGTTAACACTGTTGCGACCGACAACGAAAAGGTCTTCAGAACTAACTTTGGCGTGAAATCAAGCTACCAGTTGTACAATTACACTAGTGGAAACCAGGCAAACTACAACGTTACGACTAGAACCGCCAACAGGCCCGCCTGGGGAGGCAACCCGGTCTACGGAGTCCAGAACGTCTTCATGGGTTTCCTACCGGTATTCGTCTACCACGTTGACCCAGCACTCTTCCAGGCCGCCAGAGCAGGTATGGCCAGCTTCAGAGTCGCTAGCTATCTCTACATCATATCCTATCCAGCCTGGAGCGGATACAAGATAGTCAACGATCCACAGTACGAAGCCTTCTACGAGCCCTCCAATAACGTCGGACTACTCACGGCCCTGTTCATCGCAGTGGCTGTCGCGGCTGGCATAGGAGGAGTCTTCGCATTCCTCTTCAGACGAAGACGCACACCGGCAACCACGATAGTCGGTACAACAACACCAGGCCAGTCACCCGGTCCTTTGGTGAGACCCTCTGGACCATCGCAATAGTCGCGGAAGAACTCCCCTCCTTCCTTTTTTCTCATCGCATGGGAGACAACATGCTAAACTTGTCCGTCTCAGTCCATACGAATGAGATAGATGGATTCTCGCGGGCTCGCAGTTGAGACAGAGCATCTAACCAAGTTCTATGGTCGGACCCTGGGTCTTAGTGACCTCTCATTCGCCGTGGGTTCAGGAGAAGTGAGGGGGCTTCTCGGCCAGAACGGATCTGGAAAGTCGACATTATTGAAGAGCCTCTTGGGCTTGATCCATCCCACATCGGGGCTGGTGAGAGTCCTTGGCCTCGATGTGCAAAAGTTTCCGATGGAGATTAGGCGTTCTGTTGGCTATGTGCCGGAATCGCCTAGGCTCTACGAGTTCTTGACTGCCACTGAGTACTTGGACTTCATCGCGGATGTGCGAGGTCTATCATATGCAGAGAAGAAGGAGAGGATCGGCCGATTGGTTCAAGCGCTCGACTTGGAGGGAAAACAGGGTGACACTATCAGTGGCTATTCGCAGGGGATGAAGCAGAAGGTAGCCCTCATGGGCTCCATTCTGCACCGGCCGAGGGTCCTTTTGCTGGACGAGCCTCTGAACGGTCTGGACCCGAAATCAGCCCGGGTGGTCAAGGAGCTGGTTCACAGCCTTGCTCGAGAGGGCGTCACGACAGTTTTCAGCACTCACATATTGGAGATTGCCGAGGCGATTTGTGATCGTCTAACCATTCTCCAGAACGGGCGTGTTCTGGCCGAAGGCACTGCACAGGAGTTGCGAGAAAAGGCTGGCCTTCCAGGGTCTGGGCTGGAAGATGTGTTCCTGAAGCTGACAGGAACCAAGGGGGTCGAGGATATCGTTGAGGCTCTGATGAGATGAGAGCCCGCGTCCTGCTGAAGTTTGCCAAGATTCTGATGATCTCACGGCTCCGCGGTACGAGACGCTCATTCGTAACAAATAGCATCACCGCCCGGCCTGTCATTATCGCTCTCATTGGAATCGGGTTGTTCGTATTCGGCCTTGGCCTTGGGTGGGTAACCATCTCGATCTTGACCTCGTCAGGCACCGATGCAACAGCAGTAGCCCAGATCGTCTTCACAATCTTCGGCGGTGTTCCGATCTTCCTGATCGGGTTCTTCTTCTCCATGGGACTCCTGTGGGAGCTGAATGCGTCAACCGAGTCAGAGACGACTGACGCGATCAACTGGCTTCCAATAACACCGTCAGAGTACGTGCTAGCGTCAACCCTCTCCACCAGCTACACCTATTCGCCATTGGTCGCAGTCGTCCTCGGCTACGCTCTCCCGATAGGTTTCCTGACAGGAAACGCAGACGCGTTCATGCTTCTCGTCGGAATCAGCCTGGTTGCAACGCTCATCGGCTCCGTAGGAGTCGAGATTCTGAGAAGTATGCTGGCACGAGCATCATCCGCGTTCAGTAAGATTGGTGGAAATGCCATGGTGGCGATGCGCATCCTAGGGGTCGTCCTCGTGCTAGTGTTTACGCAAGCATTGTTCA
>Ga0209376_1005447_pt1 | contig 10587 bp, 10 predicted proteins | sample GraSoiAngelo_134_FD_185891 | JGI IMG/M metagenome (GOLD analysis project Ga0209376, IMG submission 185891) | Grasslands soil microbial communities from the Angelo Coastal Reserve, California, USA - 14_0929_05_30cm (SPAdes) (version 2) | ecosystem: Environmental > Terrestrial > Soil > Grasslands ... | reverse complement strand
TGACATATGTTGTGACCGGGCTTGCGCGTCCGATCGCCGTCGTCGGCGATTCACTTTTTGCCGGATCAATGGGCGGTGGAAACGTGTCGTACAAAGACGCGTACGAAACAATCTCGAAAAAATCCTGACGTTGCCGGATGAAACGATCATTTGCCCTGGTCACGGCCCGATGACCACAGTCGGCGAAGAGAAGCAGCACAATCCGTTCTTTGCTGGCAAGCTCTAATGTCAGATGTCCGATTTAAGATGGATGATGTAGTCTCGTGCCGTGGATAAGCGCGAGCTTCAGGACCGCACCAGACGATTTGCGCTTCGTGTATTAAAACTCGTGGATGTGCTTCCGAGCACAGCAGCCGGACGCGCAATTTCGAATCAACTGGTGCGTGGCGCGACTTCAGTGGGTGCAAATTATCGCGCTGCGTGCCGCGCACGCTCTCGCGCGGAGCTTGTCGCAAAACTAGGTACAGTACTTGAAGAGGCAGACGAGAGTTTATATTGGCTGGAACTAATTCGCGACGCCAAACTGGTCTCCGAACATAGAATTTCGTTGTTGCTAAGGGAAGCGGACGAACTGACGGCAATTGTTGTTACAGGGCGCAAATCCGCGACGAAAAAGCAGAACATCTAAAATCGAACATCAAACATCTTACATTGCTTACATGAATATTGGTTTTGTCGGAGTTGGACGCATGGGCGCGAACATGGTGCGCCATTTAAAAGATCGGCAGTTCCAGATTACGGCGGTTTACGATATAAACCGCACGAAAGCTACATCTGTTGCTGCCGAGGTTGGTTGCGCGGCGAGCCAGGATTTGTCGGAAGTCACGGCAGAATCGGACGTGATCTTCACGGTAGTGACTGATGACAACGCGGTGCGGCAAATCTTTACCGGAGCTGGTGACAACTTACTCGTAAATGCACGAGGGAAATTATTCATCAACTGCGAGACAATCTCGCCGGGGGTCGAGATCGATGTTGAGAAGCTAGCGCATCAAGCCGGCGCGGAAAGTCTCGAAGCATGCATGGCCTCGAGCATCACCCAGGCACGCGATGGTAAGCTCTATCTGATGTGCGGCGGAGATGAAGCGACATTCCGCAAAGCTGAACCGATTTTGAAGGAGCTCGGTTCAGTCGTGCGCTATATCGGCAAGTCTGGCGAAGCCGCCAAGGTAAAAGCGCTGGTTAACATGGTGATGAACATCAACACCGCCGGTCTGGCTGAAGGACTCGCGCTCGGCGCAGCGCTTGGTCTCGATCTGGAAATGCTGCGAAAGGTGTTTTCGCAAACCGGCGCGAACTCGCGGGTGCTCGAAACCGACGGCGAAGACATGCAAAATCGCGAGCACAGCTGCTATTTCTCCGCTGCGCACGCAGCCAAAGACAGCGGAATCGCTTCTGAGCTGGCGCGCAGCCTCGGTCTCGATCTACCGCTCGCGCGCGCGACCAAGGGACAATACGACCGCATGGTCGCAGAAGGTTTGGGGGAGCTCGATAAATCCGGCATCGCCGAGCTCACCTTCAAAGATCGCCATAAACATTCCGGCGATCGTGTGTGAATTGTCGCGGCGCGCGGGCGACTTAAGCTTCGAGGGCGTTTTGCGGGTGAGAGGAGGTTAACAGCATTCGAACCGCGGGTGGATTGGCATCAGTCTCGCGCCAAAGCGGAGCTAAAGAGCAAAGAACGCGCACTTTTGCTCAAAGCCTTTTAACTCGAATTCGCCAAGCGAGCGCACTGGAACCAGTTCTCGCAATTTTATATGCGCCGTTTCGCTCAGCGCGCAAGGCTCGCCCAACGAACTAGCCAGTTTTTCCAAGCGGAAGATCAAATTTACTTCGCCTCCCATCAAGCTCTCTTCACCCATCGACGCGACACCGCCCATCGCGACCGGCCCGAAGTGAACAACGAAGCGAAACTCCGGCCATTCTTTTCGTTGCAATTCTTTCAGTGCCGAGATTACCGCCACGATCTCTTTCGGGCTCGTAATGACATCGGGCCAATAGGCAAGGTAACCATCGCCGAGATATTTGTTAATTATCCCGTGCTGACTCTCGATAATCTCCTTGCAACGAAAAATCCACGCTCCGAGAAGGACATCCAAGTCCTCGCTCTGCATGTGGCGACTGAGGGGCGTAAAACCACGAATGTCCGCGACGAGAAGCCAGCAAGGAATATTCTCGATTTCCCGCAACGTTCGCTGCGTCACCACCGTTTTGTATTCGTCTGGAATCGCGAGCGGCTGCCGGAATGTGAAAACCTGATCTCCGATTGTGATTTGATCGCCGTCGGTCAGTCGAATCGGTTGATGAATCCTTCGCTTGTTTAGAAAAGTTCCGTTGCTGCTACCAAAATCGATCAGCCAGGGTTCGCCGATATTTTGCAGATGAATAAGCGCGTGCCGGCGCGACACTTTCGGTGATTCCAACAAGATCGTGTTGGCGGCGGTTCGTCCGAGCGAACAACTGCCACAGATCGGATAGCGTTTGCCGTCGGCTGTCTCCAGCCAAGCACCTTGCTCTGGGGGTAAGTTCACTTAGAGACATTCTACCGAAAAGTGATCATGGACGCAAAGTGTCTCAAACGACGGGGAACCGCTGCGAGCCGGCGATGAACCTCAAGAGGCGTTGTAGGAAGAGGCTCTTCGAGCTTTTAGCTTCCTTCCTAGCCTAATTATGTATACTGGGGTCAAAGTGAGTAACCAACGCGCAGGCGATGTCATGGGCGCGACTTCGCGTGAGTTTGCCAGCGGACAAAAAGTCTTTGGACGCTACATGCTGATCAAGGTCCTCGGGCGAGGCGGAATGGGAATTGTCTGGCTTGCGCGCGACGAAGAACTGGAGCGCGATGTCGCGCTAAAATTTCTTCCCGACCTCATGATTCATGATCATGCGGCGTTTGACCACCTTAGGCGCGAGGCAAAGCGCTGCCTCGAACTGACGCATCCGCACATCGTCCGGATACATGACTTCGTGCATGACGAACGCTCCGGCTGCATTTCGATGGAGTATATCGATGGCGAAACGCTATCGAACTTGCGAGCTGAGAAAGAGCAAAGGGTCTTCGAGCCGGATGAGATCGCTAGGTGGATGAGTCAGCTTTGCGACGCGCTCGATTATGCGCACAATCGCGCGAACGTCATCCATTGTGACTTGAAGCCTGCAAACCTGATGGTGAATCAACGGGGCGATCTGAAGATACAAGACTTTGGTATAGCTCGCAGTCTAACTGATCCCGTCAGCCGGTTAACAGTGGAGCAAGGCCGGAGCGGCACGCTCGTTTATATGAGCCCACAACAACTCAATGGCGAGCGCTGGACACAGTTGGATGACATCTACTCGTTAGGCGCAACCATCTACGAATTGCTTACGAGCAAGCCGCCGTTTTATTCGGGCAACATCGATCGGCAGATTTGCGAGCGAGTTGCTCCTTCGATGACGGAGCGGAGGAAAGAATTGGACATCGAGCCGCCGCTCGTTCCACCGCTTTGGGAAGATGCGATCGCAGCATGTCTGGCAAAGGATCCGTCGCGGCGCCCACAATCGGCTGCCGAGGTTGCGCAGCGACTGCAGCTTGCCTCAAGGCAGACAAGAACAACAAGGAGGGCCCTCGGCAAGAGCTCGAACAAGAAAGCGCTGCTTATCGGTGGCATCGCGATGCTCTCCGTTCTCTCGCTTGCCGGCTTGTACTTGGGAGTATTGAAGCCGCAAGCCAAACCGGTATCACAGGCGGCTGCGATTCCGGAAAAATCGATTGCAGTCTTGCCCTTCGAAAACCGGAGCGAAGAAAAAGCGAACGCCTACTTTGCGGACGGTATCCAGGACGAGATTCTGACGCGGTTATCCAAGATTGCTGATCTGAAGGTGATCTCGCGCACATCGACGCAGCACTACAAAAGTGCGCCCGAAAACCTGCCTGAAATCGCCAGAGAACTTGGCGTTGCCCACATCGTGGAAGGCAGCGTGCAGAAGAGAGGTGACGTCGTGCGCGTGAACGTCCAGCTGATCAAAGCAGCCAATGATTCCCATCTTTGGGCCGACACATTTGATCGCAAACTGACCGACATCTTTTCGGTCGAAAGTGAGGTTGCCAAAGCTGTCGCCGACCAACTGCGCGTACATCTCACGGGCCGGGAAGAGCAAGTCATCAATGCCAAACCGACAGACAATCCTGAGGCCTACGATGCTTACCTGCGCGGTCTGGCTTATAATCTGAAAACGCAAACCACACCGGCGAACTCTCTTGGTGCACAGAAATATTTCAGAGAAGCGGTGCGGTTGGACCCGAAGTTCGCGCTTGCCTGGGCGCTGCTGTCGATCGTAGAGGCGCGCGGCTACGTCACACAGACTCTTCAACCAACGCTCGTCCTGCGTGAAGAGGTAAGGCAGGCGGCTGAAACCGCCTTCACTCTTCAGCCCAATCTCGGGGAGGCTGTATTGGCCAAGGGATTTTATCATTACGCCTGTCTTAAGGATTACGACACCGCCGTGCGTTACCTTGAACAAGCACGTCAGTTCCTGCCGAATAGCAGCCGGATTCCTGAGTCGCTGGCCTATGTCACCCGGAGGCGAGGCGAGTGGGAGCGGAGCGAGGCATACTTCAACGAAGCCGAGCGGCTTGACCCGCGCGACACTCTCCTACTCGTCGAGCATGCATATTCCTATATTTCCCTTCGGCGTTTCCCGGAAGCGCTCCGGAAGCTTGAGCAGGTTCTCGATATCACGCCGGACGACGTAGATGCTCTCGCGCTAAAGGCGAGTATCGCACAAGCGGAGGGAGACCTGCCGCGAGCAGCTGGACTACTCGCTCCGTTGTATCTGAACGCCGACGACACCCAGGCGTTGGAAGCACAAGTTTACCAAGCGATTTTGGAGCGCCGCCCTGCGCAAATCATCCCTTGGCTAAAGGAAATAATTGCCAAGCCCAATCCAACGCTGGGTTTCGTCAATGGCGAACTGCGCTTTTGGCTAGGCTGGGCGCAGGAAGTCGCAGGCGACCATGCCGCCGCCTACGAAAGTTGGCGACAGGCACGCAAAGAACTGGAACCTTTTCTCAAAGAACAGCCGGACAATTATAGCCTTATTGGAGATCTCGCGCTGACCATGATGGGTCTCGGTGACAAGGCCGCCGCGTTGGCTCTGTCGGAAAGCGCCATAGCCGCGAATCCAATTGAGAAGGACGCGATGCGCGGTCCGGTCTCAATCGAGATCCTTGCGCGGGTGGCAGCGCGCATGGGAGAACCCGATCGCGCCATCGTCGCTTTACAGAAACTACTTTCGATACCGTATGCAGGTCCACTGGCTGACAACGCCCCGCTTACTCCGGCGCTGCTCCGGCTGGATCCGATGTTCGATCCGCTCCGGAATGATCCGCGCTTCCAAAAACTCGTCGCTTCGCCCGCGCCAAAGTAATCCTGGCCCGATTTATAGTTCGTCAACGCGGGGCTTGTGCAGCGCTATTGGTTTAAGCCAATCTCGGCTGGTTCAACCAGCCATTGCAACCATTCCCAGATCGTCTCGCGATCCAACGCTACACGTCGCTGATTAACTCGGCGGCGGGGGTGGAGGCGGCGGAGGCGGCTTGGGCGTCGGCGTCGGCGTCGGCTCGTTTGGCCCCGGGTAATTTGGGTGTTGTTCAGAAGCATTTGTCACAGTCATACGAACAGTCTGACTTGATTCGTTTCTAATGTCACGCTTTTTTCAACGTTTGTTTTCGTTGGCGCTCGAAGTCTGCACCGAGACATTCCCGCCCGTCGAACATCAGTTTAGGATAATTAGGACTGTGTTTTGCAACAAAGTGCAGAAACAATTGAATATATCCCCCGATGCGAAATCGTTCTCTCCAATGTTCAACCTCGGTTCCAGCATAAACACACGCGTCACCCTCGAACATTTCGACCTTGGTTTCGTTGAAGTTAGGAGGTTTTAGATGCACAACCGAGGGTCCGGCCCCCTTTGGAATTTGGATTGATACCGTTACTGAAATTTCGCAAGCAGCACGATCCCTGTGTCGGGCCAGCACTTCCCCTTTCGCATATTGACGTGTATAGGAGAAAGTCGGCGCCAAATCGAATCCAACCAGTCGGCTGACCTCCGGTCGAATCCATTCCAAGACCGCATCTAGCCCCGCATCGCCACCGAGAGATAATGATGACGGACACTGGCTGTCGTTGCAGAATCTGTTCTTGGCCATAAGAATGGCATAGTACACTTTCAAATACTCCAAAATCGTCGCCGGCAATATCCGTTTGACTAGCAGATATCGCCTTTTGCGGAACCTTCTGGCGGTTCGAACATAGTAAGTGTGAGGATGATCGCTCATGCTGGTCCAAGAGCCGAACTATATCTTTTCCGCATCGTGATTATCCTCTGTGCGTTCTAGGTCGATCCACCAAGCTAAATTCATGTCAGTTCCGTGATCCCTGAAAGGGAGAATTTGATACAACAAGACCGAGTCGAGTGGAGCTTTACCAAAGGCGGGCCCCCTGTAAAGAAAAACACTCAATAACCGGTCCTCGCTTAGCCGGGAAGGAGGCGCCGCAGGAGGGCGAAAAAAGACTCCGTTCAACGCAAAGGAGGCTACGATGGCAGTCGTCGCCTTAACACGAAGACGGTGTATGCCATTCGAAGACGGTGTATGCCATTTCGTCATTCAGTGTGGACGGCCGCTCAATGTCGTACCGGAAATCGTAGACGCCGCACAGCTCCAGCGACGGAACCGAAGCGAGCAGCCGTCGAAATTGCCTTGGCGTGTACATGCGCAACTGAAACGCGTGCCGCAGGCGAAATTCCTTCGATCCGCGGCGCGCCATCAGGCAGACCTGAACGTCCTCAATCCGGCGGCGGAGATCGGTGCGTAGCACGCGCTGGGTTACGGTCACTTTTGTCTTCCCTCGCTGCCCCGTCCAGCGCCAAACGTCCTCTGCGTCCCTGTCCGGTGGGAACAGATGCAAGCCGAGAATATAGATGCCGCCCGGACGAACGCTACCAGCGATGCACTCGAGATGGGCGCGCGCCGCCTGCTCCGTCAGCAAGTGGCGAAACGTGTTGACAATGCAGTAGGCCGCATCAGCCGGTCGAGTGAGGCAAAAATCGGACATCTCGGCCTCGAATGTCTCACCATGGAGCCGGCGCCTTGCAAGCCGCCGTCGAAGGTAGCTCAACGCTGGCTGGCTGAGATCGAAGCCAGCAAATGACGAAAGGTGTTGATCAGGCAGTAAGCGGAATCAGCCGATCGACCGAGACGAAAATCGGACATCTCGGCCGGGAAGGTCTCAGCATACAGCCGCCGCTTTGCAAGCTGCCGTCGAAGGTAACTCAAAGCTGGTCGGCTCAGATCGAAGCCAGTCATTTCGTAACCTCGTCCCGCCAACGTCGCGATTAGTCGACCGGTACCGCAGGCCGGCTCCAAGAAGCGGCCAACCTTAAAGTGACAATACTTTCGGCATACTGCCTCGATGAAATCCGCCTCGCGCGAGGTGTTGGCTTGGAAGGCAATGTCGTAATATTGCGGATAATCATACCAGTTTGCCAAGAGCATGCGGCTCCTTGCCATGTTATTGAGGGACATCAAACTTGCATGGCTTTTGCCGAATTCACAGTAAACCAAATCGGAAGAGAGTATCGCTTTCCAGAAAGGACCTTTGGGACTGCGTGCACAAATTTGTGATTACTAGGGAAGCCAACCAATAAACCCGGCTTTGGCGCTATAACTACATCAAGATCGGGAAAAACCAGTTCACCTCCCGTGAAGTCGTCATTCAGATAAGCAAGTCCTGTGTAATCTCGTTGGGGGGTGTGATTAGGAACCCACCTCCTATGTTCTCTTCGCTCATTGTCCGCGTGCGGTATATGTGAATCCCCCGGCCATATACACCCGACGAAGAACGATTCGACAAACAATTCCGAGGTACTTAGATGCGTCTCGATCTTTTCTTTCAATCGCAGGGTTATATCACAGACCGAGCTAGCTGACTTGCTATCCACACCTCGAAGCGTGTAGTAATCGAGAAGTGGTCGACAATTATAATCTTTACTACACGCTAGCTCTGAATACTGATCGTATAGAGCAACTAGGAATCTACATTCTTGTAACGACAGAATATTCTCCAAAACGAGGATCCTATTTATAGGTTTGTTTTGCGCCACAGATTTTTCCAAATCAGCCAATGCGGAAACGCACATCGCGTATGGTTTTTCCGCCGAAGCGTTGCTTCAGTTTTCGCAAGATTTCACGCTTCGAGATTTGTTCGAGTTCGTAATGCAATGCCGGTTGGAGGACGCGGACGTAGAGGATTCCGTCGCGCAGCGCCACTGGTGCAGAATGCGCGGCGATAAATTCCCCAACGATCTTTGACCAGGCGTCGATTACTTCTGTTTCGTGCAGGCGCTCGCGGAGTCCGAGCCGCTGCATCAGTTTCGGAACCAGCTCTGCAGGCGACCGCCATCGATCTGTTCGAGTTTTTTTGTCAGGCAAACCGCGCCATTCAGCGATCACGGCAGCGCGAAGCGAAGAGTTCACCAAAATCATTTAGCCACAGATGGACACGGATGGAACACAGATTTTTGTGGAGGCGCTTGTACCAAGCGCCTCGGCGGCTGACACAGCCGCCTCTACACTGCTTCAACGCTTCAACATAAGGCGGCACAGCCTCAATACTTCCGCCGCATGTGGCTTGGCAGAATGTTGAGCTCATCGCGATATTTCGCCACGGTGCGCCGGGCGATCGGAATGCCGCGTTCCGCCAGAATCTCGACGATCTCGTGATCGCTCAACGGCGCGCTGCGATTCTCGTGCTTCACGAGATCGAGAATCGCTCCTTTCACGCTGATGTTGCTCAGCGATTCACCGGTCGTGGTTTCATAACCGGACGTAAAAAAGTATTTCATCTCGAACACGCCCTGTGGCGTCGCCACGTATTTGCCGGACACAGCGCGGCTCACTGTGGTCTCGTGCACGCCCACTGCATCGGCAACCTCTCCCATCCGCATTGGCTTCAGATGCGAGGGGCCATGTTCAAGGAAATCGCGCTGCCGTAAAACGATTTGCTGCGCGATGTTGAAAATTGTTTGCTGTCGTTGATGGATCGAGCGGATAAGGAATTTTCCGCTCCGGATTTTGTCGCGGATGTAATTCTTAACTTCGCTGCTCTGGGCGTCGCCAGATGCGATGATGTCCTTGTAAAGATTGCTGATCCGCAGATGCGGAATCTGCTCATTGTTTAAAGTGATCTGATACTCGCCATCCACCTTTTCCACCACCAGGTCGGGCAGCACATAGTTTTGCGGCGCTGCAGCGAAAACCTGACCAGGGCGAGGATTTAGCCGCGCAATGTTGTCGGCAGCCTTTTGCACGTCATCAACGCTGATTCCCATCCGGCGCGCGATTTCCGGAAAGCGTCGCCGGCCCAAATCTTCCATGTGCTCGGACACAACCTTGTACTCGAGGCTGCGCTCCTTCCCTGCTCGCCGTAACTGAATGAGCAAGCACTCGCGCAAATCATGCGCGCCGACGCCCGCCGGATAAAAAGTTTGGATCAGAGCCAGCATCTTCTCGAAATCTTCCTTTGGAATACCAGAGTTCAGCGCCATTTCCTCCGGCGTGCTTTGGAGAAATCCGTTATCATCGATATTGCCAACGATGAGCTCCGCAGCTTTGCGATCAGTGGCACTGAGCAGGCTCTGATTCAGTTGCCCGATCAAGTTTTGGTGAAGCGTTTCCTGCACAGGAATGGAATCGAAAAAAAACTGGCGCTTATCTTGCGCTTCCCGCGAACCGCGAGAGCCAGCCGCGCCATAGCTCGCTGACTGCGCCATGTAATCACGCCATTCCTCATCCAGACTCGCGAGCTTCTGGAATTCGTTATCGAAATTTTCCTCTGCGGAAGCTTCAGCCTCGCTGGGTTCGTCGGGCGCAGGCAGGTCCGGCAATTCCTCGAGTACTGGGTTAGTCTCCATTTCCTGTTGCACGAGGTTGCGCAGCTCAAGCAACGGCGTCTGGAGAATCATCAGGCTTTGTTGCAGCTGCGGCGACAGAACTTGCTGCAGGGCGAGATTCTGTGTCTGCTGCATTCCCTGGCCGGCCATATGCCGAGTTTAAGGCGCGCCAGGCAACCAGCAAGCAATTCGGCGCAAGCCATGCGCTGTAGGCCGCTCTTTTTGGGAGGAAACCGCCGACCGCTCTCCAGCTCGGTCGTAAGCGGGACGCGCCACTACATCTTTCCGTTCACCATTATCCAGTCGATCGAGCCGTCGAACCCTACGATTTGCTCAAAAGGTTTGTCGTGTTCACTGCATTGCACCGCTACGAGATCGGCGCAAAATCCTGGCCGAATTCGTCCGATCATCTTTTCCTGATGCAAAGCCATCGCGGGATTGAGCGTTACCATTTTAACAATTTCCTCAGGTGAAATCGCAGGCTCACGGCGCTGAAACGCCCGCATCTCAGCGAACAAGCTCAGGTCCTCGTTACTCGCGAGACTATCGGTACCCAGGCAAATGTTGAATCCCAAAGAGCGCAGCCGCTCGAAAGGGAAGTGGCTGTGTTTGAAATAGTCGTGACTGCGTGGGCAATTCACGATGTGGAATTGTCTC
>Ga0209376_1005437_pt1 | contig 10598 bp, 11 predicted proteins | sample GraSoiAngelo_134_FD_185891 | JGI IMG/M metagenome (GOLD analysis project Ga0209376, IMG submission 185891) | Grasslands soil microbial communities from the Angelo Coastal Reserve, California, USA - 14_0929_05_30cm (SPAdes) (version 2) | ecosystem: Environmental > Terrestrial > Soil > Grasslands ... | reverse complement strand
ATTTACTGCTCCACATTCAGCGTGATCTGGCCGATTCCGCCCTCCACTTTCAGGTGAATTGTCGCCGGAGATTTTCCATAGGCATCGTTCGTGTAGGAGTCCCCATCGTGCTTCAGGCCATGCACGTCAATGGAGCCAATGCCGCCGGACGCACGAGCGATGACGCCGACGTTTTTCGGAAGGCGGATGGTGGCCTGGCCCACCCCCCCTTCAATGTCGGCGGTCAAATCGGTTTTGCGGTCACCGGTGAAGTCGACATCCATCTGTCCCGCCCCGAGATTGAGATCCAACCGGGTGAGTGGAACGTCGCGAAAATGCAGATCCCCTTGCCCCGCTCCCATATCCACTTTCAACTCCAGCGGAATGTCTTTACTGAAGTGCAGATTCCAATCGTTTTGGGAACGGCCGAAATGGAGGGAGTGAGACTCCTGAGAAATATTGAGTTGGCCGACGCCGCCGTCCACGTGGTAATCGACGCGCGGGGCGTCGAAGGAGTGGCTATACGTGAAGTCCGCGTCCAGCATGTGACTCGCGCCGCCGTTGATGGTGAGTTGTCCAGCGCCCATCTCGATCCTGGCGTGTGCCGACTTCGCTCCTTGCAGATCCACTGTTTGTACGTCATGATGCGATCCCGCATCGAAGCCGTGGCGGCGGGAAAAACTGCGCCCGTGCCACAGTAGCACGACCAGCACAAGAACAAACGCGATCGCACCAATGCTAGCGCCGATGGAAACTCCTGGCGGCGCGTTGGGATTGCGGCTTCGATAGGTGCTGTCCCAAATCTTACCGACGCCGATAAAAATGAGAATGAGCGGCCAGTAGATCCCGAGGATTGGCAAGGGATCGAAAGCCGGACGCCAGTTGTGCAGCAGAAAGAGAGCACCCACAGTAATAAGGACGATTGGAAGGACGAGAGACACTCTTCTGGGATTGCCGTCCTGGGGCATGGCACACCTCCGCTACCTTGTACTACGCACGCAAACGGAAAATAGTTCAGCGAGCGGTAGGTATCAATGTACAACATCAAAGCGTCATGTAATAACCGGGAGAGCCGGGCTGAAGCCCGGCTTCTATATGTGATCGAAATTGTAGAGTAGCGCTGTCGAAGAACGGGGTGTGGTAGAGTTCCGCTGAAAAGGGCTCGAGAGGCCGGAACATGAAGGACTTTGAGAGAATTTTCTGGATCGTTCTGGATAGTGTGGGAATCGGAGAGCTTCCGGATGCCTCGGATTATGACGACGTGGGCAGGAACACGCTTGGACACATTGCGGAATCGCGCCCGCTGGAAATCCCCAATCTGGTGCAGCTCGGACTGGCAAATATCGCTCCATTGAAACATCAGGCGCCGGCCACTGCACCACTTGGCGCGTACGGAAAAGGCGCGACGCGCTCTCCGGGAAAAGATACGACGACGGGACACTGGGAAATGGCGGGAGTATGGCTGGACCAGGCGTTCCCGGTTTACAAGAACGGATTCCCGAAGGAATTGATCGAAGAGTTCGAGAAGCAGATTGATCGGAAGACGATTGGAAACAAACCGGCCTCCGGCACAGAGATCATCAAGGAACTGGGTGAAGAACACCTGCGGACGAGTAAGCCGATTGTGTACACGTCGGGCGACAGCGTGTTTCAAATCGCCACGCATGAGGACGTGGTCCCCATCGCCGAACTCTACCGCATGTGCGAAATCGCACGGAAACTGCTGGACGGCCCACATCGCGTGGGACGGGTTATCGCGCGCCCGTTCACGGGAACGCCGGGAAATTTCGTAAGGACCACGCGGCGGCACGATTATGCGGTGGACCCGCCGAAGCCGATGCTCATGGATGTCCTCGCGGAACGAAAGACTCGCGTATTCGGAGTTGGCAAGATTCATGACATTTACAACGGGCGGGGAGTGGGAGAATACGTCACGACGAAGGGTAACGCCGACGGCATGGAGAAAATGGCGGCCGCGGTTCGTGAGCGCGAGAGCGGACTGATTTTCTGCAACCTGGTGGATTTCGACATGCTGTATGGCCACCGGAAAGACGTTGAAGGATTCGCCGAATCGCTGGAAGAGTTTGACCTCATGCTCTCGGATTTTTTGCCGATGCTAAGTCTCTCGGACATGTTGCTGATCACCGCGGACCATGGCTGCGATCCCGATCCGCGCTGGCCGACAACGGACCATTCGCGGGAGTACGTGCCAATTCTGGCGTATTCGCCGGGAGGCGGTGCGGGCGTGAACCTGGGAGTGCGCGACACGCTTGCGGATATGGGGCAGACGATCGCAGAGAATTTTGGCGGGACGATTCCGCATGGGAAGAGTTTCTTGAGTGAAATGAGGAAGCAACGGAGTAGTGAAGTCGCAGGGTAGGCGGAAGTGGTTGCCGTGGCTGATGAAGTCTCTCGAAGTCCTGCGTTTCGGAACAAGTATTTTGGCGCGTGCCCGCTGTGGGCTAATAGAATGACTCTCCGACCCTGCGTTAAAACCAGTCGCTGCGATACGCCACCCACCAACTGAAGAGGCCGATGGGAATGGTGGCAAGAAGCGACCACATGATGGGCAACGTGAAGTCCGCTATCAGCCCGAGCGAAACGAAAATGCCCCAGAAGACCTTGCGTTCCATTCCTCTATTCTAGCGCGCAATCCCACTATCGCAGTTTGCCGATGAAGAGATTTCCATGAAGTGCACATAGCGAGTGGCCAGCGTACCGCCCTGAGGACATGATTGACCGACCGCCAGTATGACTGATAAAGTAAGGGAAATGGACCGCTCACGTGGATTGCGTGGGCGGTTTTTTTATTTGCGCGACATTTTTTGATGAAAGGAGCCGGTGGTATGACACCAACAAGTTCGCCCGGACGGATCGAAATTCTGAACGGAGTGCCGATCTACTTTGAAGTGCATGAAAGCGGCGAGCACGGCCAGCGCCGCGCGGGAAAAGGAAAAAGCAGATCCCTCGCTGCGCTCGGGATGACAAAAGAAGGAGGCGGGAGCGGGGAGCCACTGCTTTTGTTGCATGGGTTTTCAGGTTGCAGCCAAGATTGGTCCGCGTTCATCAAAATGCGGAGGGAGCCTGGAGGATGTGAATTTCAGTTGATCATTCCGGACATGCGCGGACATGGGCGGTCGTTTGCATCACGGGAGGATCGCTCTGCTAACACGAAAACCACACAGCCGCGTTCGGCAAGCTCAGGGCAAGCAGGATTGGCTGTGCCACGGGAGTTTTCTCCGTGGCGGCATGACGAATCGGCGGCGGACATGTATGCCCTGCTCGATCATCTGGGAATCAAAACGTTTAAGGGACTTGGCGTGAGCGGAGGGGGAAACGTTCTGCTGCACATGGCGACGAAGCAACCGGAGCGTGTGAAAGCGATGGTGCTGGTAAGCGCGACGAGCTACTTCCCTGCTCAGGCGCGACAGATCATGCGAGCTTACCCCGATAATTTGCCGGCGGCGGAACGAGAGAATCTGCGGAGGCGCCACCCCGGCGGGGACACTCAAATTGACGCGCTCCTTGCGAGCACCAAAGGATTTGCCGACAGCAACGACGACATGAACTTCACACCGGCTCATCTGGGAACAATTACGGCGCGCACGCTGATAGTGCAGGGCGATCGTGATCCGCTCTATCCGCTAGAGATTTCGGTGGAGATGGCGAAGGCCATCCCGCGCTCAAGTTTATGGATCATGCCCGATGCGGGGCACGGCCCCGTTCTTGGCGAACCTTGGCCGGAGTTTCTGAAAACGGCGGCGGTGTTTCTACACGGCTAAGGATGGGATGAAGCTCACGATTGAGTGTCCCGCGGCTGCCCAACTCATGTAAACTCCTGGACATTGTGGATACAGAATGAGAGCGACACAAAGTCCTCCTATGATAGACAAGAGCAAGTCTCTCGGGCGAATCTTCGTAGCCATTTCCCTGGTTGTTTTCGGGGTCCAACATTTTATTTATGGCGGATTCGTGGCAACTCTGGTGCCTGCGTTTATGCCGGGGCGGCTGTTCTGGGCGTACTTTGTTGGCGTAGCGTTCTTTGCAGCAGCTGCCGGAATTCTATACAGACCAATGGCCCGGCCAGCCGCAACCATGCTGGGAGTGATGTTTTTTCTCTTTGTGGTGCTGCTGCACATCCCGAGGATCGCTGGTAATTCCAGCAATGGGAATGAGTGGACCAGCGGATTCGTGGCCCTGGCCATGTGTGGCGGCGCCTGGATTCTTGCCAGCGCCGCTCCCCTGGAGGAGCGCGAAAAGGCGGATCCGTTTCTCAAACTCGGACGATACTTCTTTGCTTTGGCTTTTGTGGCTTTCGGCATTCAGCATTTTGTTTTTGGCCGTTACACGGCAGGACTGGGACCCCCTTGGATACCGGGGCAACCGCTTTTGGCGTATCTCTTCGGCGTCATCTTGGTTGGAGCAGGCGCTGCGATTTTCATTGGGAAGAAGATGCGCATGGCGGCGACTCTCCTGGGAACGATCACCTTCTTGTACTTCCTGCTGCTTTACGTTCCTCCCATCATCGGCCAATTGCACAACCCGGGTCCGTGGACCAGCGGATTCGAGATCCTGGCCCTCTGCGGATGCGCTGTGATACTGGCCGACAGTTTGCCGAGAGAGTAAGACGAACGGGTCTGAAGACCCGCCACTACAAAGATAATCCGGAGAGATCCCTCACTTCGCTGCGCTCCGTTCGGGATGACGACGCTTCATCGCGTCGTGAGAAAGATCCTTCGACTCGTCCGCCGCGGCGCACTCGCTCAGGATGACTATCCGACGAGGATAGTCAGTTGCCGGCGGCGGAAGCCTTTTCGGTGGGCGCGTAGTAGCCGTTGCGGGTGCGGGCAACGAGCTTGCCACGGCCGCGCGGGGGAATCACATCGACAGTGACGGCGCGGAAAGTGCCATCACGGCGAGTGTTACTGGAATAGTAGGCCAGAATGTACTGGTTGCGGATGTCGTGCGCGACCTGTTCGCAGATGTTGTGCACATCATCGACATTTTCCGGAAAGTAAGCCAAGCCGCCTGAAGCAGCAGCAATTTGCTAGAGCACTTTGCGGGCGCGCTTGGCTTCCTTCTTGTTTTCCTGGCCGAGGAGCCCGATGGTGTAGATTACCGTGTCGGTCTTCTGGACTTCGCGAATCATTTTCTCGAGGGAATTGCGGCTGGCGTTGTCTTCGCCGTCGGTGACAACGAGGAGCACCTTCTTGTCCTTGGAAGCTTTCTTAAGATGGTCAAGGGAACCGAGGATGGCATCGCGCATGGCGGTGCTGCCGCGGGAATCGATGCGTTCCAGGGCTTCCTTAAGCTCGGGAATACTGCTGGTGAAATCCCTGTCGAGATCGAGATAGAAATCGTCGTTGAAGTTAACGACGAAAGCTTCGTCCTGGGGATTGCTGGCCTGCACGAGAGTAATGGCGGCTTCGTTGACGCGGGGCCGTTTGTCACGCATGCTGCCGCTATTGTCGATCACTAGCCCCATGCTGACGGGCACATCTTCGCGCTTGAAAACAGAAAGCTTTTGTTCAACTTTGTCCTCGAAGACGCGGAAATTTTCCGGCTTCAGCCCGTCGGCGAAGCGCTGCCGGTCGTCGATGACTGTCGTGTGCAGAACGACCAGATCCACGTTGAGGATAATTTTCGAACCTTGCTTGCCGACGTTGGGATCTTGGCCGGGCGGCGGAGGCGGGGGTACGGGAATCTGAGCAAACGCGCTGGAACCGAGGACAGCCGCAGCGCAGAGCAGAAGAAAGAACCTGCGCAGCGCAGGAAAGAGACGCCGGAAGTAATCAGTGGCTGGGGGCGTAATATCCGGTTTTTGAATACACGCTGAGCGGGGGAAGCCCTTTGGGCGCCCGCAATTTGATCTTAAGCTTGCGCCAGCGCGCGTCGTGAGCCTTGTTGCTTGGTCGATAGCCGAGGACATATTGGTTTCGCAGCTCCATGCCGATTTTTGACGCAATATCCGGAAGATCATCCAGCTTCTCCACGGCAAACACGCGGCCACCGGTCATTTCCGTTACTTCGCTGAGCAGGGACGGGCCGCTCAACTCTTCCGGGGACCGGTTGCGATAACCAAGCGGGTCAAAGATTCCGACGGCATAGAGCTGGGTGTCTGCTTCTTTTACCAGCCGCTTGATATCGCTTTCGTTGTACCTACTGTGATTATCACCTCCATCAGATAGGATGAGCAAGGCACGTTTGGCGTTGTGTGCACCCCTCATCTGGCTGAGACCAAGATAGATGGCGTCGAGGAGCGCGGTGCGGCCCTTGGGCACGGTCAGCATCATGCGGCTCTGCAAGTCTTCCACACTGTTGGTGAAAGAACTGGTCAATTCAGCGCGCTCGTTGAAACTGACAAGGAAAAATTCATCCTGGGGATTGGCGATCTTGAAGAATTGAACCGCGGCTTCGCGGGCTTTGCCGACTTTGTTGGACATGCTCCCGCTAAAATCAAAGATCACGCCGATGGAGATGGGCACGTCTTCGGCGGAAAACGTGACGACTTCCTGTTCGATGTTGTCTTCGAAGACGCGGAAATTGTCGGTTTCAAGGCCGGTGACCAGGCGGTTGTAGGGGTCGGTGACGGTTACGTTGACGAGCGCGAGGTCCACATCAAAATGAATGGTTCCGCCGGGTTTGAAGGGCGTGCCCGCGGTATCTTTCCGCACGTCGTCTTTCTTGACTTCCTTCACTTCCTCGCGCTTGGCTTCGTCCTTGGGCTTGTTTTCGTCGGAAGTGGATTGCGCCGCGGCAGGAAGGGCGGCTTGCAACACGGACAGGCAAACGATCAGCAGGACTTGGAGCGAAAAGGATAGAACGCGAAAACCAGGTAAATCGCGTTTCACGGCACCCCCGTCATCCCGGCCTACTGGGATGGCCGCGCGGTTGGGACTACCAGAAATTCTATCACTCGGCTTCCCGAAAACAAGAGCAATTGCTTGATGTTCATTATTGAACAATTTGATGGGCCGGACGGAGCAGTTGGCGTGTGGTAGCATCGCCGAACGAGAAATCTCCCTCGAAATCGTAGACTGTGCGCAGAGAGCTTTTATTCCGCGTGAGTGGAGAATGAGAGGAGCTCAGCTTGGCTAAGGTAGTGGTAGTCATTCCCGCAAGGTATGGTTCGACCCGGTTGCCCGGGAAGCCGCTGCTGTTGCTCGCCGGGAAGCCGATGATTCAGCGGGTGTACGAACGCGCCAAGCTGGCGGCGCGCGTTGATCGTGTGATCGTGGCGACCGACGACGAGCGCATCGTGAAAACGGTGGAAGGCTTTGGTGGTGAGGCGAGAATGACGCGGAGCGAGCACCGCACCGGAACGGAACGCGTCGCGGAAGTGGCGGCGCGCGAAGAAGGCGACGTTTTTGTAAACGTGCAGGGAGATGAGCCGCTACTGGATCCGAATGCCATCGATGTAGCGGTGAATTCCCTGCTGGAAGAGCCGCAAGCTTCGATCAGCACGGTGGCGACGCCTATCAAAACGCCCGGCGACATCATGGACCCCAACGTGGTGAAGGCCGTGCTGGACTTCGACGGGAACGCGATTTATTTCTCGCGCGCGCCGATTCCCTGGGTGCGGGATACGGGGAGCAAGATTCAAGTACGGCATCTGAAACATCTCGGACTCTACGTTTTTCAACGCGATGCCTTGTTGGAGTATCCAACGCTACCGCAGGGCGAGCTGGAACGCATCGAGCAGCTCGAGCAACTTCGCTGGATGGAGAACGGATGGAAGATTCGCGTGGCGGAAGTGGAGCACGACGCGATCAGCGTGGACGTGCCGGAAGACGTGACGCGTGTGGAGAAGCTGCTGGAGAAATGACATCGCCCGGACATTGTCTGACCGGGCGGGTCATTGCCACTCGACCTAATTCATCAAGGCTGTCTCGCAATCGAACCCGCGAGGACGCGGTTGTTATCCACGCCCACCAAAAGAACAGTGTTCGCATCCACAGCGTGACGGGAAAGTGGTTGTCAGGACCAAAGTGTTTGGACCAGTGCCTGGCGCAGTGACGGTGAGGGGGCCGCTAAATTGAATATCGAAGAACTGCTTCCCTGCTCCGAACTCATTGAAATCCATGATGCCGCTGGCATTGTTTCCGGAGGTGGAAGTCAGGTGCAACTGGCCGACGAAGTCCGCCTCATCGGTGTCCACTCCGCTCCAAACGAAGGCGAAGTCACCAGCAAGTCCGGTGGCAGAGATGGGGCCCGCCGTCTGGGCTAGGAGTGTGCCGTCGCTGGTGATCCCGGAGTCCGTCTCCTGGAAAACGGCCTTTGTCGGCGAAATCATATAGAAGATGAAGGAAAAGGTTCCGGCGTTGGAGTCCCTCCAAGTTGCCGTGCCGCCGCCAAGTCCATTGGCATCGACGGTGTAACTTCCGGTGACCGTACCGCCCTGAGACGGAAGTAGTGTCATCGATCCGTTGTTGTTCTCATCGAGAAAAATCTCAGAAAGATTGCCGGCGCCATCCGCGGTGAAGCGGCCCGCTGTGGCAATCGGCCCGGTTGAACTGGCTCCTCCGAGCAGAAACGCAAAGCCGTTGTTCAGCGAGGCGTCACTAAATGCAATGTTTTGCTGCGCAAAGGCCTCCCCGGAGAATTCGGTAGGAAAATCCGTGCCCAGCAGTTTCAGACGAGTGGCATCGACGATATAGAAAGCAAAATTGTGCCCTGCAATGTTGGCGGTGCCGCGTCCAAAGTTAGTGCCATCGCCATTTGTATCTACCTGATAGAATGCGCCCGCTGGAAAAAGCTGTTGATTGGATGGCGTGCCCGCTTCATTGGAATCAAATAGACCTGAATTAATCCCGCCCGCACCATCGGCTGTAAAGCGTCCGATGACCGATTCGGGATTCAATCTAACGTTGATGCCAGCGACGTCAAAAACGTAGTCTCCGGCGATCGCTGGGTTGGAGAAGGCCGCGGTGTTCTGTCTCTGGAACGAGCCACTGGCAGTCGAGTTCAAATCGGTCTGCGCAATCACGCCCTGGCTCGAGGAGGACAGCGTGATGCTGTAATTTGTAGTGCCGGTGTTATTCGTTAGGTGTAGAGTTCCGCGGCCATCGGCGCTAATGGAATAGTTGCTATTGGAGAATTGCAGGGTGAAAACCCCGGTGCAAACGTTCACGTCCTCCAGGCCACCTGTAATATGGCCGTTGCCGTCCGCGGTGAAACTGCCGACTCGAGTAAAAGCACTGCTAAACCCTGCACAGAGTTCCGTGCCGCTCATCGAAAATGCGTACTGGCCCTTCAAGCTCGCGTTGGAAAAGTTTCCCGATGGCGGAGGAGGGGGCGGCCCGACAACGGCGGTACCGTTGCTGCAGCCAGTACACAGAGAGACTACTACTATCGCGGCCAGCGGAAAGAAGCGCTTGATGGAGAGACTCATCGCGCACCTGCTTTGGTGGCGAGTTGGGCGCGCTGGGCGGGAGACAGAGCACGAGCGCCAGCAAAGGAGAGCGGCGCGCCCTTCGTAGTACGTACCGTGAGAGACTGCCCGCCCTTTTGGATCACGCGAACGAGAAAGACGCTTCCCTGCCGTGTGGTGGAATTCACGCCCACGACTCTTACCGAATCACCCTTGGCCACAGAAAAGTGGTTGGCATCAAGGTAGGAGGCCGCCCCAAGATGAACGTCCATAGTGCCGCTCGCAGTCTGCAGAACGACGTGGGCTCCGATCGGCGGTGCCGCGGCTTCCGCGGAGTAGCTCAGGACTGTGCCTTCCATCACAGTTTCCCGGGTTGTGTCATAAGCAAGGCTGCGCGCTGCGGCCTGCTGCGGCCGCTTAGCTAACTGTTGTGCCCAAACCATGTTGCCGGGGAACAGCAAAAGCGCTGACAGGAAACCTGCCATCCTGATGAGATATGTTTTGTGCATCTCAGACCCCCGGAGACTGATTCATCGCGGCAAACCTCTCATTCTGCAAAGAGTGTCGAGTCTGCCGGCTTCAAAATGATTCCTAGTTATAGGAACACTGCCTATCAGAAAAGTTGCGCTGCCGTCTCCGCGTGTTCGCAGTTGTTCAATTCTTTAGACGGCTGCCTCCTCTATGCTGGTTTCTGGAAACCGGAAAATGTGTTTAATTTTGAACTGGAAAAGTGCCATGCTGCCGAACGGTTCGCGGGGCAAGCGATGAAAAATCGTTTTGGGGAAACAAAGTGTTCGATTTGACAGAATTGCGAGTCCCGGCCATAATTGTGCCTACGTCACTCCTGTGGAGGGCTGACAAGCCCGGCGTGAGAACGCGGGCTACACGGATGGCGCCAAAATATATTTTTGTAACCGGCGGAGTTGTATCCTCACTTGGGAAGGGCGTAGCTGCCTCCTCGATCGGCTGTCTCCTCGAAAGTCGCGGTTTCAAAGTCACCCTGCAGAAATGCGACCCGTACCTGAACGTGGATCCCGGCACGATGAGCCCGTTTCAGCATGGTGAAGTGTTTGTAACCGAAGACGGCGCGGAAACGGACCTCGATCTTGGCCACTACGAGCGGTTCACGCACGCCCAGCTTTCCCGCGACAATAACTGGACCACCGGCCGGATCTACGAAACGATCCTGACGAAGGAACGCCGCGGAGATTACCTCGGAAAAACCGTGCAGGTGATCCCGCACGTCACC
>Ga0209376_1005430_pt1 | contig 10610 bp, 11 predicted proteins | sample GraSoiAngelo_134_FD_185891 | JGI IMG/M metagenome (GOLD analysis project Ga0209376, IMG submission 185891) | Grasslands soil microbial communities from the Angelo Coastal Reserve, California, USA - 14_0929_05_30cm (SPAdes) (version 2) | ecosystem: Environmental > Terrestrial > Soil > Grasslands ... | reverse complement strand
GGCCGATCAAGCCACCGGCGGGCCGCTGGATCGAGGTCGACCTGTCTCGCGCCGAACGCGAGGGACTCCTGCGCACCGTGCCGCGCGCCGTGGACGCGGCGCGGGACGCGGTGCGTTTTGCCGACGGTCGCGAGCTGCGCCCACGCACGGTCATCTGGGCCACGGGCTTTCGCGTCGACGACTCGTGGATCGACGCACCGTCGAGCGACCGTGGCGTGGCGATCGGCCGGCACCGGCGTGGACCGCTTCCCGGGTTGTATGTCCTGCGGGTGGGACTGCTCGCGTCGCTGTACTGGGGCGGGCTCGCGGTCGCGGCGGATATCGCGCGGCGTCGCTAACGCGCGGTCCACCCCATATCGATGAGCTGCGCCGAGCCGGTGATGCCCGACGCCTCGTCGGAGCAGAGGAACGCGACGTACGCCGCCACTTCGGATGGCTCGAGTAGTCGTTTGATCGCGGCAGCGGCGAGCATGATCTTCTCGATCACCTCCTCCTCGCTCATCTTGTTCACGCGCGCCTGATCGGCGATCTGTTTCTCGACGAGCGGCGTGCGCACGTACGACGGGCACACCGCGTTCACCGTGACGCCCTTGTCCGCCGCCTCGAGCGCGACGGTCTTCGTCAGGCCCATGAGCCCGTGCTTCGCGGAGACGTACGCCGACTTGTATGGCGACGCGACGAGCCCATGCAGCGACGAGATGTTCACGATGCGTCCCCAGCGTTTGCGGTACATGTCCGGGATCGCGTACTTCGTCAGCAGGAACGCGCCGATCAGCATGACGCGCACGAGATGCTCCCAGCGGTCTTCGGGGAAGTCCTCGATCGGCGAGACCTCCTGCAGGCCGGCGTTGTTCACGAGGATGTCGACGCCGCCCCACGCGCGTCGTGCGCGCTCGACGAGCGCACGGCAGTCGTCGCGCGAGGACATGTCGGCGCGCTGCGCGACCGCATCCCTGAGCGGCGCGGCGACGCTGCGCAGCGCGGGTTCGTCGATGTCGGCGAGCAGGACACGCGCGCCGCGCGACGCGAGATCCTCGGCGATCGCGCGACCGATACCGCTCGCCGCACCGGTGACGAGCGCGGCCTTGCCGCTGAGGTCGACGCTGATGGAGCTCACGGCGCGGCTACGATAGCCGCGCGATGAGCGTGCTCGAGACGCGCGAGCTCTCGAAGGACTTCGCGGGCTTTCGCGCCGTCGACCGCGTCTCGATCGCGCTCGACGATGGCAAGGTCCACGCGCTGGTTGGCCCGAACGGCGCCGGAAAGACGACGCTCTTCCACATGCTGACCGGGTTCGTCCGGCCGTCGGCCGGGCGCATCGTCGCATTCGGCGCCGACGTCACGGGGCTTGCCCCGTTCCGGATCAGCCGCATGGGCATCGCGCGCTCGTTCCAGATCACGAGCCTGTTCGACCGGCGCACCGTCCTGGAAAACGTCGTCCTCGCGCTGCACGTGGCTGACCCCGTCAACCTTCGGTTCTGGGAATCCGAGCGTGCGGTCGCCCGGTACCGCGACTGCGCCAGCGCGATCCTCGAGGAGGTCGGGCTCGCGGCGGTGGCCGCGCGAACGGCCGGAAGCCTTCCGTACGGCCAGAAGCGCGCGCTGGAGCTCGCGCTCGCCCTCGCGCTCGAGCCGAAGGTGCTCCTGCTCGACGAGCCGACGTCCGGCATGAGCCTCGAAGACGTACAACGCACGATCGCGCTCGTCCGGCAGGTCCGCGCCGGCCGCACGGTCCTGCTCGTCGAGCACAACATGGGCGTCGTCGCCGAGCTCGCCGAGCGCGTCATCGTGATGCAGCAGGGCCGCGTCATCGCCGACGGACCGTACGAGGCCGTCCGCCGCGATCCGGCAGTCATCACCGCGTATCTGGGGCAGACCGATGCTTGAGGTCCAAGGGCTCACCGCCCGCTACGGCCAGGCGCAGGCGCTCCACGACGTGTCGTTCTCGCTGAATGAGGGCGAGCTCGTCACCCTCGTCGGACGGAACGGTGCCGGCAAGACCACGACGCTGCGCTGCGTCATGGGCCTGCACCGCCAGATGACCGGTGTGATCCGCCTTCGCGACCGCGACCTCGGTGGGCTCGCGCCGCATGAGCGTGCGCGGGCCGGGCTGGGCTATGTCCCCGACGACCGTGGTATCTACGCGACGCTGACGGTCGAGGAGAATCTGCTGCTCCCGCCGCAGATCGGTCCGACTCACTGGCCGCTCGATCGCGTGTACAGGGCGTTCCCCGTGCTGAAGGAGCGCCGTCGGCACCCTGGCTCGAAGCTGTCGGGTGGCGAGCAACAGGCCTTGGCGATCGCGCGCGCGCTGCGCATGGGCGCGCGGGCCGTCTTGCTCGACGAGCCGACCGAGGGCCTCGCACCGGTGCTCGTGCAGCAGCTCCGCGACATGCTGCTCGAGGCGAAGCGCGACGGCTTGACGATGCTGCTCGTCGAGCAGAATCTGCGTTTCGCGATGGCAGTCGCGGACCGCCACTATCTGCTCGCGGGCGGAAGAATCGTGCAGACGCTCGGCAACGCCGAGATCGCTTCGCGCGAGCATGAGCTTCTACGGCACCTCGGTGTCTGAGGCGTTCGACGAAAAAGGGAGGTTCGATATGAAACGCGTGATCGCGCTCGCAATGGTGGCCGCGGTCATGGCCGCGGCCTGTGGCGCTGCCGCACCGAGCGGCGGCGGAGCGCCGGCCACGGCGGTGAAGCTCACGAGCGGCAAGCTCGTGATGGGTGTGATCAACGACCAGTCAGGCGTCTATGCCGACCTGTCCGGGAAGAACGCCGTCGAAGCCGTGAAGATGGCGGTCGAGGACTTCAAGGCGAAGTACGGTGACAACGCCCTCGGCGGGCAGATCGAGGTGATCACCGCCGATCACCAGAACAAGCCCGATGTCGCGAGCTCGAAGGCGCAGGAGTTCTACGAGCGCAACAATGCGAGCGTCATCTTCGACGTTCCGACATCGTCAGCTGCCCTCGCGATCGCAAAGGTGGCCGGAGACCAGAAGAGGCTGTACATCAACATCACCGCGGCCACGACCGACCTCACTGGCGCGAGCTGCAACAAGTACACCTTCCACTACGCCTACGACACGTACATGCTCGCCGCCGGCACGGGCAAATGGGTGACCGAGAACCTCGGCAAGCAGTGGTACATCATCTATCCGAACTACGCGTTCGGTCAGGACATGGAGAAATCCTTCCGCAGTGCGGTCACGAAGTTCGGCGGCAACGTGATCCAGAGCGACGGCTCGCCGTTCCCGAACCAGACCGGTGACTTCTCGCAGCTGCTCCTCAAGGCCGGACAGCTGAAACCCCAGGTGCTCGGCGCGATGCAGGCAGGTGGCGACCTGGTGAACGTCGTGAAGCAGTACAACGAATTCAAGCTCAAGGACCAGGGCATCAAGCTCGCGATCGGCCTGCTCTTCGATACCGACATCACGGCGATCGGCCAGGACAACATGGCCGGCGTCGTGTACACGACCCCCTGGGTCTGGAGCATGGATGACCAGGCGAAGTCGTTCGCCGACAAGTTCCTGAAGCGCACCGGCATCCGCCCGACCTTCGCTCACGCAGCGAACTACTCGGCGGCCTGGCAGTACATGGAGGCGATCCGCCGCGCCGGCACCGATGACGCCGACGCCGTGGTCAAGCAGCTCGAGGGCTACAAGTTCAACGATTTCTTCATCCGGAACGGCCAGATCCGCGCCGAGGACCACTGGGTGATGCACGACGCTCTTCTCGCGCAGGTGAAGCCGTCGTCCGAGGCGAAGGAGAAGTTCGACTACTCCAAGGTCCTGGGGACCATCCCCGCGGAGACGGCATCGCGTCCGCTCGCGGACGCCAACTGCAAGAAATAGGTCCTCACGGTACGGCGCGGCCTGCGGGCTGCGCCGTACCGCGCTGACGACGATGGATCTCGGCTACCTCTCCGTTCAGCTCTTCAACGGACTGGTGAATGGCGCGTTCTACGCGTTGCTCTCGCTCGGTCTCGCGATCATCTTCGGCGTCCTCGGCGTCGTCAACTTCGCGCACGGCGCGGTGTACATGCTCGGCGCGTTCGCCGCATATCTCCTTCTCCAGCAGGTCGGCATCGGCTTCTGGCCGGCGCTCCTCCTCGCACCGGTCGGGGTCGCGCTGCTCGGTGTCATCGTCGAACGTCTGCTCCTGAGGCGCGTCTACGGGCTCGATCCGCTGTACGGCTTCCTCCTCACGTACGGACTCACGCTATTCATCCAGGACGCGATGCGGCTGCGCTTCGGCATCCAGGGACAGCCGTACCCCACGCCCACGGAGCTCTCCGCATCGGTGTCCCTGGGGGTCGTCGGTTATCCGGTCTACCGCCTGTTCGTCATCGCGTTCTCGATCGCCATGTGTGCCGCGGTGTGGTTCCTGATCGAGCGCACGCGCCTCGGCATGGTGGTCCGCGCCGCGACCGAGCGAGGCGAGCTCACGCGCGCGCTGGGCATCGACGTCGATCGCTGGGTCACCGCGGTCTTCGCGTTCGGCATCGCGCTCGCGGCGCTCGCGGGTGTCCTCGCGGCGCCGATGCGCAACGTCGCGCCGCTCATGGGATCCGAGCTCATCATCCTCACCTTCGCGGTCGTGGTGATCGGCGGGATGGGATCGATCGTCGGCGCCGTCGCGGCCGGTTTCCTCATCGGCGCGCTCGCATCCCTAGGCGCGGTGTGGAGTCCCGCGCTCGAGAACGTCATCGTCTTCGCGCTCATGGCTGTCGTGCTGCTCGTGCGCCCGGCGGGCCTATTCGGCGCACGCGAAGCCACGTGAGGAGGCGCGATCTCGCGTTCCTGGCACTCGGCATCGTCGTCGCGCTCGCGCTCCCGCGCGTCCTCTACTCGGCGCTCGCGCTGCGCATCCTCCTCTGGGCGCTCTTCGCCGTGTCCGTCGATCTCCTCTTGGGGTACGGGGGCATGCTGTCGTTCGGCCACGCGGCATTCTGGGGTGGCGGCGGGTACGCCGCCGCGCTCCTCGCGAAGACCTTCGAACTCCCGTTCCCGCTCGCCGCGCTCGGCGGCATCGCCTGCGCGATGCTGCTCGCGGCGCCGATCGGCTACCTCGCGATCCGACGACGCGGTATCTACCTTGCCATGGTCACGCTCGCGTTCGCGCAGATGCTCTTCTACGTCGCGAACGAATGGCGCGGCCTCACCGGTGGCGAGAACGGTGTGCAGGGCGTGCCGAAGATCCTGCCTGGGCTCTCGGTCGGACGCACCGCGGACTTCTATTACGCCGCGCTGCCGCTCGTCCTCGTCGGTCTCTTCGTCGCGTACCGGATCGTCCACTCGCCGTTCGGACACGTGCTCGTGTCGATCCGCGACAACGAGGCCCGCGCCCAGGCGCTCGGGTATCCCACGCAGCGCTACAAGCTCATCGCCTTCGTCCTGTCGGGCGGCATCGCCGGTCTTGCCGGATCGCTGTACGCGATCGGCAACAGCTTCGCCTCACTCGACCTTCTCCACTGGACGACCTCGGGCAGCGCGGTGCTCATGACCGTCCTCGGCGGCATGGGAACGCTTTGGGGCGGTGCGGTGGGTGCCGCGATCGTCCTGCTGCTGGAAGATTCACTGTCGAGCGTGACCGAGGCGCCCGGTGTCGTGACTGGGGCGATCCTCATCGCCATCGTCCTCGGATTCCGTCGTGGTCTGTTGCCGGAGGCGGGACGCGCGATCGAGTGGGTCGCGCTACGGCGTCGAGGTGGGTAAGCCGGAGGGACGGGCGCTTCCCGAGGGGCTCGCCGACGGAACGGTCGAGCCAGTTGGCTTCAGCGAGCCGAAGGGCATGATTCCTCCGCCGTTGATGTGAAAGCGCACGGTGACCTCGTTCGAGACGATCTTCAGGGCATTCCGGTCGCTTACCGTGTCCGGCGCGTCGCCATCGACGACGAACGCGGTGAGCTCGACATCGATGTCAGTGCCCCAGAGCGTCTGGTCGACGAACCATGTCGCCTCCGCGGTCTGGCTGTCGATGCTCGACGTCGAGCGCGTCGCGACAGATGCGCCGCTTGCGCCGACCGACGCCGCGGTCGCCGTTGGGCTCGCGCCCACCGACGAGATGCCTGCGAGCGGCCCGAACGTGTTCGGCAGGCCAATGATCTGGAAGAGGCCGGCGAGGTTCACGTTCGGGTTCCCTGCCTGGCCACCCTGTGAGGTCGACTTCAAGAGGATGATGAGGCCGGGGAAATTCGGATGGCGCCCGGTCGTCCCACCACCGCGGATGCCGGGCTTCACCTTGTCGAGGGCGGGGCCAGCGCCCCTGGCGATGACGTCGACCGTCCAACCGATGCCGTTGATGCCGGCCTTCGTGCCGCTCTCGGGAACGACCACCTCGAGTTCGATCTGCGTTGTGGATGTGCGCGGGGTCGCGGTCGCGGCCACGCTGGCTCGCGCGGAGGCTGTGACGACGGCAGTCGCCGAAGGTGATGCCGACGCCGTTGTCGTGGACGGATTGCACGCGGTGAGAATGAAGGGAAGGACGGCGAGGTGCGCCAGGCGCCGGGCCACAACGTGGCCCGACGCAGACGGCGTGCCCTACGAGCCCGTCTTTACGAGGTCGTTAGACGGAGCGCGGCCCAGTAATCGCGCGCACAAGCGCGACGATGAGCGCACCGATGAGGAACAGGAAGACGATCGCAAGGAGTGCCGCGATGTCGAGCACCGGTGGTCCCGCCGGCTCGGGGAAGATGCCCTGGAACGGCCGAGTGAGCGGCTCGGTGATCCGATAGAGCGCCGCCACGAGCGCCTGGTTCGAATTCGCACCGGTGATCTTGAAGATGAAGCGCAGGAGGAGCAGGACCTCGAGGACCGTGAAGATCAGCGTCACGACGCTCGTCACGGTCCATACCGGCGTGTGTGTCGCTCCGCCGGTGACGCTGACGTTGGATGTCGTCGGCGCCGCCGTGGCCGCGGGCCTCTCATGCAGGTGCTCGATCCGTTCGACTCGCTCGACGCGTTCAGTGGGGTGTTCGTCGTGTCGTATAGCCATGCTTTCGCGAGCGAGCAGGGACCGTGCCAAGCCGGTAACCTGCCGAGCGTGGAGGCATACCCGTTCGCGTATCGACAGCGCGTGCGGTACGGCGAAACGGATCTGCAACAGGTCGTGTATTACGCGAACTATCTGCTCTACGCCGAGGTCGGCCGCGTCGCGTACCTGCGGCAGCTCGGCATCCAGTACGAGCGCGACTTCATCGCGCGCGGCATCGATTTCACGATCGGTGAGGCACACGTGAAGTACCGCGCGCCGCTGCGTTTCGATGAGGAATTCGATATCAAGGTGCGCGTCGGCGAGATCCGCCACTCGTCGTGGTCCTTCGAGTACGCGATCGATCGCGCCGACGGGCTGCACTGCGCCGACGCATCCACGGTCCAGGTCGTCATCGGTCGCGAGGACAAGCGCGCGGAGCGGATGCCCGAGGCGCTGAAGGCGACGCTCGAGCACGCGAAGGCGGGGGCGTAGGTGGACCTCGAGCTTCCCGAGGAACTGCGGCTACTTCAGTCGTCGGTGCGCAAGTTCGTCGACGAGACCCTCGCGCCGCACGAGAAGGAGGTCGAGGAGAAGGACGAGATCTCGCGCTCACTCATCGCCGCGATGGGCGAGTCCGGCCTCTTCGGCATCGGCCACGACGAGAAGTGGGGCGGCCAGGGATTCGGCAAGCTCGGCTACTGCGTCGCCGTCGAGCAGGCTGGCCGAGTGAACGCCTCGTTCTGGAACGTCGTCGGCGCGACCTCCGGGTTGTGCGGCACCGCGATCGAGCTCGGCGGGCCCGACGCCGTCCGCGAGCGCTACCTGCCCGATCTCTTCAGCGGGAAGAAGGTCGGCGCGTACGCGCTCTCCGAGCCGGGCGCCGGCAGTGACGCGGGAAGTTTGAAGACCCAGGCGAAGCGTGACGGCGATGCGTACGTCATCGACGGCGCGAAGACGTTCATCACGAATGCACCGATCGCGGAGGTGTTCGTCATCTTCGCGAACACCGATCCGAGCAAGGGCAACAAGGGCATCACGGCGTTCGTCGTCGAGCGCGGCACGAAGGGGCTCGAGATCGGGAAGAACGACGAGAAGATGGGCCTCCACGGCTCGACGACGGCGCAGCTCTACTTCCACTCGATGCGCGTGCCGGGATCACAGCGCGTCGGCGACGAGGGACAGGGTTTCAAGATCGCGCTCGGCACGCTCGACATGGGACGGCTCGGGCTCGCGGCGCACTCGGTCGGCATCGCGCAGCGGCTCCTCGACGCGAGCGCGCAGTATGCGAAGTCTCGCGTGCAATTCGGCAAGCCGATCGCGACGAATCAGGCGATCCAGTGGATGCTCGCGGACGCGGCGACGGAGATCCACGCCGCGCGCCTCATGGTCTACGACGCGGCGGCGCGCGCCGACAAAGGCGAGCGCATCACGCAGCGCGCGGCGATGGCGAAGCTCTTCGCGACCGAGATGCTCGGCCGCGTCGCCGACAACGCTGTGCAGGTGCACGGCGGCATGGGCTACATGCGGGAGCTGTGGGTCGAGCGCGCCTACCGCGATGCGCGGATCACCCGCATCTACGAGGGGACGTCAGAGGTCCAGCGCATGGTCATCGCCGGTGCACTCTTGGAGAACACCTAGCCGCGCGCCGGACGTCGATGACCGTGGATAACTGCCCTGTCACGGTGGATAACCGCGCCCGCCGTGCGGGAACGGGTCGGTCGTAAGTGGACAACCTCGGTGTGCTGCTTGCGGTCATCGGAGCGGTCGCGGCGCTCGCGCTGCTGGTCTACTTCCTTGGATACCAGCTCCGACTGGGGCGCGTCACCGAGACCCTCATCGATGCCGAGGAGGCGCTCGATCGCGGAGAGGTCGAGCGCGCGCGGGCGCTCGTGGCGCCGGTCCTCGCGAGGTATCCGCAGCTTCCGGTGGTGCAGGACGTCGCCGCGGACGTGCTGTACGCGAACGGGGATCCGCTCTCGGCCGCATCGCTGTACGAGCGCGCGATGAAGAAACTGGGCGCCCCGCGAGTCGCGCCGAAGCTCGTCGCCGCCTACGCCGCGCTCAACCGCGCCGGCGATGCGCGCCGCGTCGCGGCGATGGCGGCGGACGATCCGATGACTCGTCTTGCGCTGGCATGGAGCGAGCTCGCCGCCGTCGGCGGCGATCGCGAGAGGGGCCGGGCGCTCGCGGACGACCTCGCGCATGACAGGGACCTGCGGACAACGCCAGCGGGCGATGCGATGGCGGACGTGCTCGAGGCGATCGCGGCAGCGCGCGGTGGCGAGACGACGCGCGCGCGGCTCGCGCTCGACCGTGCCGCCTCGCGGAGAGCGGAGCTCGCCGCGCACGATCGCGCTTTCATCGGCTATCTCGGGGGCATCGCGCTCGTCGAGATGGGTGCGATCAGTGACGCGCGCGCGACCTGGACGCACGCGATCGACGCAGCGCCCGACACCATCGGCTCGGCGCTCGCGCGCCGTGAGCGGAGTCACCTTCCCGCGGAATGACCGTCGGAACGTTCGGCCTCCTCGTTCGTCAAATGAGTTGATGGAGGCGCCTCGCTCGGACGCGCGGTCGTCGGTGTTGCGGCTCGCGCTCGCACTACCGCTCGCTTGTGCGGTGATCATCGGCGCGCTGTGGCTTGGCCAATCCCTCCGCACCTACCGCGAGCCGGCCGCACCGCCGGCGCCCTCGGAAGAGCCCGGTGCACAGGCGGGCGCATCGCCAGCTCCGCAGCCGCTGCCACCGATGCAGTCCATCGATCTTCCGCCTGATGTCGCGCGGAACGCCGGAGCGCCCGTGCCGAACGCCGACGGGACCTACCTCGTTGGACAGACCGCCGACTACAAGAGCCTTGCGGTCATCCGCCTCATCGCGGATCGCGATGCGCTGAACCTCAAGAGCGAGGTCGTCGCCGCCGTCGCGGACACGGGCTTCCTGGCGTGGATGCCCGACGGCAAATCGTTCATCGCGCGGGGCAACACGGTCGTCAACACCGCGTCCGGCAAGGCGCAGATGAAGATGAACGATGTCTTCCGCGTGGACCTTGCCGGTCAGAGGACGAAGCTCGGCGAGGCGTGGCTCGTGAGCTCTTCGTTATCGCCCGACGCCAGACTCCTTGCGGCATTCGACGGCGACATGCGCCTCGTCGTCATCCGCACTGACGGCGGTGGCATGCAGCTCGTCGCGAACGATCAAGGCGGCGCGCCGTCGCTTCTCGGCTGGGACGGGAGCGGCGCGATCTTACGCTTCGACGAGCGCGGGGCGACCATCCACCGGATTCCAACTGCCGGCGCCGTCCTGAGGGATCTGCCGGTCAACGGAGCGCGCTACATCGGCGGCATGACGCGCTGGTCTCCCGACCGTCGCGCCGCGATCGTTTCCGCGACCGTGACGACGAGCGCGGGCGTGTGCGAGTGCGACCGGCTGCTCACCGACGGTGTCGTCGACATGCCGAGAGACGCCTTCGCTGTGTGGGTCGGACCGCACACCCTGCTCACGCGCGCATCGGATGAGCACGCCGGCACCGTTGACGCACTCAGCGGCGCGCGCGCGACTCTCAACGCGAAGATGCGCAGCGAGAAGATCCGGATCATCGCCGTGTCACTGCCCTACGTGATGTGGCTCGACGAGAC
>Ga0209376_1005428_pt1 | contig 10612 bp, 9 predicted proteins | sample GraSoiAngelo_134_FD_185891 | JGI IMG/M metagenome (GOLD analysis project Ga0209376, IMG submission 185891) | Grasslands soil microbial communities from the Angelo Coastal Reserve, California, USA - 14_0929_05_30cm (SPAdes) (version 2) | ecosystem: Environmental > Terrestrial > Soil > Grasslands ... | reverse complement strand
GCGGGCGCACGTGCGCGGCGGGCAGGCGGCCCAGCAGCACCAGCGCCGCCTTCATGCGGTTGTGCATGTCCACGAACGGCGGCGCATAGAAGACCTGCACCAGAGGATCCAGACGGTCGTTGATGCGCCGCGCGCCGTCCACGTCTCCCTTCTGGCACAACTCAAATAATTCGGCCTGGAGGTCGGCGACGACGCTTCCCATCCCCGAGATTGCGCCGTCGGCGCCGAGCAGGAAGGTCGCCATGAGCGACATCGTGAAGGCCGAGAGCATCGCGATAGGGCGCCCGGTCGCCCTGAGCGCCCGGAGGTTCGCCTCGAAGGCGACGATGTCGTTCGACCAGTCCTTGACCGCCGAGACGTGCGGAATCGCGGCGAGCTGCGCGAGCGTCTCGGGGCTGTATCCGATGCCGGAGGCGGGAGGGTACTCGAAGACGATGATCGGCAGGTCGGCCTGCGCGGCGATCTCGGAGAAGTGGCGCAGCGCCATCTCGGGTTTCCCCCGGGCGCCCCACATGAACAGCGTCGGGGGGAAGACGAGGACGGCCGCCGCGCCCTCGGCCTTGGCGTCGCGCGCCAGCTCGACCGCCTCCTGCGTGCCGTCCGCATAGACCCCTGCGACGACGGGGCACTGCGGGCCCACCTCGTCGAGCGCGATCGCGAGGGCGCGCCTGCGCTCCTCGCGAGAGAGCGAGGAGACCTCGGCGGCGTGACCGTTGGCAACGATCCCGGTGACACCGCGGGTGTCGGCGAGCCAGCGCAGGTGTTTCCGGAACGCGGGCTCGTCGATCGCGAGGTCGGCCGTGAACGGCAGGAGGCTCGCGGGCATGACCCCCGAGAACTTCACCATGTCGACACCTCGCCGGTGATTTCCTTGGCCGGGACTACCCGGCCGGACGCACGCCCGATGATATCAGAGTGGCGCGGGGCCGCTACGGTCCGTGTCCGCGTGACACGTGTTCGCGACAGCGGCGCTGGCCCAGGCCCTCAGTTATCGCCACTTACGGCGCGCAGGCGACGGCACGAGGCTTGCCTCAGCTGTGTTCCGTACACAAAGGAGGCCCGATATGCGCACGCGCTTCAGCCCAGGGATTGTCGCCGGCGTGCTTTTCGCCCTCGTCTCGGCAGGCCCAGTGCAGGCCGCCACTGTCGGCGCGACGACCTACTACCTCGCGCTCGGTGACTCGCTTGCGCGAGGCGTCCAACCCGACGCTGGCGGAGTCCAGGTCGAAACCAATCAAGGATACGTCGACGATCTCTATGCTCTCTATCGAGCGGCGATTCCCGGGCTCCAATTGGTCAAGCTCGGCTGCCCCGACGAGACGACCACGACGATGATCGACGGGAGCGTCTGCGAATACGCGCTGGGCAGTCAGCTGGCTCAGGCGGTCGACTTCTTGAAGACGCACCGCGTCGTCCTGGTGACGATCGATATCGGCGCGAACAACGTAGATCACTGTCTCGGCCGCATCGACCAGCAGACCTGCCTGGACAGTGGCTTCGCGGCAGCGCAAGATGAGCTGCCCTTCATCCTCGCGCAGCTGCAGGCGGCCCGCCCAGGCGTCTTGATCGTGGGGATGAACTACTACGACCCCTTCCTTGCCGCGTGGCTTCAGGGGCCTCCGGGCCAGGCGCTTGCCACCGCGTCCGAGCAGCTCACCGTAGCCTTCAACGGTCTTCTCGGGAGCGTGTACGGCGCCCTTCGGGTCCCCGTCGCCGACGTCCAGTCGGCCTTCCAGACGACGAATTTCAGATCCGCGCCGCCGCTCGGAGTGCCCGTCAACGTCACCCTGATTTGCGCTTGGACCTGGATGTGCGCGCCCAGTCCCGTCGGTCCCGATATCCACCCAAACGTCGTTGGATACTGGGTCATCGCCGGGAGCTTCGCGAGGGTCATCGGCCCTCTCAGGCGCTGATCGCCCGGCGTCGGTCGCGTCACGCGAGCCTGGGGAGGATCTCGCGCGCGATCAGCTCGACCTGCTCGGGCTCGTAGCGGTACGGGATCAGGACGACCCGGTCCACCCCCGACGCGACGTGCGCGCGGAGCTGGGCGGCGCACTCCGCGGCGCTCCCGCGGATCGCGTGCTCGAGGGTCGACTCGCTCCAGGCGGCGACGTCCCATTCCGTCTCGAGCCACCGGCGCATCGGCGCCTCGGTCTCCTCGCGGGAGCGGCCGACGTAGATCGCGAGTTGGTTCGTCCCGGTGAGGGTCGCAGGGTCGCGGCCCGCCTCGCGGGCGAAGCCCACGATCTTCTTCCACGACGTCCGGTAGCTTTCCGGCGTGTAGAAGTACGTGAGCCAGCCGTCGCCCATCCGGGCGACGCGGCGAAGGACCGCATCCACGTAGCCGCCGATGAGGACGGGCGGGCGCGGCCGCTGGACGGTGGGGGGTCGCATGACCGCCTCGCGCAGGTTGAACTCGTCCACGCGGAGGGTCACGCGGTCCTCGGTCCACAGGCGGGTCAGGATCTCGAGGTTCCGCTCGAAGAGGCGCCCGCGCTGCTTGAAGGGGACGCCGACGGCGTCGAACTCGCGGGCGTACCAGCCGGCGGCGACACCCAGGATGAGCCGGCCATGGGAGATCGCGTCGAGGGTGGCGAGCGCCTTGGCCGCGAGCGTCGGGTTCCTGAGCGGGAGCACGAGCACACCCGTCCCGAGCTTGACGCGGTGCGTACGCGCGGCGATCGCCGTGAGGACGCCGACCGCGTCGAGGATTGGGAACGCCGGCTCCACGCCGAGGATCACATGGTCCCAGGCCCAGAGGGACTCGAAGCCGAGCGCCTCGGCACGCTCGGCGTACGCGTAGAGGGCGTCCACGTCAGGCGTTTCGCGCGGGCCGACGAAGTTCCGGAGCGCGAGGCCCCAGTGCATCGCGGGCTCAGCCGAGGAACCGCCGCTCGGGGTCGAGCGCGCGGAGCATTGCGAGCTCGTCCTCGGAGGGCGGGACGGTGACGGCCAGGTGCGGAGCTTCCAGGAGCTCGAAGCCGGTGTGCTCGCGGATCGTGGCCACCGAGACGCCGGGGTGGACTGCGTCGATCCGCATCCGTCGCGAGTCCGGGTCGAAGCCGAGGATCCCGAGCGTCGTGACGACGCGGGAGACGCCGCCGAAGAGGAGCCCGGCGGCGCGCCGCGCACCGTCGCCGTGGAGCCACGCCGGGCTCGTCACGAAGTCCACGCGCTCGACGAAGCGGCGCCGCTCGTGCGGGGTGACGATGATGACCTCCCGGCACAATGACGCGATGTCGTTGGCCCCGCCCGTGCCCGGCAGCCGCACCTTCGGGTGCCAATAGTCCGTGCCCAGCACGCTCGTGTTGACGTTCCCGTGCCGGTCGATCTGCGCTCCGCCCATGAAGCCGACGTCGACGAAGCCGCGCTGGGCGAGGAGGAAGGCGTCGGTGATCCCGGGCAGCATCGTCGCCCGGCGGCCCGCACGCATCTCGTTGGTCGAGATCGGGAGCCGGCCCGGCGCGATCTCGGGGCCGATGATGCCGCCCTCGATGACCAGGGTGAGCCGCGGGGCGTGCGGGGCGTGGCGCTGCCGGGCGAGGGCGGCGGCGAGGAGCGGCACGCCGACGCCCGCGAAGACCGTCGTGTCGTCGCGCAGCTCGCGCGCGGCGACGACGGCGAGGAGCTCGGACGCCGTGACGTCGGTCACGGGCCCGTCAGCTCGCGCGCCCGGCGCTGCTGGAGCGCGAGCCGCTCGCCGCCGAAGAGGTCGAGGTAGTCGCCCCACGTGGGAGGGGCGTAGGCGTAGCGCTCGAGGTAGTCGGCCACGGCGGCCGGCCCGCGCGCGTCGATCGCCCGCGTGTAGTCTGCGAAGTGGTCGAAGTCTGCCTCGTAGAGGCCGTAGCACTCGTGGGGGAACGCGCCGAACGGCGCCAGCACGAGGGCGTCGACGACGAAGCCCGGGATCACGGTGCGCTCGGGGTGGCGGCGGGTCTCCTCCACGCCGACGATCTCCTCCGTCGTGACGAGCACGGTCGTCGCGGCCCGCGCGATGTCGGCGTCCATGTGGGGATAGCCGTCGATCTGACAGTTGCCGAACACGTCCGCGCGGTGCACGTGCAGCATCGCCACGTCGGGGAACAGCGCGGGCACGGCGGCGAGCGTCGCCCCGGTGTACGGATCTTGGAGCCGCTTCATCCCGCCGACGTCCATGAGGTCGGAGCCGAGCATCGTCAGCGTCGGCAGGAACGGGACGCCCATCGCCGCCGCGCGGAAGCGCAGGCCCAGGGCGAGGTGGCTCCACTCCTCGAACGCCACCCGGCCGGACTCGACGAAGTGGCGGAGGATCTTCGAGATGCCCCACGGCAGGCCGATCGACATCCACGCGGTCACGATCCGAGCGGCCGCGCCGGCCACCATGAGGAACTCGCCCTCGGTGCACGTGAGGTTGCGCGCGAGGGTGAGCCCGTGGCGGCGCTGCCGGAGGAGCTCGCGCACGAGCGCCATCGGGGTGCGCGAGAAGAGGCACCCCCCGACGGCCACCTGGTCGCCGTCCTTGATCCGGGCGACGGCGTCGTCGAGCGAGGTGAGTTTTGGGCCCGCGGACTTCGGCTTGTCTTCGAGCCGGCGACGCGCCGCAACGAAATCGTACTCGCCAGGGTTCAGGGGAGGAGCTCCCAGCCCGCCTGATACCGGTCGAGCGCCTCGCGTGTTCGGGGGTCCATCGGGTGGTCGCGCGCGGGGCCGTCCACGTGCTTGGCCTCGCCGCACAGCACGGTGGTGAAGTAGCGTTGACCGGTGTCGTTCGCCATCGTCACGATCGGCGCGAGCTCCTGGTGGCGGCGCCCGAGCTTCAGCGCCGCGACGACATTGCACCCGGTCGAGATGCCGCAGAAGATCCCCTCCTCGGCGGCGAGCCGCCGCGCCATCGCCACGCTCTCGTCGGTGGTCGTCGTGATCACGCCGGTGAGGAGTGACACGTCGAGGTTCCCGGGCACAAACCCGTCGCCGATGCCCTCGATCCCGTGGGGCCCCCACTCGCGTCGCGTGAGGAGCGCGCACTCGTCGGGCTCCACCGCGTAGAGCCGCACGCGCGGGTCGCGCTCGCGGAGGAAGCGGCCGACGCCGGTCAGCGTGCCGCCGCTACCCTGCGCGGCGACGAACGCCCCCACGCGCCCGCCGCACTGCTCCCAGATCTCGGGGCCGGTCCCGCGGTAGTGCGCCGCGACGTTGTCGGTGTTGTCGAACTGGCCGGGCACCCAGTAGCCCGCCGGGTCGCCCGCGCGAATCGCCTCCAGGCGGGCGAGGGCGAGGTCCACGTCGCTCTCGCCGCCCGGTGTGAACACGAGGTCGGCGCCGTAGGCGCGCATGATCTTCCTCCGCTCGTCGCTCATACCCTCGGGCATCACGATCGTGCACTTGTAGCCCTTGACCCCCGCGACGAAGGCGCACGCGATCCCGGCGTTGCCGGTGGAGCACTCGAGGACCCTCATGCCCCGGGCGAGCTCGCCGCGCGCCTCCGCGCGCTCGAACATGTGCAGGTAAATCCGGTCCTTGAGGCTCCCGGTGGGGCCGTACCACTCGAGCTTCAGGAAGACCTCGGGCCCCACGTCGGCGGTCACGCGGTTCAATCGGACGAGGGGCGTGCGCCCGACCGCCTCGGCGATCGACGCCAGCGCGCTGCGGGACGCGTCCCACCGGATCGGCATGGCGCCGGATTGTACCCGCGTCGGCCCCGGCGGTCCAGGCTCGCACGCACCCCCGGCGGATGGCGTCACACGCCCAGCCTTTCCTCCGACGGCAGAAAAATTGACACCCGTCGGGCCCGACTGGTGGAATGGACGCGGACAGGTGAGGAGCCAACACATGCGGGCGCAGCTACTGGTGAGCGTGGCGCTCTTCGTCGCCCTGCCCGGAGTGGCAGAGGCTCAGCGGATCGAGCTGGACGGGCGGTACTGGATACCGGAGGTCAGCGCCCGGGCGAAGATCGAAGGCGGGCCGCTCCCCGGCACCGAGTTCGACTTCGTGAAGGATCTCGGAATCGACGATGAGCCGCTGCCCGATCTCCGGCTCAGCATCTTCACGGGCCCGAACAGCAAGCTGCGCCTCGGCTACACCCACGCCGCCTTCGAGGGCGACACGATCATCGGGCGAACCATCCAGTTCAACGGCACCGACTATCCGGCCTCGACCCGCGTCGTCTCCGAGCTCGATCTGCACTATCTCCGGCTCGGGTGGATCTGGCAGCTGCCGGTGATCCCCGGCAAACTCAGAGTCGGTCCGGTCCTGGAGGCGAAGGGGTTCGTGGTCGAGGCCACGCTGAAGGCGCCGGCGACCACGCCCCCGCTCAGGGAAACCGAAAAGTTCGCCATCGCCCTCCCGAGCATCGGCCTGGCGATCGACTGGAGCCCTCACCCGGTGGTTGACCTGTTCGCCGAGGTCTCCGGCCTGACCCTGGGTGACCGGGGACACGTCGTCGACGCCGAGGCAGGAGTCAGGGTCAACCTGACCAGGTTCTTCGCGATCATCGGCGGCTATCGCCTCTTCGAGGTCCGGGGCGAGGAGGATTCCAGCTTCGCCAGGCTTCGACTCTCCGGCCCGTTCGTGGGTGCGACCCTCAGGTTCTGAGGCTCATCGCAGGGAGAGGCCACTCGGGGCGGCGGGGATGCCACTCGGGCTGGCGGCTACTGTAACGTCAAATTCATCGATAACTTGGCCGACGACGTTCTTGAAATACCCATGCGCTTTGCGGGGATCGCCGTTGACATTGAAGACGATGAACAGCGCGCCGAATGTTGCCCCCTGGTTGGAGGTGTAGATCTTGGCCCACTCGCCTTTGCAGCCGTACGGGTACGTCGAGGGAAGGCAGCGCACCTGATCCCTGACGCTATTTCCTCCCAGGCCGGACACGAAGACAAACGATTTCCCGGGGGTTCCCCTGGCGACGCAGAGGGTCGTAGGGTCAGGACACGCAGAATCGACGATCTGATTTTCGATGCTCGTCAGTGTCTTGGTCCGATGATAGCTGTGCTCGTGGGCTGTGGCGATGATCGCGCCAAGATCCTTGCAGGTTTCGTAGACCTTCCACCCCATCTCGTCACCCTTGCCTCCGACTTGCATCGCGTTCTGGTCCTTGTGCCAGCTACAGATCTTCCAGACGTGGTCGTCGTCGGAGAGTTGGGCCCGAATGTACGGGGCGTAGGTGTTGTCGCCGGCGCTCACGCTATCTTGGCCGACGAAGACCATCTTGAGCCCTCGGTAGGTCACTGAGTACATTTCATCGTTGAGATCTGGGCCATCGGGCTCAGCGCCGATTCGAGCCATGCGGTCTTTCAAGAACTGGGCGTAGCAGCCATCGGCGTCAGAACAGCCCGTATTCCAGCTTCCCGTGTCGTGATTTCCGATCGACGCGAAATATGGGAAATTGGCGCCGAGAACGCTGTCGATCGTCGAAAAGAACGCAGCAGGGTTTGAGCCGTAGTCGAAGTCGCCCTGGTGCAGCGCCATGTGCGCGCCCTCCGACTTGATGAGGGTGAGGACACTTCTGAAATCTGTGCCGTTTGCGGTATCGCCGATGAAGGCCACTTTCAGACCCGGGTCTGTGGGAATGGGCCCACTGAGCGGTGCCTGCGGCGCCAGGCCCCACGCAGCCCAAAGCGGGATGACCAGAAGCGCGATGAGCAGAGAGGTGACAACGGCGTGCGCTCGGCGGGCGGCCTCTCCCTTCCGACCCATGGCGACCCTCCTGGTCAGAAGACCGGCAGTTCCAGAATATCCTGGCCTGCTTCCCTTCTGACCCGTGCCCATGCGAAAGAGATGCCAGCGGCCAGGGGGGACGGCATATGCATCCGATAAGTTTGGGCAAGTAAGATTTCGAGCCGTCGCAGCCGCGAGGGAGGGTTGCCATTTAGGCGATCGGCGCTGTCGCGACCATCCGCCCGCGTCAATCCCGACGGTCCAGGCGGAAGACCATCTGCGTCGGGCGCACGAAACGGAGCGCCAGCACGAGGACGGCCAGGACCACGGCCATGTAGATCACGGCCATCGCGTCCACCGAGTAGATGGGGCGCATCCCGGCGGCGAAGACCGCGTAGTAGAGCGCGACGACGAGCGTCTGCGAGCCCGCGCCCGAGAGGAGGAAGGTCAGCTCGAAGTTCGCGACCGTGTTGACGAGGACCAGGAGCCCCGCTGTGAGGAGACCGGGCAGCGCCAGCGGGACGATGACCCGGCGCACGACCCCGAGGCGCGTGGCGCCGTGCACGCGGGCCGCCCACTCGAGGCTCACGCTGATCTGCTCGACGAAGGGCAGGAGCACGAAGATCGCGAGCGGGAGCATCGGCACGAGGTTCGCCACGATCACGCCGGCGACGGTGCCGCCGATGCGGTAGCGGTAGAGCGTCGTCGCCAGCGGGATGCCGTAGGTCATCTGTGGAACCAGGAGCGGTAGGAAGAAGAGCAGGAGCAGCGGGCCCTTCCCGCGGAAGTCGTGCCGCGCGAGCAGGTAGGCGGCGGGGAAGCCGAGGACGAGCGCCGCCGCGGTGACGGTGGCGGCGACCGTCAGCGTCACCCCGAGGACCTGGTCGAGCTGGAACTCGCGCCACGCGTACGCGTACCACTCCGTCGTGAGCGCGCCGGGGAGCGGCGTCGCGAACCAGCGCCGCGCGAGCGACGACACGAGCACGTGGCCCACGACTCCGGCGAGGTTCAGGACGAAGCCGACGACGAACAGGAAGACGGCGAGGCGCCAGAGCCGGCCGCGCATCAGCGCTTCCCCGCGCCCATGGTCGCTACGCCCGTCCCCGCCATCCGGCGGCGGAGGAACAGGATCACGGCGAGCCCGGCGAGCTGGCAGACGCCCATCACGACGGCGATCGCCGAGGCCATGGGCATGTCGTAATGCTCGAACGCCTCCTGGTACGCCGCGATCGCGATCGTCCGCGTCGCGCCGGCCGGCTGGCCGACGAGCACCGCCGAGGGGAAGACCCCGAAGTTCATCACGAAGACGAGTGCCCCCGCGATGGCGACGCCGGGTGCGATGAGCGGCCACATCACTCGACGAAAGACCGCCCACGGGCCGGCACCGAGCACGCGCGCGGAGGCCTCGAGCGCCGGGTCGATGCCCGAGATGTAGCCGAGCAGCATCAGGAAGCAGAACGGGAAGTGCTGGAGGAAGAGCGCCAGCATCACGCCCGTGTAGTTGTGCGTGAGGCGCGTCGGCTCGGCCAGGCCGAGCGCCAGCAGCACCTGGGTGAGCCACCCCCTGGGGCCGTAGAAGCCGTTGATGCCCTCGGCGACGAGCACCGTGCCGAGCGCGATGGGGAGGACCAGCGCCGTCGTGATGGTGCGCTCGAGCCAGATGCCCCGGCGCATCGCGTAGGCGACGATCAGCGCGAGCAGCACGGTGAGGAGCGTGTTGGGCACGGCGATCGACGCGGTCACCCAGATCGTGCGCGCCTGCCACGGGTCGAGGAAGAAGGCGACGTAGTTCGCCAGCGAGACCCCCCCGCCCTTCGGGCGGAGCGAGAGGAGCACGCCGTAGGCGAACGGGAACACGAACATGGCGAGGAGGTACGCGACCGACGGGGCGAGCAGCGCGACGACCCTCACCGGGCGTCGCCCTCCGCCGGCAGGATCACCACGCGCTCGGGCGGGAGCCGGAGCGCGAGCGCGCTCCCGACGGCGACGGGATGCGCAAGGCTGACCGTGAGGGTCGGCCCGCCCTCGAGCGCGACCTCGACGCCGTGCTCGCGGCCGAGGTACTCGGTGAGCCGCACCGTCCCGCGCACCACGTTCGGGCCGGGCGGCTCCGTGGTCGTCTCCACGTCTTCGGGTCGCACCGCGGCGACGGCGGCGTCTCCCGGTCGGAGGGGTACCACGGTGCGCCCCCGCAGCGCCAGGGCCTCCCCTCGGGCGAGGACCGTGTCACCCTCCTCCGAGGCCACGGTCAGCGGGAAGAAGTTCCGGTAGCCCATGAAGTCCGCGACGAACACGGTCTGCGGTCGGTCGTGGATCTCGGCGGGCGTGCCGGCCTGAATCACCCGACCGTCGCACAGGACGACGACCCGGTCGGAGAGCGAGAGCGCCTCGGCCTGGTCGTGGGTCACGTAGATCGACGTGAGCCCGAGGTCGGCGTGCAGACGCTTGATCTCACCCCGCATCTCGAGCCGGAGCTTGGTGTCCAGGTTCGACAGCGGCTCGTCGAGGAGGAGCACCCGGGGCTCGACGGCGAGCGCGCGGGCGATGGCGACGCGCTGCTGCTGGCCGCCCGAGAGCTGGCCCGGGTAGCGATCCGCGAAGCCGGTGAGCCGCACCAGCTCGAGCATGCGCCGCACGCGCTCGGCGATCTCGGCCTTGCCGCGGCTGCGCAGGACTAACCCGAACGCCACGTTCGCCCCGACGGTGAGGTGGGGGAAGAGGGCGTAGTTCTGGAAGACCATGCCGAAGCCGCGGCGCTCGGGCGGCAGCCCGTCGATCCGGACGCCGTCGAGCCGAATCTCGCCGCGCGTCGGCGGGGTGAGCCCCGCGAGCAGGTTGAGCGCGGTCGACTTGCCGCACCCCGAGGGCCCGAGAACGGTGACGAACTCGCGGCCGCGCACCTCGAGGGCCAGGTCGTCGAGGACGACCTTCGCGCCGAAGCGCTTGGTGAGGCGGAACGCGAGGCTCGTGATCA
>Ga0209376_1005426_pt1 | contig 10615 bp, 13 predicted proteins | sample GraSoiAngelo_134_FD_185891 | JGI IMG/M metagenome (GOLD analysis project Ga0209376, IMG submission 185891) | Grasslands soil microbial communities from the Angelo Coastal Reserve, California, USA - 14_0929_05_30cm (SPAdes) (version 2) | ecosystem: Environmental > Terrestrial > Soil > Grasslands ... | reverse complement strand
CGAACCGCGATCAGAGGCACATCACTAATCATTCACCCGCCTACGTAGGAAGCCACGGCTGTCAAGCCGTGGAGGAATGCGAGCGGGTGTCCTCCGAAGCCTTGGCGAAGGTGGACGCGCTTCGGCGGGTTCCGCCGAAGTCAACAAAGGGACCACAGCTGTCAAGCCGTGGGGCTCCACACTCTACTCATAAGGGAGGTTACGATTAAGCTGAGCGCCAGAAATCAATTTCAGGGGACGGTGACCAATATCAAACAGGGACAGGCCATGGCGGAGGTAACAGTGAAAGTCGGCAACCTGGAATTCGTTGCGGCCATTACTGAAGGCTCGGTCAAGAACATGGGGATCAAGGTGAATGATGCGGTGACGGTCGCGATCAAGGCGACGGAAGTGATGATCGGGAAATAGGCGAGTCCGATGACTTTTCTAGCGGCGCCTCCCTACTATCACGTACGTTGCAGCCAAGTTTATGTGGGGAGGCGCAGGCAGTTGTGAACTGGATAGCGATCGCCCTCACCCTGAAACTCGCGACCCTGACGTCTCTGATCTTGCTCGTCATCGGGTTGCCGCTTGCCTATTGGTTGAGCTTCTCACGATGGCGCTGGAAGTTCCTGATCGAATCGGTGGTCGCGCTGCCGCTTGTGCTGCCCCCGACGGTCCTGGGCTTCTATATCTTGGTCGCGATCGGTCCGCACAGCCCGCTTGGACGGTTTTATACGAGTCTCGTCGGTCCTCCGTTGCCGTTCACCTTTGAAGGGCTCCTGTTCGCCTCGATGCTCTACAGTCTTCCCTTTGCAGTCCAACCTTTTGCAACGGCGTTCGATCAGGTGGAACGTCGTCTCGTTGAGGCATCCTGGACTCTGGGTGTCTCGCGTGTGAAGACCTTCTTCAAGCTCATCATTCCGTTATCGGTGGCCGGGGTTGTGACCGGCCTTGTGTTGAGCTTTGCCCACACCTTGGGGGAGTTTGGCGTGGTGCTGATGGTTGGCGGGAATATCGAAGGGGAGACGAGGACTGTGTCCATTGACATCTATGATGAGGTGCAAGCGCTCAATTATGCGGGAGCTGCCAAGACCGCGCTGTTTCTCCTGGCGATCTCGTACGGTGTGTTGCTGGCGGTGTATGCGATGAACCGGAAAGTGTGGGCGTTATGGCCTCAGAAATGATCGTCGACATCACGAAGTCCTTTCCAGGCCGAATGACGATCGACGCTCGTTTTGCGCAGACTCTTGAACCGCCCACTGTCCTGATCCTGTTTGGCCCATCCGGCGCCGGAAAGACGACGGTGCTCCGGTGCTTAGCCGGATTGGAGTGGCCGGAACGCGGGCGCATCACGTGCTGGGAGGATACCTGGCTCGACACAGCTGCGGGTGTGAGGCTCCCTCCACAACAGCGGGCGATCGGCTACATGGCCCAAGAGTACGCCTTGTTTCCTACCCACTCGGTTGCAGGCAACATTGCCTATGGGTTGGGCGCGCTGACCGCTGACGAACGACAACGGCGTGTCGTGGAGGTTCTCACTCTTCTTCAGTTACAGGGCGTGGAGCACTTGCGACCTGCTCAACTGTCCGGAGGTCAACAGCAACGGGTTGCTCTCGCGCGGGCGATTGCGCGCCATCCACGTCTGTTATTGCTTGACGAACCCCTTTCTGCGCTCGATGTTCCGACTCGTTCCAAGCTGCGCGGAGAGCTCAGGACCTTGCTCAAGCAACTCGCGATCCCGTCTGTGGTGGTAACGCATGACTGGGAAGAGGCGTTGGCGCTTGGAGATCAAATGGCCGTGATCCATGAAGGTCGAGTGCTTCAGATCGGCACGCCGCAGGATGTGTTTAGCCGTCCGTTGAATGCCGAAGTGGCCTGTGTCGTCGGCGTCGAAACCGTCGTGCAGGGGCGGATCATCGAGTCGTCGAATGGCCTTGCCACGGTCGAAGTCGCCGGGACGAAGCTCGTGGCGCTCGCCACCGAGGAGTCAGGATCAGCGGTGTTTGTCTGCATCAGGGCGGAGGACGTTGTCCTTGAAGCTGTTGGGGCTGGAGCGACGAGCGCCAGGAACCACCTTGTCGGAAAGGTGCGTGAGGTCAGTTCGCTGGGAGCATTGGTTCGCGTGGGAATTGACAGCGGATTTTCACTCTCCGCGATTGTGACCCGGTCCGCCCTGGACGACTTACATCTTGCCCCTGGGGTTGCGGTTGTGGCCGCGATCAAAGCCGGCGCCGTTCATTTGGTGCCACGTCGAGATGGAATGGCGACCGTTACCGCATGATCACCTTGCCGGTCTTGCTCCAGTACCAGAAGATCGAAAAATTCGGGTAGATTGCGTTTATTGCGTTTTGTCCCGCCACGGTGAACAGGCATCCTGCAGCTGCGACCCAATGCTCACCCATTTTCCATTGAAGGGCCGGTTCCACCCCAATGATGGAGAAGCCGTGTAACTGCCCACTGTTAATCGAATGACCATCTGTGCGCCACGTCGATCCGTGAAGGGTACTGATCTCGATGTTGTACCCGAACCCTTTCTTGTCATCGAGGATATGCTCAAAGATGAGGCGAGTATTAATCACATCTCCACTGTAAGTGTTACGCCCCGCGGTATTTCCAGGGGCTGCATACGTATAGAAGACGGCTGCACTGATTCGAAACGGTTCGAGAATTTTTCGAGTCATGATGCCTTGTGTGAACCCCCACTCGCCAAATCGGGTGTTCGGTAGCCGGCCGAGCGATGAAAACCCACCTGGTGGTCTTTCCGTGCCAGTGATCCATTGGCTTGTGGGAAGGACGAGCTGAGTGAAATGGGTGATTGTCGGCCGCCACCCGTCTGGGTCTTGGACGATGGGACGGTACTTCATGATCAGGGATGTATCACCCAGACCTGTATCGGTCGTTTCCTTTCCATTTTGTCTTGCCCAAAAGGCATTCATGGAGATGGCAACGCCGAGCTCGATATGGTCGGTGATGCCATACGCGCTGTTGACCGATGGGGAAACCTGATAGACATGAACCGGGCCAGGTTTGCTCTCGGTTGGAAAGCTGAGCCGGTTGCCAAAGGTGCTCTCGCCGATCTGCGAGAACAAAAACTCACGGATTGACAATTGGGCTTTTGGTTGGATATCAACCGCTTGAAGCAGAATGGGGCCGTGCGAAAACGGGTTCCAACTCTTTCGGTACTTTTGAATCTCCTCTTCCGAAGGCACCCAGTCCCAGGCAGAGAGACTGGTTGTGTCGGTGAATTGGGTGACGACAAGAATCAGCAAGATGCGTCCAAGCAGTAGGCTGGGGGCGAGGCGGTCCCGTTTGAGGAACGGTGGAATCATTATATTCCTACAATTCCGATCGTGATTAATCCATTTAATAGACTAAATTGAGTTAATTTGTCAACAATTAATTTTCTAATATACTTCCAACAGCCACATTGCCAGCAACACATTGACAGAAAAGGAGAAGTCAAGATTGCTCGCTACCCGAAAGTCCAAAACTGAACCGGTAATCCGCAGGTCTGTTTTGAGTGAACACGTTAGCTGTAGGGGGATAGTTTGGTGGTATTGGTGGAGGGTAACGAGCCGTCGCCGTCGCCGGTTCGGCTCTGAAGCTTCCCTCACCGCCTCCTACAAAGGGGGCCAGCCCCCTTGTACGATCTCCACGAAGAGGGCATACCCTCTTCGGAACTCCCCGGTTGGAGGTTCTCCTTGAGTGCTGAAGCTGGCGAGAGGAATCGAATCTCCAACCGTCGCCGACTCGCCTCTCAAGGCGGATAGATGCAGGCGTCTGACTCTTGCGTGACGAGCTAGTTGCAGGGCTTCCGGTAATCAGCTTCAGGGTGGCATGCCAGCCGTAGCGAGAAAGTAGTTTTGCCCGCCGTCGCTCAAGCTATGGCGGGCAGCCCTCGCGGGCGCGAAGGCTGGTGGCGGTGGGCGGGATCGAACCCCCTCCGTCGCCGGCTCGGTCCTGAAGCATACCTCGCCACCTCCCGTTAGGGGGCCAGCCCCCTCACGCGCTCGCTGCGCGTCGCGTCACCCCACGAAGGGGGCACACCCCCTTCGGTATCCCCCGGTCGGCGGTTCTATGACAGCGGTCAGCACATGGTGGCGGTGGGCGGGATCGAACCGCCGACCCGCGGCTTATGAGTCCGCTGCTCTACCAACTGAGCTACACCGCCACAGCCGGAGTTTGTACCAAGTGGTGCGTGCCGCGTCAAGAGATATGCTGGTGCCCTGGCAGGTGGTGGGGCGTCGATCTCAACGCAATCAGGCAGGAGAATGAACAGAAAGATCGTCAGCCAATCAGGTCAGGATTGAGTCTGTCCAAGGAACGGATCACGCTGGCTTTGATCTCATTATAGATGATAGCTCGTCCTGTTTGGCGAAGACGGCTGAAGATTCCTTCCACAATGACCTGGTCTCCGTCGCGGACGTCTGCTTTGCCCAACCCCACCACCTTGACTGAACCATTGACGTCCTTGAGCAGGAATCCGTAAGCGGGCTGCCCTTCCCTGTTCGTCGCAATTCGCATCTCTGTGACCAGCCCTACGACTACCACCAATTGCTTATCGTACTGGTCTGCGTGGGAGAGCAATTCGGTGATCTCCAGCATGCCAGCCGTTGAAAATCTGGTGAGCGCTACTGCAAGCAGGAGGGCTGTCGCCAGCGAGGCCGTTCGGGAGGCTATGAAGAGTGTGCGCGGGAGGCGAGCAGTCATCGCACAAGATTCCCTATAAGCCGGCCCATTATACCACCTTCATTCAGATGAATTTCAAGGCGCATATATAGCAGGCGGAAGGTCCATTCGGCGATCTGACGATGACGGTAGGACTCGGGCTGGATCGAAACAGGAGGTGGCTTTACGAGCGCAGATGGTGGTGCTCTTCGCCCGTGAAGCTTTTCAGGACATGCTCTCCCATCTCACTGAGTTGGGGGGCTTCTGTTTTCTTCTCTTCCAACGGCTCACCAGCAGCCAGTTTTGGCTTCGGGGAAATCCGACTGAGTAACTCTTGTTCAAGCGCGTTCGGTGTGGTGTCCATCTCGGCCAGAATGGCGGCCAGTCGCTGGAGGGCAAAGAGCGATTGAAGCCTGGTGCCATATTCGGTGAGTTGGCTGGACTCCTGGACGATCGTCAGCCAGAAGCGGGTTTCGATTTCCTCAGGGAATGTACCATCTGCAAAGGCCCTCAGCTTCTCGAGGAGGGCCTCCTCGGTCTTCTCTAGGCCGTCGTAGGCAGCCACCGAGTGTTCGATGGGGCGAGCGGCAAGGGCAGCAAAGGTATCTTTCCACAGATCCACCGGTGGCAGGGCTGCCTGATCAGTGGCTGATGTGGAGGCCCGGACTTTTGCCTGGAGGCTCTGCAGATACTGGTTGAGATATTTGAGCTTGCGTCCAGCGAGGCTGCTGGCCGGAATGCCCCAGATGTGCGCGATCTCATGATCCTGGAGTGGCACTCCCGCCCCTATGGCGTGCTCGCGCTCAACGGTCTCGAGACGTTTACGCTCCCGCTCCAGCTTCCTGAGTCTTGTCTGGTACTCAATGGACAGGCGTTCTCTGCGGTAGTCCTCTTCCTCGATCTCGCCCTTTTCCCATTTCAGCTCCAGCGTTCGAAGCGCTGGTTTGGAAAGAGCCGTGCGCGCTTGTTTCTTGAGCTCCTGGACCCTGTCTGAATCGACCCCGAACCGGGAGACGAGGAGCTGTTTCGCCAAGGAGCAGAACGATTCACTCAGTGCGATCTGCTTTCGCAAACATTCCATTTGAAGCCATGTGCGCTCCCGTTTCCGGCGAACCCGAGATCGGTATTGCTCGACTCGATCCGCGATCATCTGAAGAGCTTCACGAGAGACGATCGGGGTTTTGGGCTGGGTCCCGGCCTGAAAGCGGGGATCCGGACGGTCCACCGCCATATATTCGATATCCTCAGCCGTGACGTCGAGGTACTGAAGGAGTAACAAGCGCAGCACGATGCGCCCCTGGACCGGCAGGTCCTTGATGACGGCCTCAACCTGCTCTGCAGAGAGGAGGGTGGCGGCGAGGGTGTCCTTCTTCACGACCGGGACAGAAGAATTAGGCAGCGCCATTCTCTCTTGACTCCAAGTAGGTGGCCACGTATTCGCGGATTTGCTGGACTGTGCCGCTGGCGTAGAGATCTCTCGGTATTTCGACGCGAACGAGCTGGGCAGGATCGACCCCCCGCTCGATGGCATAGGCTTCGTCCACATACAGGCTGACTGACCCATCCGGGTACCTGATCGCACAGAGTGCCGTCGTGTCTTCCATATCCTTTACCATGCGGCAGGCTTTGGAGTCCTGAATAGGCTGATGCCCAGCTTTGCTGATAACACAGCGGACCTCCCGCTGTCAAAGCCGTGGAATGCCGACCTCTATCGCGTCGAAGCACTGCCGACGCCAAAGCACATAGGCCGTGAAGGCAGCCAGGGTCAGCAAAAACACGGTTCGTACGCGTCCGTACCCAAAGCAGGCATAGTTTGCGGTCGCGTTGAGGAAACCAAAGGCCGCATAGGCCAGATAGAGCAGCAGGGACCAGCGGCGCAGGCGCATGAATCCGTAGCCGATCAGCGTGTGGAGGGTGGGCGATTGCGCTTTTGCCAGACCTCCCCAGAGACCAGCCGGCTTGGTACAGAAGATGGTCAGTGCGTAGTCAGGGTTGGCGATGATGATGTACAGGTCCGTGAAGGCGGTAAGAAAGAACAGTGCTCCTAAATACCGAACGTCGTGAGCGCGTGACCAGACCACCTTGAGCGTGCAACCGAATCTCGCCAATCCTGCCTGCGCTGGCGCATGGGGAAGAAAGGCATCGTAGCTCTGGAACGCCCACCAGGGTAGGACAAGGAGCATGAGAAAGAAGATCGCGGCCCCACGTCCTGTCAGGCTGCCAATGCCCCATGCACAACCCAGCAATGCGGCGGTGATCACGAACGTGGTGGCGGCCTGCTCGGGTCTTCGCCTGATGGCATGGCCTAATCCCGGCAGGAGCGCCGAAAGCAGGGCGGCCAGTGGATGATGGGAATGGGCTGAGATCGGAGAGTCGGTTGCCATGCCTCAACGACAGGACGTGCGGATCTGCTTCAACGGTGAGTGAACCCCGTACCACGCGTTTAACCCCGTGGCGTGTTGTTGTGGTACGGGGTGAACTAAGAGACCCGGGCCGGGCGCTTATGTCGGCTTAGTGGTCTGACCAGGTTGGTCGGGTAGGTAGTGGCAGATTCGTCGAGGTCGCCGGGTTCATCCTCGGAGGGAGAAGTGAGTCGGTTCTGGACAATCGTTTCATCAAGCCGGAGCCCGCACTGAACGCAACGCCATCCCTGAAACTGCCCCCCGTGTTCCCGCATGTCTTCCTGGATCAGCAGGCCTCTGCACTTCGGGCACTTCATCGGTGGTCTCCTGGGGACTGTCTCAGCTTGAGTGGTTCACGCAGCGAACCGCCACGTTCAATGCGAACGCCCTCATAGGCGGTGCACAAGAAGGCACTCGGCTTATCCGCCCAATGTGTCGAGCATCTCCTTCACGCTCTTCATGATGCAGGTAAAGATCGGGGTGTCGCGCAGCGTATATCGGCTGCCCTCCGTTTCGCGCAGGGCCATCACCAAGTCCAAGAAGTCCTCAGGTTTGTCGCTCTCGAAGGCTACCACCCATTCCTGATCGTCCAGGCCGAAAGAATAGGTGGTGTTCAGCTTCACAGACGGAAACCTGTGCCCGACTTCGATATGCTCGTCCATCATCCCTTGGCGGGCCGCCTTCGTCAACAGGAACCACTCGCGAGTTTTCAGGAATGGATAGACGAAGATGTACTTGCCTTTCCCTGGGACGATCGTCAGACGTTTGCTCTCCTGGCCCTCGTGGACATGGTGGTCAACATAGATGGAACGCTTGGTCATCGAGAGATAGGAGTAAGGCGTGCTGAGGTACTTCCCCAATCCCGTGGCCAACAGTTTCGACGTCATTTCCTGAAAGAGTTCCAGTTCGTAGCTGATCCGCCACAGCATGAAGTCACAGTCGCCCCGAATTCCCACCAAGGTGTAAGGAATGATCATGACTTTGCCCGAATATTCTTCCAGAACCCGGAGAAACTCCTGCTTACCCCGGCTCCGTTCATCGTCCGGCAGTCTGCGCCAGGCAGGATCAACCTTGTAGAACGCGAAGTTGACATACTGACGCTTGCTGCTCTGCTCAGGGCTCCCCATCGCCTTCCTCCTTACAACTCCAACGGTTGTGAACCGTACAAGACGTAAATTTTCTACCACTTGCCCCCCGTTTGTCAACTCACCGGAATCCCTTGCCCGGGCCGTTGACAGGGGCCGGACGATCTGATAGTGCCTCACGCTCATGGGTGGGTTGTCCGTTCGGCACGGAACGTTTCGAATTGGTGTGCCGCTGGTTCATGTTTTGGTCTGTTGTATGACTGCTGAGGCGATAGAAGTCCAGCCCACTCGTGCTCAAATTGAGGAAGCGCTGGAGCGAGGACGAGCCGCTGCTGTCGCGAGAATCCCCCCAGACCGCCTCTATGCCTGGTTCGGCACCCCTAATGAACTGGAGCCGCGCGGGTTTCTGATGACCAAGATGGTGGGGCTCACCGTGATGGCCGCGCATTTTGCATTGCGGTCGGCAACTCCCACTGAATCCGAGATCGCGCGGATCCTAGAGGACGGGGCGCTGTTGATCAGCGTTATCATGTTTGGCGACCGCCCAGATTTTGCCGTGGATAGTTACATGGTGGTCGAGCAGGGGGGGCGTACGATCAAGCCGATCAAGGTGCGCTTCGATGGCCAGGCCAGCCGCACGTCGGTCTGGCCGCAGCCTCCCGCCTATCGAGCCAAGGTCGTGGCGTCCTTTCCCTACGAGGAGCTGGATCCTCGCGCCAAGACCAAAATCTCGGTCTTTCCAGCCGGCAGAGGGCAGGTTTCTTTTGATCTGGATTTTTCACTGATCGAGTGATTGGTTCCCTGGAATCTCCTCGTGCTGAGGCGGAGAAGGCGAAGTCACCATGCAGCAGGCGGAAATCATCGCGGTTGGATCCGAGTTGCTGCTGGGAGGACGGCTGGATACCAACTCGCTGTTTCTGACGGAGGGACTTGCCTTAGCCGGCATCGAAGTTCGGTTCAAATCAGTGGTGGGGGATGAGGAGGCTGATATTGTTGAGGCGATCAGAACCGCTTCCGGCCGTGTCAAGGTCATCGTACTCACCGGGGGACTGGGACCCACTCTGGATGACCGGACCAGGCAGGCGGTGGCGCGCGCAACTAGACGTCCACTGCGTCGGCGGGCTGAGGCGTTCGAGGGGATGCGCCGACGGCTGGCTGTGTGGGGACGGACTCTCACCCGCGCGCAACTGCGCCAGGTCCTCATTCCGTCCGGAGCGGAAGTGCTTCCCAATCCAGTCGGGTCGGCGCCGGGCTTTTACCTGAAGTGGAAGGGTTGCGTGCTTGTGGCGTTACCCGGGGTGCCATCCGAAGCCAAACAGATGTTTGCTGTGGCAGTCGCTCCGAAGCTCGCCCGAGAGGCGGCAGCACGGGGACGGCAAGGACGAATCGCGCGCCGGATGCTGCAGACATTCGGGCTTGCTGAATCCGACCTAGATCTACGGCTGAAGGGGCTGGTCCGTGCGGAAAGCGGCGTACGGCTGGGATTGCTGGCTTCACCTCTGGGCGTGACGGTGTCCCTGACTACTTGCGGGATCGGGCTAATAGCGGACAGCAAGGGGGAACGTGTCTTAGATCGCTTGGTGAAAGCCATACGGAAGCGGGTCGGAGCCTACGTCTATGGCGAAGGCGACGAGACGATGGAAGAAGTGGTCGGCCGGCATTTGGCGTCGGGCGGATTAACGCTCGCGGTGGCTGAGTCCTGCACCGGGGGCTTAATCGGGCACCGGCTCACCCAGGTGCCGGGCAGTTCCACCTACCTTGATCGTGTCGCGGTCTGTTATAGCGACCAAGCCAAGATCGAGTTGCTTGGCGTCCCGAAACACCTCGTTCGTCGTCATGGCGCGGTGAGTCCAGAGGTCGCTGCGGTGATGGCCAGAGGCATACGTCTGCGAAGTCATGCCGGAGTGGGGCTCAGCGTCACAGGGATCGCCGGCCCAGGCGGCGGCACAGCCCAGAAGCCGGTCGGGTTAGTCTATGTTGGCTTGAACGCAGGAAGGAACAGCCAGTCCAGTCTAATCCGAGAGTTTCGATTTCATGGAGATCGCCACTCCATCAAGCTACGGGCGTCGCAAGCCGCGTTGGAGCTGTTGCGGCAATGGTTGGTCAGGCGTGGGTCCCGCGCACGATCATGATCAGGACCTTTGTTGCCGTCGAGTTGGATGAAGAACTCCGGAAGGCTCTCGCGACGGCCCAGGGGCAGGTGCAGGAGCAGCTGATGAAGCAGGTGCGACACAGTGCTCCAGGGGTCCGTGTGCAGTGGGTCCGGCCGGATTCGATTCATCTGACGTTGAAGTTCCTGGGAGACATTGATGAGACGCTGGTCCAAGACATTCGGGCAGCGCTGCTCCTTGCCGTACAGACGCAGCCTCGGTTTGCGGTAGAGGTTGGAGGGCTTGGAGTGTTTCCCGACCTTCGGGCGCCGCGCGTGCTCTGGACAGCATTATTCGGCCAGGTTGATGCGCTCATGCGCCTGGCTGC
>Ga0209376_1005425_pt1 | contig 10615 bp, 11 predicted proteins | sample GraSoiAngelo_134_FD_185891 | JGI IMG/M metagenome (GOLD analysis project Ga0209376, IMG submission 185891) | Grasslands soil microbial communities from the Angelo Coastal Reserve, California, USA - 14_0929_05_30cm (SPAdes) (version 2) | ecosystem: Environmental > Terrestrial > Soil > Grasslands ... | reverse complement strand
TGGCTGCTAATTATAAGCTCTACCGATTCCTTCCTCCGGGCGAGAGAGAGTAGATCATATGTTGAGCTTAGATCTGGTCCAGTCTCAGCTAATTGCAACAGCCCTAAATATCAGACGATAGTCATGACATACCAAAACAGTAAAAACGATGCCAAACGGCCCACCCAGAATGGGAGGGGAATTTGGTTGCCGAAAGACCAGTCCCAGTACAAAGTCTATCGCGTAGAAAAGGACACCCAGGATAATCGAATCCCTGATTGGTTTACGCCATGCAGCCACACTTTCGGATGAATCCTTCAAATGCCAGTACATCAGCGCAACGAGAGCCAGGATGAGAAACAGGGAAAGCAGAATTCGCCCTGGAAATTCTGACGGACGGAACAAATAAATGAGGAACGCAATGAGTGCAAATTCTGTACCTAATGTCAGAATTCCAATTGCGTCTTTCACACTACCCCCATCGGTATCTGCCGCGTCCTGGCGCACTGTCATTCCTGCATTTTGTCCCACGTTACATACACCGCAGTGACCTTTCCCCGGTCGTCTCTTATGCCTTCTTCTTTGCGGTCGTAATGGCAATGCTTGTTGCCGACAGGAGCATCTTTAGAATCACAGCCACGTGGTTTGGGGGCGATGAAAACCGCATCTTGGGAAACCTGATACTTCTCGGCAAGGTGTTGTTTTTCTGGGGTCAGGAAATAGCCCATCCAGTACATGCCGAAAAATAATGCGCCCATCCAACCAAAGCCTTTAGATACGGACTTTGTCGCCTCCCAAAGTGGATAACGCTTCCTGCCATTGTCCATGTCTGAATCAGGGCCTTCTTTCCGGATTTTGCTTGCAGGCCGCCACAATGGACATTCCATCTACTTCATAAATCTTGTTGTCGTAAAACCTCTGCTCGCACTCGTTACGCTTCCTCAAAGACTCAACCTCGTCTTTGGTCAACTGGCGTTCCTCCGCAAGTTTCGGGTGCGCCAATGTTTCCGACACCACCGCTTTGAATGGCTGTTGCAACGGGTAAACGTACCAGATGCCACCCACTTGAAGTTTCGACAGCTGGTCGGGACGAACCATCACGGTCCAAATGGCTTTCCCATTTTCTGCTACGATAGCGTTTAGAACTTCATAGATCCTTGCGTTCTGCAAATGAAGCGTAATCTTAAAAGGATCCCACTGCCCTATAGCGATGCTGCCAGCGCAGTTTTGGCCAAGTTCGCGGCCCACGGCGCAGAACAGTTGAAAATCTGCCTCGTGAGTATCGACCTGCGAGACTGCGAACTCTTTAATAACCTTGTTGAGTAAATTTGAAGGGTCTTCGCGTCCTCTAGCTGCGAAGACATCCACTATTCCACCCGAAAAACTGACGCTATATCCTGGAACCTGCTCAATTATGGCTTCGAGAATTCTCCGAACTGATTCATTCTGAAAATGCGAATTCAGTCGCCGAGTTGTAGCTTCACGGTCGGCATATTCAATTGCAGTCGGTAGCTGGTACCTAAAAGCTAGGTCGACTATGCTGGCGACCAACGTTCTGCCAGCGGTATCAAATCGCTTGACGCGGCGGTCGAGCTTCTGTTCGAAGGACGACGCCGTAGCCGATTCAGCGACCGTCTCGTGATGCTCAAAAACTTGCTCAGAAACGAGTGTTGGGCAGAACGCGAACATGATGGCGAGCCATAGGGAGTATTTCACGGGCACCACTCACTCATAAAACATATCACTAATTTTGTCTGTGCTAATGCGCTAACTCACGATTGGTCCGCAGGGTTTCACGTATCTATTCGGATAGTTGACAAGGCATATTGCGGCCCGGAGCAGCGGTCGTGCTATCCTCGGTTCAAATGGCCGACCAACCTGCCGTTATTGCGCCAGTCCAAATCGCTCTGGCCACATAACGGTTGGTATGGCAACATTTTCTCCGCTAGCGTCCCTCCTGCTAGCCAAGGAGTTCCGCCATGACCCGACCGCTCAGCTTGAGTTTCACTGCTCTTTGTGTTTTTAAATGCCTGTCCTGCACCGCGCAGGCTCAGGAACTGGTTCCGATTTTTCAGCTCTCTGCCGAGGAGACCGCAAAGGTGAGCCACCTGACACAAGACGTCAAGAATGCACATCAACGATTTGACAAAGCAGCAACTGCCTGGCGAATGTTTCAGCAGACGTACCAAGCCGCGCACCCGGATTTAGCCAATGTTCAGTTCACGTCGGACTTCCGGCTCGCATTTACATCACAAAACTCTTCTTCCGCCTTAGACGCGGAGGGGCAGCTGATAACGCCCGTTGAGCTGACGGCTGAAGAGCAACAACAATTGAAAGCCAAGCATCGAGAGATGACGGAGAGTCAGCAATCGCTGCGGCAGGCCCAACAAAACTGGTTGGATTATCAAAATGAGCTAGTGGCTGACCATTTTCCGAGTGGCAAAGAAGGAGCCGTCCTGACGCTGTCTAGCGGCAAACAATTTGTAATTTCCTATCCATGGAGCAATGGACTTGCGTTCACTCCAGACTTTCGGTTCGCGGTTCCCCGAACGCATTAACCAGATCATCTTTGTTCGACTCCCGCAGCTTGGAGTTCGAGCCGTTAAGCCGGATAGCGGCCAACGACAATCGGGGTTCTTACTTGCGGAGGGCGACCATGTGGCTTCTGAAAACAGCGTTAGTAGGGCTGGCAGTTTTTATCGCAGGCTTAATCGCCTACATTCTCGTCGTCTCGCCTGGGAGGGTATGGGTGCGTCTCGCCTGGGAGGGTATGGGTGAGTGCGAACGAGGCAGCCGCAGTGGGCAAACTCCGTGATCTCAACGACTTTCAAAGAAGGGATTTGCGTGCACTCTTTCACTCCTGAAATCTGCTGAACCACGGAATCGCACCGACCACGATATGACGAGTACGCAATTCGGATACAACTTCGCAATCATCAACTGCCGCCTTGATGCAAAAGGGAGAGTAATCCACTATCAAGCCACGGCTGTACCTATCAAGCAGGGCACCACGGGTTTCCGAGCTTTCTGCACTGACGACTCTGGAGAGCTTTGGTACGACAGGAAGGGCTCCGCGTCACAATGCTTGCTGTCACAACATTCCCTTCTTTCGCAGTGATGGGCAAGGTCTTTTAGGCTCCCACTTTCCCCGGAAGATTGATTTCGGCCAGCACTTGGCGTAGCTTGTCGCCGGGAGGATTCGGATGAAACTACTCGCAGCTTTGCAAAAGGAAGCACGAAAACTCGCAAAGGCGAAAGCTAGCCTCGAACGGCAGCTGAATGCAATCGGCGCGGCTGTGAAGGCTTTTGGTAGTACTCTAGCTGCTGAGTCTGCTAATGGCCGAAAGAAGAGAAAGCGGCATATGTCGGCTTCCGCAAGAGCACGTATCGCCAAAGCGCAACGCCAAAGATGCGCGAAAATTCATGCGGCGAAGAAAACCGCGTAGGTGTCGGAATGAGATGGACAACCGACCCTGGAGCAATCCCCGGCGAGCCTTACGACTATCTTGACATTCCCATAGGGGAAGACGGCGAAATAGGTGAAGCGAAGGCCGTTATAATCGAGATCGATACGCCCGGAGGTTCTCGTTGGATTGACATCTTACCAATCGGCGTACTTTGTCCCATCGAGGGCGGTGGCCTGGGACTTGGAATGCACGTCGAAAACGTTGTTGCCGCCCCAGGAGGAGCTGGCGTCGGGATCGTCCTGGACGGCGCGGAGGTCCCAGTCTCTTAGGCCGGTCATGGGGTCTTTCGGGATATGCCGCAGGAAACGCATCTTCTGTTCAGTCCCGGCACCGATGTTAACACCCTTGACGAGCGTATCCAGGTCCGGCGGATAGCCCTCGCTGCCAGCCTCGACACGAATCAGCCCCCGGTCCGAATAGTCCTTGTAGCGGTCAATCGCGTCGCGCATCTGGCGCAAGTCGCGGCGCAACTCAAACTCTTTGTGCCGGACCACCGTGTAGCGAAAGACGGGAAGTGACGCGGAGGCGAGAATGAGAAGAATAGCTGATGCAATAATTATTTCCAGAAGAGTCAATCCCGACTGAGGAGTAGGATGTCTCTGGTAACAAAGATGAATTTTCATTTGTAACAGCAAGCGACGGGCTTAGTGTTGTAAGTTTAAGGGCGCGTTCCTTAACAAGTCTTCTTTTGTCACCCATTCATAGTTTTGGGCCGTAGCGCCTGCGACTTTGGTTTCCGAATTGTCTTGAAGCCGCCTTACCCTCAGCCAATAAACTTCTGAGTCCGGCACAAGCAGTCCTCCTTCCAGCCAGCCAGCTTGGCTTACATAGGCGACGAAGCGAGAGTCGGGCGACCACCATAAGCCAGATTGAGCTTGCCACTTCTTAAAGAGCGCCTGTCTTCCCCCAATCCCTGTTGGGTCCATCGCGTAATACGTATCGCTATCGAGAAAGGCGATCCGCTTGCCATTCGGAGACCACGTGGCTTGATCTCCCTTAGTCTTAAGGTTCTGCGAACGGTTCTCTTCTGTGTCATATACTCGCAGCTGTCCGTCATCTTCATAGACGAAATGCTTGCTATCTGGCGACCAACATTGCGAAGTGACTCGCCCACCCTTCGCTATTTCCGCGACAGCACCTGAACTGACTTCGAGAAGTCTTAGAGTTTCGCCTTGAAACCCAATGTTCATTGAGCCTATCACCATCTTGGAGTTATCGGGGGACCAGCAGATACAATTATTCGCTGGCATTCGGACATTTCGGTACACTCGAAAGTCGCTTCCCTCTATTCCAGAAACGGCAAGGTTATCCGACATCGCCGGGGAATCTGCCACAAACGCTATCATCGTTCCGTCTGGAGATATGGCTCCGATTCCGCCAGTCAGGTTTCTAACTTTGACTACGGACCGCCGCGAGAAATCCACAACGAGGATGGATCTGTTTTCGACTGTGATCAATGACAGTCCAGTTTGGCCTTGTAGCCGTGCTAGCTCCGCTCGGACCGATTGTCCTTGCAACAGATATCCTCCAAGGAACAAAACCAAACCGGAGATAGCCACGAGCAACGTAAGTTTCCGTCTAGAGAAGCGCGCCAGTAAACTCGTGTGTTGCATTGAAGACATAGGATTTTATACGAAGCGCCCTGGCGTTTCCACCTTCTTGGCTTCCTGGCAGGGCAGTATGTCCTCTACGACTGGAATGTTCTTAGAAAGACGATGCCTTTCAGAGACCGCTCTCTACCAGCCATAGGCCCCCGGCGGCCTCGGTGGGAAAAGATAGCCGGCCTGACCAATCCATTTAGCCGCTGTGTTGCTCGTATCGAATGCAGTATAGCGGACTTTGTTTTGTGGGAAGTTATGGGTGAAGTATTGCATCTGATTCGTTTGATAGCAAAGACAGGGAGTCAACCATGACCACGTGGCATATTGTGGCTTGTCAAAATAAAGGGTCGGGCAGTTGCTTCCATCACAAAGATTTAACCATCTCGGAAGCACGGCCGAAGGGGCGGCTTGTCCGTCGAGGGTATAGCCCCCATGGCTAGTACCTACGAGCCACCAAGCATGAGTGGCCCCTGTCAAGGTTATGGGAAAAAGTCTATCTGGTCTCGAGAACAAAAGAGCAAAACATATGTCGGGTAGATGTATAGGCGGAGGGAAAATGGGCACGATGGGTACACAGCCATATCCATCCCAGTAATATTCAGGAGCACAGCCACATTCGCCGGTGCCGGGATCGCAACCGTAGCAGTAAGGGCCGACGATCGGGTAGCAAAGTTGGTCTCCATCCCGGTCTGTATACTTTGACGGACTATTGAGGGCATAAGCGTAGCGATTTAAGGTTTGTGGAGCGCGGGTGAATCCAGAGTGCGGATCCTTTGCCAACCAACGACCCTGAGTCGAGGAGAACATCCTAAAGCGAGTCGGATCCAGACCAGTTTCCGTTTCATCTCGATGGCCTAGAGTGGCGAACCGTTTCTCCTGCGGAGTGCCGACCATATTCCATCCCTGGCCCCAAGGGTAATAAAGCTGATCCTGGGCCACGGCGCCCGTGTAATCGGTAGCTTGAGAGGTTGAACCAATTTTAGTTGAATGCATGAAATAGGTCGCCTCGGGGCTGCCCTGGTAATGGGCCAGGTGGGTGCCCCTGAAGGGAACGACCCGAAGGGTCCAGTTCGTCCGATTGTGCTCGCCCAAGGACTCTTCCGATGCCTGATAGGCATATTCTGTATAGGTGGTTCCCACCAGCTTTTCAACACGCAGGCCAAAGGCGTTGTAGATGTAGCTTGCGGTTGAGCCGTTATCAATCGATTTCATGCGATTTTCGGCGTCCCACTGATAGGTATGCGAGCCCGTGCCTGTTCCGTCCACCGTTAAGTTACCTGCAGCGTCGTATGTATAGCCCGAATTACTGATTTGATTAGTGGACGCATTAAATGTGTAATTCGAGCAGAGGCCGTTCGTTTGCTGGTTCATAACGCAAGTCATGTTGCCGTAGCGGTCGTAAGAGAACGTCAAGTTGTGGGTGGCAGAACCCGTAGCCACGGAAGTCGTCAGGCGATTCACATTGTCATAGGTCATCGTAGCTGTGTGACCTAGGGAAGGGTTCGTGGTGTCCTGGAAATAATGCCCCACCTCATTTCTATTGTTGCCCGTTGCGGCCTGGGAGGGAATCGAGCAGGTCGTGGGGTTCGCCACCGCCGAGTAGTAATTATACACCGTGCAAGCGTTCGCGTTTGGGCTCGCAGAAGTCCCTAATTGCATGCGAACCTGCTGCAAGCGGTTGTTGTAATCGTAAGTTTCCTGCTTTTGGGTGCAGCCCGTTCCAGCGCAGCCGTTTTGCAACGTGCTGACTCGGCCTTGCGGAGAGTAATGGATGTTCTGCGTGAGGGTGCCGGGGTGGGTGGAGTCGTTAAGTGAACTCGTAATCTGCGTGATCCGGCGAGCATTCGAAAAGGTTTGCGTAATGCTTTCGCCGTTGGGGTGCTGCCACGAAGTTAAGTCGCCTGCTAGATCGTACGTATAATGGGTTTTCCAGATCGAAGCACTCGAACAATTGTATGGTGTGCACTGCCAGAAGTCTTGCGGACGTCCTCCTGTGTCGTAGCTATGGATCGTAATGGCTGTCCCGGTGGCCCCCGATGTATGGCTCAGGCGGCCCTTGGTGTTGGTCAGAGTGTAAGCTGTTCCCGAAACGGTTACGCTTGACTCGTCATAATAGAAATTCGCAGTTGGAGTCGAATCAGAATAGGTTCTCGAAGTGAGCCGATTCATTGCGTCATAAGAATACGTTGTGGTTATGCTGCGTGCATCTGTGCGGCGGCATACAGCGTTGGGATCGCCGCTGCAAAGCGCACCGCCAGACGTTGTGTAATAGAGATTTGTCGTTCCTGCTTCTGGGAGGGTTTCGGAAGCCTTCCGGGAGAGCCCGTCAAAGGTGTAGGTCCGTGTCTGGCTTCCTTGGACAGTTTGCGTCAAGTTGTTTAGGACGTCGTAGAGATGGCAGGTAGCAAGCGTCATATTGTTGCCGGAGTCCGGCTCGTCGGCTTCAATAATCCTGCCCAGAGCATCGGACCAGGTTTGCCGTTTCACGCCTGCTTCATCTACCTTAAGCTCAGGATAACCAAGACCATATGTTCCCGAAGCGCACAATTGTGCGCTCGCGCCTCCGTGCGTGCTCACGTCTGCTCCGAAATAGTCGAAGTCAACATTTCCGTCGGGAAGTGTGAGGCCAGTCAAGCGGTCAAGCGCATCGTACGAGTTTGTGTAGAAGCCATAGGTTGGATCGCTGGTGCTGCGGTAGAGATTGGCGGTTTTCTGCACCCGCCCACGTGAGTCGTAAACTGTGGAGGTGGTTGTTTGGCCTTCAGGGTCACTGATGAGGACTTCGTTGGAGTCGCGCCCCAAACTATCGAGGTTCTGCTGGTTATGTTGACAACCCGTGCAAGAAGTCGACGGGGTCGCGTCAGTTATACCGGTGTAAGTATCCTGTTGGTTCGCACCGGTATAGCTTCTCAATTTCCAGCCACCGTCCGGGAAGTTCGTTTGCGTTGGACGATTCATCAAGTCATAGCTGACGTTCATGGTTAGGCCATTCTCGTCGGTCTGAGACGCGGTCAACCCACCGTTGCAGTTCCAGGTCTGAGAGCGCGATAGGCTCAGCGGCATGCTAATCGTTGTGGGAAAGGAGTTGCCGCAACTCGATGTTCCATAGGTGTATGTCGTAGTGTTGTTGTTGGAATCCGTCGAAGTGTTCATGGTCCCGGTGTCGTAATAGGTGGCGGTCGAACTCAACGTGGTGGTTCCCGAAACCAAATAGGTTGTGGTTGTTGCATTGCCGCGAGAGCCGGAGACAGAAATGTGCTGCGGGGTTCCGCTCGTGGCTGTCACCGTTCCTTGGTCGTACGTATAGCTGGTTTGAGAGGTCGGGTTGGCTCCTCCCGAGGCGTAGACTGAAACGCTGGCGGGCCGGTCGTTGATATTGTTTCCCAGCGAGGCGTAGCTGGTCACGGTCTTGCGCACGAGGCCGCCAGGCACGCCGCTGCCGTAGCCATATTCGTCCACTTCCGTCGGCAGCGCGTGGGTATTTAGGGTTGTGACTGTTTGCGAAGTTTGTCCGCTAGCCCAGGAATTGGTATTTGTGATTTGCGTGATGGGCAGCGTAATTGCGGTGGTGTTGCAAGGATAAGCCGCGCCGTTGTAGCAGGTGTAAACGGTGTCGAGGAGAGTTCCGGTGCCCGACGAACCCTTATAGGCCTGCCGCTCGGTCTCGTACGGCCCTTGGAAATTCAGCACGGTTTGATTCGCTTGTGGATCGGTCATGGTGGTGCCCCAACTGGGGTCGGAGCCGGAGCGCGTGTAGGTCCACGTGCCATCCGGCGTGGTGCGGGTCAGACCAGCCGCCGTCCCGTCCGCGCATATGATGCCGTTGCTTCCGCCGGTATAGCCGTAGGAAATCGTTCCTCCCGTAGGCAGCGTGACAGAGGCCAGGCGCCCTGTGACATTGGTTGAAGAACCAGGCGTGAGTTCGTAAGAAAAAGTGTATTTCGTGCCGTCTGGGAGGTCGATTTCGCTGATAAGATTCCCGGAAGCTGGCCCGTACTCGGTGATGCCGCTGCAACCAAAATTCGTTTGCACAGTGTAGGCGGTGTAATTCACCGTTACCGTCGAAGTCGTGCCCGCCGCATTGGTGTACTGAAACGTGACCGGGCTCGAAGGGGTTCCCTGCCCTTGCGCGGTAATGGCGGTGGTGCCGAGGGTGTCGGTAATAATCCGATTGGAAGGGACGGTGCCGCTGATCTGATTTCCGTTGGTATCCGTCAGCGTGGTGGGGTTTCCTCCCCAGTACAAAGAGGGGCTGAGGGTGTTGCCGGAGGGATAGTAAATCGTGGCCGAGGGTTGAGCCGTGGCGCTGATCGTGACCCCCGAGCCGTCAGTAGCCGTGGCCGTGGCAGAATAGGGCGGCGCGCCGGTACAGGGGGTTCCCACGGAAGCGTCCGAGAGAGTAAACGAAAAGGGAGTGATGTAGCCCGGATTCGAAGGCTGTGCGAAGTTCCAGTAGGAATAAATGTTGTAGTAATAGGTCTGGCCACCGGAAATGCAAGATCCTTGCGTTACATCGTAGTAGACGTATCCGAAGGACGGCGCAAAACCACCGACGGGCCATCCCCACTGGTTTGCAGGAGTCCAAGCCGAGTTTTGAATCGACCAGATCGTGCTGTCGTAACCATCGCTATAGTTGAAGGGGAGGCCTCGCCCCGCTTTGTTCAAGACGGGGATCGCGAAGTGCACATTGAGGTCCTGGTTGTTCACGATGTCAAAAGGGCCACCGCTAAAGCTGCCGAAAGGCTGCAAACCATAGCTGACTTGCCAGCTCAGGGCAGCGTGCGCCAGCAGAAGAGTGAGTGCTAGCGAAACGGCGATTCGAACAAAAGCGCTTTTCATATTAGGTCTCCTCATCGCTCCATGTCGTCTTCAAATCGTGAAATCGGCTTGGGGAAGCCCGGTGTTCACGGACACGGTCAAGCCACTCAGATCGAGGGTCAGGCTGCCTTGGAGAAACTTTTGAATCCGGGAAGGAACTTCAATGCCATTCACCGGCTGCCATCCAGAAAATTGGATTTCGAGCGGTTGATCTAAGAGGGCATTGGTGTCGGGATGCGTGTTGAAATCGATGGCTACGGGTAGGTTCGTAGCCGAATCAAGATAGAAGTCCACTTGGCTCAAGCGTTGAATCAGCGAAGTTGCTTTGCTGGTTTGTCCTGGCACGACGCGAGAAATTTGGATGTGTTGGACCGTGACGCCTGCCTTCGTGTCTTGGCCGATATAGGAAAAGGAAATCTGAGAGTCATTGAGAGCTGACTGAAGCGTGAGACCGGGGAAAAACCATGTAGGGTCGGCCCAACAGTTATGAAGAGGCATGGTGTGCCAAGTTGCATCCGGTCCAGACCATTTTGCTTGCGGAGGCGCGCCCGATCCGTTGCGGATCTCCGAACGCTGCCCCCCACTCAGCGAGAGCGCGATATTGGCTTCGTACCCCGTATGCGCTATAGGTCTCTGCATAAATAATGGAATGATTTAGCGCAAAAAAAGAGGCAGTTCAGACTGCAGGATGCAGCCGTGTAGCTTCTGGCGAGACCCTCGAATGCCGTTGACCGAACGAATGACATCTTC
>Ga0209376_1005423_pt1 | contig 10620 bp, 12 predicted proteins | sample GraSoiAngelo_134_FD_185891 | JGI IMG/M metagenome (GOLD analysis project Ga0209376, IMG submission 185891) | Grasslands soil microbial communities from the Angelo Coastal Reserve, California, USA - 14_0929_05_30cm (SPAdes) (version 2) | ecosystem: Environmental > Terrestrial > Soil > Grasslands ... | reverse complement strand
GCAGACGTGGTTCGGGACAATCGAGACGCGGTCACCCAGGCGAAGACCTCGTGCATTTTCCGCAAGGCGGAGCACGCCGTGCTCCTCCCAGAGGCTCGCCACTCGCGTCGATGGGTCCGATGCGAGATAGCCGAAGCCGCGGCCCAGCTCCCACGGCCCGTCGGTCGAGAGCGTCTTGCTCCCGGCATCGACGACGGCGCGATCCTCGGCCGGCCGGCTGATCACCGTGGCGCGGGCGAACAGCGCGACGTCCTCGGCCCTCATCGCGCCCTGCGCGACGACGTTCGCGCACCCGAACAGGTACTGACCAGGCCGGATCTCGGTGACGCCAGGGACGCTTCCGGCGGGCAGGGCCGTGGGCGTGGAGCCAGCGCTGACCTCGACGATCGGAAGACCGATCGCGCGGAGGTCCGCCGCGGCAGAGACGAGGGCTTCGCCTTCCGCGCGTCCCCAAGCCTCGCGACTCTCAGCTCCGTCCGCGAATCCGCGAAACCCTCGGAAGCCGTAGACACCGATGAGCCGCAGACCTGGAAGGTCCGCGACGCGCTGCGCGAGATCGAATGCGTCCACGCCGGCGCGCACTCCCGTCCGCTCGATGCCCAGGTCGATCTCGAGCATGACCTGCAGCTCGATGCCCGCCTCTTTCGCCGCGCGCGACAGCCGCTCCGCTCCGTCGCGACTGTCGACGGCGCATCGGAGGCGCGTTCTGCGGGCGAGCCGGGTGAGCCGCTCGAGCTGAACGGGCGAGACGATCTGGTACGCGAGGAAGAGGTCATCGATGCCCGCGTCCGCGAACACTTCCGCTTCGGAGACTTTGGCGAGGGTGACGCCGCTCGCCCCGGCCGCGATCTGCAGGCGAGCGATCTCCGGCACCTTGTGTGTTTTGGCATGCGGTCGCAACTGGACGCTCAGCTCGCGCGCGGCGGCCGCCATCGCGTCGATGTTGCGTTTCATGCGGTCGAGATCGACGTAGAGAAACGGCGTGGCGAGGTCGTCCAAGCTGGCGCCCATCGGGATCGCCAGAGATTAACCCCCTCGCTGATTCGTAGAGGCGACCGCTAGTCTCATCGCCATGTCCCGCGTGGCCCACGAGCTTGCGATCGAGTGGCCGAGGTCGTTCTGAGGGTCCAGCTGTGGCGCAGATCGTCGACGTTCAGGAGTACCCCGCCACCGCCAGCCGCCGCCGCTGGCTCGCGCTCGTCCCGGTCGCCGTGGTCCTGCTCGTCTTCGCCGCCACGCTCGAGCCGGTCCAGCGGACCTGGCGCACCGTGCTCGGGCTCGCAGGGCTCGCGCCGCTCGCGGTGACGATGTCCGGCAACATCACCGACGACGACGGAGCGCCGATCAGGCACGCGTTCGTCCGCGTCGGTCAGGAGGGCCAGCTCGCCGCGACGTACTCCGATGAAGCGGGTCGCTACCAATTGGCGTATTCGATCCGGACACGGCTGCCGGCGGACGTGTCCGTCGGCGCGACCGGCTACGAGGCGAGCCTCCGCGAGCTGCGCGTCACGTCGACCGACCCGCAGTACGACGCGCGGCTGCATAAGGTGGTTCGCATCGACGCGGGCGCGACGACGCATGCCGTCATCGCATCGGAGGACGGGCTCTGTTACCCGGTGCGGACCGACGTGCGCGAGCCGGACCGGTCCTGGCCGTGCCGATTGCTGCACGTGCTCGTCGGTAAGACTGGCGTGCTCAGCGTTTCCGTCGTGCCGGACGATCCACGTGACCGGTTCGGTGTGTCGTTCGCCGTCGGCAGCGAGCCGACGCTTCTCTTCGCAACTCCGTGCTGCCCTTCGGACGACGCCGCTCGCCTCCCGGAAGGGGCGGACGCACTCGTTCAGGTGGTCGCCCTCGATCTCGACACGTCAGCCGCGCCGAGCAATCGCAGCCGACAGGGGTTCACGCTCCACACCGCGCTCGACCCGCCCTGATCAGATGCCGCGCTCCACGCCAAGGTCTAGCTCCGGAAGAGCCTCTCCTCGAACGCTCTGCGATATCCGTTGAGCTCCTCATCGAGGTCGTCGGCGGCGAAGTCAGTCGAAGCGGCTCGCTCGCGGACGAGATGGCGCGCCGCGCCAAACGCGATGCTGACCAGCCCGCGTTCGATGATCCGTGGGACGTGGTGTTCCTCGGAGATCTTGCGAACGCTCGAGACGAGATCGTCCAGCTTCTGATCACGAGCGGCCGCCGTTGGTTCCGTCAGCACGTCCAACGCGACGGGAAGGAGGGCGCGGATCCGCTCGCCGTACCGCCTGGCGGCGCTGCCGCGCAGGCCAAAGAACGTGCTCGCGCGGACCGCCTCCGAGACGACGCGATCGACCATTTCCATGGCGACCTGGTCGAACAGTTTCGCAAGAGCGATCCGGCGTTTCGTCGCGGCCTCATCATCCACGCGCGTCTCGATAGAGTGACCTAACCGGGAAGTGACGAGGAACATTCGGCTATCAACCCGAGCGACCGGTAAATCACGCTAGCGGAGGCAGCAGAACGTACAGCCCAGAAGAGCGCGAACGAGTGCGCGCCGAGCTCATCGCCGCAGCGCGCGCCGACGGCCGGCTCACCGGGGTGGCGCTGACCGGCTCGGCGTCCACGGGACGCGAGGACCGCTGGTCCGACATCGATCTGGCCCTCGGCGTCAGCGGTGCAAGTCAGATCGAACCCGTGGTCGCCGACTGGACCTCCCGGATGCGCGCAGAGCACGGCGCGGTACATCACCTGGACGTACGCCGCGATGCGTGGCTCTATCGCGTGTTCCTGTTGAGCAACAGCCTCCAGGTAGATCTGGCCTTCGCGCCCGAAGCGGAGTTCGGACCCCGTGGGCCGACGTTTCGACTGTTGTCCGGCAACGCGAAGGAGCTACCCAACGCGCAAGCGCAGACGGCGGAGGAGCTCATTGGCTTCGCGTGGCTGTATGCGCTTCACGTCCGTTCGGCCGCTGCGCGGGGAAAACTGTGGCAGGCGGAATACATGGTGAGCGCCGCGCGTGACTACGTCCTCGCCGCTGCCTGCCGCCGCCATGGAGTTCCGACCGGCGAGGGCCGGGGCATCGATCAGCTTCCTGATTCGGTTACGCGGCCGCTCCGCGGGGCACTGGTCACGCGTCTAGATCCGGACGAGATCGTTCGTGCGTTCGGTGTCGTGGTTGAACGTCTTCTCGATGAGGCCAGATGCAGCGACCCCCGGCTGGCGACACGACTAGAGCCGACGATGCGCGATTTGCTGGACAGCACTCGTGCGGCCGTTACCGCGCGGTCGTCCATGTGACGACTGCTCTCGCGAGTTCGAGAGAGCACAATCGTCAGTCGAGCCGTGCGTCTGCGGCGCGGCATGGGAGGAGGTCGGCGTGAGAAAGCTCAAGGTCACCACATTCGTGACGCTCGATGGCGTGATGCAGGCTCCGGGCGGGCCGGATGAGGATCGCAGTGGCGGGTTCACCCACGGCGGCTGGTCCGTGGGCTACTGGGACGATCAGATGGGAAAGCTGATGGACGAGTTCATGGGCCGGCCGTTCGAGTTGCTCCTCGGCCGAAAGACGTACGAGATCTTCGCCGCGCACTGGCCACGCTCGACCGACCCCGGCGCGGACGTGTTGAACAGCGCGCGAAAACATGTCGCGTCGCGGACGCTGCGAAGCGTCGACTGGAACAACTCGATACTCATCAAGGGCGACGTCGCAACGTACGTGTCCGAGCTCAAGAAGCAGTCCGGCCCGGAGATCCAGGTGCACGGCAGCGGCGATCTGCTCCAGACGCTGTTGAAGAACGACCTTGTCGATGAGCTCCACGTGTGGACGTTCCCGGTCGTGCTTGGAAGTGGAAAGCGTCTCTTCGCCGATGGCGCGGTCCCGGCTGGACTCAAGGTAGACGCGGTGACCACCTCGACGACCGGCGTCGTGATCGCGACCTACGAGCGCGCCGGGGCGATCAAATACGGGTCTTTCGCGTCGGCGGAGCCCTCCGCGGCGGCAACCCTAGGCTGATCTGCCCACAGCGTTCGGGCTTCCAGTGTCCGTCGAAGCGCGGAAGCTCTCCACGAGCACCGGACGCAGGGCTGCCGGCTTGACGGCATGGTTCTGCTTCGGAATGACCCGCTCGGTGGCCCCAGGGACCGTGCGCGCTGTCGCGTCGGCCGCTGCGCGCAGCGTCGGTGTGGTGCTACCGCCCACGAGGACCACCGTGGGCACGCGGATCTCGCGCAGCCGCCCTTCGGGGAACGCGAAGCCGTGCATGACGGCGGCGTCGTACGGCAGCGTGTGCGCGGCCGCGACCGCGTCCTTCCAGAACGGCATGAATCGCATCACCAGGATGAAAGGGCCGGGCACACCGACGGTCCGCATGAAGTACTTCACCGCGTCGTCGCGCTTGCCGCGCGCGATGAGCTCGTTCACCTTCTGCTCGTAGTCCGGATCCGGTGCATCCTTCGGGTTCCCGACCATGTAGGGAGGCTCGTGCGCCGCGAGCATCTTCATCGGGACGCCGCTCGCGGCAGCTTCGAGCGCAAGCGCCGCGCCGGACGACGTTGCGGCGACATACGGCCGTCCACCCGCGGCCTCACACACCGCGCGCAGATCCTCGACCTCGCGGGCGACGGCGAAGTCCTTCGCGAGCTCCTCGCGCATCCCCTTCGCGAACGGGGACGAGCGCACGCCGAGCGCGCCCCACACGAACACGAGGGGCGCTCCTTGTCCCATCGTCTCGTACGCGATACGCGTGCCGTCCGCTGAGGTTACGAACTTGGTCGCCATGACACTCCTCCAGTGCTGCCGAATGCGGGCCCTGCGTGGCCGCATCCAGCGTGCCACACTCGGCGCGTCTGATTTCGCTGGGCTAAGCGCGATGAGGTCGGGCCTGATCGGCTCGGTTGTCATCGAGGTGGTCATGGAGAGGCACGTTCGGCGCGGCCCAGCGTCTCGAGCGGCAGGGTCACGGAGCGCTCGTCGCGGCTCGGCCGCGGGCTCTCGGCGTGGGGGCCGCGCTCGCCGACGAGAAACCACGTGCGCATCGGGCCTTTCCCCTTCACCTCGATCGTTCCGCGCGGCTCGCAGTTGAACTCGTCGCGGATGAGCTCGTAGGTCGCGTCGGTCAGGTGGATTCGCCCCGGCACGCTGTGCGATTCCATTCTGCTCGCCGTATTCACGGAATCGCCCCAGATATCGAACACGAATTTTCGCAAGCCGATGACCCCGCCCACGCAGGGCCCGCTGTTCATGCCGATCCGGAAGTCGATGCGGTCCTCGCCCGCCGCGCGGAGCTCGTCGAGGTAGGCGCGAATACCCAGGGCCATGCGGGCCATCGCCTGGGCGTGATCCGCGCGCAGCCGGGGAACTCCCGCGACGCACATGTAGTTGTCGCCGATGGTCCGGATCTTCTCCACGCCGTACCTCTCCGCGAGGAGGTCGAAGCGGGAGAAGATCCCGTTGAGGAGCGCAACGAGCTGCTTCGCGTCCAGCCGCTCGGCGAGCATCGTGGATCCGACGATATCCGCGTAGAGCACCGTCGCGTGCTCGTACGCGTCGGCGATCGGGTTCTCACCGGCCTTGAGCCGAGGCGCGATTTCCCTGGGCAGCACGTTCAGAAGGAGCCGCTCCGAGCGTTCCTGCTCGCGCGCGAGCGCGTCCATGGCACGGTCGCGCTGGCCGAGGAACGTCGCGATCAGGACGAAGACGATCGAGCCTCCCACGGCGACGTTGAGGCCGAGCATCGTGCTCGTGAACCACTCCGGTAGCGTTGAGGCCGCTCCCGCGATCTGGCCGGCGACGCCCGAAGTGATGAACACCGCGAGGTAGGTGACGTACCAGCGCAGTCCGGAGCGCGGCCCGCTGAAGACGAGAGCGCCGACTGGGGCAAGGATGCCCCACAACCCCACGCCACCTGACGGGAGAAAGCCTCCGAGGGGGACCATCGACAGCGTGGGCGCGAGCAGAATGTCGACCAAGCTCACATACAGAAGGAACGCGAAATTCCGTGTACGTGCGAACGCGATGATCGCGCCGAGCAGGACGAGGGCATACACGAAAGGCACATACCCGACTGGCGAGCCGAAGATGAGGTACAGGCTGCCCCACACCACAGCGATCGGTAGGATCAACACCGAGGTCAGGACGAGCAGCGCCTTGCCCTGCCGCGTTTGCTCGTCGTCTCTGGGATCCGCGCCGACCGCTGCCAGGCGGGCCAGCACCGCCTTCGACACGATCTGGACGCGACGCATTGGGTCCATGCGCGGGAAGGTCACCCTGGCTCAATGAGCCTGCCGTTTCTTGACAGGTTCGGGTCGGTACATGCGGCAAGGTTGAAACAGCAGGGCCGTCGCTTCCCGCTTTTCATTTTCGAGATACTCACGGCGACGCGTCGTTTGCGCGTATCAGGATCTTGGGTTGCATTGACCCAGCGAACCCATTCCCAGCGCGCCATTGGCGTAATTGCTTTCCATAGGCCTTGGATCTTCTGAGGGGCGGCCGCCAGAGCTCCCTGAAGATCCTGGGGCACGTTCGGCTCCGGCCAGTCTTTGACGAACTCAATTGCGATCGTCGCAGTGTCATCCGCGCTTAAAGCAGCGGCTTTTTGCAGCTTTCGATCAATCCTCAGCCAGTGGCCGAAATTGCCGTCAGGTTCCAACACCGTCTGGAACCGATGCCCGTTGATCGTTCCTTTTACCGCCACCTGCCCACGCGACGGCAGTTTCCTGCTCGCTTTCTCAGGCAAGCGCAAGATGGTCGACTTGTCGATCGTGCACGGCGTGGCGTCGAACCGAATCGTTGACACGTCTGTGTGCTGCCTCATACGTCGTCACCTATTTTGGCAGTCCTGGGATCGCGATCCACGAACTTCGAGGGCGAGAGAATTGGCGGGCTGGCCGGTCATGGCCGGCTAGCGCCCGGAAGCGTCAGGCTTCGCCCGGGCACCGAGACGGTCAAGGATTTCCCGCGGTCTCATTTCGCTCAGCCGGTCCTCATGTACGCACTCATGGGCCTGACCCCAGTTCTCAACTTCGTGGTCGGCGGAAACAACACTCTGGTTACTGATGCGGCTGGTGTCGTTTGGCAGACGAGAAGCATCGCCGAATCGCATGCGACCGTGAGCATCTACACAATGTTGTTTGTCGTTGCCCTCTCGGCGGTGAACCTGATCCAGAAGCCAGCGACCGTCACCGAAACATCGGTTCAACTACGTACGCCGGTGACGAGGGAGGTCTATCAGGTGCGATAGGGTTTCGCCGGAGGAGGGCGGCCGATGACGAAACAGTACGCAAACGCTTCCTGGGCCAGACCGACCGGGGTCGTGTGGCTCCTCTTCTTTGTCGCTTCGGGTCTGAGCGAGGTCTTCTTCCGAATGGCTGGGATCAGCGGGATCAGCGTTGTTTCGGGTGACGGGGCCTCGATCGCGAGCACACTGTCAACACACCAGGATGCGTTCCGCGCGGGCTTTGCTTTCAGCCTGATCCTGATCGTTCTCTACGCCGGGCTCATGGCTCTCTTCTATCGCTTGCTACGACCGGCGAACGCGACCCTCGCGTTGGCGGCGCTCGTGTTGAGCGTGATCGCCCTCACCGTGCAGACTTTCGGCGCGGTACCTCAAGCGGCGGCGTTCAGCCTGGCGACCGGCACATTGAGTCTGCAGGCGTTTTCCGACAGTCAGACCTACGGCCTGATGCTGTTCCTCTTCCGGATGTACTCCCAGGCGTACACCGTCGCACTGATCTTCTGGGGACCGTTCTGGCTATTGATCGCGTACTCGTGTATAGATCGACCTTCTTCCCGTCTTGGCTGGCCGTTCCGCTGGCGCTAGAGGGTCTCGGCGCGCTCACCCTCCTATGGCCTCCGCTCGCCGCGATCTTTCCCTTCGCGATCGTCGGCGGCATCGCCGAGCTCGTTTTCATGGTCTGGCTACTCGTTCGGGGTGTCGACGAGCAGCGATGGCAGGAACGAGGCGGCGACACCAGAGGCGCGCTCTTCGCTTAGCTCCCGGCGCCACGCCGAACATCGCGGCAGACTACGGTTTCGTGCAGCTCGACGACGTCCAGACGCCCGCACTCCTGCTCAACGTCGACGGGCTCGAGCGGAACTTGGCCAAGATGGCCAAGCTCGCGCGTGGCGGCGGCAAGGCGCTCCGCCCGCACAGCAAGACGCACAAGAGCCCGGTCATCGCGAAGAAGCAGGTCGCGCTCGGAGCAGTCGGGATCTGCACCGCCAAGGTCGGCGAGGCCGAGATCATGGTCGCGAACGGCGTCGACGACGTGCTCATCACGAGTGAACCTGTCCCGCGCAACATGGACCGCTTCGTGGCGCTTGCGGCGAAGGCGAAGATCGCGGCGACCGTCGACGACGCCGAGATCGTCCGCGAGCTCGGAAGGCGCGCCGGCGCTCGCGGAATCGAGATCGCGATCTTCGTCGACGTGAACGTCGGCCAGGAGCGCACCGGCGTCGACGCCGGACCGGATGTCGTGAGGCTCGTCGAGCTAATCTGCAAGACGAAGGGCCTCCGCTTCGCGGGACTCCAAGGCTACGAAGGCCATCTCCAGACCCGAATGCCCGAGACCGAACGCCGCGCTCTGGCGCGCGTGGCGTATGACCGGCTCGCCGACACGAAGGTCCTCATCAAAGACGCCGGCATCGCCGTCCCGACGATCACGACGGCCGGCACCGGGACCGCGCGCTTCGCGGTCGAGCATGCCGCGGTCGACGAGATCCAGCCCGGCTCGTACTGCGTGATGGACTCGAGCTACAGCTCGGTCGAGCCCTCGTTCGAGAACGCGCTCTTCATCCTCACGGGCGTTCTGAGCGTCAACCGCCGGGACGCGCTCGTCGTCGACGCCGGTTGGAAGGCCGCGAGCACCGACTCTGGCGTCCCCAAGGTGAAAGACCACCCGGAGGCCACATATAAGGAGGCGGGTGACGAGCACGGGAAGATCGCCGGGCTCGCCGGGAGGCATCGCACGGGCGACGTCGTCTGGCTCGTGCCGAGCCACTGCGACACGACGATCAACCTCTACGACAAGTACATCCTCGTCCGCGACGACGGCGCGGTCGAGGGCGAGCTCGCGATCGCGACACGCGGCAAGAGCGCGTAGGAGGAGAGATGCCGAAGCGAGAGGTCATCGACACCGCACAGGCGCCGCACACCGGCCTGCCGTACGCGCAGGCAATCCGCTACGGCGACCTCGTGTTCGTCGCGGGGCAGGTCGCGCTCGATCCGAAAACCAACCAGCCGAGCGGCGGCGACGTCGCGGCGCAGACGCGCCGCGTTCTCGACAACATCGGCGCGATCCTCCAGCACGCCGGGACGTCGCTCGCATACGCGCTCGACTCGCTCGTCTTCCTACGCTCGGCGTCCGACTTCGACGCTTTCAACGATGCGTACCGTGCCTACTTCCCGACTGACGGGCCGCCGCGCACCACGGTGCAGGCCGCGGTGCCGCGCGAGGGTTTCCTCGTGGAGATCCGGATCATCGCAGGCATGCCCGGCTAGGTCAGCGTTCGGCAGAACGCGTCCGCGTCCTCCCCTTCGGGTCTGTGCCAACCCGGGCGGGCACAATACCGGCGTGCCACGGCTGCAGCGAAAGAACTTCGGCGCTCCCGAACACACGCGCGATCTCGGTCGCGGCCGGATGGACGTGGTCGACCTCGACGAGACGGCCGTCGGCCGGATGATCCTCAAGCCAGGCTGGCGCTGGTCAACGGACGTTGCTCCGAAGATGGGTACCTCGACCTGCCAGGTCCGACATCTCGGTGCGGCGGTGAGCGGGCACCTGCACGTCTTAGTCGAGGACGGCAGCGAGATGGATATCCAGGCCGGAGACGTGTACGAGATCCCGCCGGGACACGACGGCTGGGTGGTCGGAGACGTGCCGTGGGAGGCAGTCGAATTCGCGAGCGCGCGCGTCTTTGGCGCAACGGAGGACGAGACCGGCGTGCGCTCACTGGGGACGATCCTCATGACGGACATCGTCGGGTCGACCGCAACGCTTGAACGGGTCGGCGACGCCAGGTGGCACTCCCTGCTACTCGCACACAATGAGCGGCTGCGCGCGCAGATCGAGCGGTTCGGCGGCCGAGAGATCCGAACGACAGGCGACGGCTTCCAGGTGCTCTTCACAGGCGCGGCCCGCGGCGTTCGCTGCGCCGCAGCGATGATCGACTCCCTCTCCGATGTGGAAATTCAGATCCGCGCGGGACTGCACACCGGCGAGGTCGAACTTGCCGCCGGAAACCTGCATGGGATCGCTGTCCACGCGGCAGCCCGCGTCAGTGCACTCGCGGGACCAAGTGAGGTGCTCGTCTCCGCGGTGACCCGCGATCTCCTCGATGGGTCAGGCCTGATGTTCGAAGAGCGCGGTGTCCACGAGTTGAAGGGCCTGTCCGGTGCGCGTCCCGTGTTTGCGCTCATCCGCGTGTCGTCCCCAGCTCGCTAACCGCCGTCAGCGGCGGGAGCGGGCGAGGGCTCGTACGAAAAACCGATAAAGCCCCTCGAAGTCGAGGCGCCAGAACCCGGGCATCTGATCGGGAGTCTGGCTAGCGAGTTTCGTACGGTCCGAGGCAAATTGAGCATGGGGGCGAACGGCGAGCGGTCCCAAAGCGACAAGGTGTCAGGTGATCATCCGAGCCTTCTAACGGGGCGCGAG
>Ga0209376_1005421_pt1 | contig 10625 bp, 8 predicted proteins | sample GraSoiAngelo_134_FD_185891 | JGI IMG/M metagenome (GOLD analysis project Ga0209376, IMG submission 185891) | Grasslands soil microbial communities from the Angelo Coastal Reserve, California, USA - 14_0929_05_30cm (SPAdes) (version 2) | ecosystem: Environmental > Terrestrial > Soil > Grasslands ... | reverse complement strand
AACGGGTAATAGCCAATGTCTTGAATGACGCAGCCGCCGTAAGCGTAGGCATGAGCTTTCTGGACCTCCTCCTCAGTAGCAGATGGGAAGCGCTTGAGGAGCGCGGGGCGAATGGTGGTGTCCCAGGAGATGTCGATGAGTTCTTCGTGCGAAAGCACGCTGTACCCGAAGAGATTCGCGGGCGCCAGCAAAAGAATAAAGATGAGAAAGTGCCTTCGTGCGGCTCTCATTCGGAGTTGAGAATATTAACGAACTGGACTTGAAGTCGAGGGCTGGAGAGAGCCATGCTCAATCGGCTCCCTGAAGGCTCCCAGTCTTGCGGAGTGCGATTGTGATGTCATGCGGGCGGCGGCGGGAAAAGGCGGCCGCCACCAGAGCTACACCGGGAGTTTGTTGGGGTGGTTCTTTGAGATTGGATTGCGAAGACGCGCCGCCACTCCCGGAAGTCGAGGCTCCATCGAGAGCCGCCGCAGCTTGCAGAAACGACCGGGCCCAGCGCTGCACGTTGTGATCTTTGATGATGTCGCGAAGCAGGCGCATGCGATTGCGCTTTTCTTCCGCGGGCATTTGTGATGCGTCACGCAGCGCTTGAGCAACGCCCGCGAAATCATTGGGATTGACTAGAATCGCCCCGTGGCGAAGTTCGGGGCCAGCGCCTGCGAATTCGCTCACGATCAGAACTCCGCGCTCATCGGTTTGAGCAGCGCAAAATTCTTTAGCTACAAGATTCATTCCATCCTTAAGAGGGGTGATGAGCGCAATGTCCGCGGCACGATAGTAGGCGAGAAGCTCATCGCGACTGAGATTGCGGTGCATGTAATGGATGGGCACCCAGCCGGGTTGAGTAAACTCGCCGTTGATCTGGCTGACCAGCAGTTCCACATCGAGGCGCAGGTCTTTGTAATCAGGAATTTCCTCGCGGCTGGGAACGACCACCTGCACCAAGGTGATTTGGTGGCGCAGTTCGGGGTAGCGGCGGAGCAGGATGCGAAACGATTTGAGCCGCTCTGGAATTCCCTTTGTGTAATCCATGCGATCAACGCCGAGCACGAGAATGTTTTCCATCAATTCACGACGAATCTCGGTGGCACGCGAAGCGACTTCGGGACGCGCGGCTGCATTCGCGAACTCATCGAAATCAATGCTGATGGGAAAGGTTCCTACAATGCTGCGGTGAGATTGGTGGGTAAGAACAAGATGCGGATTTGCGTTGCCGACGGCAATCTCGGGAATTAAACGCTGTGCGCAGCTTGCGAAATTGGAGCGGTCACGATCGGTTTGGAAGCCGATAATGTCGAATTCCAATAAAGACCGAAGTACAGCCTGCCGCCAGGGAAGCTTTTCAAACATATCTGGAGCGGGAAAAGGAATATGCAGGAAGAAACCCAGCCGCGCGCGAACGCCCTGTTCTCGCATATAGCGAGCCGTGAGCATCAGATGATAATCATGGACCCAGACAAAATCATCTTCTCTGGCCGCGCGCGCCGCCGCGGCCGCGAATTTCTGATTTACGCGCTGATATGTCTCCCAGTAATCGGGATCGAAGTTGCAGCGCGAAGGCATGTCGTGAAATAAGGGCCAGATGATCTCATTAGCGAAACCGGAATAGAACTTTGCTACTTCTTCATTCGAGAGCTGAACCGCCTGGAGCGTATAGGAGCGGCGGCGTGAGGCGCGGGCCAGCAGGTGGTCAACATGATTCTGGCTGGTACCGGCCCATCCTATCCAAATCCCGGGCTGGTGCTGCCATGCGGAATTGAGTGCGCTGGCAAGGCCTCCAGAGCTGCGCTCCACTCGCGGTCCGCCAGCATATCTCTTGACAACGACCGGCAGACGATTGGAAACGTTAATTAGACGTCCCTTGATGAGTGTCATTGCTCACCTCCTACAGCATGAAGCCAATCGTCGAAGAATTCAATCAGCTCCTGCGGTGGTTGCAGCCAAATGTCAGCGGCGGTCGGCCGGGATTGGGGACGAACCAGCGCGGTCAGGCCTCGTCCCTTCAATGCGCGGAATGCGTCTTCGTCAGTTTGGTCATCGCCGAGATAGGCGACAGCGGCGTCCGGGTTCGTTTCCGTCAAAATGGCGCGGATGGCATCGCCTTTATCGCGGCCAGGAATCCGGATCTCCAGGCCGCCATCGAATTCAAGCAGAGAAAGTGGATATTCGGTAACCAGTGGCAACCAGAGGTGGCGGATTTTGGTTTTAATCTCGACCACTTCGCTCGGCGTCAACCCTCTCCAATGAACGGCAACGCTTCCAGGCTTTACTTCAGTTTGCGAATCGAGCTGGACGGCTTGAAGAAGCTGGGCGGCAAGCGAGAGCCCGGCTTGCTGCTGAAGTGGAATCTGGCAGATTTCATAGCTGCCGTCGGCTTTGAGACGTTCGAGACTATGGCTTCCCCAAATTTCCGGATAGGGATCGATCCCAATGAGACTCACTACTTCGCGTGCGGGGCGGCCGCTGATGAGAACAACGCGTGTTCCTGTTTTCATGATGCGCATCAGCCGCTCGGCCACATTCGGATACGGCAATGCCAAGCTGCGATCCACGGTAAAAGGCGCGAGCGTGCCGTCATAATCGAGCAAGAGTACACGAGTAGAAGCGGACCGGAGCTGGTCCAGAAAAGCCGCGTAAGAGATTTGACGCTCGAGTGCCTTCATGCCGGCTCCTGACCCGACAGCAACCAACCACAGAAAGCTCAACCCGGCGCGAAGTGGCGAAGAACTTTAACCCAACAAACAATGCCAAACAGCCGAACTCGCGCTCAATGGCCAGCGAGCGGCATAGATTTAGGTGCGACCGTCCGCGAAACGGCGCGCGGAGGCATGTACGGCGCGCACTCCCCAGTGCGACCGTGAGGGTCTGAAAAGAACTTTTTTAATTCTAGCATGGAAGATGCTGGAGAGACACCCGGAAATTCAGTTCCCGGTGACGCGGGACTCTTGTCCCGCTGAAGAGTGCCATCGTCTTCGCCTCAGGTTGGGCTCAGGTCGCCCACTGCCGTGGCTCAGGCTCACAATCTTCAATCCGTCGAGCACTTTCTGCGTATCAAAGTTCAGGTTCTTACCGATTCGACCGAATGAAAGCCCAATTGACATCAGCGACGCTGCCGGAGTAGGGTTGGGTGCCTTTCGAACAGATCCCACAAACCAAGGAGAGCAACATGCGAGTGCGACTAGCGCTTTATGGTGTGGCGTTGTGCGTCTGTTTCGCCCCAATCCTCTCGGCCCAGGACGCGGCCAAGGTTGATCCCAAGCATTACACGGTAGTGAGCGAAAACGATCAGGTACGAATTTTGAAGGTGCACTACGGCCCGCACGAGAAGTCGGTCATGCACAGCCATCCGGCCACGGTTGCAGTGTTCCTCACCGACGCCAAGGGGCAGTTCAGCTATCCGGACGGGAAAACGGAAAGCTTTGCCGGCAAGGCAGGCGATGCACAATACGCCGCGGCCACCACCCACTTGCCGGAGAACACCGGCGACAACGGAATGGATGTGATCGTAGTTGAACTGAAAGGCAAGGCGACCAAGGCGGAGATGAAGTAATTTCTGGCGTTTGGCATTCAGAGTCTTAGGTTGAGTTCATAACTTCAGGAGATGAGGACATGCGCAAATTATGGTTGATCGGGTGCTCTGTGTTGCTGTTGTCATCGCTTTTGCTGGCGAAGGACAAGCTGGTGTCGCAGTGGAATTGTGGCCAGCCGTCGGACGCACACAGTATTGACGTGGGCGACCAGGCGAATCATAGCTATGCAGTCACCAAAACGACTTGCACCGCCACCAAGAGCGAAGTGGGCGGCGTGAAGGAGAAAGAAGGTATCGGCACGCAATTCAACGAAACCATGGGAGACACGACCACGTGGCATGGGGTGTTCGTGGTCACGGCAGAAAATGGTGACAAGATTCACTACACCTACGCCAGCGCAGGCAAGGGCATGGTGAAGGGCGGACAATTTCAATCCGGGAGCAACAAGTGGTCCATGGTAGGCGGAACTGGGAAGTTCGCAAGCGCGAAAGGCGAAGGTGGCTGCCAGGGCAAGGGGAATGCCGACGGGACCGTCACGTGGGATTGTGAGGGCACCTACACCCTCAAGTAGCGGGTGGACGGTGGCCATGCTTCGCAACGACAGTTTAGATCCGCCACCGCGCCGGGCGGTGCCGCATCCTTTCGCATTCTTTGCGGAAGGATGTGAAGGTTGCCCTCAGAAGGCTGCGTGATCGAAGCTCTCGACTCACTGCCGCTCGACTGACTGACTATGGTGACGAAAGCAAATCCCCAACCTTCGAAAACCGCGAAGGCCCTTTTATCTTGACATTATCAGTGTGCGCAGCTATAAGTACCGCCGATGTAAAGTTTCTAGTGAGATCTCCCCCAATTCTTCGCGATTATCCGGGCCCAATATTTCGATCATTCGAAAGAAAGGCCTTTGAGTGGGCGCACCTCTGAGCTTGTGCTTTCTGCTGCTGGGCGCTGTTGCGTTTGTTATCCGGAGGCGTGGAAAACCGCCGCATGGCCGCGCCGCAATCTTGCTCGGCGGGCTGGGCATACTCGCGTTTGTCCTGTCGGCAGTTTCTCCTGACGACGACGATTTCCAGCATGAATGGATTCGTGGCAGAACGTCATCGCGGACTCCTGCTAATTGCGCAAAAGCCCGTCCGGCGCAAGGGACCTCAGCCAACATCTCAGCAGTATCTATCGACAAACCACATTTGCCCCTGCCCGATGGAATAGTCGGGCGTCTTCGCCCCATCGCATTTGTTCCTTCTGCAAGACTCCACGCTAGCGCCTGCACAAATCGCGCACCGCCTCTCCCGATCTAAGAACTAATTTGACAAACCTGAATTCCCAAGCCATGCGGGCGCTGGCCTGGATGCCTTCGAGTTATTGCACCAAGCAAATGACGTGCGCTCGAAACCGGCTACCAGGTCAGCAACGCCCAGGCGGTTGATATTTGGACGAACGAACACAGCAAGTGGAAAGGGGCTTCCCATTCTTTCTCGCCGTATAATCTGTCGAAACATGCTGGCCGATCGAGCGATAAGTGTCGCCGTACTCAGCATGCTGCTCGGGCCTATATCTCCGGCCCAGCAATTGGCAGAAGGGGGCCGGATTAGGGCTCCCGAGGAGATCCGGGAAACGCGTCCCCCGCTGCTGGCTCCTCTCGAAGTACTCTCGTGGCCCTTTCATAGGCTGTCGATCGGCACGGAACGGGGGTTCATCGCCTTTGAACGTCATAAGATTCGCGAGCGAGTGAGCCTGTGGACTGAGGAGTTGCGGCGGCACGGCGTCGAAGCGCGCTTTGGCGGATCCGGCGAAGGGGCGGGCTTCGGTGGCGGTGGGACCTACACCTTCAATGCGGGAAAATCTAATAGACTGCACTTCGTCGGACTGGAGACCTTTAAGGATTATCAAGAAGTTGGAATTCAGTGGGTGAGCGCAACCCCCGCAGGCTCTCTGATTGCGGAATCGTCGTACCAGTGGCGGCCCGATGAGAATTTTTACGGACTCGGCCATAACTCGGTGCGTGACAAACACTCGATGTTCGCGTTGCGGCAGACATGGGCAGGCTTGCGCTGGGAATATCAAGTAAAAGGACGGGTTAGCTGGGGAGCGCTGTACCGGACCGCGTGGATTTCAGCGCTACCGGGCGGCAACCCACACTTTAGCCCGCCCGACGCCTTCTTCTCGAATCTGAGTGGTTACGGGACGCAAACACGCCTGAGGAGCGCTGGCATTTACTTCGACATGAACGGCATCCGGAGCGAATATCAGTTAGGCGGTGCGACGCATTTTGGCGCTTCATACCAGCGCGGGCTCGGCAGCAGCTCTCTGAGCTACTTCTCGTACGAGACACAACTCGAAGGCAGACTACCTATCTCCCGGGAAAGCAGCGCCTTCGTCGGCCAAGCGAATTTCGAACTGACTCGGGAGCGGCACGACAGCAGCCCCATTCCGTTCTACATGCTTCCGCACATCGGCGGTTCTTCGACGCTGCGGGGTTTTGCGCTGGACCGCTTTTACGGCCGTAACCTCGCGTTGCTTTCCCTTGAGTACCGCTACCGAATTCACCCGTTTGTCCAGGTGATCCCGTTCTTCGATGAGGGGCAGATCTTCGACCGGACGCAAGATTTGTCGTGGCTGAACTGGCACCGCAACTACGGCCTTGGATTCCGGTTTCGCAACGGGGCGGGTGCGACTTTTTTGCGCGTGGAATATGGGCGGAGCAGTGAAGGCTCCGAGATTCATATTGTTTTCGGCGATCGTGAAAGGCCTCCGCTACTCGGTCCCTTTCGGTACGGAGCGTACAAACGATGAAACGGCTCGCCGTTTTTCTGTTGGCGTGCACGCTGCCGGTCTCGCGTGCAGATGACTGGCTGCGTCTGCCACCGCCACTGACGGTGGACGCCGATGATCGTCATATCCCGGAACCTCGGGAGCAGCGTGTATCGGAGTTGTACGCGATTGTCTACAACTCCTGGATGCGCCATCTGAGCCCCGCAGAGAGGGTCGCCGCTGTCCGCGACGCCGGTGCGCTCAACGTCAATGCGTGGGATGAAGTCCCCGACTCTTCCTGGTTCACCAATCGCATCGGCCCGCGCAGCCTGAGCTTCGACGAGATCTGCGCGGGTTTGGAAGGCGAACCACCAGAAACGGGAGCCTGGGCGGCGCTGCGCGTCGAGGATGAAGGGTACACTCCCAAGCTTCGAGTGCGCGATCAAGCGGGACGGACGTACGTGCTGAAGTTCGACCCATCCACTCCCGAGAAGAACTCGGGAGCCGAGCGCATATCCACGCTCGTGCTTCACGCCGCCGGGTACAATGTCCCTCATAACACAATTGTCTCCTTCCGCTCATCAGATCTCGTGCTCGCCGAAGACGCCTACCACACGGACGTAGTCGGGAAACGGCGCCCGCTGACACGCGGTGACCTGGAGGCGGTTCTCAAAAAGATCAAGCCATTATCTGACGGGACCTACCGCGGGATGGCGAGCATGTTCCTGCCCGGGAAAGGAGCCGGGAAATTCAAGTACACCGGGATACGTAAGGGCGATCCCAACGACATCATCCCGCACGAGAGGCGCCGCGAACTACGCGGACTGCGCGTGATTGCAGCATGGATCAATCACGCGGATGCCGGCGAAAAGAATACGTATGATGCGTACGTGACCGCCGGCGCGCGCAACTATCTGAAGCACTACTTGCTCGATTTTGGTTCCACGTTAGGCGGCGGCGATTACATCAACGGACCCTACCGTGTCGGACATGAGTACATCTTCGACGGCGGCGCCATGAGCCGCTCATTGGTCACGTTTGGACTGTGGCACCGGCCCTGGGAGGAGCACGGCCGGATTGTCCATCCCGAGATCGGCTACTACGATTCCGAGCTGTTCGAGCCCGAAAGGTGGAAGCCGAACTATCCGAACCCCGCCTTCAACCGCATGGACGAAGCGGATGGATACTGGGGCGCAAAAATCGTTACCGCCTTCTCGGATGAGGTGATCGAAAAACTCGCTCGAGCCGGTGAGTACAGCCGCAGCGAAGTTACCACTTACCTTGCGGACACGATGAAGCGGCGCCGGGATGCGATCGGCCGATATTGGCTGGATCGCGTGGCCCCGCTCGAGGAGGTCGTCCTGACGGGGGGACGCCTCAGTTTCCGCGACATCGCGGTCGAGCGCGGTTATGCTCCTGAAGAAGTCGCGCGGGGATACCGCTTGCGGGTGGACGGTGCAAAGGGACTGCTCACGTTCACAGGCCAGAGCGTGCAGCTTCCCGAGCTGAATCTGAAGGCCGGCGGGCCGGGGGACCGGTATGGCCGGCTTTTGCTGGCTCGCGTCTGGATCGAGTCCAAGCGCCGCAGTGAGGGGTGGTCGCTGCCGATAGAAGTCACTCTGGGGCAGACCCGCGACAGTGATCGGCTCCAGGTGCTCGGCTGGCGGCACGCGGTCCGGTGAATGGATCCGGTGGCCCGACGACCAAGGCGTATAAATTAAGCTATCGTTTCGGAATTCGGTTGAAGAACATTCCTCGGGACTTGCAGGCGGCCGTTCTGAATCATTACTTTGCAAGTTGACAGCAGACACGCATGCATTGAGCTTTTTAACGCGAATTAACGCGAACTATTGAGAGCAACGTAACCGAATGTCCGGAAACGACGAGACCCACGACGCGGTCAAGACCCCACTCGGCAGAGTGATCGGAACTCCAGGCGAAGGCGCCACTGCAGAGTTGCAAAGCGCTGGAGGTGATGCCTTTGCCGCAGCTATCTTGGCCGGCTCTGAACGTTACGAACTACTCTCGGAAGTGGGTCGCGGGGGGATGGGGATCGTCTACCGCGCGCGCGACCGCGAAACAGACGAGGTCGTGGCGATCAAAGTCTTGCGGCCTGAGATTGCCCAGGATTCAAGTATGATGGGGCGTTTTAAGAATGAACTGCGTCTCGCCCGCAAGATCACCCACAAGAATGTCTGCCGCATCTACGATTTCCACCGCACCGAATCCTCCGCTTACATCACCATGGAGTTGATTGAAGGCGAAAGCTTGCGGCAGATGTTGAACGTCGGCGGAGCTATGCCGCTGGAGCGGGGAATCGACTTGGCGCGCCAGATTTGCGCGGCATTGCGCGAAGCCGAAAGCCAAGGCGTCGTGCATCGAGATTTGAAGCCGGAAAACGTGATGCTGGACCAGTCCGGCACGATAAAGATTATGGATTTCGGTGTCGCCCGCTCGATGAACACCGGAAGCACCCTGACCGGAGCCGTTTTGGGTACGCCTGCGTATATGGCTCCAGAACAGGCTGAGGGAAAGCGAGTTGACCACCGTGCGGATATTTATGCATTGGGACTACTGATGTACGAGATGTTTACGGGGATTGCGGCTTTCGCTGCGGATACGCCTGTGGCGATCGCTCTCAAGCAAATTCGCGAAATGCCAGTGCGGCCTCGGAAATTGGAACCGTCGCTGCCGCCCGCTCTTGAGAAGACCATTCTGAAGTGCCTGGAGAAGAGCCCTGGCCAACGCTTCCAGGCGGTCGACGAATTGGACGCTGCCCTCGCCACCGTATTGCCGGTGGGTGGCGTTATCGAAAATCCTCCGGTTGAAACTCCACGGCGGTCATTCTTCTTGACGGCAGGGCCGCAAGAGCTGCCGTCAACGCCCCGCCACCTTGTGCGCACGTTACTGTCGCTAATCCAAATGCTTTACCTAGTCTTCTACTTGCTCGCTCTGTGGAAGCTGCACCGGCTGGAATACGTTGTCAGCCAGCTTCTGCCAGGCGGAGGCTGGATGCTGGTTGCTTTGATCGTGGTGGCCGCCGTTGCCGGAATGGCTGTGCGGCTTTACCTCCTCACAGCACTAGCGTTCGACTACAGAGGGCTAGGGGAGGATTTTCACCGAATGTTTCTGCTCTTCCTGGTTGTCGACGAGCTGTGGGCCCTTTCGCCTCTTCTGGTAGCTTATAAGATCGGTATGGGACTGGCGATCGCAGCGACAGTGGCTTTGGCCTTCCTGCCGTTTTCGCAACGGACCTTGATGCGTATGGGATACAAATCGCAAACCTAAGGCGTTTCGCTGGTGTGTTTTTTCAAGCGTCCTGTGGGCGGTCGGGGAATGAGTCCACGCGGTTGTCATAAATGCATCCATCCTAATTGTTTACCGGCAGTTTCTCTCTGATTCCGACCATCAGGGAGATCGGCGGATGTCGCAGAAACAGGGCGGGGGATGTTCATCCATCACCGCGCTTCTGCTAATGCAGTTCCTATTCTGATGAGGACGTAAAGATGGTAGTGGATGTCCTCCAGCGAGCAGTCCTCCGGAAGGCTCGTGAGATTCGTTACCTTCGGTTGATGGCATCGCGCTCGGCGGCTGGAACGGCGGATTGCTGCTCCTGAAAATCCGATAGCGAGGTTAGCTTGAGAGGAGCCGAGGGATAGTTTTTCTCATCCCACTCAGCGGTCCGGTGCGATCTACAAAAAGTACCCATCCTTTCGCAAAAAGCGCGAAAAGGATGGGGCACACGCAGCGAGACCTGGGGCAGCCCGGCGGGAATGCATGGATCCTTCGTTGGGAGTCCTTCGCGCGGCGAAGGACTCCGCTGCCTCAGGATGACAATGGGGAAAGGGAGGATATTGGGCGGGTGAGGGCACCCGCCCTACGTGGCTTGGAAAAAGTCCCACCGTTTCGCAAAGGCCGCGAAAAGGATGGGGCACAGGCCGGGCCTCAGAGGCTAAAGCCGGTCAGTCTAGTCTGCCTGAACCGCAGCGCTGAAGCGCTGCGCCACCCAAATTCGGCTGCGCCAACCCATCAATCCAAAACCGGTATTGATGGGGACCCCGGATGCTCCGCCACCCAAGTTCATTCAGCTGCGGCGACACCCTTTCGCAAAGAGGCGCGAAAAGGATGCACCCGCAGGCTGTCTCGGCTTCGCTTGCGCGGGAATGCATGGATCCTTCGTTGGGAGTCCTTCGCGCGGCGAAGGACTCCGCTGCCTCAGGATGACAATGGGGAAAGGAAGGGTATTGGGCAGGTGAGGGCACCTGCCCCTACGTGGCTTGGAAAAAGTTCCCACTGTTTTGCAAAAAGCAGATTCCTCACCGCTAAAGCGGATTCGGAATGACAAGT
>Ga0209376_1005418_pt1 | contig 10625 bp, 8 predicted proteins | sample GraSoiAngelo_134_FD_185891 | JGI IMG/M metagenome (GOLD analysis project Ga0209376, IMG submission 185891) | Grasslands soil microbial communities from the Angelo Coastal Reserve, California, USA - 14_0929_05_30cm (SPAdes) (version 2) | ecosystem: Environmental > Terrestrial > Soil > Grasslands ... | reverse complement strand
CCGGACACGAACGGCATCGTGGTTACGGGGCCGTGCATGCCCGCCGAGGTGCGGCGGCGATTGTGTCGCGCCGCGGCGCAACGGCCCCGCCGACGCGTGGTGCGGTTCATGCGCGAGCCGACGCGGCTGCTGCGACACGCCGATTATGTCATCGCGATGGGCGGCTACAACACAGTCTGCGAGATCCTGTCGTTCGGAAAGCCCGCCCTGATCGTTCCGCGCGTCAAACCGCGGTGCGAGCAGCTCATCCGCGCCGAGCGCCTGCGGGCGCTGGGGCTCGTGGAGGTGCTGCATCCCGCGGACCTGAGCCCGGCGGCGCTGAGCGCCTGGCTCGCCCGGGGCCCCGCTCCCGTGCCACCGGCGCGCGGGCGCATCGATCTGAACGGGCTGGACCGGATCCCGCGTCTGCTGCGGGAGCTGCTGGGCGACGGACCGCGCTTGCCCCCGCGCCGCCGCTCCCGCGCCGAGGTCCACCATGCGGCGTGACGGACCGCTCCGCGTCGGATACGTGGTCAAGCGCTACCCACGCTACTCCGAGACCTTCATCGTCGCCGAGATCTCGGCCCACGAGGCGGCAGGCCTCGAGGTCGAGATCTTCTCGCTGTTCCCGCCCAACGACACGCACTTCCAGGACTCGATCGCCCGCGTGCGGGCACCGGTGCGTTACCCGCCCTCCCACGGCGTAAAGGCGGTGGACTTATGGGCTGCGCTGGAGGACGCGGCCGGCACTCTGCCGGGCATGTGGGGCGAGCTGGAGGCGGCGCGGGGGGAGGACGCGCTCGCCGTCTACCAGGCAGCGGTGATCGCCTGCGAGGTGCGGCGGCGAGCGATCGGACACCTCCACGCGCACTTCGCGAGCGCGGCCGCCACGGTGACGCGGCTCGCCGGCCGCTTCGCGAAGGTCCCCTACACCTTCACCGCGCACGCGAAGGACATTTTCCACGACAGCGTCCGACCCGAGGATCTGCGGCGCAAGCTCGCGGACGCGGCGGCCGTCATCACCGTGAGCGACTACAACCGGGACTACCTGACCCGCACCTACGGTTCGGCCGCCGCGCACGTGCACCGCGTGTACAACGGCCTCGACCTCGAGGAGTTCCGCTTCGAGTCCCCGGCGGAGCGGCCGCCCCGGATCGCCGCCGTCGGCCGCCTCGTCGAAAAGAAGGGCTTCATGGACCTCGTTGAGGCCTGCGCCATCCTGCGGGATCGGGGACTTGCCTTCGGCTGCGAGATCGTCGGCACCGGCCCCCTCGAGCTGGCGTTGCAGGCCCAGGTGCAGCGGCTGGGGCTCCAGGGACGAGTGCAGCTCCTCGGCCCGCGCCCTCGCAGCGAAGTGATCGAGCACATGCGGGGTGCCGCAGTGCTTGCCGCGCCCTGCGTCGTCGGCGCGGACGGGGACCGGGACGGTTTGCCCACGGTGCTGCTCGAAGCGATGGCGCTCGGCACGCCGTGCGTGTCGACCGACGTGACCGGGATTTCGGAGCTGCTCCTGCCCGGCGAGGCCGGTCTCGCAGTGCCCCAGCACGACGCCCCGGCCCTGGCGGTGGCGCTCGAGCGGCTGCTCGCCGACGCCGCGCTGCGCGTGCGGCTGGCCCGGCACGCGCGCCGCCGGGTGGAGGCCGAGTTCGATATCCGGCGCACCGCCGCGCGCGTCCGGGGGATCTTCCAGGAGGCGCGCCCGGCTCCCGCCCTGCTCGCCGAGGCGGCGCGCTGATGCGGATCGCGTACGTCTGTGCCGACGCGGGCGTGCCGGTCTACGGCCGCAAGGGCTGCTCGGTGCATGTGCAGGAGATGATCCGCGCCTTCCAACGCCGCGACGCACACGTGGACCTGTTCGCCGCTCGCACGGACGGGCCGGCGCCGTCGGGACTCGAGTCGCTCCGGCTGCACCAGCTGCCGCCCGTACGCGACCGCGAGCCCGCCGGCCACGCGGCCGCGGTGGCGGCGCTGAACCGCGACCTCGCCGCCGCGCTCGGTCGCGAGGGGCCGTACGACCTCGTGTACGAGCGCTACTCGCTCTGGAGCTTCGCCGGCATGGAGCACGCTCGCGCCGCCGGCACTCCAGGGCTGCTCGAGGTGAATGCCCCGCTCATCGAGGAGCAGGCCGTGCACCGGGGGTTGCGTGATACCGGGGGCGCCGCGCGCGTGACCGCCCGGGTCTTCCGAGCGGCCGCCGCGCTCGTCGCGGTGTCCCCTGAGGTCGCCGCCTGGCTCGAGCGCTACCCGTCCGTGCGGGGGCGGGTCCACGTGCTCCCCAACGGCGTGGACCCCGCGCGGTTCCGGCCGGATGTGCCGCCCGCCGCCCCGGCGCTGCCCGGGACGTTCACGGTGGGCTTCGTCGGCTCGATGAAACCATGGCACGGCCTCCGCGTGCTGATCGAGGCGTTCACCCGGCTGCACCACCGCGAGGCCGCGACGCGTCTGTTGCTGGTCGGCGGGGGTCCCGAGGAGGCGGCCGTCCGCGCGGAGCTCGCGGCCCGCGGGCTGTCCGTAGCCAGCCACCTGAGCGGTCCCGTGGCGCCGAGCGACGTGCCGGGCTTCGTGACGTCCATGGACGTCGCGGTCGCTCCTTACCCGGAGTCCAAGCGCTTCTATTTCTCACCGCTCAAGGTCTATGAGTACATGGCAGCGGGTCGAGCGGTCGTGGTCAGCCGGGTGGGGCAGCTCGAGTCCCTCATTCAACACGAGGTCACGGGGCTCCTCTGCCCGCCGGGGGACGCGGTAGCGCTCGCCGCCGCACTGGAACGGCTGCGATGCGAGCCGGAGCTGCGCAGCCGGCTGGGGCGGGCGGCGCGGGCGTGCGTGCTTCCGAGCCATACGTGGGAGGCGCTCGCGGACCGCGTGCTCCAGCTCGCCAGCGGCGGGTCGCGGCGTCGCCGCGCCCGCGTGAGGGCTTAGCGATGGGACGGCCGCTGACCCTGCGCGATTCCCTCCCCGGATTGGGGCGGCTCACGCGGCGCTTCTGGCCCTACCTGGGCCGCGAGCGCCCCGTCATCGTGGCGTCGCTGCTCGCGCTCTACGTCGAGATCGGCCTGCGGTTGCTCGAGCCCTGGCCGCTGAAGGTCGTGCTGGACCGCGTCGTCGCCACGGCCCGCGGCCGCGCCTTCCACAGGCTCCCGATCCTCGACGCCGTCGACCCGGGAACCGTGCTCGCGCTCTCGGCGCTGGCCGTGATCGTGTTCGCGGGCCTGCGGGCGCTCGCGGCGTACTACAACACCGTGGGCTTCGCTCTGGTCGGCAACCGCGTACTCACCACGGTCAGGAGCGAGCTGTACAGCCATCTGCAGCGCCTCTCGCTCTCGTTCCACACGGGTGCGCGCAGCGGCGACTTGATCGTGCGCGTCACCAGTGACGTCGGGTTGCTGCAGGACGTCGCGGTGACGGCGCTACTCCCGCTGTTCGCGAACGCGCTCACGCTGGTCGGCATGGCGGCGGTGATGATCTGGCTCAACGCGCCCCTCACGCTCCTCGCCTTGGCCACCGGCCCCCTCTTCTGGGTGTTCACGACGCGGCGGTCCCGCCGCATCCGCGAGACGGCCCGGCGCCAGCGCCAGCAGGAGGGCGCGATGGCCGCGACCGCGGCGGAGTCGATCGGGGCGGTGAAGGTGATCCACGCCCTCTCTCTCGAAGGGACGTTCGCGCGGGCGTTCACCGGCCAGAGCCGCAAGAATCTGGCGACGGGCGTCTACGCGACCCGGCTGTCCGCCGGCCTGGAGCGCACGGTGGACCTGCTCATCGCAGTCGGCACGGCACTGGTGTTGTGGTTCGGGGCGCGACTCGTGCAGCGCGGTACGATGACGCCAGGCGACCTGATCGTGTTCCTCGCCTATCTCAAGAACGCCTACCGCCCGGTGAAGGACTTCGTCAAGTACACGGGCCGCCTCGCAAAAGCGTCCGCCGCCGGGGAGCGCGTGCTCGATCTGCTGGACCGCACACCGGATGTGCGAGACCTGCCGGGCGCCGTGCCCGCGCCCGCCCTGCGGGGGGCGGTGCGGTTCGAGGGGATCAGCTTTGCCTACGAGCCGGGCCGCCCCGCGCTCGAGCAGGTCGACTGCGAGGTGCAACCCGGGCAGCACGTCGCGTTGGTCGGCCCGTCCGGGAGCGGGAAATCCACCTTCGTCAGCCTGATCCTCCGGCTGTACGACCCCACGGCGGGCCGGGTGCTGATCGACGGGCGCGACATCCGCGACTACACGCTCGCGTCGTTGCGCGCGCAGACCAGCGTGGTCCTCCAGGACAGCATCCTGTTCGCGGCGACGATCCGGGACAACATCGCCTATGGCGCGCCGGGCGCGCCTCCCGAAGCGATCGAGGCGGCGGCCAGGATCGCGAACGCCCACGCGTTCATCGAGGCGCTGCCGCACGGCTACGACACCGTCGTCGGCGAGCGCGGCGTGACGTTGTCCAGCGGGCAGCGTCAACGAATCGCGATCGCGCGGGCCGCGATCCGACGCGCTCCCGTGCTCATCTTCGATGAGCCTACCACCGGCTTGGACGGCGAAAGCGAGCGCGCCGTGATCGAGGCCCTGGACCGGCTGGCCCAAGGATGGACCACTTTCTTGATCACGCACGACCTGCGGCTCGCGGCCCGGGCGGACCTGATTCTGTATCTCGAGGACGGCCGGGTACGCCGCGAGCGCGGCACGCACGGCGAGCTCCTGCAGGCCGACGGGCGCTACGCCGCCCTGTACCGCGTCCAGACGGTCAGCGCCGATCGCGGCACGCCCGCCAACCAGCCGCCCCAGCGCCACGATGCTGTCACCGCCTGAAGCCGATCTGGTGCGACGCGACGGCGCGCTACCGGGCCTCGCCACCGTGCTCGACCCGGAGGCGCTGATCGCAGCCCTCGCGTCCGCGCTTCCCACTGCGGACGTCCGCGCGGCGTCCATCCGGTACGTGCGGTACAAGCCCCACACGAATTGTCTCGTCGCCTACCAGCTCGACCTCGACGGACCGGAGTCACGACCGGTGGCCGTCCACGCGAAGGTGCACCGGCTCGACGCATTCGAAAAGCTCGGCAAGGCCCACCAACGCGCCCACGTCCCGGGACGTCTCGGTCCCGGCCGGGTCGTCCTGGAGGATCGCGGCCTGGTGGTGTGGGTGTTTCCCAACGACTTGAGGCTGCGGACGGTGCGGCGCCTGGCCGAGGGGAACGCGCGCGCGCGCCTCCTGCGCCGGCTCTTCCCCGACCGGCGCGAGCTGTGGGCCGGGACGCTCGAGACCCTCCGCTACAAGCCCGAGCGCCGCTACGTCGCCCGACTGGAAACGGCCGGCGAGGCTCAGGCCGTGCTCAAGGTCCACGCCGCGCCCCGCTATCAGCGCGCCGCGAGGAGCGCCGCAGCCTTCTGCTCACGCGCCCCACTCCGCGTTCCGCGGATGCTCGGCCGATCGGACGCTCAAGGGATCGTGGCGCTGGAATGGCTGCCGGGCCGGCTCGTGGATGCCGCGCTCGCCGACGAGGCGCTAGCGCGCGACGCGGTGACCGCGGTCGGCGCCGCTCTCGCCGAACTGCACAGTCAGCACGACGCGCCCGTGCCCGCCACCAGACCGGGAACGGACGTGGCGGCTCTGCTCGCCCTGGCCGCCGACCTCGGCTTTCTCTGTCCCGACCTCGCGCGGCCGGCTCGGGAGCTCGCCGCTCGGCTCGCCGCTCGCCTGGCGCGAACCGGCGCGGAGCTCCGCCCCATCCACGGGGATTTCTACGCCGAGCAGGTGCTCCTCAGCGACGCTGCCGTGGCCATCTTCGACCTCGATCAGGCCACGCTCGGCGATCCGGCAGCCGACCTCGGCACGTTCGCCGCCCACCTCGAACGCGACGCTCTGGACGGTGGCCCGCTGGCCAAGCGGGTCCCGACGCTCCGGACCGCGCTGCTCGAGGGTTATCGGGCGGCCACGGGACACCCTCCGCCGCCCGGGGTCGACCTCCGCACGGCCGTGGGTCTCTTCCGGCTCGCGCCCGAGCCCTTCCGGGCCCGTGAGCCCGACTGGCCGCAACGCATCGCGGCGATCCTCGCGCGGGCCGCGGCGGCCGTATGACGACGTTCGTGCGCGACGATGGACTGCCGCTGCATGTCGTCGCCGGGTTCCGCGACCGGGTGCTCGCCTACCGGCCGTCGGTGACGCCGCGGCCGCACTGGACGCCCGAGCAATACGCGCATGCCGCCGATAAGAAGCTGGACCGGGCCCGCCGGCTCATCGCCGAGATCGGGAAACGGTACGACCGGCTGGACGGGGCGGACGTGCTCGACGTCGGGTGCGGCGACGGCATCAACTGTCTCGTCCTGGCCTCCGCGGCGGGGCGCGCGGTCGGCGTGGACCTTCGGTTGCCGTTGTTCGAGCCCGATGAAACGGGAGGGCAGGCGCGCCGGCTGTCCCGCCTCGTGCTCGAGCGCCTCGACCCCGCGAGCCGGCTCGACGTCCTTCCGCGGCTGCCCGCCCGTTTCGCTCGCGCCGACGCGACGCGGTTGGCGTTTCCAGATGACAGCTTCGACGTGCTGCTGTCCCGTTCCGCGATGGAGCACGTGGCACCGGTGGAGCTGGCGCTGGCCGAGATGGCGCGCGTGGTACGCCCTGGAGGCGTGATCCACCACAGCGTCGATCCCTACTTCTGGCTGCGCGGTTGCCACAAACGCGGGCTCGTGGACATCCCTTGGGCCCACGCCCGCATGTCGCTGGGGGAGTTCCGGCGGTTCGTCACGGCCAGCGAGGGCGAGGCCATCGCCGCGAAGCGTTGCCGGCGCCTGGAGACGCTGAACCGCCTCACGCTCGCGCAGTGGTGGACCGTCGTCGAGGCGGGTCCCTGCGAAATCCTCGAGTGGACCGAAGAGCCGTCGCCATTCGCCGTCGCGCTGCTCGAAGAGTATCCCGAGGTGCTCGACTCGCTCGCGGACGGGGTCGAGCCCCGGGACCTCGTGCGCGGGCGCCTCCAGATTTGGCTGCGGGTGACGAAATGAGTGCGGTGACGCTGGACCCGTTCGGCGTGCGCGCCGACTCCGGGATGCCGTTCCTGGCGCGAGCGCTCGACCCTGAGGAAGTCGAACGCCACCTCCTGACGGGACTGGCCGGGTGGCGGGGCGCTCCGGAACGCGTCGCCGTGCACGCGATCCGTACCGTACGCTACAAGCCACGGCGTCGCTGCCTGATCGAGTACGAGCTGGAGGTCATGCGTCCGGACGTGCCGCCGGAAGTCGTCACGCTCGTCGCCAAGGCCCGGGCCCGCGGCGCGGACACCACCAGGTTCCACCTGCTCGGGGCGCTCCGCAGTCGCGGGTTCGACGACGCCAGCCCGGACGGGATCTCCGTGCCCGAGCCGGTGGCCGTGATTCCGGAGCTGGGGCTGTGGTTGCAGCGGAAGGTTCGCGGCAGCGCGGCGACCGCGGGCTTGGGCGGGCCGAACGGGGTGGCGCTGGCGCGACGCCTCGCCGAGGCGGCGCACAAGCTTCACCGGGCGGATGTCCCGGCCCCGCGCCGGCACACGATGGCCGACGAGCTGCGCATTCTGCACGAGTGCCTGGACTCCCTGGCGCAACGCCGTCCCGAGTGGGCGTCGCGGCTCGAGCGGCTGCTCGGCGTCTGCGACCAGCTCGGCCGCGCGACACCGACCGGGCAGCCCTGCGGCATCCATCGCGACTTCTACCCCGACCACGCGCTACTCGATGGAGAGCGCCTCTATCTCCTCGACTTCGATCTCTACTGCGAGGGCGACCCGGCGCTCGATGTCGGCAACTGCGTCGGCCACATCACGGAGCAGAGTGTGCGCACTTGCGGAGATCCCCGCGCGCTGGCGGACCGAGAGGCTGCGCTCGAAGACCGCTTCGTCGAGCTCGCGGGTGAGTCGGCGCGCCCGGCCGTGCGGGCCTACGCGCTCCTGACTCTCGCGCGCCACGTTTATCTCAGCGCGCAGTTCCCCGACCGGCAGCCGTTCACCGCCGGGTTGCTCGAGCTGTGCGAGGAACGGCTCGGCGCTCCTGGCGCCCGGCGGGCGGGGAGCTCCGGAAGGGTCGCGCTGTGAGTCGCGCCCGCGGCGCGCCGACGCACGCCTCGTGGGCGGCAGTGGCACTCACCCTGTGCGCCGCCGTCGGGAGCGCACAGCAGGCAACGGCAACCGCGGCGGCGCACGGCGTGTTGGCGTACTCCCTCTACACCGGCATCTCGTACGTCTTCGACAGCAACCTCGACCATTCGCAGCCCGGCCTGCAAACCTTCGGCCTGCTGGTCGGGATTGGAGGGGAGTGCCGCCTCCGCACGTCGAGTACCCGCTTCGACCTGCAGTACGACGGCGTGTTCCGCCGGTACCTCGACACGGACATCTGGAATGTCCCGGGGCACGAGGCCAGTGCATCGCTCGAGCAGCGCGTCGGGGGGAGATGGACCTTGGGAGCCTCGGGGGAAGTAGCCATCAACGGGTCGGCCGAGGACCGCGTGCTGCGCAACGAGTACGGCGTGCAGCCGCAGCTCGAATACCGCTTCAATCGCTCGAATCGCCTCCTGGCGTACGGCGAGTACCTCGTCAAGCGGTACCCGAACCCGCTCGGTCAGGACGGCGTCGATCCACGGGTCGGGGTCCGCTTCCGGCAGCTGCTCGGTGAACGCTGGAGCTGGGCGGTGAGCGGCCGCTATGATTACAATCGCGCCGACAGCACCCGCTACCGCTACATCGGCTGGACGCTCGGCGCGGACCTCACGAATCCGGTGGGGGCCGGGGGGCGCATCTCGTCGGGCGTGCGGTACCGCATCCGGCGCTACACGGCGCGCTTGGTCGACGTCGGCGACACGGAGGTCCTGAGGCGAGACGACGACTGGGTGGCGACCGTCACGTGGAACCAGGCGCTGGGAGGACTCTGGGAGATGGTCTACGGCTACCGATACGAGAGATACCGGTCCAACGATGCGCGCCGGGAGTTCCGCGACCACTTGGTCGGCATGACGCTCAGGCGCTGGTGGTAAGGCACCTTCGGCTTACTCGACCGTCCACGTCCCGTCGCGGGCGAGCAGCGTCCCGAGGTCGGGGGCCGCGCGTCCGAGCCCGGCGGCCCGCGCCTGCGCGTAGACGTCTGCCTCGTAGGAAGTCGCGGGAGAGCAGTACAGCACGCCGAGCGCCACGGGAAACGCAGGCGGCTCGAGCCCGACCAGCAGCTGCGCCAGCGTGCGGTTGGTCTCGTCGTGCACCAGGATGTCGTCGAGCGCCACGCCGCCCTCACCCACCGGGACGGCCTCGAGCGCGAGTGTCCCGGGCTTCAGGCGCAGCCCGCGCTCCCCATGCGGTCCGAACACCAGCGGCTTGCCGTGCTCCAGGTGCAGCTGCGCGGCAGGAGCCACGTCCTTCGCCGTGAAGCTATCGAACACGCCGTCGTTGAAGACCACGCAGTTCTGGAATACCTCGACGAACGACGCTCCCCGGTGCGCGTGCGCCCGCTTCAGCAGCGCCACGACGTCAGCCTGCTGCGTGTCCACCGCGCGTGCGACGAACCGCCCCCCGGCGCCCAGGGCGAACGCGCACGGCGAGACGGGGTTCTCGATCGAGCCCTGCGGCGTGGACGGTGAACGCGTCCCGCGCCGCGAGGTGGGCGAGTACTGCCCCTTGGTGAGCCCGTAGATCTCGTTGTTAAAGAGGACGATCTGGAGATCGACGTTGCGGCGGAGGACGTGCAGCATGTGGTTCCCGCCGATCGAGAGGCCGTCGCCGTCCCCGGTGATGACCCACACGTCGAGCTCGGGATTGGCGAGCTTGATCCCGGTCGCGATCGTCGGCGCCCGGCCGTGGATGGTGTGAAAGCCGTAGGTCGACAGGTAATAGGGGAACCGGGCCGCGCAGCCGATGCCCGAAACAAAGACGGTGCGCTCGCGCCGCGCGCCGAGCTCCGCCAGAGCTTTCTGGACGGCCTTGAGGATCGCATAGTCCCCGCAGCCGGGGCACCACCGGACCTCCTGGTCCGACGCGTAGTCCTTGGGGGCGAGCTCGGCGTCGGTGATCGTGGTGACGGTCACCGGGGCTCCTTCCCAGGCGCGGACTCGATCGCACCCACGATCTCCGCCACCTTGAACGGTTTTCCTTCCACTTTGTTCAGCCCCTCCGCGGGCACGAGGTACGCCGCCCGCAGGAGCTGCACGAGCTGCCCGTTATTCATCTCCGGCACGAGCACCCGATCGAAGCGTTTCAGCAGGTCCCCGAGGTTCGACGGGAACGGGTTCAGATAGCGGAGGTGGACGTGCGAGACATCGAGCCCGTCCTCCCGGGCGTCGCGGACCGCCTGGTGAATCGCGCCGTACGTCGATCCCCAACCCACCACCGCGACGGCGCCGTGGTCGTCCCCGAGCGCCGGGCGTTGCGGCGGGATGTCGTTCGCGATCCCGGCGATCTTCGCCGCGCGGGTACGGGTCATCCGGGCGTGATTGTCGGGGTCGTAGGAAATGTGCCCCGTATCGTAATCCTTCTCGAGCCCGCCAATGCGGTGCTCGAGGTTGGGCGTGCCGGGCAAGGCCCACGCCCGCGCGAGGGTCACCGGGTCGCGGAGGAACGGGTGGAAGCCCGCAGGGTCGGTGCGGAAGCGGACGGGGAAGCGGGGCAGCGACGTCAGGTCGGGGAGGCGCCACGGCTCGGCGGCGTGGGCGAGGTAGGCGTCCGA
>Ga0209376_1005415_pt1 | contig 10629 bp, 11 predicted proteins | sample GraSoiAngelo_134_FD_185891 | JGI IMG/M metagenome (GOLD analysis project Ga0209376, IMG submission 185891) | Grasslands soil microbial communities from the Angelo Coastal Reserve, California, USA - 14_0929_05_30cm (SPAdes) (version 2) | ecosystem: Environmental > Terrestrial > Soil > Grasslands ... | reverse complement strand
GTCCAGCACACTCGGTGTTAACGAAGCGTGAAGCAATTGCAGTGCTGCAACAGCCTGGAGATCTGGCCGTGAAGATAGCTGACCCATCCGTTCTCGCGTCTCGCCAAATTCGAAACAAACTCAAGGCAAATGGCGATGTCATTCTCCGCCGTCTCAAGCAGCTTTCACCGAGCGGTCGTTGTCCCTGCTTGCACATCAATCCGAACCAACTGGAAGTTGACATCGACAACGACGACAATCGTTGGCTCCTTACGGCTCATGGTTTTCATTCTCTCAGGCGATTGCTGCCAAGGCCCACCAAGGTTCCTCCTATCCCGCAGGCGACCAAGCAACGCTCTCCTAATTATCAAGGGATCGCAACCGAGGCAGATCTCCGGAGAATTGTTGAGGAACTAAAAACGTCGCAGTGCTGCGCCGTCGATACTGAATCAAGCGGCAAAGACCCCCATTCTGCAGAGCTATTCGGTGTGTCGATTGCCTGCAAGCATGGTGAGGCGTTCTATATCCCCACGCTGGAGCAGGACCTTAAGGGTGTTGAGGGTGGCCGAACAATGGCCGTTCTCAGGAATCTATTTGCAGGTCCCATCAAGGTTTTCGGGCACAACCTCAAATACGACTACGTTCTGCTGAGAAGAAATGGGATCAACATCGTCAACATCGGTTTTGATACGATGCTTGCTGCTTATGACTGCTTTGGCGATTCGGATTTCCTGAATCTGCAGTATTTAGCCAAGCGCCTCTTGGGCAGGGTCATCAAAGCGCACAAGGATGTCGTATGCACAGGTCACAGCCTCCTGGAGCTGCCATTACCTGATGTCGTCCATTACGCTTGCGAACATGCTGAAGTGACATTGCAGCTGGCTGGTATTCTTCAACAGGAGCTTGCGCATCGAGAAATTGAGTATCAATACAGAACCGAAACATTGCCGATGGTCAAAACGTTAGGGGATTGGGAATGCGACGGTATTGCGCTCGATCTCGACAGGTTACGCAGCGTACGAGATTCATTGGTAGACCGAGCATCACGCGCAAAAGAAGCCGTGATTGGCCGGGTTGGGTCTTGTTTCAACTTGGACTCGGACGAGGAGGTCACGGCCGTACTTAAAATGGATCAGGTTCTAGCGAAGGTGCTAGGCTTTCGGAAGGTCAATGGCAAATTGCTTGAGGAGTTGGCCATCGCCCATGAGACTCCAAGATTGTTGGTTAAGTACAATCGGTGCCAGAAAAGGCTTCGCAATATTGAAGTTGTTATCCAATCCGTTCACAACGGACGCGTGCATCCAATTTTTAGTCAAACCAGGACGGACCATTGCCAACTCTCTTGCGTCAACCCAAGATTGCTTGACAACGACAACATTGAGGAGCTCCGCTCTTGCCTGCCCGAGAGTTTGCGCCAATTCTGTCCTGACGCGAGGAGAGCTTTGGGCATTCTTGCCCATGAAGCAGCCGATAACGTGCTCCTAGCCGACCTCCTTGCTGGAGAGGGATCCTGTTGTTTTCAGAGTATTCCGCCGCTCAACGACGGAGATTATTTTCAGCTTCTACTCTCACTGGTCACTGGCATCCCGGACCGGCAGTTGTGCAGGGTCTTTCTCCTGGACCGCAATGCCTTTGCGGCTATTCATCATGACTTCCAGATTCGGTATTCATCGACATTTTTGTGGCTTGAAAAATTCTGCAAAGACACAGCGGCGAACGGTTTTGCCTCAGCTCGTGGGCGGCGCTGATATTTCGATGGGCTGCGAAGTTCGAATCTGGAAAAAAGGAACAGTGCACGGCATTCTGCGGTGAAGTGGCTGGTCGGCTGGTGAAATCCTCGCCGTTGTGGTCCCGTAATCGAGAATTCGGAAAGAGTGCGGGGGCGTGGCATGCGTCCAGAAGGTCGATCGGCACGGGTGCACTCCAAGAAAGTGATGGGTCATGCGGCCCTGCGTTCTGATCTGCGCTCCCAGAAGTCTTGAAAACGACCACTGAGTTTTGAGCAGCGGAGAGCAATGATGGCGTTAGAGCGGCGAACGGTCCAGAGCATTCCGGCACGTTTGGGCCGTGTGCCAATGGCGACCTTGCAGCCTCCACCACGCCGGTGGAAGTGCACAAGCCTTGCGCATGGAACTCCGGATAGCGCATACGCTCGCGGTTGGTCTGGAAATCGCTGGAAATCGTGGAGACAGCGACGCGCGTCCGTGGAGCGGTACACCTGGCGACGGATGGCGGTGAGTAACGCCGAGAATTTTCCGGTGTCGAGTTCTTCCTTCCGACGTTCCGCCCATTGAAGAGCCCGTGGGGCGGTGGGACCGGAAAGAGCTTTTCGAGATCGCTCAAGTGCCGCTTGGCGTGAAAGCGGTCCACAATCTGGGTGGCATCTGGAAACTGATCGTCGGCGATGTTCCAAATCCACAGGGCCCCATCCCCGAGCACGACGGTACGAGGCGCTTGGCAGAAGCGGCGGCGCGTAGCTTCTCTCCAGACGCGCTCGGTGAAGGGAGAACGTGCCGCAGCGGTATCCAGCGCAAAGGCACTCTCCAAGGCCGCTGAATAGGTGACCGATCCTTCATCGGGGATGGGTGCCTTCTTGATCGAGCGATTCAACACTCCAAATGGTGCAAAGTTTTACCTCGCCGGTCTTGGCCGATCCGTCCGTTTGTTTGCCGGTGCGACCCAGGGGCTCCTCCGCGCGTAAGGGGATCCCGGTTCCATCCATGCCGAGATACGGTCCGTGGCAGAGGAAGAACATCGCAAGGTTCCGTGCAATGACGTTCGTCTTCGGCGATTTCTTCGCCCAGGGCTTCTGCGGTTCTCTCCACCTGCTTGGCATCCACGGCCACGCCGGCCAGTTCCGTCAACTTTTGAGTAAGGAACCTGGCGGGCCAAACCCTGATCGATTATCTCCCCGAAAGCCTAACCCCAACGGCCAAAACGGATAGGGTTTTGACACAGTTCTGACACAGCCGAAGCACCTGCTTTTTTTGGAGCAGAGCACCTTCTGCAAAAGCCCGTGCGCTCCCCGGTGCGGCAAATGAGTTTTCTGACAGAGTTTGAGGACACTTTTTATTTGAAGCAGGTGCTCAGGGTTGTTCAAGGAGGCGCTCCCGGCCGGAAATAGTCTCTAGGCCGAACATAACATTTCTTGTTATAATACAACATGACTTTGGACGAAGGGCGTTGGGCGGCATCATGACCGGCGGAGACCTGAGAAACGCGCGCAAACGAAGAGGCTGGACCCAGGAGCAGGCTGCAAAGAAACTGGGCATGACTCAAGCTTATCTTTCGATGCTTGAGAGTGGCCGTCGTGCACTTTCGCGTCCGGCAACGGCGCGCGTCCTTCGAAGGCTAGATATACCGCCGACTGCGCTCCCATTGCAGGAGGAATTGAATTGGTCTGCGTCGCCTAACGATCTGTTGCGAGACGAGTTCGCCGCTCTCGGATATCCGGGCTTTTCCTATCTTCATCGAAATCGAGCAGTACGGCACAATCCAGCGCAGGTTCTCTTCACGGCCCTCAATGAACCTGATTTGGATATGCGAGTCGTCGAGGGCCTGCCATGGCTGGCCTTCACCTTCACAGACCTCGATTGGCACTGGTTGGTCAGAAATGTCAAACTGCATGACCGCCAGAATCGCCTGGGGTTTACGGTTACGCTGGCGAAAGAATTGGCGCAGAAGGCCGAGGACCAAGACCGATCAAAGAGTCTTTCTCATAACGAAAGTTTGCTCCAATCATCCTTACTCGCCAAGGAAGACACGTACTGCCACGATTCCTTAACCAATGCCGAACGCGATTGGCTGCGAGAGCATCGTACACCGGAAGCGCAGAAGTGGAATATACTTTCTGACCTCAACGTCGAACAGCTGACTCATGCCACATCTTGATTCCGTACCAGAGCCTTGGCGTTCCTTTCTTAGGGAATTGGACGAGGCTGTCGCAGAGGAAGTGAGCCTAATTTGCATGGGAGGCTTTGTTGTCACACAACTCTACGGGTTTTCGCGATCTACGGCAGACATTGACGCGCTCTCAATTGTTCCGCGAGATCAAGCAGCGATCATTCGCGAGTTGGGCTCCCGAGGCGGGCCGCTCTACACGAAGCACAAGGTCTACCTCGATTGTGTAGCGGTTGCTTGTGTGCCGGAAGACTATGAGGAACGCTTGACCGAAATGTATCCGCAGGCGTTCCGCCGTCTTCGGTTGTTTGCGCTCGATCCTTATGATTTGGCACTCTCAAAGCTAGACCGGAACATTCAACGCGACCGCGACGACGTTCGATTCTTGGCTCGGACGATCCCATTCAATTTGGAGATTCTTCAGGAGCGATACAGAAAGGAGTTGCGCTGGCAGCTTGGCAATCCGGCGCGCGAGGATCTCACCCTGAAGTTGTGGATTGAAATCATTCAAGAGGATAGAAAGTAGTGGGCAGTCTTGCGGTAGACCAGAATATCGCTATCCGCGCCCGCGTTGTCCTGCCTACCCATGCAATCGCCAAGGGATTGGGATTCAGTCGTCTGACGGTGCTATCGTGGCAAAGACGGTTCAAGGCAATTAGGGTTGCTTGGATTGATGTGAGATGCTCATCGATCTGGGCAAGGCGCAAACTGATGCCCGAGCAGGTCAAAGCCGCGGTGAAAGCGCCGGCACACCCGCCGCCGACGGAGGCACCCCACAAGAGCCAAACGATTGAGCCCCTTCCACCGTCGATAGAGCTATCACCAGTTCAACGAGAGATACTCGATCTGATCGTTCAAGACCAAACGAGTATTCAGGGACCAGTGCAGCCTGAACGCGCTATCCTGTTGTGGAGCGACGGCATCTCCGAGTCCGCAACCGCTCGGGAACTCGGCATCAGCGAGGAGGCCGTCAGATCGCTGCGTCATCGCTGGTTGGCATCGACGGTACGCATTGCTGCCGCAGAGAAAAAACTCCAGAAGGCATTCACCGACCTCGTTTCGCTCATTTTCCGAATCCCAAGTGAGGAACCTCCTCCCGAGGCCACTCCGGACTCCCCGGCAGGTGCCGCTCAAACAAGCAGTGCTAGAGCGGGGAATCCTACGTCAGCCAGCGAATTACGGCCTGCAACAAGAGCGCTCATTGAAATCCTACACGACAAACCGAGTGCCTACGGAATCAACCGAAGCAACTGGACGCAAGCAAGCCTCGCGGACGCTTTCGGAAAACTCTACTGCCAGCGACCCTCAAAAAGTACCGTCAGCCGACTGTTGAAGCAGGCTGGTCTGCGCTGGAAAAAATCGCGAAAAGTTCTAACAAGCCCAGATCCGAACTATCGAGAAAAAGTTGAGTTATTGCTGAGAACACTTCACTCACTGAAAGCTGACGAGGATCTGTTCTTTATAGACGAACTAGGGCCGCTTCAGGTCAGACGGTACGGAGCCAGATGCTATACACCAAAGGGACAGACGCCCACCTACCCTCAGAATCAGCGCTCGAAGGGGTCTATCACACTATATGGGGCCTTGAGTGCCATCACCAACCAAGTAATCTGGCTTTATGGCAGTACGAAAGACTCGGCGGGCATCATCGATCTGGCCGAGATACTTTTCAACCAGTATCACAATAAATCCAGAATCTACCTGACTTGGGATGCCGCCTCTTGGCACAGATCAAACGCATTGGTGGAGTGGGCCGACGCCTTCAACACGGTCAACAAGGCAAACAGATCCGGGCCGATCATTGAGATCGTCTCTCTCCCCTCGAGCGCGCAATTCCTGGACGTTATCGAAGCAGTGTTTAGTGCTATGAAGAGGGCTATCATCCATAGCTCTGACTATCAATCGGAGGATGGAATGAAGATTGCAATATCCACTCATTTTCGAGAAAGGAATGAGTTCTTTAAACACCACCCTAGACGCGCGGGAAAGAAAATATGGGAGATAGACTTTTTCAAGGACTACAATCACATCAGGTCAGGGAACTATCGGGAATGGTGAAGGCCCGAGAGGCGCTTCTTGATCGACATCGCCAGTGACCGAGCGCGCCATAAAACGTCCGGCTTGCCCAGTGGCCCCCGGTGGCGGCTTCTCCGCCGTCTACACCAACACGTTCGAGGAACTTCCCAGGGCCTGTGCCTCGCCAGAATTTAAGAGCGCGTTTGAAATGAACACCATACGGAAAGGCTCGCGTAACGCAGGACATTCAGCTGTTGGCGGAGTTTTGGCGAACGACAGCTCCAGGTTCGAGCGCTGCCTGGACATTCCGCCGATGAGAATCCGCATGGCGCGCACGACGGCGTTGTCCCAAAAGACGTGAGCAACGAGGTTTCAGTCCAACGTCAGTCCAATTCGAGAGGGTGGTTGCACCGCGCGGGTCCGCGTAAGCGACACCAGATGCGGCACTTATGTGATTTAACCTGCTTACTTGCAAAGCAGATGCTCTTCCAGCTGAGCTACACGCCCACTACAACTATATGATTCTAATGGATTTTCTTGAGAATGACCACCTGCGCGGTTAGCAGGTGCTCTCGCAAATTGAGCTGCAGGCACGGCACGTGCAACCTTCATCCTATCAGATACGTACTGCGATTTCCTGCACGGCTTTAACTTCGATTCTCGATCCATTCGGTCCAAGAACGCACTTTTTCGACAGGAAGTTGTGGAAGCCTAATTCGATCCACTGTGCCTTCCGGACGGAATGCAAAGATCATCATGGTTGCTATGACTGGGCCGATGGTTGGTGGGCAACACCGAGTTCATGAAGTTGATCGAGATTTCGGGAAAGGGTCGGTGCGACGCTGTACCCATTAAATTGAGTTAAATTGAGTCAACAAGCGGTTCATCCCGAACACTCAATGGTCGACGGGCACTCGAACGCGCTAAGAACACCTCGCCCTACTTCAGTCACTCGTGAAAACGCGCACCCGATAGAGCACTAACGTTTGTGGTGCCTCGACGAGCATATCTCCGGATGCGAACTACCTTGCCACTTGAGCTGGGCGATTCCGGTGAGACACACTTTCGCAGACTCTGTAGGAGGCTGTTCCCAACAGATGGGCATGCTCGCTACTTTGGCTAGCAGGTCTGGCGGATGTTTTTGGCTTAGCAGATACGACAACTCCCATACGGCGGTTCCGATTTGGAACAAAAGATGGCGCAGAATTTAAGCAATGAGGTGGACTGCGCATCATTTCGATTGTGCTTATTGCTCCTGGTGTTTTTCTCACGCGCCGTAAGTGATGCAGAGCCCCCTCCAGGTCATCTTGAAATCGAGAGCCAGGAAGGGAGGAATACCAGGAATGCGGCTGGAAAGATTATGCATGGCAGCCCTATCCATTTTGTGTGTTCCTGCAGTGGCCGTCGCCGGTCCCAGCAACGGGATCATAACCGGAAGAGTGACTTATACGGGAACTTCCGCGAAACCCGAGCCCATTAACATGTCCAAGCAGCCGGAATGCGCCAAGCTGTATACCAGGCCGCTGATGACTGAAAAGGTTGTCATCGGACCGGGAAATACGCTCCAAAATGGTCGTGTACATATCCGCTGGCGCTTCGGACTTCCCTCCGGTGCCTGCGTCGCCGGTAATCTTCGATCAGCGGAATTGCCGTTACACCACGCACGTGCTCGCCTTTCGAGTGGGGCAGGATGTGAATATCTCAAACAGCGACCCGTGGTCTCACAATATTCACCCGATACTGCAGCTCAATCGCGAATGGAACAAGCTACAGCCACCGACAACTCCCCCCTTTTCTTACTCTTACGATAAGGAGGAGTTCATCCCCGTTAAGTGCAACATTCACGCTTGGATGCAGGCCTATTTTGTCGTTCTAAAGACCAGCCATTTTGCGGTAACGGGAGAAGATGGCCGATTCGCGCTGTCTAATCTTCCCCCAGGAAAATACACAATTACCGCCTGGCATGAGACCTATGGCACGCGGAGCCAGGAAATCAACATCGCGGATGGCCAATCGCTCACCGTTGACTTCGTCTTTCAAGCAAAACCCTAGCACCTAGCGACACCGAGCTTGAGCGGCCCGCCGTCCTTTGCCAGTATGGAACTTCTCCTGATCAGGAATCGCGCCCTGACATAATAAAGTGTGGCTTAGAATTGTGAACCTGCGCAGGGGGGCAGGGGTTTCCTTGGGGGATGTTTCAAACGCCGCTTGAACGCCACAGAGCACGGCATTATTCCTTCCATGCCATGTATTCCCGACTGGCGTAATGCACCCTCTGATCTGAATGGTGTACGCCTGCCGGTGGCGGTCTCCGATTTGCAACGGCTCGCTCCAGAGCACACAGGGGAAGATGGGCTTTCAGATCAGAGTTCGTCCGAGCGCCCAGCCAATGACCTTTCGAGAAAAAACATCCAACATTACCGCGAGATAGACAAATTCGCAGCTCAGGCGGATGTAGGTTATGTCGGCGGCCCACAGTTAGGTTGGTCCCGCTCAGTTTCTATGACTGTCAGGCTTTGAAAGCCGGGAGACTCTTGGATACTCCTGTCTTTCAGTACCCAGCGCCAACGACCTCCATGTGCCCCTCGATGTAGGAATCGGGTCTAAGCCAGGCCTCATATCGAACCAAAATGCGGGTACCCTCGCGATTGACGAGCATCCACAGGCCATGCATATATCCGAGCTTTTCAAACAAGCCAAAGATGGTCGGGATGTCGTTCGTATTCGGTGCAGTCAGATCGTCGTATCGCTTGCCAACCAGTTCTTCACGTTGATACCCAACAAGTTGGCAGAAATTGTCCGAAACTTCGACGTACTTCCTGTCGGTATCGACCACCACGATGTACTGAGGTTCCACCTTAAATTGCGGGGATAACTTGCGCTCTGATTCTTCGCGAAGGGACTTAGCAATAGCCTTCATCCGATCGGGATACGCTGCCTCACTTTCATATTGAATAACGCGAGGCACGATATACGGTTTTCTTTTTGACATACCAGTGGGGACCCCCTTGCCCCGCATCCCTCCTACTGTGAACTGTTCGAGTGTTTTCTCTCCAGTACAAGCCGAGTTGGCGAACGGCGTCGATGAATTGATTGAAGTCGACTGGTTTGCGGACATAGCTGTTCGCACCCAAAATCGTAACCTTTGATCCGGTCTTGTTCTTCAGTCGAGGACGTTAGAATGACCACCGGGAGGAGCTTTGTCCGTTGATCGGCACGCAGCCGCCGCATGACTTCCAAACCGTCCACCTTCGGGAGCTTCAGGTCCAAGAGGACTACCCTGCGGTATAAAATCTGTGTTCCGACCCGCGCATTTCCCCATACCAAAAAGATACTCAAGAGCTTCAGCGCCATCGTGCGCAACAATGACTTCATTCCTGATATTGTTCTTCTTCAGGGCCCGCGGCGTGAGTGCTTCGTTGTCCGCGTTGTCTTCAACCAACAAAATCGCCTTATTTTCCATGACCCTCTCCATGAATGGATCCCATCACAAAGTAAAATAAAAACGCCGCGCCCTTCGCGACCTCTCCTTCCGCCCATATCTCCCCACCATGTCTGTATATGCTATGAAGTCGGATACCGGGACAGCGAAGCGCGGCCTGTACAAATGCGGACTCCTGAACGTCTGCAGTTTTTTCGGCAACAAAAATTGGCTCAGCTTTGGGCCCGGCTTCCAATGGTTCGCGCAACCTGTCTACGATCCGATCTCTAGCTGAATGGTGAAGTGGAACGTAGAACCGTGTCCAAGTTCGCTTTCGGCCCAAATGTGTCCGCCCATCATGCCAGCTAAACGCTTTGAAATGGCCAGCCCGAGCCCCGTGCCCCCAAACTTGCGTGCGGTTAATGAGTCGGCCTGAGAAAATGCATCGAAAATCAGTCTCTGTTTTTCCAGGGGAATTCCGATCCCTGTATCCCGGACACTAAAATGAAAAATGGCGCAGTTATAGCTTTCCGCGTCTTTTCGCACTTCCACAACAATTTCTCCGCGCTCTGTAAACTTGACTGCGTTTCCCACCAAATTAAGAAGGATCTGCTGCAATCGAGTGGGATCACCTACCACCGACGTGGGCACTCTGGGGTGAACTTTCAGGAGGAGCTCAAGCCCCTTGCCATGAGCCTTGATTGCAAGCACTTTCATCACCTCTTCTAAGTTCTTTCGTAAATCGAAAGTCATGACATCCATTTGCAATTTGCCGGCCTTGATCTTTGAGAAGTCCAGAATGTCGTTGATGATCGTCAGAAGCGAATCAGCTGAGGTTTTTACTATTTGCAGGTATTCGGCCTGCTCCGCGGTCAGCTCCGTGTTAAGCAGGAGGTCGGTCATCCCAATAATGCCGGTCATAGGCGTTCGGATTTCGTGACTCATGTGGGCAAGGAATTCGCTCTTCGCACGGTCTGCAGTTTCCGCGGCTGCCATGGCGAATTCCATCTCTTCCAGCGCCCTTTTGCGGTCGGTAATATCTTCAGCAATACCGACAATGCGGCACAACTTGCCTTGTGAATCCTCAGCCGGAAAGCTGCGAGCGTGAATCCAACGAAGCGATCCATCGGGGCGAATTAACCGGTACTCCATTGCTGTTGCGACCCCTCTCAGGGATTGCTCAAAAACGTTCAGCACATGATGGCGATCTACTGGATGAACCGAGTCAATCCAGGCATCGACACGGTCGTAAAGTTCCTGACGGGGCCTTCCGGTAACTTCCTCGTAAGCCGGGCTGACATAAGCTATTCTCG
>Ga0209376_1005411_pt1 | contig 10632 bp, 5 predicted proteins | sample GraSoiAngelo_134_FD_185891 | JGI IMG/M metagenome (GOLD analysis project Ga0209376, IMG submission 185891) | Grasslands soil microbial communities from the Angelo Coastal Reserve, California, USA - 14_0929_05_30cm (SPAdes) (version 2) | ecosystem: Environmental > Terrestrial > Soil > Grasslands ... | reverse complement strand
GAGGGGCCGACGGCGCGACTCACGGCCCTCCACCGCGAGGTGCGCCTGGGAGAAGGCGCCGCGGTCTGCGTCGCCGGTGAAGCCGGCATCGGGAAGAGCCGTCTCGTGGAGGAGTTCTATCGCACGTGCCGCCGCGACGGCTCGCGCGTGCTCGTCGCCTCGTGTCTTTTCGGGGGCGGCGGAAGCTCCTACCTGCCGGTCGCGGACGCGCTCCGCCAGTACTTCGCACTCCGCGGCGTGGACTCCGCGCCCGCGCTCCAGCGCTTCCTCTTCGACCGCTCGCCGAGACTCGCCGGCTCCATTCCCGTCCTGAGCCGGTTCCTTCGCTTCGCCTTCGCCACGAACGGACCCACGAGCGAAGAGGAGCTCTGGGAGGTCCTGGACCAGGTGGTTGCCTTCATCGCGGAGGAGCGTCCCCTGGTGTTCGTGCTCGAAGATCTCCAATGGGCGGACGAGGGAACGGTGCGCCTCTTCCACTTCATCGCGCGGCGCGTCGGCGGACGCCGCGTGCTCCTCGTCGGCACCTACCGTCCGGAAGAAACGACGTCGGATGCAGGCGGCCGGCAGCACGCACTTCCGGAGGTCCTGCAGCTCCTGGGACGCGAGGAGCGGTTCGAGCGGATCGAGCTCCAGCGCCTGAGCCGCGACCAGGTGATGGAGGTGCTGAGGCGCCTCTACCCGGGGCATCAGTGGGGAGAGGAATTCGGCACGCTCCTCTATCGTGAGGCGGAGGGGAATCCCTTCTTCATGGTGGAAATCTTGAAATTGCTGACCGCGGAGAAAGTGCTCGCGAAGCGCGACGACGCCTGGACCCTGGCGATCACGGTCGACAAGATCTCCATTCCCGAGAAGGTGTACGACGTGGTGATGCGGCGTCTGAGCCGGCTCGGCGGGCGCGAGCGTGAAATCTTGGAGCTGGGGGCCGTCGAGGGGGATGTCTTCCACTCCGGCACGATCCTGCGCGGGCTCGGGATCGAGCGCATGCAGTTGCTGAAAACCCTCCAGTTCCTGGAGCAGATCCATCATCTCATCCACGCCGCCGGCCCGCAGTACCACTTCGACCACTCCAAGATCCGCGAGATCCTCTACGACAGCATTCCTCCGGAGCTCCGGATCGAGTACCACACCGTGGTGGGGCAGTTCCTCGCGGAGAGCTTCGGCGAGTCGGAGGAACACGCCGGGGTCATCGCGTTCAACCTGCTCGCGGCCGGGCTCAAGTCCGAGGCGCTTCCATACCTGATCCTGTCGGCGACCGCGGCCGCGCGTCTCTTCGCGCACGCGGACGCGATCCGTTACCTGGAACGCGCCGAGAGTCTGCTGCACGACCTCCATCCCAGTCATCCACCGGCCGAGCGCGTCCGCCAGCTGGTGGACATCCGCCAGCGCCGTGGTGACGAGGAGTACGCCGCGGGAAGATACCGTGCCGCCCTCGAGAGCTACGAAGTGGCGCTGGACCTGACGCGCACGGCTCCCGACGCGCGCCGCGAGGCGGACCTGGTGCGGGCGATCGGCCGCATGCACTACCTTCTGGGGCACCCGGTCGAAGCGCAGCAGAGCTACGAGGAGGCGATCGCGCGTTACGGCACTCTGGTTGAGGAAGCCCGCGGTTCGGGGGACGAATCCCGGCTCAATACCGCGCTCCGGGAGCTGGGGAAGCTCCACTTCTTCAAGGGAGACATGGAAAGCGCGGAGCGATTCCTGCGCGAGGCGATTGGAATGGCCGAGGCGCGCGGCGACGAGCGGCTCCGCGCCGCCTCGCTCAACAACCTCAGCGGGATTCATTTCGTGCGGGGCGACATGGAGGAGGCCTTCATGTGCCACCGCACCTGTCTCGGGATTCGCCAGCGGCTCGGAGACGACGCGGGGCTGGCGCAGACGCACAAGAACATCGGGATCCTTCACCTCCGGCTTGGCGAGCCGCAGGAGGCCGAGAGCCACTTGAACGAGGCGCTGGCGCTCTATCGCAAGGGAGTGGACCGCCGCGGCGAGGCGGTGACGCTGCGACAGCTCGGGAACCTGCATCACAACAAGGGGGATCACGTCGGGGCCCTGCGTCACTGGGAGGCCTCGCTCTCCCTCTGCCGCGAGTTGGGGAACACCGAGGACCTCTGCGCCTGCCTGAACAATCTCGGCCTGATTCGCTTTGAGCAGGGGCAATACGCCAGCGCGGAGCGGCTCTACCGCGAGTCGCTGGAGATCCGGTCTTCACAGCCTCGGGGCCGGGTGCTCGCGGTCCTCCATGACAACCTGGCGGAGCTGTATCTCGACATGCATCAGATCGAGCGGGCCGAGGATGAGGTGCGCTTGGCCGAGCAGATCGCCGCCGACCTGGACTCGGCTCCCGTCCTCGCGGAAGTGCACGCCAAACGCGCGCTGATCGCTTCCGCGCGCGGCGGCACGGCGGCTGCCCGCGAGCACGCCCGTCGCGCGATCTCGCTGGGAGAGCCTACCGGGCACGTGGAGAGCTTGATCGAGGCCCTGATCGCGTCCGCGGAGGTCGAGCTCGCCGGCGGAAACCACGGCGAAGCGAAGCGCGCGGCGCGGCAGGCGAGAGACATCGCGCGCTGGTCCAAGATGGCGTACTTCGAGCTTCGGGCCGCGCTGACCGCGGCGCGCGCGGCCTGCGCCGAGGGAACCGGTGCGGACTCGCTGGAGGACTTGAGGGAGGTCGTGCGGCGCGCGAACGACCGGGGGTTCCGGCCTCTCGCTGCGCGGGCCCAGAACCTGATCGGCGAGATCCTAGCCAGGTCGGGGAACGCGGACGGCGCGGCCGAGGAGTTCACGCGCGCCGCCGATCAGATGAAGGAGATCCTCGGATCGTTGAGCGAGGAGGACCGGCGCTCTCTGGTGCACCACCACGACTGGAAGCAGCTGATCGGGAACCTGCTCGATACGCTGGTCAAGGTCGGCCGCCGCGACGAGGCGCTGGGCTACCTCGTGGCGTTCGGAGCCGCGAGCTGCGAGCTCAGTCCCGCCGGGGAGTCAACGGAGCGCGCGGGCGCTCTGATTTCTGCCTCGGCGGACTAGGCCTTCGCGTCTCACCTTCACGGCGGCCACCTACTTCTAGCCGCTGCCTTCTCCCAACTCGGCCCTTCCCGGCGGGCTCCCGCTGCCGCATCATGAGTGCCGCCATGGCCGATTTCGCCTCGATCGACCGGTACCTGGACGATCATCTCGAGCAGAGCCTGGCCGAGCTCACCCGATACGCGGCCCAGCCCAGTGTCGCGGCCCAGAACCTCGGCATGGAGGAGTGCGCGCGCCTCGTCTCCGAGATGCTCCGCGCGCGCGGCTTCTCCGTGGAGCTCGTTCCCGCCGAGGGCTACCCCGTGGTGATCGCCGAGCGTGACGGCGAACGCGACAAAACCCTGCTCATCTACAACCACTACGACGTGCAGCCTCCGGAGCCGATCGACCTCTGGACCAGCCCTCCGTTCACGCCCACGCGGCGCGACGGACGCCTCTTCGGGCGTGGCGTGAGCGACGACAAGGGACACCTCACGGCGCGCCTGCTCGCGATCGACGCCCTTCTCGAGCAGGCGGGCCGGCTGCCGTGCCGGATCAAATTCGTGATCGAGGGGGAGGAGGAGATCGGGAGCGTTCATCTTCCCGGCTTCGTGCGGAAGAACCGCGCGCGGCTTCGGGGCGACGCCTGCCTCTGGGAGTTCGGCTACGTGGATCACCGCGAGGTGCCGCTCCAGTACGCGGGGCTTCGCGGGATCTGCTACGTCGAGCTCTCGGTGGAGTGCCTGTCGCGGGACGTCCATTCCGGGGTCGGGGGCTCGATCTTCCCGAACGCCGCCTGGCGCCTGACCTGGGCCCTGGCGAGCCTCAAGGGCAAGGATGAGCGCATCCGGATCCCTGGATTCTACGACCCCGTCCGCCCTCCGACCCCGCGCGACCGCGAGCTGATGGCCCAGGCGCCCGATATGGCCCAGGACTACCGGGAGCGCTACGGAGTGAAGGAGTATCTCCGGGGTATGAAGGGGGGAGAGGAGCTCAAGATCGCCGAGGTATTCGAGCCGACCTGCACGATTTGCGGGCTCGATTCCGGCTACCAGGGTCCGGGCAGCAAGACGGTGCTGCCCGCCAGGGCCTCGGCCAAGGTGGACTTCCGTCTGGTCCCGGACATGACCCCGGACCAGGTGACGAAACAGCTTCGCGCGCATCTCGATGCGGGGGGATTTGCCGACGTGAAGATCCAGTTCCTCGGCGGAAATCCGGCGGGAAGGACCGACCCCGATCACCCCTTCCTGCGCCTCGTCGCGGAGACCGCGCGCCCGGTCTACGGGATGCCGATGACGATCGTCCCGATGGTCGGAGGCTCGGGGCCGAACCACGCCTTCATCCAGGAGCTGGGCGTTCCCGTGGCGACGGCCGGATTCGGCAACCCCGATACCCGCGCGCACGCCCCGGACGAGAACCTCCGCGTCGATCTCTATCTCAAGCATGCGAAGCACGTCGCGCGCATGATTCACGCATTCGCGGAAGCGACGTGAGCGTACTCGAACCCGAGAGGAGTCTATGAAAGTCCTGGTCATCGAAGATAGCGGACCCACCCGGGATCTCCTGGTCCGGGCGCTTCGCTCGGAACAGATCGCGGTGGAGACCTCCTCGCGCCTCTCGACCGGGCTGCGGCAGGCAATGACCGGACGCCACGACGTCATCGTCCTCGACCTCATGCTTCCCGACGGCGACGGCCTCGATCTCTGCAAGCGGCTGCGGGCGGAAGGGGTCCTCACGCCGGTGCTCTGCCTGACCGCCCGCGGCGATGTCGCCGACCGGATCCAGGGTCTCGATTCCGGCGCCGACGACTACATGAAGAAGCCCTTCGCCCTGGCCGAGCTGCGCGCGAGGATCCGGGCGCTGGCGAGGCGCCAGGGCCTGACCGCGCCCGCGCGGGTCGCCGCGGGCGCTCTCGTGATGGATTTCACGGCCCGGAAGCTCCACCGCCGCGGACAGGAGGTGCCGCTCACCGCGCGCGAGTGGGCGGTGCTGGAGGCGCTCGTGGCGAAGCAGGGAAGGGTGGTGGGGCGCACCGATCTCCTCGAGAACGTCTGGCACGCGGCCGGGCGTCACGAATCCGACAGCCTCGACGTCATCCTGAGCCGGCTTCGCCGCAAGCTCGGCGGCGACGGAGAGGGGTGCGCGATCCGGACCATTCGCGGCGAAGGATTCGTCTTCGAGGTCACCACCTGAGCTCCCATTCGCTCGAGCACCGGCTCGCGCGGATCCAGCAGATCCTCGCCCTGGGGCTCATCCTGCTCATCGCGACGATCAGCGTCTGGATCTCCGCCCGGACCCTCGAGCGTCAGGAAACGACCTTCCTCTTCGATTCGGCGATCCAGATGGCGAGGAGCATCGCGATCGAGCGCCGCGACGCGCCGGATCTCCCGACCGCCGCGGAATCCGCGCTCGAGGAGAACGCCCCGGTCGGCGTCTACGTCCGGGTGCTGGATGCGCAGAATCGGGAGATGGTCTCGAGCCCCGGCCAGGAAGCTCCGCACGGGCACCGGCGCGAAGCCCGCGCCGCGTTCGCGGGCGGCGGATGGGTCGTGGTGTCCATGTCGGACGAGCCGCGACGGCGCGCCGTCCAGGCGGAGAACACCTCCTGGGACGGGCAGGTCCGCCGCTTCGGCAGCGCGGGGGACCCCGCCGAGATTGGAGCGCTCGCGGGATCGTTCGATCGCCTTCTGGAGCGTCTGGACGAGATCCTGCGCGCGGAGCGGAACTTCACGCAGGACGCCGCGCACGAGCTCCGCACGCCGCTGACGGTCCTCTGCGGAGAGATCGAATACGCCGTCCAGGATCCTTCGATGCCTCCTCACATCCGCGACGGGCTCGACCGTGCCCTGCAGCAGGCGCGTGCCATGTCCGATCTCGTGGAGGCGCTCCTGCTCCTGCTCCAGGGATCGGATCCCGAGTCGAAAGCGCGCGGCGAGCTGGCCCAGCCGGTCAATCTCAGCGACCTCGTCCGGGACCTGGACCGCGAATTCCGCGACGTGGAGCGGCAGCGCGCCGGGGATTTCGATCTCAGCGCCGAGGATGAAGTCCTGGTGCGGGGTCATTCCACGCTCCTGACGTCGGCGATCCGCAACCTGCTCTCGAACGCCTTCAAGTTCACCGCGGCGGGGCAGCGCGTCCGCGTCCGGGTCTTCAACGGGTCCGGGCGCGGGACCGTCGTGGTGGAGGACGCGGGGCCCGGGATCGCGAGCGCGGACCGCGAGCGTGTCTTCGACCCGTTTTTCCGGAGCGCGGAGGCTCGCGCCGGACAGGAAGGCTTCGGACTCGGGCTTCCGATCCTCCGGCGCGTGGCGCGTGCACACGGCGGCGACGTTCTGGTATCTTGTGCCGATGATCCGATCCATGAGGGAACAATGACGAAACGAATCGGCGTGCTTCCACTGGCCGGGGCGGCGGTCCTGGTGCACCCGGGAATCACCTTCCGGTGGTGATCCCATGTGCGGCATAGCCGGATTCCTGCGCTTCGGCCCCAGCCCATTCGATCCCCACGCCGTCCTCCACCGCATGGGAGAGGCACTGCATCACCGGGGGCCAGACGACGGCGGCGTGTACTTCCGCGACGGCGCCGGACTCGCCCACCGCCGCCTCTCCGTCGTCGATCCCGAGGGGGGAGCGCAGCCCTTCGTGAGCGAGGACGGCCGGACGGTCCTCGTCCTGAACGGCGAGATCTACAACCACGATGAGCTGAGGAACGAGCTCGCGCAGAGGGGACATCCTTTTCGCACGCGGAGCGACACGGAGGTGCTGCTCCGTTTGTACGAGGAGATGGGGATCGCGTGTATCGGACGCCTCCGCGGAATGTTCTCGTTCGCTCTCTACGACCACCGGGAGCGGAGGCTCTGGGTCGCCCGCGACCGGATCGGCGTGAAACCTCTCTATTACGTGCAACACGCGGATGAATTCGCGTTCGGCTCCGAGCTGAAGAGCCTCCTGGAATATCCGGGGGTCTCGAGAGCCGTGGACGAGCGGTCGATCGACGACTTCTTCACCTTCGGGTACGTTCCGTCCCCTCGAACCGTCATGAACGGGATCTCCAAGCTCGAGGCGGGGAACTTCCTTCTCGTGACGGAACGGGGCGTGGAGCGGACCCAGTACTGGGATCTGGATTTCACGCCCAGGGAGAGCGGGGGAAGGACCCCGTCCGACGTCGAGCTTCGCCGCTCGCTCGAGGAAGCCGTCGCCGAGCAGCTCGGCGCCGACGTGCCCGTGGGAGCGCTTCTCTCGGGAGGGATCGACTCGACCGCGGTGCTCGGGTTCATGGCGGAGCGCATGAGCGGGTCGACTCCTTCCTTCACCGCGAGCTTCCCGGGCACCCGGGACGAGGATCGGGAGTGCGCCAAGGTGGCCGCCGAGCGCTACGGTTCCCGGTGGCACGAAGTCGAGGTGAGCGAGCCCTCGGTCGAGCTGCTCGATCGCATGGCCTGGCACTTCGACGAGCCGTTCGCGGATCCCTCCGCCGTCCCCACGTTCGTGCTCTGCGAGGGGGCCCGGAAGCAGGTCACGGTGTGCCTCTCCGGAGATGGCGGGGACGAGAGCTTCGGCGGCTATCGGAGGTACCGGGACAATGAGACGCGGCGCGCGATCCGGAGGCTCGTGCCGAACCACCGCGCGGGCGCCGTTCTCGCCGCGGCGGGCCGGGCGGTTCCCGACGGCCGGTGGCTTCCGAAGCCGCTGCGGCTCCGCCCTCTCCTCCGGCTCGCGGCGGTGGAGCCACGGCTCGCCTACTCCGGGGAGATGTCGATCTGCGATGAAGCCTCGAAGCAGCGGTTGTACCGCGGCACGTTCCGGTTGGCCCTGGCCGGCCACGATTCCCTTTCCGTCGTCCGAGCGTGCTTCGATCGGTCCGCCCGTTGGGATTCGACGTCCCAGCTCCAGTACGTGGACTTCAAGACCTACCTCGCGGACGGAATCCTCACGAAGGTCGACCGCGCCAGCATGGCGCACGGTCTCGAGGTTCGCGTCCCGCTCCTGGATCACGCCCTGGTCGAACTCGTCGCCCGCCTGCCCTCTTCATCGAAAGTGGCGTGGGGCCGGGGGAAGCGCCACCTGGTGCGCTCCCTCCGCGGCATCGTGCCGCCGCGAATTCTCCACCGCAAGAAGCGCGGATTCACCCCGCCTCTCAACCGCTGGCTCGAAGGGGGCGTCGGCAGTCTCTTCGAGCGCCGGGTCCTCGCGGAGGACTCCTTCGTCTCCCGATTCCTGGACACGGACGCCGTCCGGAGCCTCTGGAACGATCACCGCGCGCGCATCGTCGACAGGGCACAGCTGATCTGGTCCATCCTCGTTCTGGAGACGTGGGGTCGCCGTTTTCTGTAGCCTTGACGGGAGGAACAAGATCGGGGGTCTCCTGCTCGCCCTCTGCCTCGTCGCCGCCGCGCGGCCCGCAGGAGCGCAAAGCGCGTTCGTCCGCGCGGACACGCTGAGCGTCGAGGGCGCCGTCGAGCTGGCCCGCCACCGCGCTCCCGCGGTCCTCGCGGCCGAGCTGGATCGCCAGGCCGCCGCGCTCGAATCTTCCGCCGTCGCCCGGAACCGGAGACCCGATCTCGCGCTCGCGGGACGCGCGCTCGTCGCGCCGAAGGGGTTCTACGATCCCGCCATCACCAATCTCGGCGAATACGAAGCGAAGATCGTGCTGGACTGGGGGCTGGCGGACGGGGGGCTGCGCGCGCGGGCGCGGGCCCGGAGCGCGCTCGGCCTTGCTTCCGCCCGGCTCCTGGCCGCCGTGCAAGCGCGCGACGTCGGGCTCCAGGTCGCCGACCTCGCCACCACGCTGCTCCGCCTCCGCGAGGTGGAAGCGGCGCAACGCGAGGCCGTGAGCTGGATCGACCGCCTGGCGCTCCTCATGCGGGGGGCGGTCCGCGCGGGAGTCCGGACCACCACCGACTCGGTCCGGATCGCGCTCGAGCGAAACACCGCCGCCGCGGCGCTCGAGAAAACGCGGTTCGACGCGCGCAGCGCCGAGATCGATCTCATGGCGCTCCTGGGACGGCCGGCCGACTCCACGCTCGTCATCGTGCAGCCTGGGTTTCCAGACCGTCCGCCGGGCGTGGAGGATTCGATTCGCGTCATGGCCAGCGTGTCACGGCAACCCGAGATCGCGATCGCGAACGTCGCCGAGGAGCGCGCCCGTCTGGACGTCCTCGAGGCGCGGCGCACCACCGCTCCGACGGTGGACCTGTCGCTGGACGCCGGGCTCGCGGGAACGGACCTGACCCGCCCGGTGCCCGGCGATATTCTGGCCTCCAATCCCGACGCCACGGTGGCGGACCGGCTCCGCCGCGACCTGGGAGCGTCGGCGACCATCAACGTCCGCGCGCCGGTCCGGGGCAGCGCGGCCCGGCTCTCCACGCAATCGAAGGCGATCGCGCTGCGCGCGGCCGGGCTCCGGAGCGGCGGCGAGCTGGTGACGCAGCAGAAGATCGCGCTCGAGATCCTCGCTCGCTGGCGATCGGCGTACCGGCGGCTCGTGACGGCACGCGAGGCGACCGTCGGCGCCGATCAGAACCTGCTCCGCGTGAAGAGCCTCTACAGCGGAGGCGCGATCCTGCTTCTCGATCTTCTCGACGCGCGGCGTCTCTACCAGGACGCGATCGAGCGGCACGCGGACGCACTCCAAGAAAGTCGCAGCGCGCAGTTCCGCGCGGAGGACCGGCCGTGATGGTGGTTCCACGTGCGCTCCGGGAGCCGCGGCCCGCGCGGGCTCCGCGCGCGCGGCGTGCCTTCGTCGCCGCGACGGCGCTCGCCGGGGCGCTGGCCGTGGCCGGCTGCGGACCCAAGGGGGGCGATTCCGGCTCCGCGGATACCCACCCCACCGTGCCCGTGGGCCTGGCGCGGCTGGAGGAGCGGAGCGTGCGGGAGGTCGTGAAGGCGACAGGGCAGTGGCGCACCTCCGACTCGGTCACGGTATCGGCGCCGTTCAAGGCTTACGTCGAGGCGCTCGGGCCGCGGACCGGGGATTGGGTCGCGCGCGGGGATGCCATCGGCACCCTCGTCACGTACGAGTCACGCGCGGCACTGCGCGGAGCCGAGATCCTGGTTCGCCAGGCCCGCTCGACCGCAGAGCGCGACGAAGCGTCCCGCGCGCTCCGGCTCGCGGAGCGCGATCTCATCCGCGTCCCCCTCGTCGCTTCCACGAACGGCACCGTGCTTCGACGCGCCGTGGAACCCGGCTCCGAAGTGCCCGAGGGAGGAGAGCTTCTCACGATCGTGCCGGTCGGCTCGGTGGTGTTCGAGGCGCACGTCCCCCGGCCCGAAGCCGCGCGCGTCAGCTCCGGGCAGAAGGCGGACATCGGTATGGAGGGAGGTGGAACGGTCGCCGCGACCGTGCAACGGAAGCTGCCGCAGACGAACGGGGCGGATCAGACGGCGCTTTTCTGGCTCGGCCCCAGCGTGCGCGCCCCCTTCGGCGCGATCGGACGGTTCGGGAACGCGACCATCGTGACGGGAGCGGTCCACCGGGCGGTTCTCGTTCCAGACTCGGCGCTGGTCCAGGACGATCTCACCGGCGACTTGCGCATCGCGCGCGTGCTTCCCGACAGCGTCGCGGTCTGGACGACGGTTCGCCTGGGGCCGGGGCAAGAGGGCTGGCATGAGCTGCTCGAGCCCGCCCTT
>Ga0209376_1005407_pt1 | contig 10635 bp, 10 predicted proteins | sample GraSoiAngelo_134_FD_185891 | JGI IMG/M metagenome (GOLD analysis project Ga0209376, IMG submission 185891) | Grasslands soil microbial communities from the Angelo Coastal Reserve, California, USA - 14_0929_05_30cm (SPAdes) (version 2) | ecosystem: Environmental > Terrestrial > Soil > Grasslands ... | reverse complement strand
CGCACGGGGCCCGCCCCGGCGTAAGTGAATCGCGGGGCGGTAGATTTTACGCGGTCACCGATTTTACGCGATCACTAGTAGATCCTACGCGGCCCAGGAGCGATTGGAGTGCCCGGGGTTGAGTTCGCGATGGTATCCGGATTGCTGGTCTCGGGGGGTCATGCTCCTCTTCTTGATCGTCGCCGTCCTCATCGCTGGGTGTGCCGGTGTTCCCCGTCACGTCGAGCTGCCGGCGCTCGACGTGAGAGAACCGGCGTTCGCGGCAACACTCGGCGCCTACACCGGGACGACGGTCGTCGGCGGCAACCGCATCGAGATCCTGCTCAACGGCGACGAGATCTTTCCCGCGAAGCTGGCGCTGATCCGCAAAGCCCGGACCACGATCAACTACGCCCAGTACGTCTTCGAGGACGGCCCGCCGGCCGAGGAAGTCGCCGCCGCGCTCGCCGAGCGCTGCCGCGCCGGCGTGAAGGTCAACGTGCTCCTCGACGCCGTCGGGGCGCTGGCCATGCCCGGCGAGCATCGGCGAACGATGACCGACGCCGGCTGTCGCGTGGAGATCTATCGACCTTTGAACCCGTTCACGCTCGACCGCGTCAACTATCGCAACCACCGGCGCATCCTCGTCGTGGACGGCGTGATGGGCGTGACCGGCGGCTCCGGGATCAGCGGCAAGTGGGCCGGCAACGGACGCCAGGAAGGGTACTGGCGCGACACCGATATCTACCTCGAAGGCCCGGTGGTCGAGCAGCTGCAGGGCGCGTTCGCCGAGAACTGGCTCGAGGCGACGGGCACCGCGATCGGCGGCACGGACTACTTTCCGCGGCGACGACTCGACGTCAAGGGCGCGGTCGCCGCGCAGGTCGTGCGGAGCTCGCCGGCCGGCGGCAGCACCGCGATGTACACGATGTTCCTGCTGGCGCTGGCGTCGGCCAAGCAGTCGATCCACATCACGAACCCCTACTTCGTCCCCGATGAGACGATGATCAAGACGCTGATCGCCGCGGCCGAGCGCGGCGTCAAGGTCGTCCTGGTGATTCCCGGCGCGATCGACCACAACCTGGTCCGCCAGGCGAGCCGGTCGGAGTTCGGGCGGCTGCTCAAGAGCGGCATCCGGATCCACGAGTACCGGCCGGCGCTCCTGCACTCGAAGACGATGGTTGTCGACGGCGTCTGGGCGACCGTCGGCAGCACCAACCTCGACTATCGCTCGTTCGCGTTGAACGAGGAGCTCAACGTCGTCGTGTACGACAGCGTCACCGCTCAACGGCTCGAGAAGATCTTCGAGCAAGACCTGGCCTACTCCCGGCCCGTCACCTACAAGGCCTGGAGCCGGCGAGGATTGCCGAGCCGGTTCCTCGAGCTGCTGGCGTTCCCGATCCGCGAGCAAATGTAGCGCGCTCGCTCGGGGACGTGTACTCTCAATGGTTGGTGTTCGTTCGCACGGGACAGCGCGCGGTTCTCCTGCTCGTCCTGGCTCTGGTCGTCAGTGCAGGCCAAGCGACGCCGCAGCCTATCCCGGCGACCCTCTCCACTCCCGCGGTCATCGCGGGGCTCACGCCGGCGGCGAGCGTCGGGAGAGTCTTCCGCAACCTCGATCCCCAGTATCATCGGGCGTCGCTGTGGACTCGAGCTCAGTCCGTGATCCTGGGCGGCACTTGGCTCGTGGGCAAGCGCCGCGTCGCCGCCCTTCCGCGCGCCGAGGTCGACGTCGAAGCCCTGCGGGCCAACACGAGCCGGGCCACCGTGACGTGGGTCGGGCACTCGACCGTGCTGGTTCAGCTGGACGGCGTCAACTTCCTGACCGATCCCATCTGGGCCAATCGGTCGGGGCCGTTTGGCGGGCTGGTGGGCGTGGGCCGGTACACGCCGCCGGGAATCGCGTTCGCCGCTCTGCCGCGGATCGACTTCGTCCTGATCTCGCACGACCACTACGACCACCTCGACGAGCCGACCGTGCGCCGGCTGGCTTACGCCTTCAACCCGCGCTTCGTGGTGCCGCTCGGCCTCAAGGACTGGCTCGCCGACCGTGGCATCACGAACGCCGTCGAGCTGAACTGGGGCCAGTCGGTGCAGGTCGCGGGACTCACGGTCGTGTGCACGCCGGCGCAACACGGCTCCGGCCGCACGCCGTTCGACCAGGGGCGACGCTTGTGGGCATCCTGGGCGGTCCTCGGATCCAAGCGCTTCTACTTCGCCGGAGACACCGGCTACTTTCAGCACTTCAAGCAGATCGGTGACGCTCTCGGGCCCTTCGATCTGGCCGCGCTGCCCATCGGCTCCTATACGCCCCGCGAGCACGCTCGGCCCGTCCACATCTCGCCGGAAGAAGCGCTCCAGGCGTGGGTCGATCTGCGCGCGGAGAAATTCGTGGGCATCCACTGGGGAACGTTCGGCCTCGCGCGAGAGCCGTACGACGAGCCGCCGCGACGGATCGAGCAGGAGGTCGCGCGCCGTCACTTCGATCCCGAGAGCGTCTGGATCCTCCGGCCGGGAGCGACGACTGCCTGGTAGTCCGTCCGGTTGTTACACGGTCTTTGTAAAAACTTCCTGATCGCTCCGTCACATTGCTCGAGCAGGAGATGAAGAGCGCGCCGGCGCGACGCGTCTGCCGCGGGACGCTGACCTCACGCGCCCAGACGCATGACCGAGGAAGACACCTCGATCTGGACGGCGGCGATCGACACCGGAGCGAGCCGGGCCCTCGGCGAGCGACCGCGCGACGCCGCCGCGCCGGGCGGCGCGGCGAATGCGCCAGCCAACCCCTCGAATGGAGGAAGCGATGGCCCGATGATCTGAGCTGGGCTCCTGCCGCTACCTCCTCCGCACGGCACGCCTCACCGACGTCAGTGCACCGGTATATGATGACGGCTCGTCCGGTGCATCGTCGACCTTGTTCATAGCCGCGCCTCGGCCGGCGGGGCCCCAGCCCCGCGACGGCCTGCAGCGCGCACGGCGGAGGAGGCCAGGAATGTACGATCTCGTGCTCAAGGGCGGCAACGTGCTGGATCCATCGACGGGGCTCGACGGGATTCTCGACGTCGCGGTGCAGAACGGCGTCATCGCGCGCATCGCGCCGGAGATCGCCGCCGCCGAGGCGACGCGGACCCTCGAAGTGCGCGGCAAGCTCGTCACGCCCGGCCTGATCGACCTCCACGCCCACATCTTCGAGGGGATCAACCGGACCGGCGTCAACCCCGACCTGGCCGGCGTGCATTCCGGAGTCACGACGATCGTCGACGCCGGAAGCTCGGGCGCGGCCACCTTCGGCGGCTTCCCGCGTCACATCATCCCGAGCTGCGCCACCGAGATCATCCCGTTCCTCCACATCTGCCAGACCGGGCTCGCCACGAACCCGGACATCATCAGCGAGCGCAGCGTCAACATCGACGACACGGTGCGTGTCGCAACCCAGCACAAGGGCCTCATCGCCGGCATCAAGGCGCGCATGGTGTCGCCGGCGCTCGAGATCATGGGCATGGAGATGCCGAAGGCCGCCCGCCGCGCCGCGCGCGAGGCTGGGATCAAGCTCATGGTGCACATCGGCGACACCGAGAAGCGCTACGATCCGAAGGTGATCCACCCGTTGCTCGATCTGCTCGAGCCCGGCGACATCCTCACCCACTACTTCACCCCGAACCCGGGCGGTGTGCTCGACATCAACGGCAAGCTGGTGCCGGAGGCGCGCGAGGCCGCCAACCGCGGCGTGTGGTTCGACACCGCGCACGGCCGGATGAACTTCAGCTTCGACGTGGGCCGGCGCATCATCGAGCAAGGGCTGCTGCCCCACTGCATCAGCACCGATCTCACGGTGCCGGGCCGCGCCAACACCGTGCACAGCATGACCGAGATGATGACGCGCTTCATCGGTCTCGGCTTCACGCCACCGCAGGTGGTGACGATGTGCACCGCGAACCCGGCCAAGGCGATCGGCGTCGAGCAGCGGCTGGGCAGCCTCGCGGTGGGACGCCAGGCCGACATCTCCGTGCTCGAGATCCAGCAGGGCAGCTGGGTCGTCTACGACATCCTCGGCACCGGGCTGCGCGTCGACCGCGCGTTCGCCCCGCACCTGACCGTGAAGCGCGGCGCCGTCTTCACGCCCGACTTCGGCCCGCGCCCGTGGGGCTGGTGGCCCGATCGCGCGTTACCGGCCGGCGCGCCCGCCGGAGGCTGCTGCTAGCGGTCGGTCCGCCGTCGCGTGACGGACAAGGGCGTCCGTTCGCCGTTCGCCGCCCTGAAGGCGCCGAACTACTGCTACTACTGGTTCGGGCTCGTCTTCTACGTGCTGGGGCACCGCGCCGAATACGTGACGTTCGCCTGGCTCGTGTGGGAAGTCACGCGCGACCCGATGTTCCTCGGCTTTCTGGGGCTGGCCCAGGGCCTGCCGCTGCTCCTCTTCCAGCTCGTCGGCGGCGTGCTGGCCGATCGCGTGAACCGCCTGCGCCTCTTGATCGTCACGCAGATCATGACGTCGCTCGCGCTCACCGCCGCGTTCGGGCTGGCGGTCATGGGCCTGGCGCGCGTCGAGCACCTGCTGGCCCTGGCCGCCGCCAGCAGCATCTTCCGCGCGTTCGACGAGCCGAGCCGGATGGCGATGATTCCCCAGCTCGTGGACCGCGAGCGTCTGCCGAGCGCGATCGCGCTCGGATCGATTCCGTGGCAGGCCGGCCGCATGATCGGCCCTTCGGTCACCGGCCTCCTGATCGCGGCATTCGGCGGATCGGTCGGCTTCGGCCTGGCGGCGGCTTCGTCCTATGTGGCGCTCGCGCTGTACGCCCGGGTCCGGATCCAGCCGGTGGCGCCGGCGAGCGGCGATCGCCACGCCTTCGGTCAGTTCATCGATGGCCTGGCGTTCGTCGGCGGGAACTTCGTGTTCGCCGGCCTGGTCGGCCTCTCGCTGATCAACAGCGTGTTCGGGATGTCGTACCTCACGATGCTGCCGATCTACGCCGACCAGTACTTCGGGACCGGCTCGACCGGGTACGGCATGCTGAGCGCGGCCCACGGGGTCGGCTCGCTGATCGGCACGCTCACGTTGGCCTCGCTGGCCCATCGCATCCAGCGCCCGGGCACGTGGCTGCTGATCGTCGGCGGCTGCGTGGGGCTCGAGCTCATGGCGTTCTCGCGATCGCCGGCGATGTCGGTGGCGCTGCCGTTGCTGGTCTCGGTCGGCTTCAGCAACACGTTCTATCTGACGCAGGTGAACACGATCCTCCAGCAGCAGACGCCCGATCAGCTGCGCGGACGCGTGATGAGCCTCTACTCGCTCTGCTGGAACCTGCTACCGCTCGGTGGCCTGCTGGCGGGTGCCATGGCCGCAGCCGTGGACGCGCGGTTCGCCGTCATGGTCGGCGGCGCGGTGGTGGCGGCCAACGCGCTCCTGCTCCTGACCTCCCGTCGACTCCGGGCGATCGGGCGGGACGAGTCGCTCACACGAAGTGGGACATGATCTCGCCGCCGAGGATCTTCATGTAGTGGTGCTGGCTGTCCATGTCGGTCGCGCGCAGGCTCACCCAGATCTTCCTCGCGCCGGCCTCGGCGATCTCCTCGATGCGCGCGACCCAGTCCTTCGGGTTCCCGGCCAGCGCGAAGCGCTTGATCGCGTAGTCCGTCAGCCCGAGCGCCTCCATGCGCTTGGGGTTCCGCCCCTCGTGCTGCACGTGGTCGTAGAGGTCGTAGCCATCGACGTACTCCTGGACCTTCGCCCGCAGCGCGTCGGGCAGGTGCTTGCCGTCGAGGCCGAACCGCATGGAGTGGTTCAAGATCGACGACACCGACGCCTTGACGAGCTGGATCGCCGTGTCTCGATCCTCGTGCAACGACGTCCGGGTGGTGAACCAGACGTCGACGTCCGATGGAGACCGGCCCGCCTCGCGCGCGCCGGCGTGGATCCGGGCGACGCTGTCCTTGATCACCTCCGGCAGGAGCCCGGTGCCGACGGTGACGCCGTCGCCGATCCGGCCGCCGAGGTGGAGCATCTTGGGGCCCTCGGCGCAGATCGAGATCGGCACGCGCGGACGTGTGACAGTGGCCGCCCACCGAATGCGCTGCGGCCGGCCCTGGTAGCTCGCTTCGCCCTTCGCGAGCAGGCTTCGGACACAGGTCACGTAGTCCTCGATCCGCGCGCGCGTCGCGACCTCGTAGCCGATGTTCAGCACCGCGCTGTCCCCGCTCGCCAGGTCCATGAACGCGCGGCCGCCGGTCAGGCTGTCGATCGACGCCAGGAACGACGCCATCACCTGGGGCTCGCGGGTGATCGGGTTGGTCGGCCGCAGGCCGACGCGCGCCCGCGACGCGCCGAGCGCGATCAGCGTCGCCCGCACGTAGGCGTCGCCGCCGAGAAACGCGGTGTCGTGCGTGGCGACCGCCTCGGCGCCGTAGTCGTCGGCCATCTTCGCCAGGTCGATGAACCGGCGCGTGTCCTTCTCCTGCAGCAGCGGCGTTCCCGGGCTCAGGCTGACTCCGAATGCGACTTTCATTTTTCGTCCTCGCGGTTGGCCACGCGTGGGCCCCCGCTCACGTAGAGCGTTTCTCCCGTCATGAAGTTGGCCTGGTCGGACGCGACGAAGACGACCGCCCACGCGATCGCGCGGCCTGAGCGATCATCGCGCGCGGACCTTCGCGAGCTCGATTGCGACGGCGCGGCCGATGCCCTGGCTCGCGCCGGTCACGATCGCGACGCGATCGCGCAGCGTGTCGGGTGAGAAGGCCACCCTACTGGATGACCGAGTGCGGTGTCGCCAGAATCCGCGTGACCTTGATCTTCTCGCGATCGATCATGGTCGGGACCTTCGGCGAGATCTCCTTCTTCCAGTAGTCGCTCTGGTAGACGAGATCGTAGAGGCGCTTGCGCTCGGCCTCGCTCTCGAAGCGGCGGATCCAGACGTACACGCTCTCGTCTTCCTCGCCGACGAAGCTGCCGAGGATCACCATCCCCATCTTGACCTGGAACGGGATGATCTCCTCTTCCATGCACTTCACCCACTTGTCGCGCTGGCCCGGATGGATGTGGTACTGCCGGAGCTCGAAGAACATGTCGGCCTCCCTGGTTTGTCGGCGCGCCGCGGCCGGCGGCCTGGCGCACAAAGGGTACTGTATGATTCTCTCGCTGTGAAGGTCAGCAGGTAGGAGGCACCATGAAACGCAGCGAGCAACGGATCCTGACCACTCACGTCGGCAGCCTTCCGCGGACGCCCGCCCTCCGGGACCTCCTCGTCCGCCAGGACCGCGGCGAGACCGTGGACGCCGCCACCCTCGCCGGCGAATCCGAGGCCGCGGTGCGCCACGTCGTGCGAAAGCAGCTGGAGGCGGGCGTGGATGTCGGCAACGACGGCGAGCAGCCGCGCGTCGGGTTCTCGACCTACCCGGCCAAGCGGATGCGCGGCTTCGGCGGCGCCAGCAAGCGGCGCATGTCGCGGGACATCGCCGAGCACCCGGACTACATGGCGCGGCTCTCCCGCATGCGCACCGGCGCCGCCCGCATCAACGACGCCCCGCAGGCGGTGGCGGAGGTCGCCTACACCGACCTCGGCGAGGCGACGGCCGAGTGCGAGATGTTCCAGCGCTGCGTCGCCGGCGAGCGCCAGGGCTTCGCCGAGCCGTTCATGACCGCGGCGTCCCCGGGCGTCATCGCCACGATCATGCTCGACGCCTTCTACGGCTCGCACGAGCGCTACATCCGGGCGCTGGCCCGCGAGATGCGCAAGGAGTACGAGCTGATCGTCGCGCGCGGCTTCGTGCTGCAGCTCGACTGCCCCGACCTGGCCATGGAGCGCGTGCGGTTCTTCCAGGACGAGCCGATGGACCGCTTCCTCGACGCGGTCGCCCTCCACATCGACGCGATCAACGAGGCGGTGGCGGCGATCCCGCCCGATCGCGTCCGCCTGCATCTCTGCTGGGGCAACTACGACGGCCCGCACACCCACGACGTGCCGCTGGAGCCGCTCCTGCCCGTGATCTATCGCGCGAAGGTCGGCGCGCTCTCGCTGCCGCTGGCGAGCCCGCGCCACCAGCACGAGCTGAAGGCGTTCCGGCGCCATCCCCTGCCGGCCGGCATGCTGTTCGTGCCCGGCGTGATCGACTCGACGACGAACGTGGTGGAGCATCCCGAGGTCGTCGCCGATCGGATCGTCGCGGCGGCCGAGGCGATCGGCGACCGCACGCGCGTGCTGGCGTCGGTCGACTGCGGCTTCGGCACCTTCGCCGGCTCGCAACTCGTCGAGGAGAGCGTGGTGTGGACGAAGCTCCGCGCGCTGCGCGACGGCGCGGACCTGGCCAGCAAGCGGCTCTGGAAGTGAGGCGGGCCGTCGCGAATCCCGGATGGGGCTCGCGACATCTCAAGGCCTGAGGAGGTCGTTTCGATGGAAACCTTCGTGAAGGTGACGGACGCGAACTTCGACGGCGTGGTGACCAGCGAGCGCCCGGTGATCATCGACTTCTGGGCGCCGTGGTGCGGTCCGTGCCGGGCGATCGCGCCGATGCTGGACGAGATCGCGCGGGAGCTGGGCGACGCGGTGACGATCGGCAAGGTCAACGTGGACGAGCATCCGATGCTCGCGTCGCGCTTCGGCGTGCAGGCGATCCCGCAGCTCATGTTCTTCAAGGACGGCGCCCTGCGCGACAAGGTCGTCGGCCTCGTGCCCAAGCGCGAGATCGTGAAGCGCCTGGACGCGCTCCGTTGATGATGGGGGGCCTCGAAGGGGCCCCGACCGTGCCGTCCCCACCACGCCCCGGTGCCCTCAGCCGGGGCGTTGGTAGGCTCGGCTAAGCTCCCCGGCAGTCCTCCCCGACCGCGGTGCCCTTGCGACTGATCGGGCTCGCGGTCGTTCTCGCTCTCTGGACATTGTCAAAACGGGGAATGGTGCGATATACAGATCGGAATAACGCGACGCCGGAATGAGCAATGACGCCGCCAACAGTGTCGAGACGGGCAGCCTCCTAAAAAGGCCATCGAGCTGACGTAGAACCTCGTCTACCCGGGTTGACAAGTCGCTGCCACCTGGCATCATGCCCGGAACACGCCCGTAATCCCTGAACGAAGGAGATCAAGAACAATGGCGAACGTGCTGACGGTGGTGGCGAAGATCCGGGCCCCGAAGGGCAAGGGCGACGCACTGGCGGCGCTGCTCAAGGAGCAGGTGGCGGCGGTGATGCAGGCGGAGCCGGGCTGCATCGTGTATCGCCCGCACCGGTCGACCAAGGACCCGGACGTCTTCGTCTTCTACGAGCAGTACAAGGACGACGCGGCCTTCGATGCCCATCGCAAGGCGCCGCATCTGACCGCCTATCGCGAGCGCCGCGAGCGGGAAGGCCTCACCGAGGGCAAGGCCGAGGTCGAGATCTTCCGCTCCCTCACCGACTAGTTTTCATGGGGGGCCTCGACGGGCCCCCCAAACCCCCGGCCGTTCGGAAGCGCCCCGGCGGAGCCGTGGCGCTCCTCGAATTTGCCGCACGTGCCCGGGGCCTCGACGGGCCCCCAAACCCCCCGGCCGTCGTAAGATCGCTGCGAGCATGCCGCCCACTCCCGAGGTGATCGACGCGATCGGCCGGCTCCTGTCGCCGCTCCTGGGAACGCTCGAGCGGGTGGGCTGGGTTCAGCGTCACTTTTACCCTCCAAACGCGCCGCAGCTCGCGGAGGAGCTCGCCACCGGGCGTGACACGCTCGCGGAACCGCTGCGCGCCTTCGAGACGTTGGCGTGGCCGGACGACCTCCACTTCATGCGGGACCGCCTCGCCGACGTCGCGCGTCAGACCCTCGAGCTGGTCTCCGGGTTCGTCGACGCCGCGAAGTCGCCGGACGACCTGCTCGGCCTCTACCGGGCGCTGCGCCGGTTCGCGCGCATCCAGGAGACGCTCTACCCGCTGGCGCCGGTGTTCGAGCCCGTGAGCCGCTGGTTCCTCGAGCCGACACGCCGCGACGACGACGATCTGGTGGCGCGTCTCCGCGACGGCGCCATGCGCGACGATCACGTCCGCGCGGGGGTCCTGCACGCGCAGAACGAGCGTGACGCGCGCGGCGGCTTCTCCCTCTACGTCCCCGAGCAGTGGGACGGGACGACGCCGGCGCCCCTGGTGGTGGCGCTCCACGGCGGACACGGTCATGGACGCGACTTCCTGTGGAGCTGGGTGCGCGAGGCGCGCTCGCGGTCGGTGCTGGTGATGGCACCCACCTCACGGGACCGCACGTGGTCGATCATGGGTGGCGGGGACGTCGACGCGGAGCCCTTGCTGGAGATGATCGCCTCGGTGGCCGCACGCTACCCGATCGACACCTCGCGCGTGCTGCTGACCGGCATGTCCGACGGGGCCACGTACGCGTTGCTCTGCGGCCTGCGCGAGGGCATGCCGTTCACTCACCTGGCCCCGCTCTGCGGCACGCTGCATCCGTTCCTGCTGGCCCCTGGCGGTCTCGCCCGAGCGCCGGGACGGCCGATCTACCTGGTCCACGGCGCGCTCGACTGGATGTTCCCGATCTACACCGCGCACCTCACACGCGAAGCGTTGAACGCCGCTGGGGCCCTTGTGGTCTACCGAGAGATCGAGGATCTGTCGCACACGTACCCACGAGACGAAAACCCGAAGATTCTCGACTGGTTGATCGCGAACGACTGAGGACGACCATCATGGATTTCTCCT
>Ga0209376_1005405_pt1 | contig 10641 bp, 10 predicted proteins | sample GraSoiAngelo_134_FD_185891 | JGI IMG/M metagenome (GOLD analysis project Ga0209376, IMG submission 185891) | Grasslands soil microbial communities from the Angelo Coastal Reserve, California, USA - 14_0929_05_30cm (SPAdes) (version 2) | ecosystem: Environmental > Terrestrial > Soil > Grasslands ... | reverse complement strand
CCGCAACGCCTGTGTTAAGCGGGCTCGCACGCGCTGGCCGGCCTTGCACGGGGTGTAGCTCAGCCTGGTAGAGCACTGCGTTCGGGACGCAGGAGCCGCTGGTTCAAATCCAGTCACCCCGACCATCTCGCCGGCCAGGCGCTCTGGCGCGAGGCAAACCGCAGGTGCGGGAGCTACATCGGTCGCTCGTCGGCGTGGCGCTCGCCGCCTCGCTCGGCGTAACGCTGGCGCGCGCGGAGACTGCGACCACCAAGGAGGGGGCCCACCTCCGCCAAGGGCCGAGCGCGAGCACCGAGCTGCTGGGCGAGCTGCCACCGCGGACCACGCTCGACGTGCTCGGCACGAGCGGCGGCTGGCGGCAGGTGCGCACGCCCGGGGGGGCGGTAGGGTACGTGTGGGCGGAGCATCTGGCCGAGGAAGCGAGACCGTCCGAGGCGCCGCGGCGGGCCAGCGAGGCGCCGAGCGCGGGGCCTCGGAGCGTCGCCGACGAGCTGCACGACCTCCGCCAAGAGGTGAGCGCGCTCGCGGAGCGGCGGCCGCCCGCGAGCGCGGCGGATGTCGAGGGCGTCCGCCGGGAGCTCGAGCGGCTCGCGGCCGCGGAGCGGGACCTGGCGCGGCGCTTCGACGAGCGCTTCGTCGGAGCACCCGCGTCGGCGGATCCAGCACCGGACTGGTCGCTGTGGGCGGTGACGGGGCTCGTCGGCGCGGGCGCCGCGATCGGCCTCTTCGCAGGCCGGCTGTTGCAGCGCCGCCGCGACGGTGGCCAGCGGAGTCGGCTCCGGCTCTAGGAGTCCGTCCGAGACCGGCAGGCGAGCGCTGCAACGACTTCCGGACGCTGCGCGCCGGCACCGAGACCCCGCCTGGCGCTGCACAAAAAGTAGGCGGCGCCTGCAAACTGGGCAGGGGCGCTGTCGCCGTCGGCCGCTTTCCTATTGACCCCTCGCCGCGGGTCGTGGCACCACCATTGCTCAACCGTTTCTTCGAGCTCACGGGGGAGGACAATGGAAAGGAGGCAGCGATCCTTCGGTGCGAGGTGGTGGTGTGTCCGTGCGTCGCTCGCGTTCGCGGCCGTGCTCGCGCTCGGCTCGGTGGCATGCGCGGACGAGGCTGCGAAGATCGACTCGGGCGACACCGCGTGGATGCTGACCTCGGCGGCGCTCGTCCTCATGATGACGGCGCCCGGGCTCGCGCTCTTCTACGGCGGGCTGGTGCGGAGCAAGAACGTCCTCAGCCTGCTGATGCAGAGCTTCATCATGGTCGGCCTGATCAGCATCCAGTGGGTGCTCTGGGGCTACAGCCTCGCCTTCGGGCCCGATCACGGTCACGTGGTGGGCGGGCTCGACTGGTTGGGGCTGCGCGGCGTCGGCCTGGAACCGAACGCGGACTACGCCCCCACCATCCCGCACCAGACCTTCATGATCTACCAGTGCATGTTCGCGATCATCACCCCGGCACTCATCACCGGGGCCTTCGCCGAGCGCATGAAGTTCAGCGCGTTCTTCCTCTTCTCGCTCCTGTGGGCGACGTTGGTCTACGACCCGCTGGCGCACATGGTGTGGGGGACGGGCGGGCTCCTCGGCAAGGTGGTCGGTGCGCTCGACTTCGCCGGGGGCACCGTGGTGCACATCAGCTCGGGGACCTCGGCGCTGGTGTGCGCGGTCGTGCTCGGCAAGCGCCTCGGGTACGGTTCCGATCCGATGCCGCCGCACAACATGCCCTTCGTGCTGACGGGCGCCGCGCTCCTCTGGGTCGGCTGGTTCGGCTTCAACGCGGGGAGCGCGCTCGCCGCCAACGCGCTCGCCACCAGCGCCTTCGTCGTCACCAACACGGCCACCGCCGCAGCCTCGCTGTCGTGGATGTTCGCCGAGTGGCTCGGGCGCGGGAGGCCGACCATACTCGGCGCGGCGAGCGGCGCCGTCGCCGGGCTGGTGGCGATCACGCCCGCCTCGGGCTTCGTGGCGCCCATGCCGGCGCTCGTGATCGGGGCGGTCGCCGGCGTGCTGTGCTACGGCGCCTGCAACTTGAAGACGGCGCTCGGCTGGTACGACGACGCGCTCGACGTAGTGGGCGTGCACGGCGTGGGCGGGAGCTGGGGCGCGCTCGCGACCGGGCTGTGGGCCTCGGCCCAGGTGAACCCCGCCGCCTTCAAGGCGGGCGGCGGTGCCGCGGTCTCCGAGGGACTCCTCATCTCGGGGCAGTGGGGTCTCCTCGGCGCCCAGGTGGTGGCCGTGCTCCTCACCTACCTCCTGGCCGGGGTGGGCTCGCTGCTCTGCCTCGCCATCACCGGCGCGGTGACCGGCGGTCTCAGGGCGAGCGAGGACGACGAGTTCGCCGGGCTCGACCTCTCACAGCACAGCGAGAGCGCGTACGTGTTTGCGAGCAGCGCCTACGGCGGCCACTCCGCCTTCCCGGCACGAGCGGCCGAGCAGCGCAGCGCGGCGGACTGACCACGATGGCGGAGACCTGCTTTACAAGCGGCGAGCGGTTCGAGTAAACGGGGAGCCCGCCCGGCGGCGGCCCCACTGAAGGGAATCACCCATGAAGAAGGTCGAGGCGATCATCAAGCCGTTCAAGCTCGACGAGGTGAAGGAGAGCCTCTCCGCGATCGGGGTGCAGGGCATCACCGTGAGCGAGGTGAAAGGGTTCGGCCGGCAGAAGGGACACACCGAGCTCTACCGGGGCGCGGAGTACGTGGTCGACTTCCTCCCCAAGGTGAAGCTCGAGATCATCGTGCGCGACGAGCAAGTCGCGGACGTGGTGGAGACCATCGAGAAGGCGGCCAAGACCGGCCGCATCGGCGACGGGAAGATCTTCGTGTTGCCGATCGACGAGGTCGTGCGCATCCGCACCGGCGAGCGCGGCGGCGACGCAATTTGACGGGAGCTCGTGAGGAGGGGCTCGGTATGGCGACTCAGACACCAAAGGACGTACTCAAGTCCGCGAAGGACAACAAGGTCGAGGCGGTAGACCTGAAGTTCCTCGATCTGCTGGGACTCTGGCAGCACTTCACGGTCCCGCCGAGCGAGCTCGTCGAGGAAGTGTTCGAGGAAGGACTCGGCTTCGACGGCTCGTCGATCCGCGGCTGGCAGCCCATCCACGCCTCGGACATGCTGGTGGTGCCGGATCCTACGACCGCGGTCATGGATCCGTTCACGGCGCTCCCGACCCTGAGCCTGATCTGCAACATCGTCGATCCCCTCACCAAGGAGGACTACTCGCGCGACCCGCGCAACATCGCGCGCAAGGCCGAGGCCTACTTGAAGTCGACCGGGATCGGCGACGTCGCCTACTTCGGGCCCGAGCCCGAGTTCTTCGTCTTCGACGAGGTGCGCTACGAGCAGAACCAGCACACCGGCTTCTACCTGATCGACTCGGCCGAGGGGCAGTGGAACACGGGCCGTGACGTCGACACGCTGAACGACCGCAGCGGCCGCGTGATCGAGAGCAAGAACCTCGGTTACAAGCCGCGCTACAAGGAAGGCTACTTCCCGGTGCAGCCGACCGACACCTTCCAGGACATCCGCACGGAGATGGTCCGCGAGATGGAAAAGCTCGGCTATCGAGTCGAGAAGCACCACCACGAGGTGGCGACGGCGGGGCAGGCGGAGATCGACCTCCGCTTCCTCCCGCTCGTCAAGATGGGCGATGCGCTCATGTGGTACAAGCACGTGGTCAAGAACGTCGCCCGCCGCTACGGCAAGACGGCGACCTTCATGCCGAAGCCGGTCTTCGCCGACAACGGCAGCGGCATGCACACCCATCAGTCGATCTGGAAGGGCGAGAGGCCCCTCTTTTCCGGCGACCGGTACGGCGGGATGAGCGAGCTCGCGATGCACTACATCGGCGGCGTGCTGAAGCACGCGCCGGCGCTCGCGGCCTTCACCTGCCCCACCACGAACTCCTACCACCGGCTGGTGCCCGGCTTCGAGGCGCCCATCAACCTCGCCTACTCGAGCCGCAACCGCTCGGCCGGCGTGCGCATCCCGATGTACTCGCCCTCGCCCAAATCGAAGCGCATCGAGGTCCGCTTCCCCGACCCGGCGTGCAACGGCTACATCGCCTTCTCGGCCATGCTGATGGCTGGCCTCGACGGCATCGAGCGGCGCCTCAACCCCGGCGATCCGCTCGACAAGGACATCTACGCGCTCACGCCCGAGGAGTTGCGGGACGTCCCCAAGATGCCAGGCTCGCTCGAAGAGGCGCTCGAGAACTTGAAGCGCGACCACGACTTCCTGCTCAAGGGCGACGTCTTCACCGAGGACGTCATCGAGACGTGGATCGAGTGGAAGATGGCGAACGAGGTGAGCGCCCTCCGGCTCCGCCCGCATCCATACGAGTTCGCGCTCTACTTCGACGCCTGACCGGCGCTTCGGCACGCGCGAGAGCAGACGGCGGAGCGGGCTCGTCGAGAGCCCCTCCGCCGTTCGGACTCGCGAGCGATCAGCTCGCCTTCTTCGCCGGCGCCTTCTTGCTACCGCTCTTGCTCGGCGCCGCCGTACAGCTCTTCACGCGCTCGGCCGAGACCTTCATCTCCTTCTGGATGTCCTCGGCGGACTTCCCGGCTGCGATCGCCTCCTTGATCTTGGCGCACGGCACCCCAGCGTGACGCGCTCGCTTCGCCGCCGCCAGCGCCGGGGACCCGACGAGGACAGCGGCCGCCAGCAGAGAAACCAGCGCTAGCCCAGTTCGCTTCACCGCAGTTCACCCCCCTTCTGGCGGGGCCGTCTATCACGGGTCCCAAGTCGCTTTCCAGAGAGCGCCAACTCGCGGTTTGGCCGCGGGGAGGGGCCTGTGCGATATACGGACACGCCGCCCGGGCGCGCGACATGAAGGGAACTCTCGCTCTGCTCGCCAAGTTCGGCGTCACGCTCGCGATCTTCGTCGGCATCTTCCTCGAGTTCGGCGGCGGGTACCGGGCCGTACGAACGGCCGGCCTCGGCGAGCCCGGCGCGTTCGAAGCGGCGAACCCGGCCGCTCCCAGCCTGCTCGGCCGCCTCAAGGCCCGCCTGCGGGGCGTGCCGCTTCCGCCGTCGCGCGAAGCCGTCTCGATCGAGAAGGTGTGCGAGAAGGCGGTCGACCGTGCGGTGTTCGTGCGCCTCGTCGACGGCACCGTCCGCCGCTTCAAGCCGCTGCGTCACTGCGGCGAGGCGGGCCTCACGACCGTGTACGCGCGCACGCCCGACGGCGCCTTCGCGCCCGTGCCGCTCGCCCAGGCGCCGCCCGAGGCCTACTTTCGCATCCAGGGGTTCCAGCTCGTGCCGGCGGAGATGTCGGAGCTGTGGGCGGCGATCCGCGGCCTCACCTGGCGCGTCTTCCTGCCCTGGTTCCTCGGCGGGATGGCGATCAAGCTCCTCGGCATCTTCGCGAACGTGTGGCGCTGGCAGATCCTGCTGCGCGGCCAGGGCATCGACCTCGGCTTCGGCTACCTCGCCAACACCTACTTCATCGGGCGCTACTTCGGCATCGTCACGCCGAGCACCATGGGCCTCGACGCCTGGCGCCTCTACGACACCATCCGCCTGACGCGTCGGCCCGTCGAGTGCACGACGGCCCTCGCCGTCGAACGGGTGCTCGGGCTGGTCGGCATCTTCACCGTGATCCTCGTCCTCCTGCCGTTCGCACGGGACATCACCCAGCGGCAGTCGCTCGGCGAGCTGGTGGCGGGCACGAGGTGGCTCCTCGCCGCGACCACGCTCGTCGGCGTGCTCGTCCTCCTCCAGCCCGCTTGGTTCCGCGGGCTGCTTCGCCTCGTGCCCGGCGGGCGCGCCCGCCGCTTCGCCGCCAGCGTGATCGATTCGGCGACGGCGTACTCGAACCGTCGTGGCCACCTGCTGCTCGCGCTCCTCCTCGCGGTGGTGGGCCAGGTCACCACCACCCTCATGTACTTTGCCAACGCGATGTCGCTCGCGACCCAGAACGTGCGGGTGAGCGAGGTGCTGCTCGCCTCGGCGGTGATGACCGTCGGGACCTTCATCGCGCCCTCGGCTTCGGGCGAGGGTGTGCGCGAGCTGGCCTTCGTGTGGCTGCTCGGCGCGAAGGCCGGCGCGGCGAAGGCGTTCCTGATCGGCCACCTCGGGTTCTGGATCGAGAAGATCCCGCTCTCCGTGCCGGGCGGCCTCCTCCTCGTGTTGCGCCGCGACCCCGCGCTGCGCGCCATCACGCGGGCGGATCTGGAGCGGGTGCGGCGAGAGGCAGAGGCGGTGTAGTCCGTTGGCGGCCGCGGCGCTCCCGCTCCGCCACCGCTCGCCGCCGGCGGCTTGGCCGACGTCGCGTGCGGCGTGAAGGTCGCGGCGAGGCGGTCCCTGCCGCCACGGTCCGCCATGACCAGACCAGCTGAGCGACCCCGATCGCTTTGTTCCTTCAGGGGTCGTCGGGCTCGCCCTCGGGTCTACCCGGCGCAGCAAGGGAGCCCGTCGTCGCCCTGCGTCACCAGCAGACGCGAACGAGCGTGGAAACGCACCCCTTGCAATGGCGAGCGTCGCCCATGTAGATGGAAAGTAGCCGAAGGAAGGTTGCCATGCTGCGCATGTCGTCCAGTCATCCGTTCCGGATGAGCCACCGTACGGTGGCCAACGACGCCGTGTGCGGCACCGACCGGGGCGCGCAGGCTACGAAGCGCACCCCGATTTGGGCCGGTGGCCTTTCGGCGGCTGGAGGCGAACTCCCAGCGTAGACCGTAAACCCCTCCAACCGAAAGAAAGGCCACCGGCCCGCAGGGTCCGGTGGCTTTTTTTTTGGTCGGAGCGAACCGAGAGGAGAGCGAGAATGAGCACCATCAGCGTCCCGGCGTTCACGAGGAAGCTCCGAGAAGTCGTGGCCGACGAGCCCAAGGCCTTCGCCTACGACCTCGGTCTCAGCCTCTCGGCCGTGTACAACTACCTGAACGGCCGGGTGCCCGCGACCGAGGTGCTGTTTCGCATCGCGCGCTACACCGGGCACCCCATGGAGTGGTTCCTGGTCGACGAGGAGCCCGAGACGGCGGTGAGGGCGGGCTCGGGGGAGGTCGCCGTGCCTGCGAGCTACGCGGCGAGCGGCCGCGGCGGCGAAGGCGCGTGAAGCGGGGCGCGTCCGGGAGGTCTCGGAAGGTGACCTCCCGGGCGCGCCGGGCACCGCTCCCTGTTGATGGTCGCTCGCACGGCGGTATGATCCGTCGCGATGCGGCGGCGGATCGTTCTCTTCCTGGCGCTCACCCTGGTGGCCACGACGGCGTGGCCGGCGGGCAAGGTGGCCAGGCCGCGCGTGTACGACCTCATCGCGGGTGGCGAGCAGGACTACACGGTGGCGCCGGGCGACAACCTGTGGGCGATCACCGGCCGCTTCACCATGAGCCGCGCGCTCCTCCAGACCTGGAACGAGCTGCCGGACGTCGACGCGCTCCGCCCGGGCATGCATCTCAGGGTCTCCAACCGCCACATCGCCCCGCGCCGCGGGTCCGATGGCATCGTGATCGACATCGCGGTGCGCACCCTGTACTGGTTCCAGAAAGACGCGCTCCGCGCCCGTTTCCCGATCGGGGTGGGCCGCGCCGACTGGGCCACGCCGCCCGGGCATTACCGTATCGTCGGACGGCGGCAGGATCCGGTCTGGCATGTCCCGCCGTCGATCCAGGCGGAGATGCGGGCGCAGGGCGAGAAGGTCGTGCGCGACGTCCCACCCGGCCCCGACAACCCCCTCGGCAAGTATTGGATCCAGCTCTCCGCCCCGGGCTACGGCCTGCACGGCACGAACGCCCCGGCGAGCATCGGCAAGTACGCGAGCCACGGCTGCATGCGCCTCCTTCCCGAGCACGTCGAGTTTCTCTACCGCGAGGGGCGCGACGGCACACCGGTGGACATCGTCTACGAGCCGGTCAAGCTCGCGCGTGATGCGGGGCGGGTCTACCTCGAGGTGCACCGCGACGTGCTGAGCGGCAAGCGGAGCGAGCTGCCGGCCGTGCTCGACTTCATCGAGGCGGCCGGTCTGACCGAAGCCGTGGACGCGACGCGCGTGGCCGATGCCGTCGCGCGGGCCTGGGGCACGCCGGAGGACGTGTCGCTCGAACCGCCGGCGGGGCCGTCGGCTAGGGTCGTGCCTGTCTCGGACCGCTCGGAGGCTGTCGGGGGAACCACGGCGGCTGCGACTAACGATCCGGGGCCTGCGAGCGGCGTGCCTTCAGGCACGCCGCGTCGGCCGTCGCTGCGCTAGCCGTTTTCGCTCCCCGGTTCGTTCGCCTCGCCCGCCACGGTCGCCCCGACAGACTCCTGACATGGCCGCCGGCAGCAGCACGGTGAAGGTCGAGCCGACGCCCGGCGTGCTCTCGACCCGGATGTCCCCGCCGTGCGCCTCGACGATCGTCTTCGCGATGAAGAGGCCGAGGCCCGTCCCCTCCGTGCGCTTGGCCTGGCGTACGCGGCGGTACTTCTCGAAGAGATGCGGCATCTCGTCGGCCGGGATGCCGTGCCCCGTGTCGCGGAAGACGACGGCAACCCGCCCGTCCTGGCGCGCGGCGCTGACCGTCACCCGGCCTCCGGCCGCAGTGTACTTGATGGCGTTGCCGAGCAGGTTGGCCACGACGCGCTGGAGCTGGGACTCGTCGGCGACCAGCGCCGGCAGCCGCTCCGTCTCGAGCGCGAGCCGGACGCCTTTACGGCGGGCGGTCGAGCCGTAGTGCTCGACGGCGTGGTCCAGCATCTCGGCCAGGTCGAAGGGCCGGGGATCGAGCGTCATGCGGCCCGCCTCGATGCGTGAGAGGTCCAGGAAGTTGCACACCAGCCCGTGGATCGTCTCACCGCTCTCCCGGATGCGGGTCAGGACCTCGGGCGGGATCTGGTCGGGCGGCGGCTCAGGGTCGGTCAGCATCTCGGTGTAGCCCAGGATCACCGTGAGCGGCACCTTGATGTCGTGCGTGATCATGGAGAGGAAGTCCGCGCGCAGCTGCTCGAGGGCGTACTTCTCGCTCATGTCGCGGAAGATGCCGACCGCGGTGCGGGCGTGGCCAGGCGCCGGAGCCGGGGACCCGAGCGGCGTGAGCGTGACGTCCCACACGCCCTGCGGCGGCTCGATTCCCCGGGTGCGGAGCTCACCGCTCCAGCGCCCGCCCTCGCCGACCGCCGCCAGCACGTCGCCCAGGTCCGCCTGGCCACCTGGCGTGCCGACGAAGTCCCCGAGGAAACGACCGACGATCGTCGATTCCGGCTGCCGCCAGGCGTGGGCGAGGGCGAGGTTCACGAAGGCGACGCGGCCCCCTGGATCGAGGACCACGACGCCGTCGGTCGTCCCGCGCAGCGCGAGAGCGAGCGCCTCGACCTCCTCGCGGCAGCGGTTGCGGTCGCGCACGAGCTCGCGGCGCTCGAGGGTGCGGGCGAGGACGCCAGGAAGGTGAACCAGGTGGCTCCCGTCCGCGCGCCGGACGACGTACTCCCACGCGCCGCACTGCAGGGCATCGATCGCGACCGCGACGTCGTCGACGCTGGTCACGATCACCGCGGGAGTGTCGGGGTGGTCCGCGGCGATGCGCACGAGCAGGTCCCGCCCGTCCATGTCGGGGAGGGCGAGCCCGAGCACCACGACGAAGTCACCGCCGCGCCGGAGTACGCCCAGTGCCTCGGCGCCGCTGGCCGCCTCGGTCACCACCCGGCCCGTCTGCGCGAGCGCGCGTCCGGCGGCGCGTCGCTCCGCCGGGTCGTCCTCCACCAGCAGTATCTGGACGCCCTCGGACATGCGTGGCCGACAGACAAAGCAAGCCGTATGCCCGCTCGCGTGGGTGGGATCCAGGACTCGCGCTGAAGGCCGGCGGCGGCGTCCTGCGCCAATATCGATGGTAACCGCCACCGATTTGACGCGGCTGGGCCGCCCGCGGGGTTTCCGTTAGTATCACGCGCGTCTCCGATGTCGGTCCGCTTCTGCGCCCAGTGCGGGACGAAGGCGCTTGCGGCAGCCAAATTCTGCACCGAGTGCGGAGCGGCGCTCCCCGGGGGCGGTGCGGCTTCGGCCGCGCGCCGCTGGCAGGTAACCGCCGCCGCCTCGGCGGTGCTCACCGGGTTCCTGGCGGCGGGCCTCGCCATCTGGACCCTGATCCTCTCGCCCGGCGGTCCGGGTGCGGGGCCCGTGCGGCCGGGAGCGGCGCCGCCGAGCGCGTCGTCTGCCGGCGGCGGCACCAAAGCCAGGATGCCGCTGCCCGCCGAGGTGGTGTCCTTCATCACCGACCTCGCGGCCAAAGCGAAGGCGAAGCCCGACGACATCGAGACGTGGCTCAAGCTCGCTCTGGTCGATGCGCGTGCCGCACAGCTCGACCCGACCTACCAGGTCGACGCGGTGGCCGCCTTCCAGCACGTCCTCGACCGCGACCCGAAGAACGCCGACGCGCTGCGCGGCCTCGGCAACATCCATTACGACCGCGATGATCACGCCAAGGCGATCCCGATCTTCGAGCGCTACCTGGCGCTCCGCCCCGACGACGCGAGCGCGCGCACGGACCTCGCGACCATGTACCTGTACGCCGGCGACCCGGCGCGCGCGATCGCGACCTACAAGGATGTCATCAAGCGAAACCCGTCGTTCCTGCAGGCGCACTACAATCTGGCGGTCACTTACCACGGGCAGGGCGACGACCGCGCCGCCTTGGGCGAGCTCGAGATCGCGCGCGGGCTCGCGAGCGAGGAC
>Ga0209376_1005404_pt1 | contig 10641 bp, 15 predicted proteins | sample GraSoiAngelo_134_FD_185891 | JGI IMG/M metagenome (GOLD analysis project Ga0209376, IMG submission 185891) | Grasslands soil microbial communities from the Angelo Coastal Reserve, California, USA - 14_0929_05_30cm (SPAdes) (version 2) | ecosystem: Environmental > Terrestrial > Soil > Grasslands ... | reverse complement strand
GGGACGCTACGCAGGCGATCACAGCGTCCATGTCGTACTAGGCGGCCGCGATACGCTGAACTTGGGCAATGCCTGGTTGGTGCCTAACCACCGTCCGGAATACAACGAGGTGCTGCTGAAGGGTCTCTTGCTGGGCCAGTTTTTAGCGATCGTAAATGCCTCGACCGTGACCATTCGTGTGGGCCCGAGCACCGTTCCTCTCACGGCTGTGCAGATGCAGGGACTGCGCGACTTTGCGAGTCGTATGGCACCGGTGCCGTCGCGCTGACAGGCGCGCTGCCTAACCCGCGCTTGAAGCTGACGGCGCGCGTAGATTAGGGAATGACTCGTTCTTCAGCGCGCCGCAGCTTAAGCGCGCCCCGTTAGGCGCCACCCACCCATGCGAGCCGCTTCATGAGATACTCGGTCATCCTTTCTCTCGCCAGCGCCTTGGTGTGGACATCGCGCATCACCGCACAAAAGCCGCAGGCACACCCGATCCCACCAGTCCTTCTGAACCACCTCTACGTAGTCCTCGATTCAGAAACCATGGCCGCCATCGTTGCCTCGCCGTTGATCACGGACGAGCTCGGAAGCTTCGCGACCCGCACGACGACGGCCAACGCGGGGGAAAGATGGACCGGGCACTACCTCCGGGGGAAGAACACCTACATCGAGCTCTTCGGTCCTGGTGGGTTCCGGGACGCTCGACCAGGCATGGTAGGCATCGGGTTCGGCGTCGAGGACTCTGGCGGTGTGGCGGCGCTCAGCGCCGCCTTCTCCGCTCGTGGCATCGCGTTCGACACTTCCACGCGGGTTCGGCTCGTTGACGGTCGCGAAATCCCCTGGTTCTTCGTCGGGGCTCTCGCACTCCCCGACTCGGTGACGCCCACGCTCACCACCTGGGTGATGGAGTACCATCCTGCCTGGGCGGCGCAACAGGCAGCGACGGACTCTGCCTCGCCTTCGGACATCACCCGCCGCCGCTTCCTCAAGCCCGCCTATGACGCTCACAGGCTATTGGGCGACGTCGTTGGAGCGACAGTTGCCATTCCACCGTCGGAGCTATCAACCATCGCCGACGAGCTAGAAGTCTTTGGCTACGTCGTAGCGCGGCGCCGCGATCGCGTACTTGCGCATGGGACCCAGTTCGACCTGACCGTCGTATCGGCTGCGCCCGCTCGGGGCGGACTCCGAGACCTACGGCTCGCCTTGAATCGGGTGAAGGACGGCCAGCGAGAATACCGGCTGGGTCCCCGGTCGGTCCTGCACTTTGACACTGGCCCTAGCGCCACATGGAGGTTCTTCTGATCCGGAGGGGTGGCGCCTAACATGCGCCTGAAGCTGACGGCGCGAGCACCAACGTTGGTTTGTGGACGTTCGGGGCGCCGCAGCTTAGGCGCGCCCCGTTAGGCAGCATGTAGAGCCTCTTGAACGACCAACTCGTAACTGTGTTTCGGACCGCAGATACTGTCCTCCTCGCCCTGGCGAAAGCAGCCTTGGACGCCCAGCAGATACGGTATGTCACTGCGGGCGAGGGGGTCCAGGATTTGATCGGTATGGGCCGCTTTCCTGCTGGTTTCAACGCGATCACTGGCCCCGTCCGAATTCAGGTGACTGCGGAGAATGCTGACCGGGCCACGGAGGCACTGAAAGGCATTGGGGACTCTTAGCTGGCGTCCCGCATGCTGCCTAACCAGCGCCTGAAGCTGCCGGCGCCGTCTATTAGAGGAATCGTATGTTTGTGCATGTTCGAACGTCGCGCCGCAGCTTAGGCGCGCCCCGTTAGGCAGCGCCTTCAAGATGAAGAGCTTCGGCTACAACCTGACATATGCCGGTACCAAGTGCCTGTCGGTTTCCACCGGCGCTCAGGCTGGGGGTACCTGCGAGTTCTTTCTCAACGCACTGACAAAGTCGGGCGTCGAGCGTCACATCCATGGGTACGCAGAACTCACCACGGCTGGGATTGTCGTTCGTGGCGGCGCGCGGGTGAAGAACAACGCCGAGTCCTACCTCGGGCCGGGGAAGACCTTAAGCCACACAACCGAGGAGATAGGTCGGTTTCGCGTGTCGCGCACTTCTGCAGGACTACGTTGCGAACTCCTTCAGTCCGTTGATGGCAACTGGATCGGTACGGATCCGAGCACAATGGGAGGCAAGATCCGTCGACGCGCCCTGAAGCTACCCTTCGAAGTAGGCGCGGACTCAGCCGAGTATTCGGTGAGCATGCACGATGCTCGATCTGGTGTGCCATCAAACACCTCGAATCAGATCGTCTTGCCATTCTCAGAGCCCACCCCATTTGGCCTCACGGTGTGCAAACTCTAGTGTCGAGTGCGGCCCGCTAGGCGGCCTCGTCCGATGAGTCGGCGACCAGCCGGCGTCGAAGCCGCATCCATAGGAACGCGTTTCAGGGATCCCCCGCCAGACGTTCGTTGCAGCAAACCAGTGGAGGTGCTCGTGAGGTGACCGCAGTTGTGATACCTTGGCGACAGGAGAGCCTCAGTTCCGGCCTCACTCTGACTAGGCGGTGACATGAAGCGTGTGTTTTGGTCCGTTCTCGGCCTATGGATGACAGCGGCCTGTGTCGTCCATTTCACTCCAGCCGTCACGCCCCAGAAGATCCCACCGGTCTCGCCGCGGATACGGGCCCGCGCACTCCTCCTCATTACACCGTCCTTCGAGGCGTACCTGTCCCGGGAGAAAAAGAACGGTGTCCAGCAGGTGTTTCACTACGGTCAAGCGGGCACCAAGGCGCTGTCCGCCCTCGTCACCGAGTCGTTTACGGTCGTCGAGATCAGGCGTGTTGCGGCTGCCGACGTGCAACCGTTGATAGCTGGACCGGCCGATACGTCAGTCGCAGATATCCTGCTTGTGCCCTCCTTTGAGAGCGCCGGCACCCGGCTTCGAATGATTAAAGGGGATCCGATCTACATCCCCGCAGCCTACGTCGACTCCCTGCAGGTCAGCAACGTGTGGTCCAGCGAAATAGCGGCCTCGGTCACCCTTCGGGTTAACGCCCGTTCGTTCCGTACCGGGGGCACGTTCACATGGATCACGGTGGGTGGCACGGGCTCCGTGCAGACGTCCTGGGGACGCGCCTCCGGCCTTGCGCTCGAAAGCGCGCTGCACGCCTTGAGCGATTCTCTCGCGGCGCATCGCGCGGAGTTGGAAGTAGTCAGCCCTTCCCGGAAATCCTAGAAACGCTGCCTAACCAGCGCTTGAAGCTGGCGGCGCGCGTAGATTAGGGAATGAATCTTTCTTTAGCGCGCCGCAGCTTAAGCGCGCCCCGTTAGGCAGCACGAGACCTTCCTGGTTAGATTGGGGTCCCGAGGAAGGAAGACATGCAACTCCAATTCACTGCGGTTTTTGAGAAGGTCCGCGAGGGCTACATCGGTTTCGTCGAAGAGCTCCCCGGCGCCAACACCCAGGGAGCCAGCCTCGAGGAAGCACGGTCGAATCTCGCCGAGGCAGTTCGGTTGGTTCTGGAAGCCAATCGGACCCTCGCCGAGGAGTCTCTAGGCGGGAAGGACGTCATTCGCGAGCCGCTGCGCCTGCCCGCTTGAAGCGGCGCGATCTCGTCCGCCACCTGGAAGCCCATGGATGTGAGTTGCTGCGTGAGGGCGCCAACCATTCTGTCTATGTCAATCGATCCGCTCGCAAGGCTTCGACCGTTCCGCGCCACCGTGAGATCAACAATCTGCTGGCTCGCAAGATCTGTCGTGATCTTGAGGTTCCCGAACCTTGATGCCTAACCAGCGCTTGAAGCTGCCGGCGCGCGTACATTAAGGAAAGAATCGTTCATCAGCGCGCCGCAGCTTAAGCGCGATCCGTTAGACGGCCCCACGAGCTGCATTGTCAACCGGGGACTTGGACCGACCCAATGGGATTCTTTGACGGCCTGACACAGTCTCTGCTCCGTGAAACCCCCTCTGGTGCGAGGGTTCTGACCCTGTGGGGTCGTCGTCCTCGACGTTTCCTCGTTACTCCTGAGCAGGAGCGGTCCCTCAAACGCCTTGAGATCTGGTTCTATTCCGTTCTGCTCGTCCTGCTTTTCGCCAGCTTGCAAGTCTGGCCGTGGATCGCGGTGCTTCTGGTTTCAATCCCTCTCGTTGTTGTTGCTCATTTCGCCGCCCTGGCTCGTTTTACTCGGCACCTTACTCCAACTGCCGAAGCCCCGGCACCGACTACCAGGACAGCCCTTGCTCGCCGGAATGCGCGTTCTATGGGGAAACCAGCACTACTGCTTGGGCTCATCGTCTCTTTGATCTTTGTCGCTCTAGGCTTCTGGATTCTTTCTAGTGACGCCAAGAGCACAGCCTGGCTCACAATTGGATTCTTCTCACTTTGTGCGCTCAGCCTCGCTTGGCAGCTCCTAATCACAAGACGCCCCTAATAAATGCGGGCCGTCTAACCAGCGCTTGAAGCTGGCGGGGCCCTGCTCTTGCGGTAGAATGGCGTTTGTGAACGTTCAGTCTTGGCGCCGCAGCTTAAGCGCGCCCCGTTAGGTGGCACCACCAGGTGGCTATGCAACGTACGGCGGCCGCTTCACACAAACGCGCGTTGATAGCGTGCTGCCTCCTGTCAGCGCTCATCCCTGCCTGCAAGAGCGAGTCGCCGAGCACCCCTGAGCTCTACGTCCCGACCGACTGGACCGCCATCGCTGCGGGCCAGTGGCACACCTGCGGCCTTACGACCGACGGGGCGGCCTACTGCTGGGGCCGGGGCGCCTCAGGCCAGCTCGGGAACGGGTCGACGACAGACAGCCCTAATCCGGTCGCCGTCTCAGGGGGCCTCACCTTCAGCGCCCTTACCACGGGCAACGACCACACTTGCGGGCTCACCACCTCCAGGGCGGCCTACTGCTGGGGCAGGATGTCCCCTCTTTACCCCCTCGATGAAGTTCCGGTCGCCATCCCTGGCGGCTTGAGCTTCATTGCCCTCGCCTCGGGCAACGCTCATGCCTGCGCGGTAACCACTTCCGGGGCGGCGTATTGCTGGGGCTTCGGCGGTGATGGCCAGTTCGGGAACGGGTCCACGACGGATAGCGCGGATAGCCCAATTCCGGTCGCCGTTTCAGGGGGCCTGAGCTTCACGGCCCTCGCCGGCGGCGACGGTCACACATGCGGCCTTACCACCTCCGGATCGGCCTACTGCTGGGGCTCGAACTCGTTCGGTCAGCTCGGCGACGGCTCGACCACGGACAGCTACATTCCGGTCGCCGTCTCAGGGGGCCTCAGCTTCACCACCCTCGCCTCCGGCTACAATCACACCTGCGCGCTCACCGGTGCTGGGGCCCTCTACTGCTGGGGCGAGCCTGCGGGCAGCTCCACTCCGGTCGCCGTCCCCGGAGGCTTCACGTTCACGGTCTTTGCCACGGGCAACGGCCACACTTGTGGGCTCACCAGCTCCGGTGCGGCGTACTGCTGGGGCTACAACGGTTACGGCCAGCTCGGCAACGGCTCGACCTCCAGTAGCTCGATTCCGGTCGCCGTCTTAGGGGGTCTGAACTTCAGCACGCTGGATGCGGGTATGGATCACACCTGCGCGCTCGCTAGCTCCGGAGCAGCCTACTGCTGGGGCTACAACGGTTACGGCCAGCTCGGCAACGGCTCGACGAGCTCCTCAAGTCCCGTCACGGTCCCAGTCGCCGTTGTCCGGTGGCCCTAGTCCTTCAGCCCCTCGGCCTGACCTGGTGCCACCTAACCTGGGCATGAAGCTGACGTGCTCGCCGGGCGCGTATCGTTGTGTTAGGTGCGGCTTGATGGACGCCCGGCTCGCACGCAGCGCGCCCAAGGGCTCATCAGCTTACGACTTGACGAGATCTTGACCCCGACGGCTCAACGTATCGCGAACCCCGACACCGAGGCTGCCATGTCTCGCTTTCCCATTTGGATCTTCGTGCCTGTTCTTTTCGCTTCGAAGATAGCCGCGGCACAGACGCCAGGGACTCTCGTGGAGGGTCAGCGTGTTCGCGTGGCCTTTCGATGCAAGCTTGCGGGCGATCAAGTCATCGAGTGCCGCGAGCGCCGTTCCCCGCGAATCGTCACCGGACACCTTCAAGCCGTCGCTGGCGACACACTCCGTATCCGCGCGCAGTCGAGCGGCGCAGAGCTCGCCATTCCCACGGCCTCCGTCGCCCAAGTGTGGGTAGTCGAGGGGAGGAAGAGCAACTTCTGGGCAGGCGCTGGGATAGGTCTGCTCGCAGGTGCGCTCATTGGGGGGGTCATTGGTTCGACTCAGGAACTCTGCATCTTCGAGTGCTCGCCAGCGACCCTCTTTGGCGTCATAATCGGCGCGCCGGCTGGGGCCCTACTCGGTGGCGCCGTCGGCTCGCAGATCCAGTCGGACCGCTGGCGGCCACTTTCGGTCAATCGTCTCGGCTTGAGCGTTCAACCGCGACTGGGCGCCATCGGGCTGAGAGTGTCCGTGGCATTTTAGGTTACGGCCGTGCCTCCGACTGCGTGAGATCAGAGAGTGGGCGGCTCGCCGCAGCTTGAGGCGCCGCCTAACAAGCGCTTGAAGCTGGCGGCGCGCGTAGGATATTGAATGACACCTTTTTCTTCAGCGCGCCGCAGCTTAAGCGCGGTCCGTTAGGCAGCAACCGATCAATGCACCTAATCTTTCTCTCGGTTATCGCGGTCTTCTCCGCTTCTATGCCTCTCGCGCAAGGGAGGGCGTTGAGGGTCGGCCAAGAATGGGAATTCACCGGACGCCCAGGAGACCCCCGGCCAGCGCTTGTGATTGTCCGGATCGAGACGCTCCCAAAGCTCGGCGAAGTAGTGCATGTCAGCATTCGAGGAGTGCGAATGAAGAACGCACTGGCACCCGGCGGTTATTCTAATGAGGTGGCGCATATGCCTTTCGCCCGCGCTGCCCTGGAGCGCAGCCTCACTCGGCTCGCGCATGACTCTGTCTCGCTTCCGGCGTTTCAGGAAGGATACGAGCAGTGGAAGGCGGCTCGCGGCGGGGCATTCACAATTTCGGTGCGTGAGGCACTCGATTTTATGGAGCAGGCTCTGAAGTAATGGGGTTGCTGCCTAACACGCGCCTGAGGCTGACGGCGCCACGTTCTCTGAGGTAGTCTTCTATTTGTGAACGTTCTCGCTCGGCGCCGCAGCTTAGGCGCGCCCCGTTAGGCGGCGCCGCGACCGGCTTTGCGCGGATTCCTGCACTGAGGGTCGAACCATGTTTGACACCGGCACCTTGGTCCCCATCGCCTTCTTTTTGAGCGTTAGCTTCATCCTCGTCGGCATCACCAAGGTCATTTCCGATGGGCGCACCCGTCGCCGGCTGATCGAGGCGGGCGCCTCGCCGGAGTTGGCCCGGGCGATCGTGGCAGCCCCGAAAGACGATCCTGGTCTCTATAGCGCCCTGCGATGGGGAATCTTGACGGGTGCCGTGGGCCTTGCGCTCATCCTGATCCAGTTCCTGCCCTACCGGTCTGACGAGCCGATCGTGTTCGGCGTGATTCTCGTGTTTGCAGCCGCGGGCTTTCTCGGGTACTACGTCAGCGTGCGGCGGCTGGTTCGCTCGAAGGAGAGAGGCGGCGCCGTCTAACCAGCGCTTGAAGCTGACGGCGCGCGTACATAGGGGAACGAATCTTTCTTCAGCGCGCCGCACCTTAAGCGCGATCCGTTAGGCCGCCCACATGGTCATCACGCTTGCAACACTCCCCTACGTCCTCGGTTACGTCGCACTTGGATTCGTGTGTTGGTTAGCTGTAGATAAGCAGCCAGGTGGTAGGATTGGCCTACGCTATTTGATTGGAGACGTGGTCGTCGGAGCCGGCTTCGTCTCCCTTGTCTGGTTCGTTGCCGGGGTCTTCCACCCGATTCTGGTATTGATGACGGCAATCGTTCTCGGATTTAACGCCTATTACGTCCGATTCTGTGCGGTATGCGGCACACTTCGACGCCGATGGTCAGAACGGCCCTGCAAGCGCTGCGGTAGCGATGAGTTTGTAGGTCTTCGGGAGGCGCTTTCAAGAGCTCTTCCATCTCCTTCGTCCGCACATTGATGGGGCGGCCTAACCAGCGCCTGAAGCTGACGACGCCTTTTCTTAGAGGAATCGTATGTGTATGTTCGAACTTCGCGCCGCAGCTTAAGCGCGATCCGTTAGACAGCCCCTATGGCTCGTTACAAAGTGTTGAAGAGTATCGCCCACAATTTCGCCCACTCGTTCGTCAGCCTGATGAACTATCACCGCAACGATTACACCATGTGTCACTTGGCCCGCCGAGCTAAACTGACGGGGATCCGAGAGCTCCGAATCAATGTGCTGGAACGGAGCGCGGGGCCCGTTGAGCTTCTTTCGCCTCCGGTGCTCTCGTCGGTCGAGAATTATTGCAAGAGTTTCGGTCGCCTCGTCACGACCGGAGGGGCGGCCCTGGATATGGTTGCGGAAGCCGAACTCAAAGTGCGGATTGCCTTCGGGAGAGCGATCGGGAAGGGGAGCAAGCAGTTGCACGCTCGTGCACATGGCACGATGACAATTACTGACGATCGCGGTCGCGCACACATCGGGCGCGTCGTGGAGAGTTACGAGTGTTCGCCGCTTCGTTGAGGGGCTGTCTAACACGCGCCTGAAGCTAACGGCGCCACGTTTTCTGAGGTAGTCTTCTATTTGTGAACATTTCAGGTCGGCGCCGCAGCTTAGGCGCGCCCCGTTAGGCGCACGCGCATGTACTCCAAACTGAGTAGTGGAGTGTCTCGAGGTTCCCTTACGGCCTTGGTCTTCGCTGCTTTCCTTGCCCTGCCGCACGTGGTGATGGCCCAAGACTCGAACGACGTACCGTCCTGCCCGACCACTCGGGATCCCGCAGCTCGTCTATGGTGCCAAGGGGGCGCCAAGTTCTTGGACCGTGACTACGCCGCGGCTATCCCCCTCTACTCCCGTGCGCTCCAACTGCACAAGAGTCGCCCGACTCTAAGCAGAAGCGCCTGGAGAGTCCTGGTTGATAATCTAGGAATGGCGTATGGCATTACCGGGGACCTTCAGAAGGCCAAAGAGATCTTCGATTACGGAATCGCGGCGGACTCGACATACCCGATGTTCTACTATCTGATGGCCGACGACTATGCGGAAATGGGTGACAAGCCGCACGCGATTGCCTACCTCAAACGTGCGTACGCACTTCGCGCCAATATGATCCCAGGTGAGACGCTCCCGGATCCCCTGACGGACGACTCGTTTCAGCGCTTTATCCACGATCCAGTGTTTCTCAATGCTGTCAGGCAATTATCGAAGTAACGTCGCGGGCGCGGCGCCTAACACGCGCTTGAAGCTGGCGGCGCGCGTACATTATGGAATGAATCGTTCTTCAGCGCGCCGCAGCTTAAGCGCGCCCCGTTAGGCCGCTACCTGGTGTTTGTTGTGGTTCGAGAAGCTTAGGTCCACATGGTCGGGGGAGGACGTGGACAGGGCGTCAATGAAAGGGAGGAGTTCGTGGACAAGAACCTTCTCAACATCCTCGTCTGGCTGCTTTTCCTTGGTGGGCTGTTCGGCATGGTAATGGGAATCGTCAAGTTCTTCAGCGGTGGCACGCCGGCCGAGTATGGGGTTATGGGCATAGGAGGAGGGTTCTATCTCCTCTCATCGGCCGTCGTGATGTTCATTCGCCGGCGCACCGGGTCCAGCTAAGCCAGGGGCCTAACAAGCGCTTGAAGCTGGCGGCGCGCGGAGATTAAGGAATGAATCGTTCACCAGCGCGCCGCAGCCTAAGCGCGCCCCGTTAGGCGGCTGACAGTTTGTTACCACCTCCGCCCGGCGGTTCAAATCATGCCCCCAACCTAAGCCAAGGATCCTCCGATGCCTTTTGCCCGCATGCAGCGTTGGCCAGTTCGGCTGTTTCTCCTCGGTTTCTGTCTCACAGGCCGGCCGCTGTTCGGTCAGACTCCAACGCCAGGTGGCACGTGGAAGGGAACTTGGGATTCACCGAACGGGTCCGTTTACACAGCGATCGTTCAACTAACCGTCGCCTCTGATAACTCCATCGACGGCTCAATCTCATGGACGCTTAAAGACACGCGCAGGGCTGACCTTCAACCCAAACTGGGCCTGAGCGGCATTGAGTACGTGCATGGCACCTACGACGCCCGCTGTCGCGTGCTGACATTCGCCGGCTACAAACTGGATGACCCGAACAGCATCTTGGGCATGGATCATTACGAACTGATACTTGCTCGCAACGGTGATGGACTCGGCGGCCTGACGGGGAATGATCTTGGTAAAGGCGACACTTGGACGGGCATGCTGTCCCTCAGGCGTTGATATCCTTGCGCTGGCGCCGTCAGCCGCCTAACCAGCGCTTGAAGCTGGCGGCGCGCGTAGCATATGGAATGACTACTTTTTCTTCAGCGCCCCGCAGCTTAAGCGCGGTACGTTAGGCGGCGCAGCTATGCTCCTGTCCCCAATGACGACTCGGTACGGCACACTCGCGATCGTTGCAGCTCTGGCGGCGACAGTGTGCGCTTGCGCCGACAGCCTCGGGTTTGACCCCATAGTCCCGTGTAGCGATTCCCAACCGGTCACCATAAGTGTCGAGACCACGAGCCCGCCACGATTCTCGTGGCAACCGGCCTGCGGCATGGCGTCGCTCCAAGTGCTCCCAGATACTGGAAGCGGTGGAGGCTGGGTAGTGTACAGTGGAAGCCAGGCGG
>Ga0209376_1005402_pt1 | contig 10649 bp, 10 predicted proteins | sample GraSoiAngelo_134_FD_185891 | JGI IMG/M metagenome (GOLD analysis project Ga0209376, IMG submission 185891) | Grasslands soil microbial communities from the Angelo Coastal Reserve, California, USA - 14_0929_05_30cm (SPAdes) (version 2) | ecosystem: Environmental > Terrestrial > Soil > Grasslands ... | reverse complement strand
AGCAGCCCTGGGCGTGACCCTACCAGCAAAGATGTAGACAGGCGCTTTCGCAGCAGAAAAGACAACAATCGCAATCAAATCAACTTCCTAACCATAAATTCATGCGCCGGTTCAAAAAGAAGATCCGTCAGAGTTCCACAGTCCACCATCTCGATGCCGCCGGGGTCGAGTCCGCCCACGTAGCGGAAAAAGGACTAGCCAGTGCGCGCGATGCGAAGATTATCGACTTTGCGCGCCAGGGCGGTTGAATCGTTGTGACTTTGGATGCAGGCTTCTCTCTGGGGCGACTGGCCCATCCGTGGTTCGCATTCGGATCGAAGGTCAACGCGCAGAGGGGCTTGCCACTTTACTGCTTAACGTGCTGAAGGTTTGCAAGGACAATCTGATCCAAGGAGCTATGATCTGGAGTGACCGAGAACGGAGCCAGGATTAGAAGGCTGCCTCTCCTGCGATAAGCTTTCTAGGAGAGACTGCGCTCGAAAGATTGTTTCTGGAACGCTTTTATCGACTGCCGCAGCAATTCGCTTGATTTTCAGCAGGCCGAACCTGGCGAAGGGCGGCGTAGATTGGTTGGAGGGCTTACACACAAGGGCTTATCTGTAAAACAGAACTTTCCCGGAAGGATCGAGTTGTTGCAGAAAATCAAAATCAACAACATTGCGGGTCAGCACGGAGCAGCCATGCTTTCTAGCTGTGGCAAATAGCAAGGCGTCGTTCAACACCCGGCGTCGCTGGTCGCTCTTGTATCCCTGCAGCCGGGCGAGTGTACCGGACAGAATTCCCGCTTCACGCCATATCTCGGAATCGGTTGCGAGTGTGCGATGGCTTGGCCGCCGTTCGATCACCGCGACAACCTGTTCCGTGATCCCGCGTGTCTGAGCACGTGCGGGGTCAAGTAGACCGCAGGTTGCCGCTAGTTCCGCTTCTGTTACTGGCGAATGCCACGCCTCGGCCGCCCGGAGCATGGCGTCTCCCCTTCGTGGAAAACGGTTCTGGAGAATGTCGATATAAACCGTGGTGTCGTACAGCAGCTTGGTGGTCCGACCGCCTGCGGACTCGATGAAGTCGAGTTCCGATTCGGGGCGCGGTTTGAGCGGTGTTCGGTGCTTTTCGGGCTTAAGACGTCTAAGAGCGCTCTGAAATTCAGAATTCAAGGTCAGCCTCGTGGTCGATGGTGCCACGGCGAGCAAGCAGCCACTCAGCGTAGTCGTCTGCGACCGCAATGTTGGCCAGCGCCAGCTCGATGAGATCGGTATCAGAAACAACTCCGGTGCGCTTCTTTGCCTGTGCCACCAGGGCCTTAGGCATTCTACCCCGGACCACTTGGTCTCTTTCCCCGCGCAACAGGCCTTGCTCCTCGGCGATGACCATCACCTCACGGAGCTTACCAGGACAGCTAATGCTGGTGCTTTTTCCCATTCTCGAACTGGCAGTTTGAGCAGCACGTTTCATCCTGATTCTCCTAGCATTTCTATTTTGTAGCACACGCTAGTCCTCATTGTAGCACAGGTCTCGACATTCGTCGAACGCTCACCGGTCGCGGTGGTCGCGGTGCAGCGCTTTGGCAAAGGATAGATGCGGGAATAGCTAACCGGCTGATTCCAATGAAGGGAGTTTCTCTGGTGGGTCAGCCTGCATGGCACTAGCGGTATGAATTCCTCAGGGCTGTTGCAATACCTACGCTGCGGAAATCTCTGAACTGAGCCCAACTCCCATTCTGACTGGCGAAGATATCTATCTAAAAGAGCCGTTCCAGGTGCTGTGCGAGAAGCACGCAGCGAGCAAGATCCATCCGGATCTCGCCACTTCGGGCGGAATTTTGGAAACGCACAAGATCGCCGACATGGCTGAAGATTACGAGGTACCGATGGCCATGCACTTTGCGGGGAACGCCTTGGTGGTCCTTACTTGTGGAAGAAGGCACGAAGACGCCGATCGTCAACCACGGTTGGATCGATGTGCCTGACAAGCCTGGCCTTGGTGTGACTCTCAATGAGAGCATAGTCCGCCAGCACTTGGCGCCTGGCACCGGCTACTTCGAATCCACGTCGTACTGGGATCACGAACGCTCCTGGGATCGACTCTGGAGCTAAGCGCCACAACTTCACACTATGCCCTTTCCCTCGATTATATGGATGTAGCGGTTTGGGGCCACATTGGCGAATTTGTCAGTACGTTTACTTGGTGCGGGCCAGCGGATCTCGAGCTCGTCAAGTTGGGAGGCGGCGCCGACCCCGAGAACTTCCCGGAGATCGTGCGAGGAGAGATAGCTGCCGCCATTGTTCTTCAGGCGCTGGCGTAGTTTGCCGCCTGCTTTCCAAAGGATACGCGCCCCGATAGCATCGCGATTGCACGTCACGCCTTCCAGCCTGAGACCCAGCCAATTGTTCCCTTTGGCCGCGTTGTTCTTCAAGAGCACGGGAGGGCCGCCGTTGGTTGCAATGAGCACATCGAGCGCTCCGTCATTGTCATAGTCGCCCACAGCCAGTCCTCGCGCAGCGAAGCTCTTCTCAAACGCCGTTCCCCCCTCCGAGCTTATATTTTTCAGCTTGCCGTCTTGGCCCTGATGAAAGAGCAGGAGGGGCTCCTTGTACCGAACCTGGCGCGAGTAACGACCGATCATGTCGTCCGGGTGGCCGTTGGCCAGGATCAGATCGATTGCTCCGTCGTTGTCATAGTCGAAATACTTTAGGCCCCAACCGCTCAAAAGCCTGGTCGCCTGCGCAACTCCGTGCGAGTGTGCGACATCGTTAAAGGTCTCGTTTTTGTTGTTGTGGTAAAGCGAAAACATTTCCTGATCGACATTAGCCACAAAGAGATCCTGCCATCCGTGGTTGTCCAAATCGCCGGCGTCAACGCCCATGCCAGAACGAGGCTGGCCATTGTCGCTAAATGCTACCTCGGCCTGCAGTGCGATTTCTTCCCAGCGGGTTTTTCCGGAGGTATCTGGACCGCGGTTCACGAATAAAAAATTCTGCACCGTATCGTTAGCGACGAATAGATCCATGCGCCCGTCGTTGTTGATGTCGGTCGCCACCACTCCGAGTCCCTTGCCTATCCCTCGCGCGATATCTGTGCCTTTGCTTACTTCAGAAAACGTGCCATCGCCATTGTTGTGGTAGAGAAAGCTCGAGGTCCCGCGAAAAACTCTGGGAATGCAATAATAATGGTTTCCGAGTTGGTTATCGCCGCAAGCAAGCTTCTGCTTCGCGCCATAGTCAACAAAACTGCAGACGAATAAGTCAAGAAGACCGTCGTTGTCGAAGTCGAACCAAACTGCGCTAGTGGTCCAGCCGGGAGTAGCAAGGCCGGCTTTCTCGGTCACGTCAGTGAATGTGCCGTTACGATCGTTCTTGTAAAGAATGCAGCGTCCGTAGGATGTGACGAAAATATCTGGCCATCCGTCGTTGTCGTAGTCGCCGACAGCAACGCCCATTCCGAAAGTTCCGCCCGCCACGCCAGCTTTCTCGGTCACATCGGTGAATGTTCCATCGCGATTGTTCTTGTAAAGTGCATTGTGAACCGGCTTGCCAGGCGTCCAGAAATCACACGGCCCGCTGTTCACCAGGTAGATATCCATCCAACCGTCGTTGTCGAAGTCGAGGAAAGCGCAGCCGGGCCCTAGAGTCTCAGGAAGGTAGCGATTGTCCGACATAGCATTTTCGTGGACCCACTCGATGCCACACGATGAGGACGAAACTTCGAGAAACAACGACTCCCCCGGTGCCTGTGGAACCAGAGCAGGCATTCGGAGGGCTTTCGCAGCGCCAAGAGCCATACCTATTCGAAGAAACCCGCGTCGGGAAAAATTCATTCGTGGATCCTATTGCAAAACAAACGTGGTTACTTCCTCGGCCGTCTCAGCGCCCTGCATGGCATTGAATCGGATCGCATATTCACCCGGCTCGAGCGAGGCGACCGGCACGGTAGCCACGTACTGAATCCGCCCGTCTTTGTCTGGCTGGCCAAGCTCTGGCGAGCCGCTCCCCAATACCTGGCCGTTTCTGCTGAACTCCATGGACAAGCGGGGAGCCTGAGAGGAGTTTTTGTCGGGATAGATCACCACGTAAAACGATACGCTGGAATTGCCTGCCTTGCTGACGGTCGGATTGAGCGTCGGCGAAACCACGCGGCTCCCAATCACCAGCGGATCAGACTGGTCCGTAGAGGCCTCTTTGTCTTTCATATTTCGAACAACACTGACGCTGCTAATGGACAGGGCAGAAGAGGGCGGCGGCATCATCAGACTATTTTTTCGAGCGCTAATTCGGTTTCCTTCGCCGTCGAGCACTGCCGTTTCCAGCGTGTAGTGCCCAGGTGGCAAATCGAAGTGTTCTGTGTAAATGAAGTGTCCTGCCGTAAGCGCATCTCGCTCCGCGTTCGGCACGTGGAAGGGGATGTCGTTTCCAAACTTCTTAATCACTTCACCGCTTCCTTTTTTCACCAGAGCGATGTAGGACAGCCGGCCTTCCGACTGATCATTACCCTTCTTCTGAAAGGTCAAATTGGCGAGTGGCACATCCAGCACCAGATCGCACACGGATTGGTTCTGCGCACCCCGGAAGTGTAAAGCCATAGACTGATATCCAAACGTCTTTGGCAGCTCCGCTGAACTCAAAGCGGTCAGAAGAGGAACCTCGAAGGCGCGCAGCAAGTTGCCTTGACCGGCGAGTGCGGGAGGCAGAGCGATGTATCCAGATCGCGATTGCACGCGCAAATCGCTCGAATTCATTTTTATGGCGATTTTGCGGAACGAGCCGTCGTAGCTTTTGATCTCCGGCACATACCCGATCTCGTAATAGGTTTGAATATCCTCGGCGAGTTTACGAAGCGGCGTCCCTACGTCATTCGTGTTGGCGATCAGCATTCCTCCAGTAGATTCTGCAAGATTCGCCAATGTGTTTTGCGTGTTCGCACGCGTACTCTCAATGCTGGTGTCAAAGAGCTTAGCTTCGTCGGGTCTGACGGCTTGGCTACCGTCATTGGCCATTTGGTCTTGCGAGGCTCGCGCTGCTCTGTTCAGCGTGTTCATTGCACCGGAACTGGCGCTACCGGTTGTCAAACCACGAGCGTCGACCGCGTAGAAACTGACGTTCGAACGGTTGGCCGCGCTGATAACGCTCTTGAATGGCTCTTCCATTCCCTGAGGTATCACGAAACCACCTTCTCTAAAATAAAGTATGGTTTTCCGTCCCGGCAGGCGGTACTGCTCCTTCACAGCGTCGAGCAAGGCGTAGATGTTCACCCGGCCGGCTTCCTTCACCCCGCTGCTTTGTTGACTTTCGAGCATTTGCAGCACCATTTGGGCCATCGCCATGTTGACCAGCCCGGCGACGTCCGGCGCCCGCCCCTGCGCCTGCGCGGCGTTGGTGGCATTCTGGTTGTCGATTTGCCCTTGGATGGACTGCGCTCCGCTCGAGTCCGGACCTACCATTTGCTCCAATTGTTTTTGAACTATCGCTGTATCAGAGGAGAAATCCGTATTCTCGCTTCGAGTGGCACGGTCGATGGCCTTACGCAATAGGCCTGGATCATTGGTGAATGACTGAAGAACTTCGAGCTTGCGATCGATGGTCATGACGGACATGTAAACGTTTTGCGGGAGGTCGCCCTTCAAGAGACCGAGGGCCGCGTCATGGGCGAGCCGCCGGGCGTCATTGTTCCAGCATTGAAAAATCATCGTCACCAGGCGAATCTGACGGAGCGGATCGAGTTGCATCCGCGAACCGCCCGCGGCCACAGCTTCACCGCCTTGGACGAGGCGAAACGCCATGATTTTCTTTTGTTCGCCGTTGTCGAATATCTGGAAATCTTCAGGCTTGAGGTTGTTAACGGTGTGCCCTTTCTTGTCGCGAACCACGACATCCAGCAGGACTTCCTCGCTGGTTGTCCGCACAGCGGCGCCTTGCGGCGGTGCAGTTGCGTTTTGCTGGGCGTAACCAGCCGGCAAAAGAAACAACGCGATTGCCGCGAGCCAAAAGCACATGAGTCTGGGAGAATTTTTCATTGTTCGTTTCCTTTTCCTAAGATCCTTATCGTTGAATCGTTATAACCGCACTAACCCGGATACTTTTCATTTGGCTTCACGATTCGAATTCGATGATCGGAAAACTTGTGGTGCGCCCCGGGCAACTCGAGTTTTGGCATGTGGCAGGTCACACATTTTTCTGTGGACACCGGACAAGGTTTCGCACCCAGTTTACCGCCGCCATGACAGGCTTGGCATTTCGCGTCGTAATCGACGAGTTTGCCGCTCACTTCGTGGTGCGGGTCATGGCACGCGAGGCAGCTAATTCGCGCGTCGTCCGCGTCGTAGCACCTGCTACCCGTCAGGCGGTAAGGCTGGAAGCGAATGTTTGTAATGCTCAGGTTACCCTGCAAGGCAATTTCTTCCCACGTCCGGTGACACTGTCCGCAGAAGTTAGACACTTGCTCCGCGGATAGTCCATGTAATTTGAACAAGTCCTTTGGTGCCTCTAGCTCGAGACTATTTAGCAGCTTCGCCGCCATGTGGGTCTCGGCGGATTCATGACAGCGCTCGCACTGCACTCCGGGAGTCATTTTGTCCAACGTGAGTTGTCTTCCAAAAGTCGCGTTTGTTGCGTGGCACCCGAAGCAGCGCAGTTTATCGTCGCGGCCCATGAGGCGCCCGGCAGCTTCGTTAATGTCCGATGGGGTAGACCCCTCGGAACCTAGAGTTGGAGCGAGGCCCTTCAGCTCGCTGAAATAGCTGACGCGGCTCTCATAGAATTCACCGTCCTTCTCTAGGACGTAAGTTTGGCCAATTGCAGAACTGGCTCCCATCGCCCACCGGATGGGCATGGTCATGGTCTTGATTCCGTCGGAAACCGAATAACTGCTCTGTGCTCCCTTGCGCTCAATCTTGTAGGAGTATCTGCCAACCTTCGTGGTCAGAACGGGATGATCAATAAGAATCTTGCACTCTCCAACCATTTCGAGCGCGTGCGCCATGGAAGTGGCCGGCTGAGACTTCGCCTGTGCGTGACACGGGGCGCACGCAGACACACCGCGCGAATCGGTTTGCGCCACGGCGGCTGCAGGAAGAACCAAACACAGAAGTTGCCGGCGCCATCTCATCACGGTTTGGAAACAGCGACTTCGTTCTGGCCTCTCAGCCGCAAAAACTCCTCCCGTTCTTTCGCCGCATCCGTCTTGCGGCCCGCCTTGGCGTAAGCGGTGCCCAAGGCAAAATGAACCTGGGGTTGCCAGGGAGCCAACCGCACCGCCGTCTCCAGCTCATGCGTCCCCCGCGGTACATCCAAGTCTCCTTCCGCCAGAACTTGCCCCAGGATGGCGTGAGCCGCAAAGTAGTTGGGGCTTGCTTCGACAGCTCTCTCGGCGTAGGGCAGTGCCGTTTGGTATTCACCACGTTTCAAGTACTCCGCTGCAATACTTACGAGCGCTTGCGGGTGCTCGGGCGAAATCGCCAGTTCAGCGTTCCATTCTTCCAATGCTTTGTCGGAGTCGTTCGCCAGCACCATCGTGCCGGAGATGTAATGAATTTGCGGGGTGTTCGTGTATTTGCGCAGCAACTCCAACCGATCCCGCTCCGCTTCCGCAGCTCGCCTTGCGGCGGAGTCGCACGTCGCATGTCCGACATCCAGGACTAGTTCGCGCTCGAGCGGTGGGAGTTCGTTGGGCAGCAGCGGCTTGCGAAGCGCGGCCAGCCCCATCGCTTCGGTGAATTGCGGCGTATCCTTGCCTTGCCTCGCAAAATCGCCAATGATTTTTACGGCGAATTCGAAACGCCCCGAGCGTATCAGCAAAAGAGCAAGATGGTATCTGGAAACATCATAAAAACCTTGCTCGGTCGGAATCTTAAGCTGATCAGCCTTCTCCAGATGGGCCAACGCGCTATCAAAATCTTTTGTCTCGAATTCACATAAGCCCAGCATCGCCCATCCCAAGGCCATTTCGGGCTTCAGGCCCGTCAGATGGCGGAAGGCAGCTCTCCCATCGGGGTATTGATCCGCCTCGTAGTAAAGCATTCCCAGATACCACCAGCCCTCCGCGAATCCTGGCCTCATGCGAATCACTTGCTTGTATAGCCGCATGGCTTCGTCGGTTTGATCAGCCGCCCGGGCAGCATCCGCCTTCTTAACCAGCGCGTCGAAGCTGGAAGCACTCGTCGTCCCCGCTGCCCTCCCTGGGGAAGCGCTCTTCGTTTGCGCCACGGCATCGCAAGCAGCAAAAAGGGCAACGAAGATAAGGCCCAACGTCAGCCGCTTCATTGCGTGTTCTTTACCCCTTTTTCGTTCGCCTGTTTCTCGGCGTTCAGTTTTTCCACGATGGCGCGTTCCCGGTCCCCGTCGGCTTTCCTCTTTTCGCGATAGTAGGCCGTCGCCAGCGACACGTGCGCCTCCGTAAAATTTGGCGCTTCCGCAACTAGCGATTCAAGGTGAGCGCGCGCTTCCTCCACATGCCCGACAGACAATTCAATGGAGGCCATCTGATACCTTACCCCCACGTCGCCGGGCCGTATCTCCAGCGCGTGGCGGATGTACTTCAGCGCCTCGTCGAATTTTTCGTCCTTGCGCAGTAGCACACCCATTCTCAAGGTCGCATCGAAGTTGTTCGGATCATCCCGCAGAGCGTGCACGAAAGCTTCCTGCGCGCCGGCTTGGTCTCCCGTGGAGAGCAACGCGGTGCCGTAGTAGGCGTACACCTCCGGAGCTCCACGGCTCTTTGCAAATCCGTCAGCGCCCCCGAGAAATCGTTCACCATCAGCTTCGTCGTTCCCAAGAGAAGCCGCGCCTCCGCGGAATCGCCGTTTTTCAGGATCCGGTCGATCAGAACCTGTCCCTTTTCGGCCTGTCCGTCGCGAACCAGCGCAGTGCCAAGCATGTACACGATCGCCAAATCGTCCCCGTTCGTTCGGTGCGTCGGAGTCAACAGCTCGATCACCTTCTTGTTTTCCCCCAGCCGCAGATCGCAATCCGCCTCAAGCATCGTTGGCCGCAGGTCGCCCGGCATCTCTGCGCGCACTTTTTTCAGCTCTGCAACAGCGAGAGAGAGCTTGGCGGTCTTGTAATAGGCCAGGGCCAGGTTCAACCGGGCCTGTGGGAGCGATTTCAGTTGCAGCGCGCGTTTATACTCGGCGATGGCCTCTTCGTAACGCCCTGCGCCAGCCAACGCCGCTCCCAGGTCTGATCGAACCGGCGCGACGTCTGGATACTTTTCCAGGAATAAACGGTAGTCTTCAATGGCCTGCGCGAACTGGCCGGCCCTGTGAAGCGACGCTGCTTCCTTTAAGATCTCTCCGGGAGCCCGCTGCGTTTGGCCGGTCAGGATGCTTGCGAACAACGCAAAAAAAGTAAAGCCGTACAGCACTCGCCGCGTCACACACACCACTAAGCGCGAAGCTGAACGGCTTCCCATTTCTTGGCCCTACAACAGTATAGCGGAGCGTCCGCCCAAGAGTAGGTGGGCGCTGCGCGGGGAAAACTAGAAGTAGTACTTCAACGCGAGCTGGATGATGCGATTGCCCACCTTGATTGGCGCCACGCCAAAACTTGAGTTGCTCTGCACCTGACTGCCCGGAGTCGCACCCGGTGCGAAGTTAAGGAACAAATTGCTTGCACCCACGCCATTCCCCGTGAAGCTCCACATAGGATGGTTCATGAAGTTATAGGCAGAGAAGCGGAACTGAAACTTCTTGCTTTCTCCCATTTGGAAATTCTTGAAGAGCGACAGGTCGCTCGTCCAGTTCCAGGGCCCAAAGAACTCAGGCAGCACGATCGGCCCGTTCTTGCCGGGCACCGTGGGAATCGCGAAGCAGTTCCCGTTCAGCCACTGGTGCGGACCCAAATTCTTGGTAGGATCGCAGGTTAGTATCGGCATCAACGGAATCTGGTCCGTGCCATTGATTGACAAGTTTGTGATTGTTGAGTTGAATGAGTTCTGTACCTTCAAGCTGGACGAAATATTGCCGCTGGCATTGAAGCCCGGGTTCGAGCCGTTGGAATTCCCCGTGAGATTGACGCCGCTCTGTACGGATGTGATGCCCGACAACTGCCACCCGTTGACGACGCCAGCCAACGCCTTGCTGTTGTGTATCGGTTTCGGCAGTTCGATGGAATACGCTGCGTTAAATAGATGGCGGCGATCGAAAGGCTCCGCGCCGTAGTCGTTCTGCAAGTTCACCTGATCCAAACCCACGGTACCAAGTGATTTACTAAAAGTGTAATTAACGGAAATGTCAAAATATCCTTTTTGACGGACCCAACTCACCTGCATCGAGTTGTAGTTTGAGGACAGATTGTGATTGGCCACACTGATTATTTGATAGATCGGAAATGGGCCAAATTTGTATTCGCCACCGTTGTTCAATGTGGATGGATCAATGGGCTTCCCGCTACTGTCGACAACATCAGGTTGATAAAGCCGACCGGCCGGAATGACGTTGGCGTTGGTTCCCACGCCGTTTTGGTTCAACCCATACTTGCTCTGGTTTCCCACATAAGACACTTCGAGCAGCGAAGAGAAGAACGGCAGCCGCTGCGAGATGCTAAAGCTGTAGCTTGTAGTCAGGGGGCTATTGTCGTCCATGCCGCTAACGGCACCGGTGTTGAAAGGTTGCGTCGCGGCCGTGGTTGCCATGATTTGCGTAAACGTCATGGCATTTCCAA
>Ga0209376_1005401_pt1 | contig 10655 bp, 8 predicted proteins | sample GraSoiAngelo_134_FD_185891 | JGI IMG/M metagenome (GOLD analysis project Ga0209376, IMG submission 185891) | Grasslands soil microbial communities from the Angelo Coastal Reserve, California, USA - 14_0929_05_30cm (SPAdes) (version 2) | ecosystem: Environmental > Terrestrial > Soil > Grasslands ... | reverse complement strand
CACACCCGCAAATCGGGAGGTGGCGTCGCGCAATTCGCGGTACGTAAACGTTTTGGTTTGATTGCTGACGGGGCTGTCGTAGATGAGCGCGGTCTGGTCGGCGCGGCCGGTTTCGACGTGCCAGTCCAGCGCGTTGAAGCAGGTGTTGAGCTGGCCGCCAGTGAACCAGCGGTAGAAGGGGGCGCGGGAATCGTCGAGGACCTTGTCCCACTTCTTGTACCAGTGGATGGCCGCGCCAGCCTCGCTCCAGAACGCTTGGGGGTCGTCAATCGAACGATTGAATGCGGCCTGCCACGCGCCGCTGGTGCGGGTTGCGGTCATCATAGTTGCGCCCCCATCACTCGTTCTCGCGAGGAACCGGCGGAGTTTGCCGTGACCGAAATCACCTGGCGCTGTGATGCCGGACACCTGGGGATTTACCCGGAACTTGAAATCGGATCCACTACCTGTAACCTTCCCGGGCCATGCTGACTCAACTTTTCTCTCTGCGAGATTGTTTCCGAACTCGGGTCTTTCTGCAAGCAGAGATTCTTGCACTTGGCCATCAGCTCTTCGTCCGACAGCATTCGAGCCGTGGCCATAGGCTGCCTCTCCCTCTTTTCTGACCGAGTCCTGTCGGTTTGGCTCTCACGCTGTGAAACGATTGGTGTTCGGCACCCACTTCTGTGAGACGGGGAAAGGATGGGCATTCAGGAAGTACCGGGCGTGCCGCGATCACCACGCAAGATTCCCTGCGGAACGACTGGAGGCCGGCGCGAATGCCTGGATCACGCCATCGTTGTCCACGCGGCCGGATTGCACGGATCCTGAAGGATTATTTCGAATACTAGAAAAGATGCCGTCTGCATCGATCGCTCGAAAAAGATGCGCCTGTCAGCCGACCCGTCGAGCTTCCTTTGCTCGGTCAGGGCCTTGACCCGCGTCACCTTCCTCGAGGGCCATGTCAAACTGCTGGATCAATCGTCGAATGACTGGCTCACGGAGTACGTCTTTCGCCGGATTGCCCGCTTTCGGCGGGGTGACACGCCCAGAGGATTTTCAGGCGGCCGTTAAAGGTAAAGGTTCGCCGAAGAACCCAGCCGCCTCTGCGGAGGCGCTCCAGGGTTTAGACGATGTATCTCCTATTCAAAAAAGCCAGAAAAGGCAGTACACCTCGCTGCGCTTTATGCCCCTAATGCGTTGAGCCGAGATACGACAGTCTTCTTGAGTGCCAGACCCAGCAGAGCGAGCATTCCAGTGGCAAGCAGCATCAGGCTGGAGGGCTCGGGGACGGCCGTTATCGTAAGTGTTGCCGGTAGACCATTCGCATCGCTAGCATAATCGGTCAGGCCGAATGTACCCGTCAAGAAAGTAGGAGCGTCCTCGGAACCACCATAAATCTGGAAGTCAGAAGCGTTTATAGGAGAGATACTTTGAATTAAATCACTCAAAGAGAGGCCACCCCCGAAAATAAGCGAACGGAAGCTAAGAGCGGCTGGGCCTTGTGGAATGTCGTTTTCGGAATAGTTAACGTCTGTGATGCCGAAAATAAGACCCGAAAGGAAGCTGTCCGGCGATATTGTTGGTGAAGACGACAGTTGCCAGGTATATGTGTTGCCCCCGGCTTGATAGGTGAAATTATCGATTGAGTCGGCCTTAGCTTGGGTGGCCAACATTAGGGTGAAAACGGCCAACACCAGGCAGCTGGTAATTAGGTAGCGTCGCATATTTCTTCTCCTCTTGAATTCCTGTACATACAAAAAATCGCTCATATCACAGCCGACTATTCACGCTTCGGATATACCAGAAACGCGGATACTCTTTAATGCATTGGCATTTTCAGGGCCAAAGTTGACGAAAGGTGGGCGTTCTAACACCAACAAACTTCACCTCTTGGCGGGGGAACGCGCCGTATAGATCGGAGAATAAGGAAGAACTTTGCGTATTGTGGGAAGAATGCTGCTGATGGGTCCGGGAACAAGGCATGAACTTCGCTGGGACTAGAGATAAAAAGGGCATTTTCCTCGAGCGCCCATGGTTGCGGGGGCCTGCAGCCATCCGAATTTGCTGGTTCTACCGTTCAGATTGGAACTGATTCCGCTGTAGCCGGTCCGCAAGGCCGAAGATTGACGGTCGCCTCCGGGTAATAATTGACCATCCACCGCCTCCGGAAATCTTTGAAATCAGTGCGCCAAATCGAACTCCAGCCTGTTTCCCACCGTTGGCGAACGCCAGCCATGATCGACTGGTACTCCGGATCAGCCCGCAGCTTGTCGCAGGTTTTGTCGCGCTGGAACCACGGATAGTTGGCATCTCCCAGCTCGACCCTCCGTCTGGAGCCACTTCAGCGCTGGCTCCCTCTGTCCGAGAAGTGCCTTAATTCCTCCCTGATAGTACGCGACATTGCCGTCGATGACTTCTTCCGGCCGATACTTTGGAATAACCGAGGATCGGATTGTATCTGTTCTGCCTGGCATGCGTCAGCCAACTCTGGTGATGACCCTCTGGCAGCAGACGGTGTTCCTGTATAATAACTGTGTTAGTCAGTTGCTATACCGATTTACGGTAGGGAGGCCAGACGGGAGGCGAAGTCCGGTTCGAGCGAATGCGGGCGCTTCGCGATGCTCAGGGACCAGTTCGGCACGTCCTGGATGATCCTCCACGAACGTCCGAGGCCGCAAAGCGTCTAAGAAAATGCGAGATGTGCAGGGCCGCTATTGCCGGTCATTATCCGCGAGAACGCCGGACCAGTACGGGGCATGTGTAAGTAAGCAAATTACCTCTGGATGCCGACCATCCAGACGCCATCGCGTTTAAAATCGCGTACCTCTGTGACGAACTTAGGCTAGCGCAAATGCTAGTGGGATGGTTAACGAGATCAGGCGATTTCACTCATTTGGGAATGGTTAGCAGCTATCCCGTTCATACCAGGACAAGGCCTCGGGCTTGGAGCGCGGGGTTCACAAGGCGGACGGTCGGCGATGCCAGCGCAGCAAAGTCACACGAATCCGATAAACCGTCCTGCCGCAACAATCCCAATCCATAACAAGATCGAAACGAAACCCGCAACCTTCGCCCCCGCAGGCAAGACCCCGCTGTCATCCCAGGACGTCACATCCCGATAGACGCCCCAATGGAAAATCAGCGCATGCACGCCAGCCAAAAATATCAATAACATCTTCACTCGAAACGCGGGATTGGTGTACACCTTAACCGCTTCCGAAGTAAATAGGAGTGTTCCCGTAACCACCTGCAGCGCAAATCCCGCCCAAGTCCAGGGAAGCAACCGCCCCGCCAGCTCCGAAACTCGCTCCCGCCGCAACATCCACCCCAGAAGGCGCAAATCAAAAACTGCGGCAGTCCCCACCAGTGCCGTCATCCCCAGCAAATGCAGGGTCTCGATTGCCGGAAACAGCCACAGCGATTCCCGTACGCCCGCGCCCACCGAAGTCTGTTCCAGCCACCTACAGAATGGCAACATGTCGAGCGTTGCTATGGAGACCCCCGCATTGACTGACCGTTGGGAAGATCGATGCTTACCAAACACATATAAGGCGAGCCGTTTTTAGCCCGAAAGCCCTCAGCAGTCACCTGGTCCCCGCGCTTCACCGTATTGCGGCTCCATCCAAACCGACTTAGCATCCCCAGACTTCCTAACTCCAGCGCCCAGTTCGCAACCTTACCTTTCTCGTCTTTCAGGTCCGCATGAATCAAGGCATGTGGGTTGATCCACTGGAAATCCTTAACCGTCCCTTGCATCCTCACGGTATGCGTCATATCAAACGCTGCATTCCCATGGTGCGCCCAAAGCGAAGATCCGCCCAACAGAAGTCCTGCCACCACCAGAACGACACCCACCTTACGATTCATCACCGTCCCCGACGATGGTCGGTGAAGGCATCGCATCAGTTTCATAATCTGCATGCTCCTCCTCTGGGCCGGAATCCTTAATCTCGAAGAGACAGTTTATCATTTACAGGAACAGGCCACACGATGGCAAGATCGCTCTGGTCTCTCGCAGGATTGTTCGCGCGCTTCCTCCTCATATCCTACCTCGGTTGGCTTATCCCGTGGACATTCATACCATTTGGCTGCGTAGAGGGAAGCAGTTGCGCAGTAATGAGTCAAAAAGAGGCCTCCGTGCCACCAGTCCGGATTCTGGTCGAGTTGCTGGACTCTTCCAGCTTCTGGACTGCCGACAATCCTTCCGGAATCGCCGGATTTGCTGGGCCGAGATGACCGTAGTGAGAAGGCACTTCGCTCGCCATATACGTCAGATGCGAGTGCTTTATATGCATCGGCGAAGGGCGCCGATAAAAGCGATCCACATGCAGATGGGAGATATGCTCGAGGTCATTGGTGCCGAAGCAGGAATGCATCTGGTGGCACTGCTGCCGCTTGGCGCCAATGATGTGGCGGTTTCGAGGCAGGTTGTCCAGAAGGGTATTTCCGCAATACCCCTGTCCATTTGCTAGGTGACACCACCGGCAAGGGGTGGCCTGATTCTTGGCTATGGAGGCGCGAACTCACGTCAAGTCTACGACGGCTCCGTGAAATGCGATTCAATACTCGGCGAGCAGCCGAACCCACGCGCGTCCAGGAACCTGCACTGTGCCACCAATTGGTTTGCCATCCTGGCTGAGATGAACGCCGCGCCCCTGCGCCGGTGGAATCGAGATGGAAGCGGAGCGCCGTGCTGCTGTCGGGTTATACAAAATGAAATTGAGCTGGCGAGGGGGGAACAGGTTCGCATCAAACGCATCAAGCAGATCGAGATTCACCAGCAGGAGTTCCCGGTCGCTAACTTGACCCAGGGCCTCATACATCAGATACATCCATAACGACTCTCCAGCACCGTAGATTTCCTTGCCCACATTTCCGGTTTGGCCGCCAAGTTCGAGGGTGCCGAGATTCTCGAAAGGAATAAATGCCATGGAGGGTTGTTGGCGGTTCCCGGTGCAATCCTGAAAGAAATAAAAATTGTTGCGCCGTTGCTGATCCATAAAACGAAGCAATCCCTCAAAGATGATTCCGCGTTTCAGGATGCCGGTCCAAGGCAGAACAGCCTCGACATTCTCCTTGAACGCTGGATACAGGATGGAGGCGGCGGCCTGGACCATGCCACGAACGTCGTGGGACTTCTGGCTGGGATCGGAATACCAATAAAACATACGCAACTGTTGGTAGAGCAGATAGTCGGCCTGATCGCGCATACCGAGTTCCGCCGCAGCCAATGCGCCGTAGGCAAGTTCCTGCGGCTCGTGGAACAGGCGATCCGCCGGCACGGTGTACAGAACCTGGATGGCGCGCCGCGCTTCGTCCCGGTAGTGCTCTTCTGCGGTCAAACGGTGAGCAAGAATCGCCGCCCATGCATAGAGGCCGCCTATGGCGTAATTCGTTCCGGCTCCCTCGGCAAGAAGTGTGGAAACCTGATAGTAGATGGGGAAGAGGTAGTCATACTGGCGAGCCATTTTCTGTGCGGTCTGAAACGCCTCCAGAAAATGATCCGTAATTTCCTTGGATCCCGCCAAAGACCCTATCGCAGGATATTTCACGAGCCCATTCTCAAAAGGATACCAAGAGTCAGACCTCTCGTTCGGTTTGCGCACGAAGTCATTGCTGATGCTCTGAGTATCTTCGTGATAGAAGGAGGGCAGCGCCGCGAGAAGTTCAAGGCACTCCGTTTCGTAGCTCGATGATGGATGCAAACGCAGATAGAGAAGCGATGGCCACAGGACATCCGCGATGGTCATAAGCTCGAAGTTGTCTGCAGGCTGTTGCCAAATCTGAGAGCTATCCTTGACGTATGCTCGTAGACCGGCGCGTCCACCCACTTCCACCCGAGTCATACTCTTCTCCTGCAAATCCCCTACCGTCGCCGCCGCGAACTGCTTCCAAGTAGTGGCGCAGCCAGGCCAGGCAAACCTTTCCTCGAAAAGAGGAAGCAGTGCGGGCATCCAACGCCGTACCGCCGTTTGCTCGGTAACCAACTCTTTGAGCGGTCGTTGAAGCAGAAAGCAAGTGAAACGCACGTCGCCTGCCGGAAGTGCGTTGCCGGTTGCCTGATCGGCGATCAAGCCCACACCAAGGCGTTGGCTACCGTCACGTTCAATTTGTGAGATGGTTGCGCAGCGATAGACCAGAAATCGCGGAAGATTTTCGATCGACATCCACGCCATGTCGCTGACGTCGAAATACATCATGGTTTCGATGCCAGCGTTCTGATCCAGAAGGTAAACCGCAGGCAAGTCGTTACCGTAGGTGCCTAGCGAGTTCCTGGTCGGCTGGGTGAGCGCGACGCGGCGCCAGCTTCCCGACTGGCCTTCCATCAGCGTGGAAGTAGAGTTCAGCCAGGTGATGATTTGCGGTTCTATTTTGCCGTCTTGATGCAATCGAATTGGCTTCGGAAGATGGAGCGTGGTTCGGAAACGAAACCATGGACCAGCATGGCTTATGGCTAGAGCGTTGATTTCCGCGGACCACTCATATTCGAAGCGTTTCCCGTCCAGGCTGTCCGCGGCAGCTGTTCCTTCACAGATGATTCGCTGCCCTTCGTGGCGCACATGAGATGTCATCAACGGGAATGAGGCGCCGGTCACGAGCTGGACACCTGGCAGTGTCGCGGGTTTCCATTGGCCCTCAACAAGCAAGAAGTTTTGGAACGTCAGTGGCGTGCCAGCAGGCGAAAGGTGGAGTTGCTGCGCGCCGCTTTCAAGAATCGTGGAGGAAGAAGAGCTTGTGTCAGCGGAGGCAGGAATGGAAACCGCGGCATAGAAACCAGCGCACACGGGCGAACCGCTCGCAGCGGTTGCCAAAATCGTTTTCACGAAGCTGCGCCGATGGAAAAGAGTCATTTGGCCGAGACTGAACCGCTGGCCCTGCCCGAGATCGTGCCCGGGCAGGCCTACGCGGTGTTAGTATTGGATCTTCAAGCCAAATTGAATGGTCCGCGGTCCGCTCGAATCCGTGATAGCGCCGAAGCCACAGGCGAGTGGTCCCGAACACCCAGGGCCACCGGCGGGAACAAACGGCGTCTGCAGACTGGGACCGAAAACGTTGCTGGGCGCCGAGTAAATGTGCCGATTGAACATATTGAAGAAAGAGGCACGGAAATCGATTATGGCCTTCTCGCCAAGGAGGCGCGTTTTCTTCCCTAGCGTGAAGTCCTCGTTTCGGCCCCCAAACGAGCGCGCCAGAGGAAGTGAGCGGGGCTCATTGCCAAACGTGAAGGGAGCCGCAGCCGTGAACGCGGCGGGGTTCCAGAACGGCATGGTCGTTGGACTGAAACTCGATTTGTTCGTCTGCGGCACTCCGGGCACGACGTTGACACGGGCACCCGCTCCTGTTGTGTTGCATCCGCCAAACAGGACATCGCCCGCAGTGTTCTGACAGTTACCATAAACCTCCGTGGGAGTTCCGGAATGGTAGCTCAGGATGCCTGAAACGGACCACCCGCCTAAGACGCGGTCCGTCACACCACTCGAATTCATGTAACGCTTTCCATGTCCAAGGGGCAGTTCATAGAAGAAACTGGCCACCAAGGATTGCGGAGTATCGAGCTGGCTGACCGCCTTCTCCGCGCTCCGATTGTAGGAATTCTCGCCGATGAAACTGTTCGTGCCGATGAAGCCAGATACGCCCGGCCCGGCTGAATCGGCATCGGTTATGTTCTTCGAAACTGTATAGGAAACCAGAAAGCTTAGCCCCTGGGCAAAGCGCTTATCGACTTGCAACTGCATGGCGTGGTAGGTGGAGTTGCCCGTGCGATCCGGGGTAAATGAATTGTCTTCCTGGTTAAAGTTGCCGTATTGAGGGAAAGGTCGAAGGGCTTGGTTGATATTTCCAGTAAAGCCGGCGTAAGGCAATTTGACACCAGCGGCAACCGAGTTCGGACAGGTATTGGCAGCAAGGCAAGTCGCCTTCATTGTCAGTTCGCTACCCAGCGAGAGAAATGAAGGATTCACCTGGTTGGGAATGATGTTCAAGGCCGGCAAGTGCGTGCCCTTGGAACCCACATAGGCCACGCTCACCATTAGATTGCTTATGACCTGCCGCTGTATGTCCAGGTTCCACGTCTGAATATCCGCCGGGCGTCCGGAGTCGGCCGGAACCAGGATGACGCCGCCATTGCCGTTTTGACCTTCCGGCGTAAAAGGCCCGAGAGTCGGAAACAGATGCGTCACGCCGTTATCGATTTGCGTCGGGCCTCCGTTGGCAACGGTCACCGTCTGCTTGTTGAAGAATCCCAGTCCATCCTGGTCGGCAAAAGATCCTTCCTTCAGAGCCTCATAGAAAATGCCATAGCCGCCCCGGAGCACGGTCTTGCTATTGATGCTGTAAGCGAACCCGACTCGTGGACCAAATGCTTTATGGTAGGTGTCCTGTGGACGCTTTCTTCCATTACGCCCTGTCCCCGTCCCGAAGTAGGTGTAAGCTCCCAGGATGTTTCCGGCTCCAGGATTCGGGAGCGTTGGATCAACCGCGGAAAAGCGATTGAATGCTTCGGTAGCGGGCAGATCGAGATCATAACGCAGGCCGTAGTTCAGTGTGAGGCGAGAGCTAAATTTGTACGAGTCTTGCCCATAGAACGAAAAGTCCTTGTAGCGAACACCGCTGAAAGCCCCGTAGTTCAGTGTGGTGGTATCCGACAGGCCAAAGAGTGAACTGGCCACCGCATCGCCCCCCACTCCAGTCGCGGTGCCGGTACTGCTGGTCTGGGCGGGACTAAAATCAAACTCTCCCGAACCTTGGGTCAGCCGCCGCACGTTAAATTGGAGCATGCGGACTTCGCCGCCAAACTTGAAGTTGTGTTTGCCTTTGACCCAGCTCACGGAATCATTGACCTGGTAGACGTTATCCGCAAATTCAGAATCACCGCAGTTGTTCACATTGTAATTGAAGCCGCCCCCCCACTTGATGCACGGAAAAGTAGCGTTGCTGACTCCGGTTAGTCCGATTTTCGCCGGAAACCCTAGGCCAATACTGTTCGAACCCTCGGCACGGTACCGGCGGCTAAACCCGAAGAGGAACTGGTTCACGAGTGACGAGGTGAAAATGTAATTGTCGCTGAAACGCGCGTAGCGAGTGTGCTGGGGAATGCTCTGGCCGAAGATAGGTCCCAGATCGGAACTTCCGCCTGTCCTGGTGTTGTCGTAATCAAATCCGCCGGAGACACGGTGCTTATCAGAAAAGACGTGATCGATCTTCACATCGTAAAGGTTCGCCGTGGTGCTTGAAACGGTGTGGTCGGCTACGTTGTTGGTGAGGCTGCCGTTTGTGGGCGGCAGTAGTGCAAAAACCTTCGTCATCACCGCGCTGGCCTTGAAATTCGGGTCGTTCGTCAGAATGTCGCCAGGGATCGCCGCGTGCGTGGTCGGATCGTAAAGCTGTACGGTGGGGAGCAGGGCGGAGAAGTCACCCTTGCGGAAATTTTCGTTGGGAAGGCTTTGAGTTCCCGTCCCTCCGTTTCTCAAGCGGAATCCCTCATAATCGAAGAAAAAGAAGGTCTTGTCTCTTCCATGATAAAGTTTGGGGATAAACACAGGGCCGCCCGCGGTTGCGCCGAAGTCATTCTGGGTATCCACGCTCCTCGGTGAACCGAGTAGGTTGTTTTTCCAGCTGTTGGCGTCAAGATCGCGATTGCGCAAGTAATCGTAGGCAGAGCCGTGAAACTCGTTAGTTCCGGATCTCATCGTGAGGCTCACGATGCCGTCGCCGGATTCTCCATATTCGGCAGAAAAGTTACTCTGCAGCACCTTGAATTCCTGCACGCCTTCCGTTGAAACACCCTTATTCCACTGCGTGTTCGCGGATACCAGCGAGATGGACACGCCATCGACTAGCACGTCAGTTCCACCTTCCTGACCGCCGTTCACTTTGAAGTCGTCACTCGAATTGCTTCCGGGATTATTGGCAACGCCGCCCACAAATCCGGGAACCAGCTCGATGAACTGCACGGGGTTACGGATTGTACCGGAGACCTCCAGGGGCAAATTGGCCACCAGCGTGGACTGCACGGTTGCTCCGATCTCGGAGGTCGCGGTTTGCAGCTGACTGGCGTCGGCAATAACCGTGACGTTTTCGGAGACCGCACCAAGCTGCATCTGAATGTCCAGCGTGACGGCGGTTCCTGTTGCCACGGTGACGCCTTCCTGCGTGTATTTCTTCAGGCTCGGTGCTTCCGCGCTCACCGAGTAACGTCCCGGCGGAAGGTTGGGCACGGAATACAGGCCGGCGTCGGTGCTCGCCGTGGTAATGGACAAACCCGTATCCATGTTTCGTGCGGTTACGGTGGCTCCCGCGAGCGTGGCCCCGCTAGGGTCCGTTATCGTTCCCCGGATATTGCCCGAGTTCGTCTGCCCCCAAAGAGAAAGCGCAATAAGGCAACACGCCAAACAGCCCACAAGACATAGAAAATATCTCACTCTAGTCCTCCCCCAGTCCCACCCTTTTGGAATCAGGTAAGATTTGAATCTGGGCGTCACAGACGGAAAGCGGTGCTGAAAATTCTCCGCCCCATTCTGCAGCCTGCCTTCCGCAATGAGCTGGCAGCCTGTCCTCGCCTTACTTAGAATTAGAACTGATCGTTAAGGGGTGACTGGAATACGCATCTTCGAGCGCCCCCAGAAGCACCAGTCGCTGGTGCAAAGGTGATGGATACCCACGGGTCCATACCC
>Ga0209376_1005393_pt1 | contig 10668 bp, 8 predicted proteins | sample GraSoiAngelo_134_FD_185891 | JGI IMG/M metagenome (GOLD analysis project Ga0209376, IMG submission 185891) | Grasslands soil microbial communities from the Angelo Coastal Reserve, California, USA - 14_0929_05_30cm (SPAdes) (version 2) | ecosystem: Environmental > Terrestrial > Soil > Grasslands ... | reverse complement strand
CGCGCGTTACAACAGCAGGATCTTTTCCATCAATACGTGAACGCGCTCGCGGCGCTCCAGCGGTGGAGTGACGTCAAAGACCTGCTGACGAGCGAACGTTCTGTCCTCGATCCGGTGCTTCAACACATGTACCTCGCCGTCGCCCAGACGCGCCTCGGCTCAACAACTGGCGCGACCAATGAGTGGCAGCGCGCTTTGGAAGTCGCGAACACTTCCGAGAAGTTGCTAGCTCTCGCCAAGTACGCCGAGCAAAACTCTGTCAATGATGTCGCCGATGCCGCTTATGCCGGGGCTACCAAAATCGCGCCGAGAAATCGCGAGGCCAACACAGGTCGACTTCGCCTTGCGCTGACAGCAGGGCATACAGCTCAAGCGCAAACCATCGCAGCGCAGATTGCTCAGCTTTGGCCCGAGGACGCAGAAGCGCGTAATCAGGATGCTTATCTGCGATTGTTGCTCGGCGCTGCGGGTGACGCAGCGGAAGCAGCGGAGCGCGACGCTCAGGTTCTTGTCGCACAGGAGCCGTGGAATTGGTCAGCGCGGGCAACACTCGGGTTGGCGCGGCTTCGCCTGGGGAAAAAACAAGAGGCCTTAAAAGCATTCCGCCGCGCGCGCGCGACGGGCTCTGAACCGCCCGGCGCGCTTGCCGTTCGCGCTCTGATACTGGCCGAAAACGGCTACGAAGAAGGAGCGCGAGGCGACGCGCGCAATCTTGGAGCGGAACACCTCCTGCCTGAGGAACGCGCCCTTATCGCGCCGCTATTGCAATAGGACATAAAGAACGGACGGCGGGGCCGTGGTAGGGGGCGGTTCACCCGAACCGCCTTGGGCAATTGAGGTCAATTGCCCCTACCCATTGTGAGCGAGGTAGACAAACGCTTCCAGCCTTCAACTCTTCAACGCTTCAACGATTGCCATCGATCTCTCCCGGAGTGGTTTTTTGCAGGGCTTGCAACTTTGTCAGATTGTTTTGGGTAACGATATCTTTGGGGTTGATCCGCAGGGCAGCTTTGAGTTGTTCAATAGCCTCGGAAATTCGACCCATCTGTCCCAGCGCAGCTCCCAGATTACTAAGCGCGTTCGTATCATTAGGATTGATCCGCAACGCCTCCTTATATTGGTCTATTGCCTCGGAAGTTCGGCCTGTTTGGAACAAAGCGGTACCCAGGTTGTTGTGCGCGTCCGCATAACGAGAATTGATCCGCAAAGCCTGCTCGTATTGGTCTATTGCCTCCGACGTTCGGCCTGTTTGGAACAAGGCGTTGCCCAGGTTATTGTGTGCCTTAGCAAAATTAGGAAAAATCCCCATAGCCTGCTTATATTGGTCTATTGCCTCTGATGTTCGCCCTGTTAGGAACAAAGCGTTGCCCAGGTTATAGCACGCCTCGGCATTATCGGGATTGATTCGCAAGGATTGCTTAAACAGGTCCATTGCCTCCGGAATCCGGTTGGCCTGGGACAGAAGGACGTTACCCAGGTTGTTGTACGCCATCCAGCAAGCGGGATTTCTTACAAGCGTTGTCCGCCAAAGCGATTCAATGTCACCGTACATCGCGCTTTGCCGCCAAGTCAGGACCGCCAACGTCACAATAACGCAGAGCGCCGTGCCAAGGATCAATTGACGGCTTCCTTTGAACGCGCCTGCCAGACTTGCCACACCTGCCGAAGCCAGCGCGATCGGTCCGATGCTGGCAAGATATTGGTAATGGTCGGCGACAAACGTGTAGCGAAACGTGAAAAGCATGATGAAGCCGAGGACTGGACTCAGTGTCGCGACGAAAAATGCGGCTGCGACTTCGACACCGCGCCCCACATAACGCCTCACAAAGTAGATCACCGCGCATAATCCGGCTCCTGCCAATAACCATGCATAGGCGAGCGAGTGCGTCGACACGATGGTCCATCGCGGATAAATGAAGGTCAGATTCGATGGCCAGATGAGTTTGCCCAGATAAAACCAAACCGCGCGGCTGGCGACGAGGATGCGTTCGACGGGTCCCAGTGCCAAGACCGCCATGCGCGTACCTTGATGGTATCGTTCCCACCAGACTGTGACCAAGCCAATCCCTAAGCCCAGAAGAAAAAATGGGGCGATCTGAAGAATTCTTTCCCAATTAATCGACTTTTTCTGCAACCACAAAATCAAGAGCAACGCCGCCGGCAGCGTGCAAGCGGTTGTTTTGGCCGAAAGGGCCAACACGTAAAGGATCAAAGCGAGCCCGTAAAAACGCCACGGCCGCTTCGTCCGCTCGTCAACAAACGCCGTCCAGGCTAAGAGCGTCAAGAGAAAGAAAAAGCCCATTAGCACATTTTTGCGTTCCGTGATCCATGCGACTGATTCCACTTGCACTGGGTGGAGAGCGAAGATCGCTGCCGCTAACCACGCGCCGGGCACATTTAGGCGTACCAGCACCCGCCACACCAGCAGCGCGTTGGCAACATGAAGGAGAAGGTTGACCCAATGATAGCCTGCCGGGTTAAGCCCCCAGAGCTCGTGCTCGATGCGAAAAGTGGTATAAACCAGCGGAAAATACTGGGAAGGCGAGTCAAGCGAAAACCAAATCCGCCGTAAACCATCAGGCGCGGTCAGTAACTTATTATTCGTCACATACTCGTCGTCGTCCCAAATAAAACCACCATTCCAAGCGGGCTGATAGGCCAGCATCGTGACCACCGCCAGGATAAGGCAGAAAAACCAGTCGCGTTTCGTCCAACTCATTATCGAAGATGTGTTAATTGTCATTCCGAGCCAAGTCGACGCTGCAACGCAGCGGACGAAGTCCGCGAGGCCAGGCTTTCAATCTCTGGAACTTTCTCTAGATGCGCTGAGGACAGCGCACACTACAGCACCGCCCCTGTTTCGACCGGTCGAACTCTTCAACGCTTGAGCGCTTTAACCGTTCAACGATTTAACGATTCTGATTGATCTCACCCGGCGTCTTCTGTCACTCTCACGGGGTTATGCGCTTATTGGCTGAACTCGTGATTATCGCGGCCCTGATTTACTTTGGCTGGAACAAGCCATTCAAAGAACAGGTAGCCCGGGCGAACACAACGATCACAACCAAATTGCACGGTGTCGGATCGAAGTTACAAAAACACGAAGACCCCTCTGTGCGCCGGTACTAGGTCACCGACAGTGATCCAACTCGCTGACGCATGCGCCTTCACTGTGCGCTGTTCTCTCTAAGGAAAAGCACAGTGCGAGGATTTTTTTGTCGCGCTAACCTGCCTGCCGTACTGGCGACGCGCCTGCGAGCGTTGGCTTTTGGCGGTATCTCCGCATGAATGCTTTATCTCTTCTGCGCCTAACGAGACAAAAGATCAGCCACCGGTAGCATTTCATTTGCGGAAAATTCCCGCAAACCACCCTTTTCTCTGGGACTTCAAAGCTTGCTGGAACTGCTCCTTCACAAAATTGGGGTCTCTCGCATGAGCCAGCGCGTCCATGAGACTGATGCGGTCAGCCAGAAGCAATTCGATAAGACTATCGTCCACGGTATGCATGCCGTCCGCACTTCCGATTTGAATCAGTCCCGGTATCTGCGAAAGACGCCGGTCCCGGATACACGCCTCGATTCCCGAGTTCACGGTCATCAATTCCGTGGCCAGAACCAGGCCTGACTGGTCGGTTCGCGGCAGGAGATACTGGCACACCACTCCCAACAGCGACCACGCAAGTTGGGCACCGACGAACTGCTGGCCCTCCTTTGGAAAGGCATCGAGAATCCGCCCAATGGCCGTCGGCGCATCGTTGGTGTGCATGGTTGCAATCACGAGGTGCCCCGTTTCCGCCGCCGTAAGCGCAGTTTGGATCGTGTCCGTGTCCCGCATCTCTCCCACGAGAATGACGTCCGCATCCTGTCTCAACGCATTTTTGAGCGCTGACGCAAAGTCGCGCGCGTCGGAACCAACCTCGCGCTGGTTCACCAGGCTTCGCCCCTGCGAATGCACAAACTCTATGGGGTCCTCAATACTCACGATGTTGACGGAACGCCGGCTGGCGATCGTCTGGGCCATGCTCGCCAGGGTTGTGCTCTTGCCTTCACCGCTCGCGCCAGTCACCAGCACCATGCCTGCTCTCTCGTCACACCACTTATCCAACACGGGAGAATGTCCCAACGATTTTAGATCGCCGATCTCAGAAGGGATGCGTCGGAAATTGGCCTCAATCGCACCTGAGACGTAGCACGCATTTCCGCGAAACCGTCCGAGATCATCGACCTGCAACGCGAAGTCAAGCTGCCAGTCATTTTCCAGCTTCGTTCGTTGTCCCTCCTTCAACGCATCGACCACCAGTCTTCTTGTGTCCTCCGCGGACAGCGGCTCTTCGGTCAGCGGCTTAATGACACCCGCGATCCGCATCATCGGTGGCGCCCCCGCGGTCAAATGAAGATCGGAAGCCCCCTGCTCGGCGGCAAGCACCAGAAAATCGATCAAGTCATGTTGCTTCATAAAGATTCAAATGGCGCGGAAGACTTTACTACCCGATTCCCCTGATGGCGCGACGCAGCTCGGATTCATTGCTGACCGAAGCCATGGCGGTCGCTTCCGTGATGACCTTCTCCTGGAGAGCTTTGAGCGTCGATTGCAAAAATGAAACGGCGGCAGGATCCGATCCGCGGGAGATATACTGATCAATGTTCTGCAATTCTCGTCTCGCGATCCAGTCGCGCATGGCACCCGCATTTTCGACGTGTTCCACCAGCAAATGCAAACCTCCGTCAGCAGATTCAACCAGCTTCTGGCACAAGACGCCAGAGAGCTGGTTTGCCAGAAGGTTCGTACCATGCTTCGCGTCTTCGGCTGGGAAAAGATTCAAATAACGCTCCATCGTGTCCGCAACCTTCTCCGAATGCATGGTCGAAAGAACGAGATGTCCGGTTTCCGAAGCCTGGAGCGCCGTCAACGCCGTCTCGTAATCCCGGATCTCACCAACAAAAATGACATCCGGCGCCTGACGAAGCGCACTCCGTAATCCGGTCGCAAAAGTGCCGGTGTCGCGTCCAACCTGTCGCTGGGTGAAATGACAGCGATTGCTGGTGAACTGATACTCGACGGGATCCTCGATGGTCACTACATGTCGCACCAGATTCTCGTTCATCCATTGAAGAATGGACGCGATGGTAGTGGATTTCCCTGAGCCAGTGGGTCCCGTCACAAGAATCAGGCCGTGTTCGCGGCCGGCCCATCGGGTCAGTAGCCACTCGGGCGCTCCGAGCGCTTTCAAGGTAGGCACGCTGGTCTTGATGCGGCGCAGGACCGCACCGAGCCGGCCCATGGTGCGGTGCAGGTTTACCCGGTAGCGCGTATGCGTGCGCGAGATGAAGCCGCTGTCGCGATCCATGTCGCCGTCACCCTGCGTGTTCGCGCCGCAGGCCTGCCAGAAGGCGGTCAATTGCGCGAGCGAGAGAGGTTCCTCGCCGAGCACAATGATTTGTTCATTGATCTTAAGCCGCGGCACCTCGTCCTCCTGAAGGAAGACGTCGCTCGCCTGCTTCTGCTCCGCGGCGTCGAGAATGCTGTCGATGTTTTGCGGCATGGCTGCTCCGCAACTTCTATCACGGCCCGGATACGTGGCAAACGTTGCTTACTGATCTGGAAGCTGCACAAGCGGTTATTGTTCGCTTGCTGTGTGGGAAGGGTTTTGGAAAGAGGCGGGTTAGGCTTCTCGGTCCATTGAAACTGATGCAAAACGTTGAGTGTTCTGAGTCGGCCGAAGCCGGCGCTATTTGTTTACAACCTCGATCTGCTTGTCGATTACTTTCCGGGTAAAACGGTCGATCACTACATGCACCCAGTGATGCTGTTCCACTTCCGCGACAAGATCAGGCAGGGTTAGGGAATCATGACTTTCCGATAGGCGCCGGGCTTCACCATAATGATTTCATACTGAATCATGGCGGCCGCTGCTCGGATGCGACGAAGATCATTCGTCGAGAGTTCCAGGACAGCAATAGCTGAACCGAGAAGATTCTGTTGATAACGGATATTCTGATCGGAAGTGATGAAAAGATCGAACTCGCTGGCCGCCAATGCCAATAACGCGCCATTCCTTGTGCCCTTCCAGCCCTGTTTCTGGACGTTCGTGCACTCATGTCCACTGAGCAGATGTCGCATCGGCCACGGGACGCACTCGTCCAGCAGGATTCTCACGCCGGTGCAAGCAGTACGGCTTCGGAACGCTTCAGGACACAGCGTGCCATGTCACGGGTGACAGACGGGAAGCACTCAAGGAATTCTTCCAAGGTATAATTGTTTTCCAAGTACTCGAACAATGTCTTTACGGGAACGCGCGTGCCCTTAAAGACCGGCGTGCCCCCAAGAATGTCAGGATCGACCGTGATTAGATCGCTTACTTCCATGCGATACCAATAGCTGCTTTCTGTTCGCGCGTAAAATCGTAAGAACCGAGAACTTGGGGACCCAACATGAAAATATCTAGTATCCGAATTTCCCCAACCGCGGAGCCGCAGTCAGCCGCGAAGGCGGATCAACATTCAACTATCAACTACCCGTCCGCCGTAGCCGTGGTGGAGGCGGATCAGCTTCTTCGCTACTCCACACTTCTTCTAGCTGCGTGCCGAGCACATCGACGCTTCCACTAACCCGATCGCGGCCGCGCGTGATGTGGAGCCAGTAGCGCTTTTCACCTTCGATAGTGAATTTATTGGCCTGAGTAATGTTGGTAGCGTCCGGCGTGTGTCACCCGGTTTGTGCGATGACGTCGGTGAAACCGGGACAAAAGGCTTTCCCCAAAAGCGCCGCGGGAACTATTATTTAGTCAAAACCTCGATCTGCTTATCGAGCACCTGTCCGGTGAACCGATCGATTGCCATAACCAGCCAATAAATGTTTTAACTTTCAACGGCAGGAAGCACAGGCATCCACATGCCACGCGCCACACATCATGAGAAGTTTGTGATGAGTTTCGCCGTGCGCGGCCGGTTCACCGACTAGAAGGGACGCACCTTATGTCTGCCTTTAAGCGGCATGTGATCGCGAGGCGAGCCACCGCTCAAACGATTCCCTTTTCTCAAACGATCGCCTTCCGGCGAGAATCCCCTCAACACTGATGTCCTCATCCAGTTGCGGCCAATGAATTCCGAGGCCCTCGCCGACCAACTGATGGTCGTTTCGTTCCGCGGCGGTGCCATGCAGTAATCGCGGATACCATGCCAGCGGCGCTGACACTGTTCGCCCGTTCACCAAGATCGACAATCAACGCGTCATCGCTCACTCGCACCGATGTCGCTCTGATTTCAATTTGCTTGTTCGCCAAAGAAGTCATGCCATTTCTGCAACAGTAATTCTCGACGTTGGGCAATCAATCGATAAATATCCATAAGCTCACTTCGACTGAAACCGCTACTCCATTCGCATTCAATCGGGTCGAGCCAAAATTTCGCCGTCCGAGCCTCGCGTTGGACGTGCACATGCCGCGGTTCAGTCCGATCGTCCGCATAAAAGAAAAAAACGAAATCCCCGCTCACGGAGAACCGTCGGCACGTGACGAGCCTACGGAATGAACTCTACGATGCCAAGACGCGATCAGCACTGAGAATCAACAATCCATCATAACCCGCTTACGATGCACGCGAGTGCGTGACCCGTGTACCTACACGCTTGATCGAAATTCCAGTAGTCCGTCGCCCTGCCTGCCACGCCGCAGCGGATGAGCTCTCAACTCTCAGCTATCTGTCCGCCGTAGGTCGCCGCGGCGACCGAAGGCGGATGAGTCGTCAACTACTCAGTTACTTCCTCCAGCTGCGTGCCGAGGACGTCTACACTTCCGTTAACTACATCGCGACTGAGAAAAAGTCAGTAGTCCCGTGATCAGTGGTCTGATTGTTCGGCGCGAAGCGGCTTACTCGTTCATGACCTCGATCTGCTTGTCGAGCACTTAGCCGGTAAAGCGATCGATCGCGACATGCAGCCAGTAATGTTGCTTGCTTCCACGATGAACTCGTCTCGGAGATTTTGCGCATTTGGTTTGTAGTGACCTGACTGGGCTACGACAACCTTCGGCTTCGTGCAATCGAATCCATTCGTCTACCGCTTCGCAGAGTTCGGCATACACTGCGCGTTCGTCGCTGCCGTGTACTCCGCCTAACATCAGACCGGGGCAACGGCCGACATAGCACTGATCTTCTTCACTCCAGGCCACCACTTTCACGTAGCGATCAGATGTTTTGCTCATGATTGAACTTTTTGAATTGCGCGCTTGAGGTCTCGCTCTTGATAATATTTGGCATCGTCTCCCGGTGCTCCCGAGAGCGTAGTTTTCATGCCCTTGGGATGGAGGAAGTTTCGATGCGGCAAATTTATCAGAGAACATCCCTGAGTTCTTCAACGCTAATCTGTGCTTGCCGCAGAATACTCTGCAGGGTCTTTGGCGCGAGGGCGTGATGCGCAGGCACGGTGACTCGAAGCGAACCTCGCACGAGACGAATATGTGAACCCTCCCGCCTTTCCTCGATAAATCCCAAACGCTTAAGCGCCCGAACGACGCGTTGCCCAGATAAATCGCGTGGCAGCTTCACACCAGCTGCAACACTGGATCACTCTCAAAATGCAGACTAACTTCGCGCGGCGCGGATCGCCCTGCGAAATGACACCGAACAGATTCCTTAATGGCCTCGGCGAGCTCCGTCAGATTCTCGGCCTGCGTTGTAATTCCTCCACCCTCGGGATCATCCCACGAGGCGACCAATACGCCCGCTTCTACATCACGTTCGATGTTAAAGACCAAAGGATCCATTGGAATGCGAGGTGCAGCTTGCACAGCATAACTGATCCGAAATCACGGTCAATCACCTCTTGGTTCCAACTACCGACTCTTCGGCTACTCAATCACTTCCTCAAGCTGCGTGCCGAGCACATCCACCTGACACCGTGAATAAGATCACGGCCCAGCGCGATGCCTGCCACGCCAAAGCCTAAAGTAGCGGCGGCGGGTGAAGCCAATACCGTTTCTGAGCCTTCGAGGGGTGAATTTGCTGACCTGAGGAACGTTCATGGTCCGGCTTACGCGAAGCCGGATCAGCTATTAACTATCACCAATCGACTATCAGCTCTCCGCGAGCTATTCGTTCACGACCTCGATCTGCTTGTCGAGCACCTGGCCGGTGAGCCGGTCGATCGCCACATGTATCCAATAGTGTTGTTCGCCTTCCACGACAAACTTAGGAAGATCAGTGGCCTGTGGATTTTGGGTTAGATTCGACGGGTAACGTCCACTCTGCGCCACCACATCGATCACCACGTTCCAAACGCGACTTTGCGACACGGACGAAACTGTGCGCGCAACAACTTCCCGCCGGGCCTTGACGACTCGATCCGCTTGCTCGGTTGTTGTTGGCGTTGGCGTGGGCAGTATTGTCGTGGGCAAATTGGCGCGTGTTATCAGTTCCGACTTGTTCTGCACAGGAGTTGTCGATGTCGCATTCACGACATTGGCGGCTAATACAGGCGCATCTGTTGCACCGGTGCCTGTCGGGCTAACAGTCGTCGCACCGATTTCACTCAAAATTGACCCAGCGAAGATTGCCTGAAGGTCAGCAGCCTGGGTCGTATTCAGATTAATAGAACCAGCAGTCATTGTAGGCAAAGCCCCCATACCCGTGAAATTGCCGTTCGAATCGAACAACGCAGGGCCGTCATTAATGGCAAAGATGTCTAGTAAACCTGCATCTGCGCTTTTGTCGCTGAAAAAGTCGAGTGTTTTCCAAGGCAGATCACGGAAGGCGTAGCCTAGCTCAGCCACATTTCGAAACGGGCGATTTAACATAATTGGACGATAAACGGTCGAACTTGTGTAGTAAGGCGTCCATGATCCCGTTCCCCTAATGTTGGCGGTCGGGTCCGGGTAGATAGCGTCCGCGGGCCGAGTGACATTATCGTTGTCAGTGTAAGTCGTCGTAGCAGTATCGCGTGCGTCCACAGAACCGTTGATTGCGAATGTAGCTGGATAATACGCGGCGCTGGAAAAACGATTTGGAACGTGCTCCACGGCTGTGCCTACCGTTCCCCCAAAACCGTTAGGTACTGTGCCATCAGCGCCTGGCCAAAGCGATGAGACTATCCTCGAGCTGGCTGTTGGATTCGTGTCGCTCTGAAAAATGCCGAACCGTGTAGCGCGCGGATCGGTCTTCATGTATGCGGCGGGAGCAGGGACCTCCGTCGTAAGTTGGCTAGTAGCAAATGCACGAGGTGTTCCTGTCAATAAAAGTGACTGCCGGACGGGCAGCGCGGCATCGTTAATCCAGCTATCCCTGAAGGCATAATTAGGGTTAGTGTCGGTAATGCCGGCGAAATGATTGTAGGGCACCCACACGGGAGTGAGGATAGTGCCAGCATTGACTTCGAGTGTCGCATTAAATCGATTAGCCGTCGTGCTTGTGCCGTTAGCGCCCATCTGAAGCATTAGTTTGGGATTGTTCGGCGAGCTTGCCGATGTAAGGAAATCCGGTAACCGGAAACCGACTAAAGAAGGAGAATTGATTGTGAAAGTCACGACCTTGCTGATCGTGCCGCACTGGCCGGTGTACGTTGCCTGCAGGGTAACGCTATATGTTGCAGCGGTGGTGGGTGTGCCCGAGATTATGCCTGTATTTGTATCTACTATCAGCCCCGCAGGCAAACCCGTTGCATTGTAGCTACGCACGT